>ERZ772924.1612-NODE-1612-length-10696-cov-3.018795_pt1 | contig 10696 bp, 8 predicted proteins | sample MGYA00512116_ERZ772924 | MGnify/ENA primary metagenome ERZ772924 (study PRJEB29015, sample SAMEA2737920) | human oral metagenome | biome: human oral; feature: human-associated habitat; material: dental | place: China | collected 2134 ...
AAGCGCGTTTAAGAAGTCCGACGGTATTTAAGCGTACAAGCGCACGATCACTTGCGCAACTACAGATTCGCGTGGAGTGTGCATGGCGAATAACTAAATCAAATCCCCTTCAGCGTAAACGCCAGATGCCGCACTGCGTTTTTCTGCACATACTCCGCAAGCACTGGTGCGCCCCAGCTGTCGTCGCCGCCCACGCCGCACATCCCCGCCGATGCACGCAGATACGTGTGCTGCGGGCGCGGCAGATCGTACGCATGGCGCGCATTCTCAAGCTCATGCGCGCTGTACGGAAGCGCCGACGCCTCGAACGGCACATCACTCGCAAGGCGAATCCCGTGTCCGCTGCGATCCTTGACCTCGATCCAGCGCACGCCGCGATGATTGCCCGTCTCCTGCGGACGCAGATACGGCTCGACCTCCTCTGCCGCCGTCGTTTCGTAGATGCCGAGACGCGCGCCCTCGCAGCGGTCGATGTAGTTCTCCTTCGGACCGTACCCATAGAAGCGTACGCGGTCATAGTCCGCAGGGAACGTAAAGAGCATCGCAAAATCCGGCATCTCGGGCAGTCCCTCTGCCGCCTCATAGTCGAGTGCAACGCGGAGCGCCCCCGTCGCATCCACCGTATAGGTGACGGTGCAGGTTGCTGCGGGCGACCCTGCGAGCGCATAGGTAAATCGTACCGTAACGCTCTGTGCGCGGCATTCCTCCTGTCTGCCAAAGAAACCATCCACCACCGTAAACGCTGCGCCGTCCACGCTGTACTCGATGCGTGTACAGCGGCGATAGAGGCTCGCGAGCTTCCACTGCGCACAATCCGTCATACGTCCGCTGCCGTAGTCGTTGTCAACAGGCGCACGCCAGAACGACGGCTGCGGCAGCTCCTCGATCAGCTCCCGCCCGCCATAGCGATAGGAGACGAGATTGCCCTGCGCACTCGAGAACAGAACGGAGAAACCCGCCCCCTGCACGCCGAGATTGATGTCCCCCTGCACCACGCGCAGACTTCCGTTCTCCACGAGCGGTGCATAAACAGGTGCGGAAGGACACGCCGCAACGACATCGCGGATCTGCAACGCGTCGCCCGTCCATGCCGGCAGAATCGTCTGACCGAATGCAACCTCATGCCCCACAGGTGCCCAACGCTCCTCCCGTGCAAGTACAAGAGACGCTGTCAGGACGTGTTCCCCGCTGCCGAATGCGGGTACGGCGCAGGGCACACAGCGCGTTTCTCCCGGCGATACAAAGGGCGCCGGCATACGCCGCTGCCAGACCTCACACCCATCCACAGCGAGAGCAAGGCGCATCTCGTAGCGATCCGCATTCGTGAACAGGCTTTTATTCACAATCTCCACACCGTCCCATGTGGGGCGCAGGGTAAAATTCTGATAGTTGAACTTCACATCCTGCAGCTTTGCCGTCCCTTGGCGATCGGCGAAGAAAATGCCGTTGCCGCTGAAATTGTAATCCGACGGACGGTCGCCGAAGTCGCCACCGTAGAGAAATACGTCCTCACCGTACCGCCCGCGCCGACGGATTGCCTGATCGCCGAAATCCCAGATAAAGCCGCCTTGATAGAGCGGTTCGCGCTCGCTCAGCTCCGTGTACTTGTGCATGCCGCCGCAGCTATTCCCCATCGCGTGCGTATACTCGCAGCAGATAAAGGGCTTGTCCCTGTGCTCCTTGAGGAACGCCTCGATGTCCGCCACCTTCGTATACATCTGGCTCTCCATATCGCTCGTCGCGGGATAGCTGCGATCCCAGAAAATTCCCTCGTAGTGAACGAGGCGCGTCGGATCGACGCGGCGGAAGTATTCACTCATCTCGTAGATGTCACGCCCGCCGCAGGACTCGTTGCCGCACGACCAGATGAGGATGCTCGGATGGTTCTTGTCGCGCTCGTACATCGACTGCGCACGGTCGAGCACGGCGGGCAGCCACGCCGCATGATCCCCGGGCAGGGTATCCGCGTCCTTTACACACGCGCCATTCTTCATCCACGAGCCGTGCGTCTCAAGATTCGTCTCGTCGATGACATAGAACCCATAAACATCGCACAGCTCGTAGAGACGGCTGCTGTTCGGATAGTGCGATGTACGGATCGCATTGATGTTCACACGCTTCAAGGCAATGAGATCCTGCGCAAAGAGCGCGGGATTCATCGCACGCCCGTGATCGCAGTCAAACTCGTGTCGGTTCACCCCCTTGAACACAATGCGCTTGCCATTGATCTGCATCAGCCCGTCCCTCATGCAGAATTCACGGAAGCCGACGTGTACGCGCACGACCTCCTGTAGGAGGCCGCCCGCGTCATAGAGGCAGAGAACGGCATGGTAGAGGTACGGCTCCTCCGCACTCCACAGATGAACTCCCGCGATGTCCGCCGAAAGCTCGTACGCCTCCCCCTCGATACATTCATTGACTTGCAGCACCTCGGCGCCGTCCGCATCATAGAGATCGAGCATAACGCCCTTATCCCCCGCATCACCGAACGAGAGACGAATAGAGAGTTGACCATCCACATAGTTATGAACGGGGATTGCACGGACTTCGATGTCCTCGATATGGTGCTGCGGCTTCGTGTAGAGCAGAACATCGCGATAGATTCCCGAGAACCGCCAGAAATCCTGATCCTCAAGCCAGCTCGCGCTCGCATAGCGGAACACCATCGCCGCCAGCTTATTCTCGCCCGTCACAAGATACGGCGTCAGATCAAAATCCGCAGGCGTGCAGCTGTCCTCACTGTAGCCGACAAAATGCCCGTTGAGGAAAAGCGCGAGTGCCGCATCCACGCCACCAAAGGAGATGAACACATTTTCCCAGTCCTCGGGCACGTTGAAATACTTCACATAGCAGCCGACGGGATTGCTGCGCGTTGGAATCTCACCCGGCGCGATGCTCTCGTGTCCGTCCCACGGATACGTCGTATTCGTATAATGCGGTACACTGTGCCCCTGCATCTGGATGTGTGCGGGCACATGAATTGTTTCCCAGTCATGACAGTCATAGTCCATCGCCTCGAACCCCTGCGGGATGAGTGCCGTATTCCGCGCATAGGCAAAGTGCCATATCCCGCCGAGTGTGCGGTAGAACGAGGACACGCCGCGTGCCAGTTCCGCCTCATCGCGGTAGAAGATATGGTCGCTGTGCGCGGGCAGGCGGTTCTCCGCAAAATACTGCGGGTCTTTCAGTTTCCCAAAATCGAAGCCGCTCATATCAAGACCTCCATTTCTGCAAAGAAAGCGGCCGACACCGACCGCTTTCCCCATATTAACACAGATTACTGATTCATTTCATCCCATTTCTCCTCGAGTTCCTCCACAATGCGTGCATGCTCCGCCTCCGTAAGCGTCACCTTCGCACGGTAGATAATCGCACCGAGCAGAATGAGAACGAACGGAAGCGCAAACATGACGAGCTTGAAGTTGAAGAGGTTCTCCGGCGTAATCGTCGCCGCCGTTGCGCCCGTCGTCATGCCGACCCAGATCGCCGTAATGCCGATCATGCCGCTTGTGATCGCACCCGCGAGCTTGTCCACCAGCGGACGCACGCAGAGGACAAGCGCCTCATCACGATGGCCGAGCTTCAGCTGCCCATACTCGACCGTATCCGTGATCGTCATGAGCACGACGAGGAAGACCAGCGGCTGCGGCAGGGCAAAGAGACCTGCGGCAAAAAGCGTCATAACAACGCTCGTGCCCGCCACCGCATAGAGTACGATACCGACGAGCATCACGGCAACCGAACCGAAGAAGAGCCTCCGACGGCTGAACTTCTCCGTCAGCGTCGGGAAGAGTGCCACGGCGAGCAAGCCGATGATGACGTTGATGATGCCGAGGAACGAGAACTGCTTCGCGTCGCCGAGCACATAGATAAAATAATAGAGGTTGAAATTATTGATGACATTCTGCCCAAGACCGAAAACAAGATACGCAATCGCCACCCAGAGCAGCTGATCATTCTTGATGAGGATCGAGAACACATCCTTGAACGAGGTCTCGGTCTTGTTCTCACGCAGGGCAGAGTCCTCTTCCTTCGTCCCAAGACCGAGGATGATCGCGCCAAGCGTTGCGATGGCACCGCCGATGACCGCAAACGCAAACCACCCCGCAGAGTCGCCCGCGCCGCCATTCTCGTTGAGAGAGAAGTAGAGCACGACGGGCATGACGATCGCCGTGACCAGCTGACCGCCAAACACCGAGCCGATACGCGCGTAGGTCGCCGTCACCTCGCGCTCACGCGAGTCGAACGAGAGCGCGGGAATCATCGACCAAATCGCAACGTCCTTTGCCGAGTAGAACACGTCCATGATGAGATAGAGAACTGCAAAGAGAATGAGGTAGAGCATCGGATTCGATACCGTTAGCCCGCCCATGTCCGTGAAGAGGATCGCCAGCGTGATCGCTGCGACAAACGCGCCCACGATGACCCACGGCTTGAACTTGCCCCAACGCGTCTTCGTCTTGTCAATCGTATTGCCGATAAAAGGATCAATAAAGAGTTCACCGATGCGCAGTACAAGGATGATCGTCGTCACAATGCCGATCATATAGGCATCGTGCTCGTGATTGTCAGAGTGGAACAGATTGCTCGTGACAAAGATCATGAAGTATGTACCGAGCATTGCATAGAACACATCATGTCCGAAAGTGCCGCAGGAATACGCGATGCGCGGCCAGAACTTGCTCTTTTTGTCCGACATGGGAAGCCCTCCTCAGCCTTTGACCGTGCGGATGTAGGCAATGATGCCGTCCGCAATCTGCGCGAGCGGCGCACGCCCCGCATTCACAACGAGGTCATAGTGTGCGCCGTCGCCCCACTTGCGCCCCGTATAGTAGTCATAGTAGCGCGCGCGTTTCTCGTCCTCGCGATCCATCTCCTTGAGCGTCTTGCCCTCATAGACCGTACGTCCGCGCTCCTCACGGTAGTCGTCGTCCGCACAGACGAAGATGGAAAATACATCGTCGCGCTTCCGGAGCGCATAGTCCGCGCAACGCCCGAGAAAGATACACGGACCGTCATCGGCAAGTTTGCGGATGACATTCGACTCCGCCATGAACATCCCCTGACTGGACTCGCCCATCGCCATGCCAAACGAGTGGAACGGAATGAAGCGCGAGGCAAGCGGCTTCACCGTGTTCTCAAGTTCGAGCAGTTCCTTCTCATGCAGATCGTTGATGCCGAGCTTTGCCGCTGCGAGGTGAACGATCTGTCGATCGTAAAGATGAACGCCCAGCTTCTCCGCGAGAATATTCGCGAGTTCCCGTCCGCCGCAGCCATACCGACGGCTGATTGTGAGGATGAATTTCTTCTCCTCCATGTGACTCCCTCCTTCATCATGGGAAATAGATGCGTTTCCCATAAACAACTCTTGAAAACAGTAAAATGGAAAAGCTCTTCAGAAAAGTAAACGTTTTCTTTCTTACGTTTTTCATTATACTCCATCATTTTTCAAAAAGCAAACGTTTTCTTTTGAAAGATAAAAAATTTATAGGTTTCGGAATCAAAAAAGAGACCTCACTTTCACAAGGTCTCTCATGAAGATTTTCAGCCAATCACTGTCTCAAGTGCGATCTTGATCATATCGTTGAACGTCGTCTGCCGCTCCTCTGCCGTACACTTCTCGCCCGTGACGAGATGGTCGCTGACGGTGAAGAGCGCGAGTGCCTGCCGTCCGTACTTCGCCGCGAGTGTATAGAGTGCCGCCGCCTCCATCTCGACCGCGAGCACACCGTATTGACGCAGCTTCGCATTGTCGATCTCCTCATCGTAGAAACGGTCGACGGAGATGACATTGCCGACGCGCACGGGGAGGTTCAGCTTCTTTGCATTCTCCACAGCGGCGGAGAGCAGCTCATAGTCCGCGAGCGGTGCATAGTTGATCGAGCCGCCAAAGATGCTCCGAATCATGCCCGAGTCCGTCGTTGCGCCCTGCGCGATGAATACGTCGCGCAGCTTTACCTTCTCGTGCATACCGCCGCAGGTGCCGACGCGAATGAGCTTCTGAACGCCGTAGTAGTCCATCAGCTCATTCACATAGATGGAGATCGACGGCATGCCCATACCCGTGCCCTGTACGGAGATGGGAATGCCCTTGTACGTACCTGTGTAGCCGAGGATATTGCGGATGGATGTGTACTCCTTCGCCCCCTCCAGGAAATTCTCCGCGATAAACTTCGCGCGCAGCGGATCCCCCGGCAGCAGGATGCGCTCGGCGATCTCTCCCTTTTCGGCGGCAATGTGCAGTGAACTCATAGTCTCTCTCCTCTTCTAATAATCCAATCTTCCCTTCCCATTTTAACCTGTCGGTGCATTTCCGACAAGTGGCAAATTCTGCTACGCACTCTCTGCGTTAAAATCAAGCACCGCACCGAGCAATTCTTTTGCATAGGGCACGTCGAGTTTCGACAGCTCGCTGACGGGCGAATCCGCGACAACACTGCCGTCCTTGAGGAAGATGACGCGGCTGCAGAAGTAGGTGATGGAGGTGAGGTCATGCGTGATGAAAATATAGGTCAGACCGAGTTTCTCCTTGAGGTTGAGCAGGAGATCCATGATCTGTACCTGCGTATGCGCGTCGAGAGAAGACACCGCCTCGTCAAAGAGGATTAGCTCGCTCCGGCACGCAATCGCCCGCGCAATGCAGACGCGCTGCAGCTGCCCGCCCGAGAGCTCATGTGGGAACCGCTTCGCAAAGCTCTCATCCAGTCCGACAAGCCTGAGAAGCCGTGCCGTCTCCTCGGCATAGTCGATCTTCTCTCCCGACTTTCGCGCACCGACGGCGATGCCCTCACCGATGACCTGACGGATGGTGAAGCGTGGATTTGCACTCGTCGTATAGTCTTGAAAGACGATGGAGAGACGATTTCTGAGATGTTCGCGCCCCTCGCTGCCCGCATAGACATCCTCGCCCTCAATGAGCACAACACCCGAATCCGGTTTCAACAGTCCCGCGAGCACACGCCCCGTCGTGGACTCGCCGCTGCCCGACTCGCCGAGGATGCCGAGGCTTTCGCCCTCACGAACGACGAAGCTGCTGTTATGGAGCAGGGTGATGTCCTTCCCCTCCTCATGCACGACAGCCCGCAGGTTCTTGACCTCAATGACGTTTTTTCCTTCACTCATGAGCGCACCTCCTTCGGGTCGAGCACGTCGCGGATGGCGTCGCCGAGCAGGTTGAACGCCGTGACGACGGAGACAATGGCGATACCGGGCGCGAGCATCTGGATGGGGTTCGTCGTGAGGACGTTCTTTGCCTCGTTGAGCATCGCACCCCATTCGGGGATCGGTGCCTGCACGCCGAGACCGAGGAAGGACATCGTCGAGATGTTGATGATCGCCCAGCCGATGTCAAGGCTCGCGAGGACGGCGAGATCCGCCGCTATCGAGGGCAGCAGATGGCGCATGAGGATGAAGCTGTTGCTCGTACCGACCACGCGGCTGAACGAGATAAAGTTTTTGTCGCGGTGCTGAATGACACCCGTACGGATCATACGCGCATACCATGCCCACTTGATGAACACCTGCGCGAGAATGATGTTGCAAACATCCACGCCGAGGAGTGCGACAATGGCAAACACCATGATCTGGCTCGGGAACGAGAGCATGACATCGACGATGCGCATGATGACCTCGTCCACCGCCCCGCGGAAGTAGCCGGCACACAGCCCCATAAACGCACCAAGGCCGATCGTGCCGAGCATCGTGAGCGCGGCAAGCCCGAGCGTCGGGCGAATGCCGTCGAGCATGCGCGAGAGAATGCAGCGGCCGAGCTGATCCGTGCCGAGCGGATACTCCCAGCTAAAGCCGGCAAATTTGTTCGCGATGTTGTTCGCGTAGGGGTCGTGCGGGCTGATCCACGGTGCGAGGATGCCAAGAAGCACAATGATACCGAGGAAGATCGTCGTCCCCATCGCCGTGCGGTTGTGCAGAAATCTGTCGAGCACGTTACTCCCCCTCTCTCACACGCGGATCGGCGAGTGTCTGTAAAATGTCGAAAATCAGATTGAACATGACAAACAGAACGCCGATGAACAGCACATACATCTGAATGACGGGATAGTCCCGATTGAAAATCGACTTGATGCAGAGCGTTCCGAGCCCCGGCCACGCAAAGACATTCTCGACGACGATCGTCCCTGCGATGAGCTGCGGGATGCTCATACCGATTGCGACAAAGCACGTATGCAGCGAGTTCCGCAGGATGTGCTTCACGAGGATCACACGCTGACGGATGCCACGCACGCGCGCGTATTTCACATAGTCCTGCTTCATATTTTCGAGCATATTGTTGCGGATCAGACGGATGTACGTCGAAATGTACGTCAGAGCCACGGTGAAGGCAGGCAGGATGAGCGAGTCGAAGCCCTTGTTCCCGCTCGTCGGCAGGAGGTTCATCTCGATGGCGACCAGCCACATGAGGAGGAGACCGATCCAGTATGCGGGCATCGCCGTCGTCATAAAGACAAAGAGACGCACAGCCTTGTCAATCAGCGTGTTCTTGTAGACCGCACAGAGGAATCCGACGGGCAGCGAGATCAGGATGACGAGAACGAGCGACGCCCCTGCCAGCTCGAGCGTCGCCGGCAGACATCGCAGCAGCTCATCCGCGACGCTGCGCAGCGGGTTGACATAGCTGAAGCCGAAATCCCCGTGCAGTACATTCCACACCCACGTGAGATAGCGGATGAGATACGGCTTGTCCAGCCCCAGCTCCGCCCGTGTCTCGGCGATCATCTCGTCGCTGATGACGGGGATCTGCCGCACGCGCAGTGCCACCTCGGCGGGATCGGAGGGGATGAGACTGATGAGCGCGAAGCAGACGAACGAAATCGCAAAGAGCAGCGGAATCGTCAGCAGAACGCGCCGAATGATATACTGTTTCATAGTCACACCATTTCTATTGCGCATAGAACGCAGGAAAAGGACTGCCGCGCTTGCCGCGACAGTCCTCCTCATCCAAAAATAATTACTTCCAGCTCATGAGCCAGAAAGGCACCTCATACTGCGAAGACGTGAACTGAACTCCCTCAAGCCCCTCACGATAGATTGCCTTGTTGACCTCGTATGTGATGGGGATATAGGCAGCCTGCTCCGCGAACTGCTTCAGCACATAGCTGTAGTGCTCCTGACGCGCGGCATCGGTCGTATCCTTGTTTGCCATGAGGATATTGCGGTCGATCTCCGCCTTCGTCGGAATGCCCTGCTGTGCAGCATAGTCACCGTAGACGGGCTCAGTCATGCCCGCGAGCGAAGACATCGGATCGTACGGCATTCCCCAGACGATGTTGAAGATGATGTCGAAGTTGCCCGCCTTCATGTTGTCACGGTAGGACTGCTCTTCCTGTCCTGCGATGTTGAGCTGTACGCCGAACTTCGCATACTCTGCCTGCAGGTACTCCGAGATGGTCTTTTCCATGACCGAGTCGACGTTGTAGAGGAGGTTGAGACTGAGCTTCTGCCCGTTCTTCTCGCGCACACCGTCTGCGCCCAACTTCCACCCTGCCTGCTCAAGGAGCTGACCTGCGGTATCCGCGTTGTACTTGTACTCCATCACGTCGATGTTCGCATACGGCACATTCTTTGCAAAGAGCGTCTCTGCGGGCGGCTCAAAACCGTAGAAAATATTCTCCGAAATTGCCTGGCGGTTCGTCGCGTAGTTGAGTGCACGGCGGACATTCAGGTCGTTCAGGATGGGGTTCGTCGTATTGAGCACGAGCTCTCGCGTCGAGGCGGGCGAGGAGAGTGCCGTCTTATACCCCTTCATATTCGAGAACTTCTTGACCGCATCGCCGTCGATCATATTCTTGCCGAAGATGAGGTCGATCTCGCCCTTTTCAAGCGCAAGCAGACGCGTCTGGTTGTCGGGAATGACCTTGACCGTGATCTTGCGGATCGCGGGCTTCTCGCCCCAGTAGTCTTCGTTGCGCTCAAATACCGCATACTCGTCCGTGACGTGCTCGACGAGCTTATACGGACCCGTGCCGATATAATCCGTCACGCCGTCCTTCGTCAGGCCGTTCTTCATGACCTTCGGCGAGCACATCGCAAACGGACGCAGGACGCCGAGCTCCGTCATCATCGCACCGCGCGGTTCCTTCAGCTTGATGACGAACGTATTGTTGTCGGGCACCTCGAAGTGATCGAGCACCTGCAGGAACGTCCACTTGTAACGCTCCTTGAAACCGTTCAGTGCATTGAAGTTCGCGAGGATTGCCTGCGCATCGCAGACCTCGCCGTCCGTGAATTTAACGCCCTCGCGGATCTTGAACGTATACGTCAGCCCATCGGGGCTGATCTCCCAGCTCGTCGCAAGTGAGGGCGCATAGGTGCCGTCCGGATTGATGGTGATGAGCGTATCGTAGAGCAGCTTCTGTGCGTACATCTCACCCGCGAACAGATGCGGGTTGAGGTCACGCGTATCGCGGAAGTTGACATAGACGATCTCGTCCTTCGGACGCTCCGCCGTATTCGATCCTCCGCAGCCGCCGACAATCAGCGATGCGCCGAGCGCAAGCGTCGCCGCCAAAACCTTCCAAGCACTTTTTTTCATAAATCCTCCTTAAATCGTCCTTACATCCATCCCATAGCCGGCGGCAGCGGACGATCCCCTCGCCCGGCTGTCGCCATCCACCCGTACATCTCTTATTCGGTCAAGAACCTCCCCCCAAAGAAACCTTCCATCAACATATGTGCTGTA
>ERZ772924.1629-NODE-1629-length-10638-cov-3.004347_pt1 | contig 10638 bp, 6 predicted proteins | sample MGYA00512116_ERZ772924 | MGnify/ENA primary metagenome ERZ772924 (study PRJEB29015, sample SAMEA2737920) | human oral metagenome | biome: human oral; feature: human-associated habitat; material: dental | place: China | collected 2134 ...
CCGGCGGCTCGCATGGCATCCTCGTCGTTGTCGTAATCGTGCATCTTTGGCGCGCTATTTGATAACGAGTAAATTCTGCCAGTAAAAATTTTGATGCTCGCTTACTTTTACGTTGCAATATGAGGGCTGCGTTTTGGGCGAGTATGCCGCGAGTGATGTCTTGGATCATAGCGCTGTTTGTTTGGCTAAGCGCGCTCGCGGCGTATTTAAATAAGTAAATTTTAAATCGCAGCGAAATTTTATAATTTGCCATCGAGTTCAGCTCTGTTTTAAACAGACGAGCGGTTTCTTAAATTTAAACTCTAGCTAAATTTAGACCGAAATTTTTAAGTAAACTTTGCTATAATCGCCGAAATTTTGAAAAAACCGAGGAGAAAATATGAAATTGATTTACGCCGCTTGCGTGCTCGCCGTGTTTGCTTCGGCTCAGACCGAAACTGTGCAGGTGCCGGACTTTGCTAAAAGCTCGATGAAGACGCATGAGCAGGCCGAAGAAAAACTAATCGCAAATGCCCTAAAAGGCGATCTAAGCCAGATCGCAAGTGACCTGAAGATCGATAAAACGCTAAAAGGCGGCGAGTCGCTTGTCATTAACGGTGCGCATTACAGGACGATCGAGGGCGACAGCACACAGTGGAAAGAGGGCGACGCCGTGCGCCTACTAAGCGGCAACAAGGACGGCCGCTGCCTAAGCTCGATCATGCTCAATCTCCGCACAAAAACCGTCTGTAAATTTATGTGCGACGCATATTAGGCGAGAATTTCGTCTAAACCACAAAAATCCACCGGCTCGGCGTAAGTTTCTTGCAACGACCGGTTGTTTCTGCTATCAAGCCCTAGCATAGATCGTTAAATATATGCCTATGAATAAAACGTTATTATATATTTTTTTAAAAGCGTTCGTTATGTTTATTGTCCTATATTTGTTCATTCCGCACCCAGAAGATGGAATTTATAATATGCTAGATATACGCATGTTTATTGGCTTAGTGTTGTTTTGTATCTGCCTTATATTGGATATTTAGTTTACATCTTAATCTCTATCTTTACATATCGTATTTTTTGATGGTCGCCAAAATTGCACATCACAAATTTAAATTCTAAACGGCTTAACTTGAGTTGTTTTTAAAATTTTGCTTTTAATATCGATAAATTCTGCTATAATAAACGCAAATTAAACAATGTCGTTAAAGATGTAACGCGAGTGCGATAAAGCAAGTAAAATTTGTAGAGGCAAATTTTAACCCTGCCGCTCGGTACTTCAAACGGCGAATCAAGGAAAAAGATGCAAAAATTTAGAATTACAAACGGCGAATGCTCCCGCATGGATATTTTTCTGATTATGACGCTGGTTTATATATTCGGCGTGGCGTGCAGGTTTTTTTGGATATATTGGGCTAGCGGGATCGAGCAGTTTTCTTTTGACGGCGAGCTCATCATGACTACAAATGACGCCTTTGCCAATGCCGAGGGCGCGCGCGATATGATAGCGGGCTTTCATCAACCTGGCGATCTTAGCCCGTACGGCGCGTCGATCCCAACTCTAGCATTTTTACTTAGTAAAATTTTACCCGTCAGCCTAAATAGCATTACGATCTATATGAGCGTGTTTTTAGCGCCGCTGGTGGCCGTGCCGATTATTTTGATAGCAAGAGAGTATAAGATCCTGGGCGCCGGCATCATCGCGGCGCTGCTTGCCACCATATTGCCGGGATATTATATGAGGACTTTGGGTGGGTATTTTGATAGCGATATGTTAAATATCGTCCTGCCCATGCTGACAATCTGGGCTCTAATCAGACTCACTCAAAACGGCTCGCAACTAAATTTAATCTTGCCCGCGGTCTTTATGGCGCTTTATAGCTGGTGGTATCCAAGCTCGTATTCGTTAAATTTAGCCATAATGGGCATGTTTTTATTTTACACTTTGATATTTGATAGACGAAATGAGATAAATTACAAAGCTACGATTCTTATGGCGGTAGCGGTGATAAATTTTAAAACATACTATGGCGACTATACGATAATAGTAAATTATATTTTATTGCTTAGAATCGTGCTTATCGCGTCGTTATATTTTTTAATGATTAAAATTCCAAGCTCTCAAAACAAGAAAATTCTTTGGATATTGGGTGTTTTGGTAGTTGCTTTGTTTATATATTTCGGTGGGCTTGATCCTATCTTGAGTAAAATGAGAGCATACGTCGGCAAGAGCGTAGGTAAAGTATCGGGTGCTTTTTATTTCTATGGGGTCGGAAGCACAATCAACGAAGTAGCCAATACGGATTTTATGAAATTTATGGGCTATTCTAGCGGAAATATTTTTATATTTATATGCGCTATGGCCGGCTTAATTTTTATGTTTATTAAATTTCGCTCGTTTATTTTGGCTTTGCCGATGCTATTACTTGGATTTTTGGCATTTTTCGGCGGAGTTAGATTTACGATGTATATCACGCCGATTGTAGCTTTCGGCTTTGCTTATTTTCTATATTTTACTTTAAATTATTTTGATATCCGAGCTTGGCTTAAAAATTCTATGCTAATCGTGCTGACTTGTTTGGCACTGCTGCCAAGTCTAGATTATATTTATAAATTTCGTGTCGCGCCAGTACTTATGAGGGATGCCGTGGCTCCGCTTGCCGAGCTAAAAAATAAAGTAAATAGAGAAGATTATGTCGTTTCGTGGTGGGACTATGGGTATTTGATCAGATATTATGCCGACGTAAAAGTGGTAGCCGATCCCGGAGGGAGACAGTTTGGAGATTATGCATTTTTAACGGCCTTTTCTTTCAATAAAGATCAGATAAGTTCGGCTAATATGGCGAGGTTGAATGTCGAATATATCGAAAGGCGTATGAATGAAAATTTTAGCTCAAGTTTGCTTCAGATGCAAAAGGATTATAATGAGCCCGATATCAATAAATTTTTAAAATCCTTGGAAAATAAAAATTTTAAACTTCCTCAAAAAACCAGAGAGGTATATTATTACTTCGTACCGCGTATGCTGGATATGCTTCCAAATATTTTAAAATTTTCCGCTATAGATATAACTACGGGCGAGGAGTTTTATACACCATTAGCTTATGTAGGATATGACATTAGGATGGGTGAAGACGGAGCGAGCATAATAGTGGGCAGTGAATGCACATTGCCTAGCGCTGATCCGGAATATCTGATTCATGATGGTGAAAAAATGAGTATTAACTCCTACTATCATGTAGGCGAAGTAGACGGCAAACTCGTTAAATTATCAAAGCAGGTAGATGAAAGCTCCGATTTGTTCGTTATATTTTTGCCAGACTATCAAAGGATTTTGGTTTTGGATAAAAGGGTCTTTAACTCGACGTTCATCCAGCTTTTTGTATTGGAAAATTACGACAAAGAGCTATTCGAGCCGGTTTCTTTAACCGATTCTGCGAGGATCTATAGATTGCTAAAGTAGGCTTAGAGATCTAAAAGAAGTATAGAATTGCAAGGCCTAGTATTTCTTGTTGTGTTGAATACCCTCCTATTTGTCGGGTGTTATATTTACTTTAAATTTGGACCACGTTTTATAAGCTAACGCTAACATAGAGGTTGAAATTTCACCGAAAGGAGTAAAGATGAGAAAATTAGTTGCAAAAGTGGCGCTTCTTAGCTCTTTAGCTGCAGTAAGCGCGATGGCGGAGGGACTTTTCATAGGTGGCGAAGGCGGATACAATTTCAAAAACCAAGCCGCAGGTTTTGATGACGGACAGCCGCAAATCGGCGTTAAGGCCGGATATGACTTCGGCACGTTTAGGGCCTACGGCGGGTATTTTTACGGATTTAAGGGCGAGGATTCCAGCTCGAATGTCAATTCGAAAAGAAAGGTTAAATGGAGCACGCACGATTTCGTAGCCGGTGCGGATTTTACGCCGGAGCTTTTCGGTAGATTTAAGCTCGTCCTAGGTGCTTACACTGGGCTTTCGGTGCTAGATACTGAAGTTAAAATAGACTATAGCAATGGCGGCTGGGTTAGAGCGGACGATACGCTGGGTGGCTTCATTTTGGGCGGCAAGATAGGTACTGCGTATGAGTTTGGCTCCAATAGCGAGATTGAAATGGGCTTTAAAGCAAGCAAGGCGTGGTACAAAGACGGCGATTATATCGAAGATAACGACGGTAAAAAATACGGCGTTTACGCAGGATATAATTATAAATTCTAAGAATTTTCATATTTGAGGCATTGCACTGCTTTCATAGAGCCTTGATGCTAGTGGCTTTGCGGTGTGTCAGGTAAGGCTAGCTTCGTCGCAAGGCTTTACTAAGTTTTAGTAGAATCTTGCGATGAGGTTTAAATTATGATGAATTTAACGCCTTTAAATTCAATCCTAAAATTTTAACTTACGGAATTCCGTCGATAAAAATTCCATTTCAGATTTTATCGAGAAATTCTACCCCTGCGCTTTTGGATAAAATTTCGTTCATTTTCGAGATTAGATTAAAATTTTAATAGCGGCAAAAGAAATTTTAAGATAAAATCCAACCTTTAATATCAAATTTTACGTAAAGGATTAAAATGAAAAGTTACGTCACGGGCTTTCCGCGTATCGGGGAGCAGCGCGAGTTAAAGAAGGCTTTGGAGAGCTATTGGGCGGGCAAGTGCGATTATGACGCGCTGGAGCGGGCCGCTGCAGAGCTAAAAGATCGCCACATCAAATATCAGCTGGACGCTTGGAGCGGTCTAATTAGCGTAAACGACTTTTCATACTATGATCTGATGCTCGATACCAGCGTGCTTTTCGGCGTGATCCCGCAGCGCTTTGCGGCTCTTTCAGCACACGAGCAGTACTTTGCGATGGCGCGCGGCAGCAAAGACGCAGTCGCGATGGAGATGACGAAGTGGTTTAACACAAACTATCATTATATCGTGCCAGAGATCTCTGCGTATACGGAATTTAGCCTAAATCCTAGTAAAATTTTAAGCGAGTACAAGGCTGCGAAGAATAACGATTTTAAGGATTCCTGCGCGCTAAAGATAAATTTAATCGGACCTATCACCTATCTCGCGCTTAGCAAATCAAGCGACAAAAGTGATCCACTCGCGCATTTAGATGCCCTTGTCGCGAAATATGAGGAGCTGCTAAAGCTTCTTAGCGAGCTTGATAGCGAGGTCGTGGTTCAGATCGACGAGCCGATTTTCGTAACGGATCGCGCGGCTGAGCTAGCGCCAAAGATCGAGCCTGTTTATCAGCGACTAAGCAAGGCTGCAAGCAACGTAAAAATCATCTTTATGACCTATTTCGAGCACGCGACCGAGGCCGTACGCGAGATCGTTAAAACGGGCGTTTGGGCGATCGGGCTTGATTTCGTTTACGCAAGCGAAGAGAATATCGAAAAAGAGCTTCAAATTTTAAAAGACGCCAAGACCGTGCTTTTTGCGGGCGTGATCGACGGGCGCAATATCTGGAAGAGCGACATCGACAAAAAGCTCGCTCAGCTCAAAGCCATCGAAGCCTACGTGCCTAAGGAGCGCATCTATGTGGGCACCTCCTGCTCGCTTTTGCACGTGCCTTTCACGCTAAAATATGAGGACAAGCTAAGCACCGAGATCAGATCCTGGCTAAGTTTCGCGGTCGAAAAGTTAAGTGAAATTTCTATTTTAACCCATCTTTTCTTTGAAATTCCGATGTGCGAACACGGCATGAAAGCTTACGAGGAAAATCAAAAATCCGCTAAAACCCGCGCTAGCTCGCCTCTAATTCACGATGAGCGAGTTCAAAGCCGCGCCGCAAATTTAAATAAATTCGAGCGCGCCGATCGCTACGAGGATCGCATCAAGGTGCAGAAAAAGGAGCTAGGCTATGGAATTTTACCTACCACTACGATCGGCTCCTTTCCTCAGACTGCCGAGCTTCGCCAGGTTCGCAACGCCTATAAAAAGGGCTTAATTGGCCGCGAAGCCTACGAGCGTGACATCAAAGCCTACATCGACGACTGCGTTAAATTTCAAGATGAGATTGGTCTGGACGTGCTGGTTCACGGCGAGCCTGAGCGCAACGATATGGTTGAGTATTTCGGCGAGCAGATGAGCGGATACGCGTTTAGTGCCAACGGCTGGGTGCAGAGCTACGGCAGCCGCTGCGTGAAACCGCCGCTACTTTTCGGCGACGTGAGCCGCCCAAAACCGATGACCGTGGAGTGGATCAAATACGCCCAAAGCCGCACTAAAAAGATTATGAAGGGCATGCTAACGGGACCTGTTACGATGATGAACTGGAGCTTCGTGCGCGACGATAAGCCTCGCGATCAGATAGTAAAACAGCTCGCACTTGCGATTTTCGATGAAATTTCGGATCTGCAAGACGCGGGTATCAAGATCATTCAGGTGGATGAAGCTGCGTTTAAAGAGGGCTATCCGCTTAGATCCGAAAATATCCCTGCGTATGAAAAATTTGCCGTCAGCGCCTTTAAGCTCGCCGTTAGCGCAGCCAAAGCGCAGACGCAGATCCATACGCATATGTGCTATTCGGAGTTTAACGACATCATCAAGACGATCGAGGCGATGGACGCCGACGTAATCAGCATCGAAACCGCTCGCAGCGGCAATGAGCTGCTTAAAATTTTTAGATCGGTCGGCTACAAGCAGGAGGTCGGCCCCGGCGTTTACGACATCCACAGCCCGCGAATTCCTAGCGTACATGAGCTGGTAAGCCAGATCCGCGCGCTGCTTGAGGTGCTTCCGAAAGAGCAGCTGTGGATCAACCCGGACTGCGGCCTAAAAACTCGCAAATGGGAAGAGGTGGAGCCGAGCTTAAAAAATATGGTCGAAGCGGTTAGGATCATCCGCACAGAAGCATAAATTTCACGCAGAAAAAGACTTTGCTGTCGGGCAAAATTCCGCCCGGCAGCCGTTTTGCGATAGAATTATGTGGAACGTTTATTTCGAGTATGGATTGTTAAAACAGCTGCGCGAAATTTTACTTCGAGCGAGTATTAAAGGGCAGTGCGAAATTTCACTGCGTCTGCTTGGCAAGCATATTTGATAGCTGCTAAGTAATACGGCGATGTGAAATTTTGCGCGAGATTTACGGATTTCTCAGTTGGGCATGCGCGGGATCTTTTTAAAATGCGACGTAAAATTTCATCTCGACTGCTAGCTTGGAATTTCATCGTAACTGCTCGCTTGCTTGAGGTGCGGAGCGTAAATTTTATCGTGATTGCCCTGAAGGCGGGCTGGGGCAAGCGATAAAATTTTAAATTCTCGCAAATTGATCCCTTGTGCGTACAAACCTAGCCAGCCGAATAAAAAACGCTGGAATTTGCAATTTTACGCGGCGCTTTATGAACTGTTTACGCCGCTAGATTAGAATTGCAAAACGCGAGCCAAAGCCGGTATCGTTGCGCTAGAAATTTTAAATTGCAAATTAAAATTTACATTATCTCGTTAGAATGGCTGGGTTACGAAACGAGGTCCAGCTCTGCTACGTTAAATTTCAGCTCAAACTAAAATCTGTGTAGCCGCATTAAATTCGAGTTAGAGCCAAAATTTACGACGCGGAACTCATTGATTTTAACTTGTGTTTTTTGTAAGAAAGAACGAGCGAGGCTAGCGCAAGGCGCGTTTGCGTTACCATAAAATTAAAAGAGCCTTTATGGCGGCGCAGATCTGCAATTTGTAGTAAAAATTAAAAGCCATGATTTTGGCTTATAAGGCGCAGGTGCAGCTTTTAGATGGTTTCTATCACGCTTTAAAGTGAGATTTTACTTAGTAATTTTGCGCGGCAGATTTTAACGGGCGGAATTTTATTATCGCTGCAAAATTTTTTGGCTTTTAAAATTTTGCTTTGTAGAATTTTAGCCCTCATAGTTGTGATGAAGTGTGGCTCATCTTATTTTGTAGGATTTTAGTGGCATCGCGCGCGTCTAATTTATATAGCATGATTCCAAGGCGCTTATTTTGAAATCTTTCGGGTAGAACCTGCGAGACTGCGTTTGTGAGGTTTTATAAGAATTTGATGGCAAACCGCTCAGCGCGTTTAAAAATTTTATTTGTGCGCCGAGCCCTCATTTGCGTTTCAAATTTTGCCATTGTGGTGGAATTTTGCTCACGTGGCAAGGGCTTGCTGCAAGCTGTCCGTGAATCTAAGGATTTGGACGCTAAATTTATTAGCGCGTTTAGCGACGTAATGCTGTGCCTGCGCATAAAATATTGCGCTGCAAGCGATTTAAAAAAGCTTTTTCGCTTCGTATAAATCTCACGCCGCAAGCGTTTAAAAGCCGCAAGAGCTTTAAAAATTTAAATTGGAAAGATTAATGACATTTTTTTCGCCTGAGTTTGTCCTTGCTTTTTTAGTGTTTTTAATCGTTTATTGGACGCTCAAAAATCATATTTTCGCGCAAAAAATCCTGATCCTGTTAGCAAGCTATGGCTTCATGTGCTCCGTAAATCCGCGCTTTGCGCTGGTACTTGCAGCCTATAGTGCTTTCGTATATTTTGCAGGTGTGTGTATCGCGCGCGCTAATCGCGTAGCCGCAAAAGCCATACCGCCCGCAAAGCAGTCTTTGCGCAAGAAAAAGCTATCGCGTAAAGCGGCAGCCAAGCAGATGAGCGCAACAAAACAAGCTGGCATAGTCAAGCAGGTGCAAGAAGCGGGGTTAGCGAAGCAGATTCCGTTACCAACTGCGAAGGCGCGTGCGGTGATGCTTGCGGCGGTTGCTTGCGGCTTATTTTTTCTCGCATTTTTTAAATATTATGGCTACGTCAGGGAGTTTTTCAATGCCGCGCTTGCCGCACTGCACCTAGGTGCCGTAGATAGCGTGGCGTTTCCGCTTGGAATTTCATATTATGTTTTTATGTCGATCACCTATTTCGTCTCGGTTTATAGGCGCGAATGCGGCGAGCAGGGCTTTTTGAGCTTGGCGTGCTTTTTAGCGTTTTTCCCTAGCGTCGTGATGGGTCCTATCGGGCGCGCTAGCGCTGCCAAGGGCGTAGAGCCAGTACTGCCGCAGTTTGATCGCTTCAAGCACTTTGGCAATGCCGATGAAATTTATGTGCTTATAATTTTTGCCTTAGTTAAGCTGCTACTTATTAGCGGCTATTTGGGCGTGTATTATAGCGATGTGATTTCGGGCGTTTACGGCGATGAGCCTGAGTCCTCCGCGGCGCAAATTCTAGCTGCACTGCTACTTTATGGCGTGGTGCTTTATACGAATTTTAGCGGCTTTATCGATATGGCGCGGGCTCTTGGGCTTACGATGGGCTTTAAGCTGCCTCAGAATTTTAATATGCCCTACGCGGCTAAGAATTTAGGCGAGTTTTGGGATCGCTGGCATATCAGTTTATCCACGTTTATACGCGATTATATTTATATCCCGCTTGGTGGCTCGCGCAATGGCTTTGCGCGCACCTGCGTAAATTTGCTAATCGCGTTTGCGCTCTCGGGCATTTGGCACGGTGCGGGATTAAATTTTTTGATTTGGGGGCTTTTGCATGGAGTGGCGCTTGTATTTTTAAAATGTCTTGCCAAAGTGGGCGTAAAGCCGCTAAATCCGTATTTGGCACTATTTTGTACCTATATTTTTGTAAGTTTCGCTTGGATTTTTTTCGCCAATTCCCTGCCAGATGCGGCGGCGATTTTGAGCGCTTTTACCCGCGCGCGAGTTTTCGGAGATATTAGCGAGCTAGCGGTGCTTGCGGTGATTTTAGCGGGGATTTTTGTTTATCCTAAAATTTCAGCTCTTAAAGATACTTTAATCGCGCTTTTTGCTGAGCTGCCGTTTTTGCCTAAAGCTCTCGCGCTCGGCGTGATATTCACGCTAATTTTCGCGCTGATGCCAAGCGGAATTCCAAATTTCATCTACGCAGGATTTTAGATGCTTAGGTTTGTTTCGACTCTGCTTTTTGCGCTGCTTTTCTCGGCATTTTTTATGCAAGGCTCGCTGCTTTATTATTTGGAGCAGCGATTTCACGATGACTTTGGGCTAGAAGAATGGCTGCGCCGCTCGCCGTTTCGCGTAGGTGGAGAGATCTACGAAAAGATTGCAAATGGCGCAGATAGGCTTGAGCAGCGTATCAAAGGCGAGGATATTAGCAAGGATGAGGACGTAAGTCCGCATAGTGGAAGCGAAAATTTTAAAAAACCTGTGCAAGATCGCATGGCGGAAAATCAAGCTTTGCAAAGCACGAGGGTGCGAGATCACGATGCTTCGCAAAGCGTTAAGCCGCAAGGTAGCAAGCCGCAAGCCCATGCCGCGAAGAATTCTGCCTTAAATAATTCTACGCATCATTTAAAGACGCGCGATTCTGCGCAGGAGCCTTACGAACAAAATTCCATCCCTCAAAATTCTACTTCGCGAAATTCCGCGTCACAAAGCCAGACTACAACAAGCTCTGTGCCACGCAGCTCCTCTGCGTCGCAAAATCCCGTCACGGCAAGCGCAACCTTGCAAAGCGGCGAAAATTCCGATTCTCAACTTCCCGCTCCGCAGGCTTTGGAGCAGAATTTAACGACGCAAAGCTCCGTGGAGGTTGATGCTAAAATTTCGCTTAGCGACGATGGCAAGATCCGCCTAAATGCAGGCGATGAGGTGCTTTTTATGGGCGATAGTCTGATGCAATACGTGGGGATGAACGCTAAGAAATTTTTCCCGAAGCGGAGCCTGAGAGTGATC
>ERZ772924.1631-NODE-1631-length-10637-cov-7.060669_pt1 | contig 10637 bp, 10 predicted proteins | sample MGYA00512116_ERZ772924 | MGnify/ENA primary metagenome ERZ772924 (study PRJEB29015, sample SAMEA2737920) | human oral metagenome | biome: human oral; feature: human-associated habitat; material: dental | place: China | collected 2134 ...
CGGTTTTCACGCCATATTTCTGCATAAAATCCTTGGCGAAACGCTTGCTGCCTTCGAGCTGCGCCGCCTGGCGGTTGGGGCCGAAAATCACCAGCCCCGCCGCGCGGAAAGTATCAACAATGCCCTCCACCAGCAGCGCCTCCGCGCCGACGAAGGTAAGGCCGACATTTTCCTTTTGCGCGAATGTCAGCAAATCTTCCACGCGGCTGAGCGGAATATTGCGCACCCGCTGCATCGCCGCCGTCCCGGCATTGCCGGGGGCGACAAAAATCTGGCCGACACGCACGTCCTGCGCAAATTTCCAGGCGAGGGCGTGTTCGCGGCCGCCCGCGCCAATAATCAGAATATTCAGCATGTTATCCTCTCTGTAAAATCAATTTTGTCTCAAACGTCAAATGCCATTTACATACACTTGAGCGCTCAATGTGTATGTAAATCTGTAAAGCAGCGTGTGCGCCGCAATTATAGCGAATCACCACCCAGCAAACGCGCCACCGTCGCCACCAGCAAGCGGTGCTCCTCCGGCGCAATCCGCGCCTGTAACGCCTCCGCCGTGTCGTCCGCCAATACCGGCACCCGCGCCTGGGCAATGACCGCGCCGCTGTCAATGCCGCTATCGACGAAATGCACGGTGCAACCGCTCTCGCGCTCGCCCGCAGCCAGCACCGCCTGATGCACGCGCAGGCCGTACATCCCCGCGCCGCCAAACTTCGGCAACAGCGACGGATGCAAATTCACCATTTTTTGCGGGAAACGTGCCACCAGCGCGGGCGGGATAATGCTCAAAAAACCGGCCAACACCACCAAATCACAATCCGGCACCGCCGCATTGAGCGCGTCGGCAAAACCTGCCGCCTTGCGGTCAAGCAACACAAACGGCACGCCCGCAGCCTCGGCGTGCCGCCTGCCCGCACAATCGCGGTCGGCAATGACTGCCTTCACTTCGGCGCGAATCACGCCGCGCGCGACCGCATCGAGCAGCGCTTTCAAATTGCTGCCACCACCGGAAATTAAAACCACCAAAGATTTCATTGAGAATGCTCCTTAAAAGCCAAAGCCTGCTGAAAGAAAGATTCCGCTGCCGCCTGGTCAGCAAAACGGTCAAGCGGAATAAACCAGGCAATATTACGATTGACATAAAACAGTAAAAATTCCGCATCCAGAATCACGCGCGATACCGCTGGCCAAAAATAAAAAAGGCGCGTGCGTCCCGCTTCCTCCATCAACAAACCTTCAGCGGAAACGGACAAAACAAATTGCCGTCCGTCCGGCGGATCCAACAATGCCCGCAGCATCAAGGAATAATTCCAGCGCAAATAGAAAATCGTCAACCACAACAACGCCAGCGACCAAAAAAACAAATGCTGCAAGGCGGCGAGAACCGCCTCACGGTTGGCAAACCAGGCGTCCCATTGCATCTCAAAAGTATCAGTATCTGCTTCATCGCCGGGCAGAAAAGCACAGCTTTCCTGCAAGAATGAGGCGATGAGCTGCGTATCCGCAAAAAAACCATAAAACAGCGCGGCAAAAAGGACGAGCGCGACCAGCGCGCCCAGCCAGTAACGCCGCTGCAAATCGCGCGGGCGGTAACGACACATCCGCCGACTGGCGCGTCGCTGCTCGCGGCTGGATACCAAAAAAACCATCTGCAAAGCATCATGATGCCTCATGGTGGCTCCGGTAAACATTCAACTGCTGTAAAAAAGATTCTGCCGCGCCCGCATCTGAAAAAGCGCGCAAGGGAATGGGAAATGCTGCGGTTTGATCAATAAAAACCAAAATAAAACCTGAGTCACGCACCACACGCTCCACCGCTGGCCAAAAATACACATTGCGCGAGCGCCCGTCCTCCTCACTACAAAAGCCATCCGCGCCAACAGAATACAAAAATTGCCGTGTTGCCAAAGGCCGCACTGCTGCTTGTTTGCGCAAGACTATCTCATAAACAAAAGCGGCAGTAAAAACCAAAGCGCTGGCAATCACCGCGCCCATTGCCCACCAAATATCGCCCATGCCTTCGCCGAAAATTTCCAGTTGCAGGTGGATGCGCTGCATCCGCGAAAACAATATCCACAGGCAGCACAAATGAAATGCCCAACTGGCGATATTCAAAATACGCAATCGCCGCCGGATGGCAGGCGGCAGATAACGCTGCAACAAACGCGATACCGCCCGCTGTTCGGCGGGCGTCAAAGTTACCGGGACGGCGAGGGGGTGTGCATGAATCACAATCCCAGCGCCTGTTTCTGCACCTGCATGATTTCGCGGATGCCCTTGTCGGCCAGCGCCAGCATCGCCTGCATTTCGTCGTGGCGGAAGGCGTGGCCTTCGGCAGTGCCCTGGATTTCGATAAACGCGCCGCCGTCGTTCATCACGATGTTCATGTCGGTCTCGGCTTCGCTGTCTTCGGCGTATTCCAAATCCAACAGCGGCGTGCCGCGATACACGCCGACGGAGACGGCAGCGAGCTGGCCGTGCAGCGGGTTTTGTTTCAGCCGTCCCTGCTGAATCAGGGTGCGGATGGCATCCGCCAAAGCGACAAAGCCGCCGCTAATCGCCGCGGTGCGCGTACCGCCGTCGGCTTGCAGCACGTCGCAGTCAATCGTTATTGCGCGGTCGCCGAGCGCGCTTAAATCCACCACCGCGCGCAGCGAGCGGCCAATCAGGCGCTGGATTTCCACGGTGCGCCCCTGCTGTTTGCCACGGGCGGATTCGCGCACGGTGCGCTCATGCGTGGCGCGCGGCAGCATCCCGTATTCGGCCGTCACCCAGCCTTGTCCCTTGCCACGAAGGAAGGGCGGCACTTTTTCTTCGACGCTGGCGGTGCAGAGGACGTGGGTGTCGCCGCAGCGGATGAGTGCCGAGCCTTCGGCGTATTTGTTGATGCCGCGTTCGATGCTGACCGGGCGGAGCTGGTCGGGACGGCGGTTGCTGGCGCGCATGATGTTTCCTTGTGAGTTAATGTGGGCAGGCCGCGCATTATAAAGGGTGCGCGCTGTGTTTTCCGGCAAAAGGGCGTATCATGCGCCCGACTTTCTTACAGGGACATTGCCCATGCGACAGAGTATGACCGCCTTCGCCCGCGCCACCGAAGAAAACGCGCAATGGCGCATCAGTGTGGAATTGAAATCGGTGAATCACCGCTTCCTTGAAATCCAGGTAAAGATGGGCGACACCTTGCGCCATCTGGAAGGCGCGATTCGCGAGCGCCTGCAGGCGGCAGTCGCCCGCGGCAAGGTGGAAATCTGGATATTCGTCGAGAACATGGGCGAGGGCAACGCGCAGCGGCTGGATGCCAATGCGCTCACCGCCTGGCTGGACAAGTTCGCCGCTGCCGACCCGCAGGCGAATCTGGGTGCGCCCGGCTGGAGCGACCTGCTCGCCCTGCCCGGCGTGCTGGTGCGCGAATACAACAGCGAAGACGCGCTGGATGCCGCCGTACTGCGCCTCTTTGACGCCGCACTCGCCGATTTCATCGCCATGCGCGCGCGCGAAGGCGAAGCGATTGCCGGGGTGCTTGCCGCGCGGCTGGACAGCATGAGCGCGGTGCTGGACGGCGTGGTCGCCGGGCTGCCGCAGTTGCAGGAAAAAACCGCCGCCATCATGCAGGAGCGCCTGCATGCGCTGCAATTTGAGGCCGATCCCGCTATTGCCGGGCAGGCGCTGTCGCAAATACTGTCCAAAATGGACGTGCAGGAAGAGCTGGACCGGCTGCGTTTCCACATCGAGGAAGCGCGCAAAACCCTGCAACAGCACGGCGCGATTGGTCGCCGTCTCGATTTCCTCATGCAGGAATTTAACCGCGAAGCGAACACGCTCGGCTCCAAGGCGGGCGACAACGCGCAAAGCCAGGCATCGGTTGAGCTCAAAGTCCTGATCGAACAAATGCGGGAGCAGGTGCAGAACCTCGTTTGAGCCCGCCGCCGCAACCCTTAAACCCATCCCCAGCAAAACAAATCCTTCCAACCCACAAACAGGAGAAACCCATGGCAAAAGTAGGAATCATCGGCGCCGGATTCGTCGGCGCCACCGCCGCATACGCAATGATGCTCAACGGCACCTGTAGCGAAATCGTGCTGATTGACCGCGACGAACCGCGTGCCAAGGCCGAAGCCGCCGACATCGCCCACGGCGCGCCGCTCGCCAAAGGCGTGCGTGCCTACGCGGGCGACTACAAAGACCTCACCGGTGCCGTGCTGGTCGTCATCGCCGCCGGCTCCAACCAAAAACCGGGCGAATCGCGGCTGAACCTGCTGGCGCGCAACGCCGCCATCCTCGCCAGCATCGTGCCGCAAGTCGTCCAGGCCGCACCCGATGCGGTCGTGCTGCTTGTCTCCAACCCGGTGGACATCATGACCAGCATCGCCCGCGCGCTGCACCCGAACCCGTCGCTGGTGATGGGCTCCGGCACCATCCTCGACAGCGCCCGCTTCCGCCAGCTCATCGGCGAGCGCGCCGGCGTCAACGCGCGCTACGTCCACTCCTACGTCATGGGCGAACACGGAGACTCCTCCGTGATGTGCTGGAGCGGCGCGCTCATCGCCGGGATGCCGGTCGCCACCTTCATGAGCGAGCGGCAAATCCCGTGGGACGACAAAATCAAGGAAGCCATCGCCTACGACGTGCGCAACGCCGCGCTCGCCATCATTGCCGGCAAACACGCTACCTATTACGGCATCGGCATCGCGGTGAACAGCCTCGCCGATGCCATCATCAACGACCGCCACGCCGTCTTCACCGTCTCCGGCGACAGCCCGTTTGACGAAGTCTGCCTGTCGTTGCCGCGCCTCGTGGGCCGCAAAGGCATCTTGGAAACCCTGATGCCGCCGCTGAACAAAGACGAAAGCGTTGCCCTCTCGCACAGCGCGCAAGTGCTTTATGACGCGCAGGAAGGCGTGCTGAAAGACGGCAAACTGGTTTGCCTCTGAAATCGCCACGGCAACAAAAACGGGCATCGCAAGATGCCCGTTTTTCATATCCCGTTTATAGCGATACTCACAAAGCCCTGTACGGCGTTGCGCCGCCTTGCCGTACTAAGAACCTTTTTAGAGTCTGCGGGTGAAATTCCCCCTCCCCTGCAGGGCGAAGCCCGCAGCGGGGGAGGGTCGGGGTGGGGGTGAGCGATATTGTTCATGGACTGAAATTCCTGTTTTTCAATGGTTTTGCTGTCCTCACCCCACCCTTCTCTCTTGCTTCGCAAGCAATGCCTGTCGCTGCGCGAGCTGTCCCAGTCCCACAGGGACAAACATTGCTCGCGTATCAAGAGAGGGGGGTATATCGGCGGTTTTACCTGTTCCCGTTTGCACACAAGAAAACGGGTTTTCCCAGACTCTAAACAGGTTCTAATCTGTACTGTCTTCAGCGGTGTGGCTTTGCCATGCCTGAGCCGCACCACAAACAGGCATCGCAGGATGGCTGTCCTTCTTCCACATCATGCCGCTTCGGCAGCAGTTTGTGATTTTATTGCGGGCGCAGGCGGGTCTCGCCTTCGCTCCAGGCGTGGATGCCGTCGGCGCTTTCGAGCAGCAGCCGTCCCTGGTCGTCAATGCCGCGGTTGATGCCGCAAATGGTGTCGCAGGCGCGGTGCAGGCTGACGGCGCAGTCGGCGTAGGTATCGAGTGCGCGCCAGCGGGCGGGCAGGGCAGGGCGGCCTTCGGGATGGCGGGCGAAGGCGTCGCGCCAGGCGTTAATCAGCGCGGCGGTGAGCGGGTTGCGGGCGATGGTGCCGCATTCGCCCAAGCTGGCGGCGGGCTGGTCGAGGCCGGACAGCGGCAGCAGGTTGATGCCGATTCCGGCGATGATGTCCACGCCGTGCGCGTGATGGCTGGCTTCGACGAGGATGCCGCCCAGTTTGCGCTGGTGCAGGTAGAGGTCGTTCGGCCATTTGAGTTGTACCGGGTAGCCCGCGGCGCGCAGGGCGCTGGCGGCGACGATGCCGAGGGCGATGCTGAGCGCGGTGGCCGCCTGCGGGTCGGGGTAGTGCCAGCCCATGCTAAGGATGATTTGTCCGGCGAAGGGCGATTGCCACGCGCGACCACGGCGGCCACGCCCGGCGCTCTGGTATTCGGCGAGGATGGCGTCGCCGTTTGCGCGCGCGGTCTCGCGCATCAGCGCGTTGTTGGTGGAGTCGGTGACGGTCAGCACCTGCACGGCGGCGGCGGGGCATTGCCGCTGTAACCAGGCCGCGTCCAGCAGCGCAAGCGCGGGGCGCATTTGCCAGCCGTCGGCGGTTTCCAGCAGCGGCACGATGCCGCTTTGTTGCAGGTCGGCGAGTTGGGCGCGGGTTTCCGCTTCGCCGCGGTTGAGGTGGCGGGCGAGGGCGGCCAGCGGCCAGGGACGCAGGTCGGCGAGGGTGTGCAGCAGGGTTTCGGACATGGCGGCTCCGCGGTTTGGGTTGGCGGGCAGGATACTGCGAATGCCGCCGCGATGCCACGCGCTGGCCGGACAGCCCCTGTACACGCCAAAGAAAACCGCCCCGAAGGGCGGTTTTTTGCTGTGCGGAGCGAGGGCAGGGCGGTCGCGCTGCATCATTTTTCGATGCGGATGTATTTGCTCGGCCAGTGGTTCATTACGTTTTCTTCGTAGCCTTTGACATACGGCTTCACCAGGTGTTTGGAGACGAAGAAAAACACCGGGACGAGGTCGTGGTGGTCAATCAGCCGTTTTTCCGCCTGTTGCAGGATGGCGGCGCGTTTTGTGCCGTCGGTTTCGCGCGCGGCGTCGCTGAGCAGTTTGTCGTATGCTGCGTCGTTCAGGCCGATGGTGTTGCTGCCGCCGCCGCTGACAAAGAGGTCAAGGAAGGTGTTGGCGTCGTCGTAGTCGCCCATCCACGAGCCGCGGAAGACTTGGGTGTTGTATTCGCGGCGGTCGTTCAGGTACGCCTTCCATTCTTTGTTAATCAGGCTGGTTTCGACGCCGAGCGCGTCTTTCCACAGGGCGGCGACGGCGATGGCGACTTTTTTGTTGTTGTCGTTGGTGTTGTAGAGCAGTTCGACCCGTAGCGGGTTTTCTTTGCTGTAGCCGGCTTCCGCGTAGAGTGCCTTGGCTTTTTCGAGGCGTTTTTGCCGGTCCCAGTTGGCGTATTCGGGCTGGTAGGGGGTGTAGCCGCTGATGCCGGGGGTGACGAAGCCGTAGGCGGGTTGTTCGCCGCTGGCGGTGATGTTTTTGACGATGCGTTCGCGGTCGATGACGAGGCTCAGTGCTTCGCGCAGTTTGGGGTTGTCCTTGAATGGCGGTTTGGTGAGGTTGTAGCCGAAGTAGAAGGTGCCGAGGTAGTTGTGGATGTGCAGCTCTTCGCCGAGGTTTTCGCGCAGCCATTTGATTTGGTCGTTCGGCACGTCTGCCGTCCAGTCCAGCTCGCCCGCGCGGTAGCGTTGCAGTTCGGCGTTTTTGTCTTCGCTGACGTAGTAGATGACCTTGTCAAGCTGCACATCCTGCGCGCCGTAGTAGTTGGCGGATTTTTCGAGGACGATGCGCGACTGCGGTTTCCATTCGCGCATTTTGAAGGCGCCGTTGCCGATGAGGTTTTCGGGGCGCGTCCAGTCTTTGCCCTGTTTTTCGATGATGTGCTGCGGTACGGGGTAGGTGACGGCGTTGATGAGCAGGCCGGGGAAGTAGGGCGTCGGTTCGTTCAGTTCGACCACCAGCGTTTTGTCATCAGCGGCGCTGACGCCGAGGGTATCGACCGCCGCATTGCCTTCGGCGATGGTTTTGGCGTTTTTTACCGGGTAGAGGAAGAAGCTGTATTTGCTGCCGACTGCCGGATCGACCGCGCGCCGCCAGGCATAGACGAAATCGCCTGCAGTGACCGGGGTGCCGTCCGACCAGGCATTGTCGCGCAGGTGGAAGGTCCAGGTTTTACCGTCGTCGGAGATGTCCCAGCGTTCGGCGACGCCGGGGATGAGGTGCGCGCCCGCGTCTTCATCGACGAGGCCGACGAACATATCGCGCAGGATGTGCATTTCCGGCATTCCCTGCGCCAGTTGCGGATCCATGCTGGCGGGTTCGGCGTCGTTGCTGCGGCGGAAGACGGTCTCAGCCTGCGCGCCGCTGGTGGCGGCGAGCAGGAGGGTGGTGAGGATGACGCCTGCGGTGATGGTGATGATGAGCTCGCGTTGGGGAAAGGCTGCCCCCGAGTCGACGGTGTAGGGGAGCGTCAAGGCGATCGACAGCGTCACTGCCCCCTTCGCGCCTGCGACAGTGGTGACCAACACGTCTTTGACCAGGTCTTTTCCAGGTCCGCACAGGTGCCGGCCGCGCTTTGCGCGAAGGAGTTCCATCAGGTAGAGCCAGAGGAAGCGGCAGGCGTGTGATAGGAGCGCCATGGTGAGGACAATGCCGACGATCTCAATGAGGCCCAGGCCGCCGTTAAGGCCGGGAGTGACCGCAAGTGGGAGCTGCATGCCCAGAAAGACGAAGACCGTTCCGTTGATGAGAAACGAGATGACGCGCCAGAAGCTATCGGAGACGAGCCTCTGCCGGGCTGCGGTGGGCGAGGAGAGGCGCGGGGCCGGCTGGGCGATGACAAGCCCTGCGGCGACGACGGCCAAGATGCCGCTGACGTGGAGGGACTCGGCAAAGAGGTACACGAGAAACGGCGTCAGCACCTCATAGAGGACGTGTGCCGTGACGTCCTCAAAGCCCAGGCGGCGGAGCATGCCTATGAGCAGCGAGAGGAGTAGGCCCACAAAAAAGCCGACCACGATTCCCCCGACGAACAGCAGCGCGAAGGAGCCGAGCACGGCCGTCACGGAAAACGCCCCCGTCACGGCTGCGGCGACCGAGAACTGGAACGCCACGACGCCCGAGGCATCGTTGATGAGCGACTCGCCGGAAAGTAGCGTCCTCTGGCGCTCGGTGAGGCATACGGAGGAGCGCAGCGCGGTGACGGTCGCGGCGTCCGTGGGGCCGAGGGCTGCGGCGAAGGCGAAGGCCGCCGCCAGGGGGATGGAAGGTACAAGCCAGTTGAGTGCATAGCCAAGCGTCAGGACGGATGCGACCACCAGGCCGATCGCGAGCGACAGGATATCAGCCCGCGAGTTCCAGAGGGCCTTGGGATCTGCCTCACGCGTCTCGTTGAAGAGGAGCGGCGCGATGAAAAGCACGAGGAACAGCTCGGCGTCGATGCGGACCTCGAGCACGCTGGGCGCAACGAGGGTGATCACCAGGCCTATTGCGACCTGTAGGACCGGTAGCGAGACGCGTGAGAACTTGTCGAGCACAGATGACAGCGCGACGCAGGACAGGACGATGAGGACGAACTCGAGGGTTTCCACGCAAGCTCCTTGTTACCGGGGGTGTCGTCCTCGCGATTCTTGCCGCGAGGCGATGGTGATGCTTGGATTCTACCCGGGATGAGAAAAGGATAGGCCTTTCTAGACCATGGAACCTGAGCTACACTTGGCACATGCAGCTTGTCGGCTCCGTGTGTGGCCGACCCACCCTAAGAGATGCGGGAGCGCCCATGATCAAGCTCGTCCTCACTGACATCGACGACACGCTGATTCCCTACGGGGCACCCTACGCGAGTGAGCGCACCCGCGCGGCGATCCACGGCTTTCTCGACGAGGGGCTGCACTTTGGCCCCGTCTCGGGTCGAGTCCCAAATGCCATGGGCTGGATGTTTGGGGGAGACGAGCGTTGCTTTTTGACGGGTGCCTTTGCCAATGGGCAGGTCGTCCGCATCGACGGTGAGATTGTGAGGGAGGTCCCGACCGACAGCGAGCTGCTGCGCGAGGTCGCGGGCGTGCTCGACGAGCTGGGCTACGATGCCTGGCTCACGGTCTATTCGCTCGATGAGTGCGGCGTGACCTTCGTCACCTCGCGAGAGGAGCAGCTCAGAGACTGTCTCTTACGGGTGGGCTATGGGCGCCCCAATCGTGTCGCGAAAGAGCCCAGGAAGTTCTCCTACCTCAAGAGTAACGTTTACTGCGTGTGCTCTCGCGCGCAGATGACGCTCATCCGCGACATCCTGCGCGAGCGGGTCGGCGCGCTCAGCTTCGTCTTCCCGAGCACGGTGGCACCCTATATCGACATAAGCCCGGTGGGGTGGGGGAAGGGCGAGGCCGTGCGCCTCATGGCACGAGAGCTCGGTGTTGGCCTCGATGAGGTCGCGACCTTCGGTGATTCGGAGAACGACCTTTCGATGATCGAGGCCGTGCCTAACTCGGTGGCGGTGGCCAATGCGACCGAGGCCGTGGCTAGGGCTGCCCGCTGGCACGTTGGTCGTTGCGAGGACGATGCGGTTGCCTGTGCGCTTGAGGACATCGCGCACGCCGCCCGCACGGGTTCGACACCTTCGTTCATGGTTCGTCCTTTGGAGCCGGGGTCCTTTGTGCCAGCGGGCTCCTGATGGGGGTAGGGTCATGTGGCCGAGGGCGTTCTTGTCGTGACGGTTAGGGGGTAAAGGATTTCAGCGCCTCGACCCAATCGGAGAATGAGCCAGGGCGGGTGTGCGGATCAAAGAACCTTATGAGCTTGCGTGTGAAGTCTGCCAGGGTGTTGTGGTCACTCTGCTCGAGTGTCGTGAAATAGAGCGCATGCTTACCGCAGACGAACTCCTTCGCCATCGCCAGCGTGGCCTTTCCCACGCGCCTCCTACCTTAAAGTACTGCCATCTGGAAATTGCACTCGGCATA
>ERZ772924.1632-NODE-1632-length-10633-cov-7.518245_pt1 | contig 10633 bp, 10 predicted proteins | sample MGYA00512116_ERZ772924 | MGnify/ENA primary metagenome ERZ772924 (study PRJEB29015, sample SAMEA2737920) | human oral metagenome | biome: human oral; feature: human-associated habitat; material: dental | place: China | collected 2134 ...
TTTGAGTAAAATAGTCATAGCCTTTTGAGTTTAGTTTTAAAGCAGTTTTACTATAGTTTTATAAAAAGCCTTAAAATAAGAATTTTATAAAGAATAAATTATTTTCAAAAAATAAAAATCTATTTAAGGCATTTTTATTTTAACATAAATTGCAATATTAATGTTAATCTCTTTTTTAAACAGGAATAATTCTTTTTATATTGCATTTATTATTAGTCACAAATTCAAGTATATTATAGATTTTTTCCTAAATAGAAGAATAAGCCAGATTAAAATAAATTCCGTTATCTGCAAAATATTTTCCAGCAATTTTAGCGTATCTAATTCCCATATCAGTCAACGAAAAATCACAGTTTTCTTGAATTTTTTCCATAAATTAAAAAAATTTTATCCATACTGGATTAAATACAAAGTCTTTCTTTGTAATCATATCAGTCCTTTTTATTCTCATATATATTCTGCTATTCTAGATACTATTCGTTTTTAATTATTTCATAAGTGTTGGAATTTGAAAGAACTTAATAATATTGATTTTAAGGTATAAGTTTGGTATAATATGCTAAAATTGATTTAAAATTAAGATAATAAAAGTTAGATAAATTTAAGTTTAAGTAAAATAGTCATAACCTTTGAGTCTGATTTTAAAGAAAGATTATTATAAATATACAAAAAATATATAAAAAGGAGAAAATTTAGAAAATGAATAAAAATAAAATTGCAAAAATATTGCTGTTATTAGTTATTGTATTGTTTGGACTAGGAAAACTGTATCTAAGTAGAAATAACAGTATAAATGCAAAGGAAAATTTTTCAAAGGAATTTGTTGCACAAAATAAGAGAAATAATAAAAAGAATGTTATTAAACAGAAAAATATAGAAAATAAAAATGAAAAACGAACTCAAAATACTTCAAACCAAGGAGATAGAAAATATCAAATTGATTATGACCATGTGATTGGCGGGGATGAAAATTCACAAGGGAAAGTTACCGGTGGACATTCACTTTTGCGTGGAGATGTGAGAATTGTAAAAAAAATTGGGAATCCAGCTAAAAACGGAGTGTATCGAGCAAGTATTGAAGTAAAGAAAAAAGACGGAACTTGGCAGGCAAAAACTTCTAATGGTGGAGTAAATACAATGTTTCCAGAAAACTGGGATGAAGCGAGAATTATTGACGAAATAAATTCAGCATGGGAAAATAGAAAAGATCTTAAAGGCAGAGATAATAATATGTGGCAGGGAATAAGCAAAAGCGGAGTTCTGATCCGTGGTTACAAAAGCCCTAGAATAACGGCTTATCCAGTTTATGAAAATCGTTAGAAGCAATTTTAGGAAAGGAGTAGTGCAATGATTATAAAATTTGGTTATTATAATGATGAAGATTTTGGATTGACTGCATTTTCAGAAATAGAATTTTCTCAAAAAGAAATATTTGAAAATAAAAAAAACAAGAACGAATATATAAAATACTTGGTAACTGGGATTATGGAGGACTTTCCTTATGAAGAAATAATTGATGATTTTTTATTAAAGCTGGAAAAAATTAAAACTGGAGAATTAAAGGAAATTATTTGGGACGGACAGGCTTTTCAGCATAAGATTAACAAGGAAACAGTTGAATTTGAACATACAATTTTTGGGATTTGTGAGGAATATCCGATATGGAGCTGTAAATTTGAAGAGTATAAGAGAGTATTGGAAGGATGGGAGCATTTTTTGAAAATGGAATATAGCTTGGAAAGTGAAGTTAAAGTAGAATTATAATAAATTATTTGATTTTTGAAGTTTGATATTAAAAACTAAAAATTAAGAACAGCCATAAAATATAATTATTGTTATTATATTTATGACTGTTTTTTTTTGATTAGATTTTAAAAACTAAGAATTATTTTTATCCATTTTTCAGTACTGCCCTTATTGCATAATGTAAAAAATAATAAATTGATTTCAGAAGTGATAATTTTTCAATTTTTCGGTAAATTTCCCAACGTACTTTTGCTGTCTTAACTTTATTGCTCGAACGTGAATTATCCAGCACTCGATAATATGCCAAATTTTCCTTAAGTCCATAAATTGTGTTAACATCTTTTACAATTTCCAGCCAAAGAACATAATCTTCATTTTTTTCCAATTCCTTAAAATATCTTTTTCCAATTTTCTCAGCATCATATATAACTGTAAGACAGCCTAAATAGTTATTTTTTAACATATCATTGTAAGAAATTTCTTCCTTTATAATAACATCATTGATTTTTTCTTCATTTTCTTTGACTCTTGTGTATTCTGTACAGCTAATGCTGGCATTTTTTTCTTTCATAAATTTTATCTGCTTTTCCAATTTTTCATTATGCCAATAATCATCAGCGTCTAAAAATGCAATGTATTTTCCGCTTGCCAAGTCAATTAAAAAGTTTCTTCCTTTTACAACACCTACATTTTTTTCAGTATTTACAATCTTTATTCTTTCATCTTTTTTTGCATACACACTCACAATTGCGAGGCTGTTATCTGTGGAAACATCGTTCATAATCAGCATTTCCCAGTTTTGATAAGTTTGAGCAAGAACTGATTCAATTGTTTTTCCAATAAATTTTTCTGCATTGTACATTGGAACAATTATCGAAATTTTTTCCTTTTCTATCTCTTTTTCTTTTTCCATATTTTCTCCTTATTTCTAGTCTTGTGTAAATTTAATTCCTGCATCAATTCTGGCTTTTGTCTGAACCTCACTTACCAACAGACTTTTTTCCAGCTGTCTATAACAAAATTCCAGGTCATTTTCTTTTACTGCACGAATAAATTGTGTAAATTCAGGTACAACTCTATCCTTTGAAAATCCATCATCAAAACTTTCTGTCGTTCCATCGTACAGTTTTAACGTAACTTTTCCGACAAGTCCAGGAGCTTCTTCACTTACAATTTTTCCTTCACTTCCCTGAATTACTCCTATTCTTTCACCTTCACTATCCTTTGCGCATACACACATAGCACTGAAATTTTTATATTCCATCATAAGAACTCCGCTTGTGTCAATATTCCTTTCTATATTTGCATAATACTTCACATTTTCAGGCTTTCCAAAAAGTCCCAATACATAATGCAAATTATAAAGTCCTAGGTCCATTAATGCCCCACCAGCTTTTTCAGGGTCAAACACAGGTAAAATTTCTCCTCTTTTAAAAGCATCGTATCTGCTGGAATATTGGCTATATTGGCTTTGAACAAGTTTTATGTCTCCAATTTTTGAAATCCACTCTTTTATCTTTTTATAATTTTCAAAATAAAGTGTAGTTATCGCCTCAAATAAGAATAATTTTTTTTCTTTAGCCAATTTTTCCAGTTCCTTAGCTTCACGATAGTTTGTTGTAATTGGTTTTTCTACAATAACGTTGATTCCTTTTTCCAATGCCTTTTTGCAAAATTCAAAATGCAAAAAATTTGGAACAGCAATATAAACTGTATCAATTCCAAAATTACATAATTCATCGAAATTATCTGTAAAATTCGGAATATTATATTTTTTACAAATTTCCTCAACTTTTTCAATTCCCGATTTTGTTCCCTGTATTCCCAAAATTTCCAAATCTTCCAGTTTCACAAGGCTAGGCAAAAACTCCTGAACAATCATGCCTGAACCAATAATTCCCAATTTCATAAAAATCCCTTCTTCCTTTTTTATCTAAAATTCTAAATATTTCACTTCGACATTATCTGTTAGCCAGACACCATTTTTTGAAATAAAAAATTTTTTCCCATCTTTATACATTTTTTCAGCTAAAACCTTTATAATAAAAGGCTTTCCATGTCTTTTTCCAACATTATAAGCTGTTTCATAAGTTTCAGATAAATGTACATATTGCCTACTGATTTTTTTAATTCCTTCACTTTTAATTTTGGGGAGAAATCTTTCTGCTGTTCCATGATAAAGAAATTTTGGCGGTATTACTGATTTTAGTTCCAAATCTACATCTAAACTATGCCCTTGACAAGCTCTAATTTTTGTAAAATTTTCATTAAATTCATACCTTTTTTTATCATTTGTTTCTACAATTTCATTTAGCATTTCAAAATTTATCTTTTTTCCATTTTCATTAATTTCTTTAATCAATTCATTTACATTAGCCCATCCATTTTTATCCAATTTTATATTAATTGTCTGTGGCGAATGCCTTAAAATAAAACTTAGAAACCTTCCTAATTTATTCAAGTTCTTTTTCATTTGTTTTCCCTTTTTATTTTTTTATAATTTATTTCTTGAGTAAGCAGACAAGAAAAAGTTAATTCATTAAATTATTATAGTCATTTACTAATTTATTATAGTTTTTAATTACATCGTTTGGAGTTCCTGCTGAATTTTCAGAATAAATCTTTTTCTCAATCTGATTTATGTTCAATGATTTATTTTTTTCTAGCTCCCTAATAAATATTGTAACTGATTTTTCAAATTGTGCAAGCTGTTTGTTAAATATTTCCAATTTTTCTCTTGAATAATTCTCTTTTTTCAACTGTTTTTCATTTTCAATTACTTTTTGGAAACTATTTGAGCTGATTGAAATATTTTGCTGAATTTTCTTTAATTTTCCCAAATCACCTTTTATAAAAGTTGTCATTCTTAATTTTGGATTGTCTATCTTATCTATAAAGGATTCGCAGTTGTTCATTAGGATTGTTAAATTATATTTTATAATGCTGCCTTCATTTTTGTAGGTTTCTAAAACTTTTTGCATTTTTTCATCTGATACTTTTGCCATTTCCATTTTAAATAAATCTGAACTTATCTTGTATTTTTTGTAAATTCTTAAAAAACTTGTATGCAATCCTTGACTTTTAGCAAAATTATCCGTTAAATTTTCCTTTTTTCCATAATAATTTCCCATTGTGTCAGTTGCTGTTTTTAATTCTTTTAATATGGGCAACAGCTTTTTAGCAGAATTATCCAGTTTTTCCATTTTAAATTTTGAATTAATATTTTTTTCCAGCTTTTCAAAAATTTGGCTCTCAATCTTAATAACTGGAATATTTCCCAAAGTTTTCATCTGCTCAATATTTATTGAATTATTTTCACCAGCTGCTTCAATATATGATGAAATTTCATCATCAATTATTGGTAATTTATTGTAAATCTCTATATAGCTATTGTATTTTTCCATTTCCTCATTTTTCACTTTTTTTATACTAAGTCTTTGTCCAATTTCCTTAAATGACTTGTCGCAGGAAAATAACAAAATTGATAAAGTTGCTATTAATATTATTTTTTTATAATTCATTCTCACTCCAGTATTTTTTATTAAAAATTTTACCAATTCCTCTAATTTTACTATTTAAAATAAAACTAACGAAATTGGTAATTTTTAAAATTTATTTTTTATCTTACTTTATAAAATCAATATTTAATTATATCGAACTTACATTAAACGAAATAGATTCCAGAACTTTCAGTAAAGCGTCCGTTGTGTCAAGTGAAGTAAGACAGGCGATTTCCTGCTCACTTGCAGCACGTCTGATTTTAAATCCGTCGTTTCTTGCAGTTTTTTTCTTAGCTGCCGTATTTATTACCATATCAACAAGCCCTTTATAAATCAGTCCTAGCACATCGTGTTCATATTTTCCTTCTTCTTCGATTTTGCCAACAGTTTCCACTCTAAGCCCTTTTTCCTCAAAGTATCTGGCAGTCCCTTTTGTAGCCATTATGTGATAGCCTAAATCAGAAAATCTTTTAGCCAGTCCATATGCTTCCTCTTTTGCAGCTCCACTAATTGTAAATAGCACACTTCCCTGATCTTTTACTTTTATTCCAGCTGAAATTAGTCCTTTGTAAAGTGATTTTTCAAGATTTTCATCGCTTCCCATTACTTCTCCAGTTGATTTCATTTCAGGCCCTAGTGTTGTGTCCACATCTTTTAATTTTTGGAAACTGAATACAGGAACTTTTGTGTATACATTTTTACTTTCTTCAATCAATCCAGTTTCATATCCTTTATTCTTCAATGTTTCCCCAAGAATTCCTTTCATAGCAAGATTTGCCATTGGAACACCTGTGATTTTACTTAAAAATGGAACTGTTCTTGAACTTCTAGGATTTACTTCAAGTACGTAAACTTGTCCCTCGCTAATTACATACTGGATGTTCAAAAGACCTACAATATTTAGACCTTTTGCCAATCTGATTGTATAATCAATTAATGTTTGCTTTTGTTCATCTGTAACATTTTGTGGCGGATATACGGCGATGGAATCTCCAGAATGGACTCCTGCCCTTTCGATATGTTCCATAATTCCTGGAATTACAACTGTTTCCCCATCACAAATCGCATCTACTTCAATTTCCTTTCCAACTAAATATCTGTCAGTCAGCACAGGATGGTCTGGTGAAACTTTTACTGCATTTTCCATATATTGACGTAATTCTTCTTCACGATATACGATTTCCATTGCTCTTCCACCTAATACGTAAGATGGACGTACTAGAACTGGATAGCCGATTTCAGCCGCATTTTTTACAGCCGTTTCTGTATCAAATGCAGTCTTTCCAAGTGGTTGCGGGATATTTAGCCTATGCAGCAATGCCTCAAATTTATCACGATTTTCCGCATTGTCAATTTCCTCAAGTGCTGTTCCCAATATTTTTACACCATGTCTTGACAATTTTTCAGCCAAGTTAATTGCAGTCTGTCCACCAAACTGAACTACGACTCCTTCTGGCTGTTCAAGCTCAACTATTGCCATAACATCTTCTTTTGTAAGTGGCTCAAAATAAAGTTTATCCGAAATTGAAAAGTCTGTTGAAACAGTTTCTGGATTGTTGTTTACAATAATTGCTTCGTATCCAGACTCTTTTATCGCCTTCACAGCATGAACCGTTGCATAGTCAAATTCTACACCTTGTCCGATTCTAATAGGTCCTGAACCAAGCACAACGATTTTTTTCTTATTTCCTATAATACTTTCGTTTTCCTGTTCATAAGTTGAGTAAAAATAAGGTGTTTCTGACTTAAATTCAGCTGCACAGGTATCAACCATTTTAAATACAGGCTTGATACTATATTTTTCACGAAGTTTATAAACTTCATCTTCTGTCGTATTCCAACGATGTGCAATAACTTTATCTGAAAATCCATATCTTTTAGCAAACAGTAGCAAATCTGGATTATTTACATTTGCTTTCAGTTCCACTTCAATGTCAATAATATTTTTCATTTTGTCAAGGAAAAACATGTCAATTTTTGTCATATCATGTATTTCCTGCGGAGTAACTCCTCGTCTTAATGCTTCACCAATGAAAAACAATCTTTCATCTCCAGCTTTCTGGATTCTTCTCAAAATGTATTCCAAGCTAAATTCATCCCCATTTGGAAGCCCCAAGTGATGTACTCCGTACTCAAGTGAACGAATAGCTTTTAACAAACTTTCCTCATAAGTTCTTCCAATTGCCATTACTTCCCCAGTTGCCTTCATTTGTGTACCTAAATGCCTATCCGCCTTTTCAAACTTGTCAAATGGAAATCTCGGTATTTTACTGACAACATAGTCAAGTGACGGCTCAAAGCACGCATACGAATTTTTGGTAACAGGATTTATAATTTCATCAAGTGTCAATCCAACCGCAATTTTTGCGGCGATTTTTGCAATTGGATAACCTGTCGCCTTTGAAGCAAGTGCCGATGAACGTGATACCCTCGGATTTACCTCAATAATATAATAATTGAACGAATACGGATCTAATGCCAGCTGAACGTTACATCCACCTTCTATTTTCAATGCTCTTATTATTTTCAGCGAAACATCTCTCAACATATGGTATTCCCTGTCTGTCAATGTTTGTGACGGTGCAACTACAATCGAATCTCCCGTGTGAATCCCAACTGGATCAATATTTTCCATATTGCAGACAACAATCGCTGTATCATTGCTGTCACGCATTACTTCATACTCAATTTCCTTGTATCCTGAAATTGATTTTTCTAATAAACATTGAGTTACTGGCGAATATCTAAGTCCATTTGTAACAATGTCTTCCAATTCTTCATCATTGTGGCAGATTCCTCCACCAGTTCCTCCCATTGTAAAGGCAGGTCGCACAATCACAGGATATCCAATTTTTTCCACAAATCTACGTGCCTCTTCCAAATTATGAATAATATCCGATTCAGGCACAGGCTCTCCCAGTTCATTCATCAAATCTCTGAATAATTCCCTATCTTCCGCCTGCTTAATAGAAGCAAGCTTCGTTCCTAACAGCTCTACTCCACATTCTTCCAGCACTCCCGCTTCGTGCAGTTCCACAGCCAGATTTAGCCCAACCTGTCCTCCAAGAGTAGGAAGCAAAGCATCTGGACGTTCTTTTCTTATAATTTTTGACACAAATTCAACAGTTAATGGCTCAATATATACTTTATCCGCAATTTCCTTATCTGTCATAATAGTTGCAGGATTAGAATTTACAAGAATAACCTTGTATCCTTCTTCACGCAATGACAAACACGCCTGTGTCCCCGCATAATCAAATTCAGCAGCCTGTCCAATAATAATCGGTCCAGATCCAATCACTAAAATTGTTTCTATATCTTTTCGTTTAGGCATTTCCCTACATCTCCTTGCTATTAATTTTTATCAACACTTTTATTTCAATATTTTATAATTTTTAATTTTATGTAACAAATTTACCTAAAATAAACTAAAAAATTTGTTTTCAATCAATAGTTATAAAATTATTATTTCCGATTCTTTTTCATATTTTCAATAAACATATCAAATAAATAATTCGGATCATGTGGTCCTGGAGAAGCCTCTGGATGATACTGTACCGAAAATACTGGATATTTTTTATGTCTTACACCTTCACAGGTTCTATCATTTACTGCGATATGTGTCAGTTCCAGGTCTGTCCCTTTCAACGAGTCAATATCAACAGCATATCCATGATTTTGTGCTGTAATATCAACTTTTCCAGTTTGTAGGTTTAATACTGGCTGATTTGCCCCACGATGTCCGAATAGCAATTTATATGTCTTTGCTCCACAGGCAAGTGAAATCAGCTGATGTCCCATACAAATTCCAAAAATTGGCACTTTGTCTATTAATTCCCTAATTTTAGCAATTGTTTCTGGAACATCTATCGGATCTCCCGGTCCATTGCTTAACATTATTCCGTCTGGTTTTTGTCTTAAAATTTCTTTAGAAGTTGCATTATGTGGCATTACGACAATATCACAGTCTCTTGAGTTAAGTTCCCTCATAATTCCTGATTTCATTCCTAAGTCAAGAAGAACAACTCTCATCCCTCTTCCAGATGAAAAAAATGCTTTTTTTGTCGATACCTGTTCGATTTGATTGGTTGGCAACGAATTGATTTTTAAATTTTTTGCAATTTCTTGCGGATCTTTGTCTGCACTAACGATAATTCCCTTAATCGTTCCATGCTCTCTTATTTTCTTTGTCAGACTACGTGTATCAATTCCAGAAATTCCTGGAATATTTAAGTCTTTCAAAACTTCATCCAATGTAAATTCATTTCTAAAATTAGAAGGTTTTCTACATATTTCACGAGTTACAATTCCTTTGATACTTGGATTAATAGTTTCATAATCATCCCTATTTATCCCATAATTTCCAATTAACGGATAAGTAAATGTAATAATCTGCCCATTATACGATGGATCTGAAATAGTTTCCTGGTACCCAGTCATCGCAGTATTAAAAACAACTTCCCCAGCCATTTCCACATCTGCTCCAAATCCATACCCTTTATACACACTACCATCTTCCAAAACAAGCTGTTTATCCAATGCGTACATAAATACTACCTCCCTAAATTTTAAATGATACTATTTGTTTTAAAATTTGTTCAATTGTCATTAACGTGTCTGATTTGCGATATAGTAAACTATTTTAATTCAAATTCTAGATATGTATTTATTAATAAAAGTCTGAATGTATTTACTAACATCTCTAATCTCATAATTATACTATATTTTCAAAGTTTTATCAATAATGGCAAATCATTATTTTTTTAATTTTTACAAAAATAATTAATTTTAATATTTAAAAGATAAAATTAAAAATTCTCATTTTTCTTTAATGTTTATATGATATGATTAACTTGAAAAGAAAGATAAGGCATAATAGAAAATTAAATTTAAAACAATAAATTGTTTATATTATAATATTAATAATAATTATATTTTAGGAGCGATTTATTATGAAAAAGATTTTAATTTCTATGTTTTTATTATTTAGTGCTTTAAGTTTTTCAAGATTTATCGAACAATGTGAAATTACTTCCAAAGGAACTTATAGAAATGGAGTTGGATATGTAAACTGTGTAAGTTTAGAATCTGGAAGACACTTTAATTTTACAAGAGTAAACTATAGAACTAGAAGCAATTTAGATCTAGGAGGAGTTTACAAGCTTTATTTCAATGGACAAGGATACAAAAATTTATATTTAACATCATACGAATATCTATATTAATAAAAATGAAAGTATAAAAAATTATGATGTCGACAAATCAATACTTTAAATTTATAAAGAGCAGGTGATTAAATTACCTGCTTTTCCAAAACATATTTCTTTTCCTTAAATTTCTCGTATAAATAATATAAAAATATCATATCTTAAAAATTAAAAATTTCA
>ERZ772924.1635-NODE-1635-length-10622-cov-4.422731_pt1 | contig 10622 bp, 8 predicted proteins | sample MGYA00512116_ERZ772924 | MGnify/ENA primary metagenome ERZ772924 (study PRJEB29015, sample SAMEA2737920) | human oral metagenome | biome: human oral; feature: human-associated habitat; material: dental | place: China | collected 2134 ...
GCCCCCGGAACTCGCTGAGCAGGAGCAGGTCCTCTGGCCGGGAGGCGCGGAGGATCACCACGGTGTCCGCCGGGTGCGCGGTGGTGGTCTCCAGCAGCGACCGGATCGGGGCGACGCCGGTGCCCGCGCCGATCAGCACGAGGCCATCGCGGGTGCGGGAGGCGTCGGTGAACGCGCCGTAGGGGCCAGCGAACATCACCCTCGTGCCGGGCTTGGCGGCGGCCAGCTCGGCTGTGCCGTCGCCCGTGATGCGGATGGTGATGCGCAGGCGGTTGTTGGTCGGCGCCGCGGACAAGGAGAACGGGTGGGCCTGCCGCCACAGTTGCGGGGTCAGCAGGCGCCACGTGAAGTACTGGCCACCCCGGGCCTCCAGCTTGTCGAGATCACGGCCTGCGAACTCCAAGTGGAGAAGGTCAGGAGCTAGCCGCACGTTCTCCACGAGCCGCAGCTGGTGCCGCCAGGAACGGTAGAGGGGCGTCAGGACGCGGTAGCCGAGCAGGCAAGCGCCGACGGCTAGCAGCAGGGTCGCCCAGTAGACGCGCTGCATGGTGCCAGGCAGGAAAACCGATCCCATGGAAAACATGTGGGGAATCGCCAGGAGCACGGCAACGTACGAGAGGATGTGGACGACGTGCCAGATCTCGTAACGCAGCCTGCGGCGCACCGCCACCACCGAGGTGATCGCTATCAGCACCAGCAGGACGACGCTGGCGGAGGCCAGCAGCAGGTCGCCTTCCCACAGCATGCTGATTGCCCCCAGGCGACCTCCGTGAGGATCAGGGCGGCGTGGGCCAGTACCCCGAGCACGGTGATCTGCCCCAGCTGCCGGTGCCATTCCATGGCCTTGACCTGCCCGATCACCCGGTCGATGGCGGGTACCCGGGCGGCCAGCAGCAGCATGAACAGCATCGAGTTCGTGGCGACGAGACCCGCCACGATCCCGAGCGCGTGCAGCGCTGTGGGAATGCTGCGGATCTGCTGCACTGTGCCGTCCACCAGGTAGAGGGCGACTGCGAGGGCTGTGCTCACCCACGCCAGCCCGACCAGCACGTCGCGCCAGATGGGTAGGCGCCGCCCGCGCGGCAGGGCAGGGGCCCGCTGCGCCACGCGCTGCAATGTCCGGGGTGATGAGGTCATGCTGATAAATCCTTGCGACAAATTTGTGAGGAAGCTGTGAGATGACCTGTGAGAACTTATGGGTCGTTGAAAATTGTAACTAAATTTTCACCGGTGCCAAATCGTATCTCAGGGAAAACCCTGATGACCTTCGTTACCCCTTGAGGCCGAGGACGTGACGTCTCCGCGACAGCTCGGGTAAGCTGGTCGGGCTGCCTGGCGAGGGACCCGATGTCCGTTATCGACTAGCAACCCCTGCAGGCGTGCATCCCGATCCACACCTCAGGAGGTAGAAATGGCCACCCACAAGCTGGAAGCCGCCGCCCGCACCGAGTTCGGCAAGGGTGCGGCCCGCAGGCTGCGTCGCGCCGAACGCGTACCCGCCGTCATCTACGGGCCCGGCATCGAACCCGTCCACATCTCCCTGCCCGGCCAGGAAACCTTCCTGCTGCTCCGTGAACCCGAGGTCACCTTCGAGATCAGCATCGACGGTGCCGATGCCGTGGTGGTCGCCCCGAAGCAGGTGCAGCGCGACCCGATCACCGGCTTCCTGGAACACGTCGACCTGATGCCGGTCAAGGGCGAGTGAGTCCCTCGGTTCACCTCGTGGCCGGGCTCGGGAACCCGGGCCCGGCCTACGCCCCGACCCGGCACAACGTCGGATTCTGGGCGGTCGACGACCTGGTCTCCCGCCTCGGGGCGCGGTTCAGCATCGCCCGCGGACAACGGGCCGAGGTCGCCACGGGACAGCTCCCCGGCGAACACCGGCTGGTGCTGGTGAAACCCACCACCTACATGAACGACTCGGGGATCGCGGTCGCCGCCGTCGCCAGGTTCCACAAGATCCCCCCCGCCGACGTGATCGTCATCCACGACGAACTCGACCTGGAACCAACCCGCCTGCGCCTCAAACTCGGCGGCGGCGACAACGGCCACAACGGACTCAAATCCATCCGCGCCCACCTCGGCACCGGCGACTTCCACCGCGTTCGGGTAGGCATCGGCCGCCCCCCGGGACGCCAGCCCGCCGCCGACTACGTGCTCTCCCGGATGCGCCTAGCGGACCTGGACGCCATGCGGCTCGACGCCGCGGTCGCTGCCGACGCGGTCGAGACCCTGGTGACGGAGGGCCTCGTGGCGGCACAGAATCGCTTCAACAACTGAAGACGCAGAGGACGTGGAAACTCCGGGCGCCATCACGCTCTGAGAGGATTTACCCATGCCACCTCAGGAAACAGGGCGAAACCGCCGGGACGTTTCCTCATCGGTGGCGTGGAGCACACTGGCATCGACGATCACGACCCGGGCTCCTGCGAATCGAGAATCTCCAGAACCTCGCCGATGCTGGTGAGGTCGAAGCGGGCTCCCATCGCGACCGGGGCCGGAAGAGTGATGGGAGACGCGGAAGAGCGCCTCATGCCCCTGCGTGCCAAGGTGTTCAGCGCCTCGCTCGGACCGATGCCCTGCTCAGCGCGCATCCTCTCGATCTCGGCGCGGACGTCATCGGCAATGGCCACGGTCATCCTCATGCGTTGAGGTTAATGGCGTTGTGCAGCACATCATGGCATCGAAGAGGATCGGGATTCCGGGGCATTCGTGACAAGATGACCCGGTGAGATTTCCCGGACTTCTTCCCGCCCTCGAGGCAGACCCGGCCGTCCGGGCCACCCTGCGCGACTCCCAGGTGGTGGGCGCCGAGGCGCGCGATATCACCTGCGCCACATCCTTCTTCGCCACCGCGACGGCGATGCTCGCATCCGAGTCCGGGCGCACGATATTGCTGGTCACCTCCACCTTCCGGGAGGCCGAGGCCATCGCGGCCGAAATCTCCGGGCTGCTGGGGGAGGACGCCGTCGCCTATTACCCGGCCTGGGAAACCCTGCCCCACGAACGCCTCTCGCCCCGCGCCGACACCGTCGGCAGACGCCTGGCGGTGCTGCGGCGGCTCGTATCCGATGCGCCACCGCGGGTGGTGGTCGCACCCGTGCGGGCCCTGCTCCAACCGCAGGTCAAGAACCTGGCATCAATGCGACCCGTCACCGTCGAGGCCGGCCGGGAACGCGACCTCACCGACCTGCTGACATCGCTGGTGGACGCCGCCTACAACCGCGTCGACCTGGTGGAGCGGCGCGGCGAGTTCGCGGTGCGCGGCGGCATCGTCGACGTCTTCCCGCCCACCGCCGAACAACCCGTGCGCATCGACTTCTTCGGCGACGAGGTGACCGAGATCCGGCCCTTCTCGGTGGCCGACCAGCGCTCCACCGGCGAGCAGCTGCAGCGGGTCACGGCCGAACCCTGCCGGGAGTTGCTGCTCACCGACGCCGTCAGGCGCCGCGCCGCGGCCCTTCAACTCGAGCACCCGCAGCTGTCCGACATGCTCTCCCGTCTGGCCGAGGGGCACGCCGTCGAGGGCATGGAGGCCCTCATCCCCGTCCTGGTGGACGGCCTGGAAATGCTGACCGACGTGCTGCCGCCGCGTTCCCTGGTGCTGGTGGCCGCCCCCGAACTGGTGCGCGCCCGCGCCGTCGAGCTGGTCGCCACCAGCGAGGAGTTCCTGAACGCCAGCTGGGCGGCCGCGGCCAGCGGCGGTACCTCACCCATCGACCTGGGCGCCTCCTCCTACCGGGCCCTCGGCGAGGTCCGGGAACACACCATGGCCCTGGGGCACAAGTGGTGGAGCCTCAGTCCCTTCAGCGCGGAGGAGGCGCCTGATGCCAATCTTGACGCCGGCTCCGTGCACTCCCGGCAACTCGGGATCACCCCCACCGACGACTTCCGCGGCGACGTGGACGCCGCCGTCGCCCACATCCAGGCCCGGCTCCGCGACGGCTGGCGGCTCCTGATCGGCGTCGAGGGCAAGGGCCTGGCAAACCGCATGACCGAACTGCTGGCAGAACACGACATCACCGCGCGGGTCTCCGGACTCGAAACCGAACCCGAGGCCGGGACCGCGCACGTGATTGTCGGGCCCTTCCGGCGCGGCTGGCGTGCGGGAACCGCGAAACTCGAACTGCTGACCGCCGCCGAACTGTCGGGCCAGCAGAGCACCGAACGGGGGGCGCGGAAGCTGCCATCGCGCCGCCGCAACACCATCCAGCCCCTCGAACTCAAGGCCGGTGACCCGATCGTTCACGAGGTCCACGGGGTCGGGCGGTTCGTGGAGCTGGTGCAGCGCACCGTCCAGGGCGCGGTCCGCGACTACCTCGTCATCGAGTACGCCGCCAGCAAACGCGGCCAGCCCGGCGACCGGCTGTTCGTGCCGATGGATCAGCTCGACCAGCTGACCCGCTACGTCGGCTCCGAGACCCCCGCCTTGGACAAGATGGGCGGCGCCGACTGGGCGAAACGCAAATCCAGGGCACGCAAGGCCGTCAAGGAGATCTCCGCCGAACTCATCAAGCTCTACGCCGCCAGGCAGGCCACCAAGGGCCACGCCTTCGGACCCGACACGCCCTGGCAGCGGGAACTGGAGGACGCCTTCAGTTTCGTCGAAACCCCGGACCAGCTGGCGGCGATCCAGGAGGTCAAGGCCGACATGGAGAAGGTGGCCCCCATGGACCGCCTGATCTGCGGCGATGTCGGGTTCGGCAAGACGGAGATCGCGGTCAGGGCCGCCTTCAAGGCCATCCAGGACGGCAAACAGGTGGCGGTGCTGGTGCCCACCACCCTGCTCGTCAGCCAGCACCACCAGACCTTCGCCTCCCGGTTCGCGGGTTTCCCCGTCCACATGGCGCAGCTGAGCCGGTTCCAGGGCGAGGCCGAATCGAGGAAGGTCCTCGAGGGTCTCGCCAGCGGCCGCGTCGACCTCGTGATCGGCACCCACCGGCTGCTGGCCAAGGAGGTCGCGTTCAAGGACCTCGGGCTGGTGATCATCGACGAGGAGCAGCGCTTCGGCGTCGAGCACAAGGAACGCCTCAAGGAGCTGCGGGTCAACGTCGACGTGCTGTCGATGTCGGCCACCCCCATCCCGCGCACCCTGGAGATCGCGATCACCGGCATCCGGGAGATGAGCGTGATCGCCACCCCACCCGAGGAACGCCACCCCGTACTCACCCTCGTCGGCCCCTACGACAAGGGACAGGTGCGGGCCGCCATCCGGCGCGAACTGGCGCGGGAGGGGCAGGTGTTCTTCGTCCACAACCGCGTCGAGAGCATCGACAAGGTGGCCGCCGAGCTGCGCGACCTGGTGCCGGAGGCCCGCGTGGTCACCGCCCACGGCCAGATGGGGGAATCGAAACTGGAACAGGTGATGCTCGACTTCTGGGAGCGCCGCGCCGACGTGCTGGTGTGCACCACCATCGTCGAGGCGGGTCTGAACATCCAGACCGCCAACACCCTCATCATCGACCGTGCCGACGTGCTCGGGCTCTCGCAGCTGCACCAGCTCAGGGGACGGGTGGGGCGCTCCTCGGAACGCGGCTACGCCTACTTCCTGTACCCGGCGGACAAAACCCTCACCCAGACCGCCCACGAACGCCTCACGACGATGGCCTCCCACACCGACCTGGGTGCGGGCATGTCCATCGCCATGCGCGACCTGGAGCTGCGCGGCGCCGGAAACCTCCTCGGCGGGGAACAGTCCGGGCACATCGCCGACGTCGGTTTCGACATGTACCTGCGGCTGGTGGGGGAGGCCGTGGCCCAGTACCGCGGCGAGGACACCACCCCGGAACCGGCGCTGCGCATCGAACTGCCCGTCGACGCCCACCTGCCCGACGAGTACGTCCCCTCCGAACGGCTGAGGCTGGAGATGTACAAGCAGATCGCGGAGATCCGGTCGGCCGGCGACGTCGAGGCGGTGCGTTCCGAACTGACCGACCGCTACGGCGAACCGCCGCTGCCCGTCGAACAACTCCTCGCGGTCGCGGTGCTGCGCAACCGCGCCCGGGACCTGGGCGTGGTCGACATCGTCGCGCAGGGGAAGAACGTCCGGATCGAACCGGTGAACCTCCCCGAGTCGCGCAAGGTGCGGCTGCAACGCCTCTACCCGGGGGCGGTGTACAAGCAGGCGACCTCTCAGCTGCTGGTGCCCAAACCCGACGGCGACGCGGTCGCCTGGGCGATGTCGCTGCTGGACAGGGTGGTCGCTTGATCGCCTACCGGGGGTCGTGCAGGCGTCGAAGAGCGGGCCGTTAGTCTTTGTTTGACAAATAAATCTTCCGGTTGCCCCAGGGTGCCGATGGACGGAGGAACAGTGAAGAAAGTCAAACGGACGGGGCGGCTCGGTGTGGTTGCGATCGTCTTGGCGGTCGGCCTGACGGGCTGCGGTGCGACAACACCCAAGGCCAACGGCGCGGACATCGCCAATGCCAAGGAGTTCCTGGAGGCCACGGAAGCTACGTTCAAGAAGGAGGTCGCGCAGCTGGGGTCCGACGTCGTCACCGTTGCGGAGGACGCCAAGTGTTTCTTCGAGGAAGGCAGCGGCAAGGGGGAGATCACGGGGATGGTCTACTGCGGCCCCGTGAAACGGTACGGCAAGACGGGATCCTGGGCGGTCATGTCGTTCCAGTCCTCCAACACGCCCAAGGGTGTGATGCTCTCGGATGCGACCAGGAAGGAGCAGGCAGACCCCGAGGGCAAACTGTTCCGCCCCGACAACGCTTCACCCGGCGATCCGGAGAAGCTGGCGGCTCCCCTCGGGCCCCGAACCGATCAGAAGGAGTTCGCGGTTCTGATTCCCCTCGACTCCGTTCCCTCAATCAAGTTCACGGATCTGGAAAATCCCGCCGCGCTGAAGCAACCGGCCGGTAGCCTCACAGTCACCGCGAAAGCGGAGCTGGATGGTATCCCGGGCCGGGCGCTGCAGATCATCGGGCAGCATGGGGCTCCTTCTGGAGGGGATGACATGCTTCGACCCGCGGAGGGGCAAAGCTTCGGTGCGTGGAAGGTGGATCTCGCTAATCCGGAGGACATCGCCCCGGGATCCCAGAAAGCGGACCAGGACAGAGAGGTGCAGAAACCCAAGGACGCCACGGCGACCTTCACCGTGGAGGCCGGCCAGACCCGGCTCGACATACGTACCGAACCCAGTGGCCTCATCCCGGGTTCGAGCACGAGTGACAACGCGGTGGCCACTCTCGCGTGCCGCTCCGTCAAGTGCGGTGATGTCAAATCCGGTCAGTACCTGCTGGTGGTATCCACGGCCTCCCTCGACGGTGCACAGCTGGTGGCCACCACCGACGAACAGGTCGAGAAAGCGCCGCTGACGGGGGGCGCCACCCAGGCCGATCACTCCCTGGTCCTGTACCAAGGAGGCAAGACGAAGGTGGACGTCTCCACATCCTTTGGATCCAAGACATTCGACGCGGTGCCCTCCGTGAAAATGACAGGTGCTGTTGCTCCCGCGCCCATACGCATCACCTACGAGGCCCGCTTGACCGCTGCCTACCGGACTCCCTTCGAATCCACGCTCGGGTGGGCCCCCACTGGTCAGGCATGGCTTGTGATCTCCGTGGAAGACCTCAAGTTCGTGTCTCCGGACCTGGCCAGCACCAAGATGGACTGGTCCGGCAGCTGGGCCGTGACTGCTGGTGGATCCCCTCTTGAGATGGTTGACACCGGATACATCGATCGTGTTGTGCTCAAGATCCCACAGGACGCCACTGATTTCCAGGTCACCTACCAGCCCAAGGGCAACGTCCAATACTCGGATGAGGGAGGCCGCCAAACGAAGGATGTGACCGCCCCCGAGGCGCAGACGGCCGACATCAAGTTCTCCTGAGGGTTCTCTCCCGAGACCTCGACCGCCCCGACGGGTACATCCGTCGGGGCGGTTCCGTGTCTTCGCGACGCGCTGACGCCAGTCAGCCGACCGCGGGTATGCTTCGGGACGAAGCCGTTACCAGGAGGACCGCCCATGAAACTCGCCGCCCGCCTCGCCGCTCCGATCATGGCGCTCGCCGCCCTCGTCGGCTGCGCGCATAGCCCGTCGACAGCGGCGACTGTGGGGGACACGGTCATCTCGGACGCGGAGCTCACCGAGATCGTGGATTCCTGCAGGGCGGCGGGACTCAAACCGAATCGGTCGAAGGTCGTTTCTCTCATGGTCTTCGGGGAGATCTTCGAGGGCGCCGCCCGGCGTCTCGGAAAATCCCTCGATGAGGCGGCGCTCCAAGAGATGAAGGGTGACCCCCGTCTTGCCCCGCTGATGGGAACCCCGTGCGAGAGGCCCTTCAAGAACGGTTTCAGGACGGAGCTCGGCAAAAAGCTCCTGGACCCGGGCAGCGTGAAGGCATCCCTCCCGTCCGTGGAGATCAACCCCCGCTACGGGACATGGGATCCGGAGCAGGGCATCGACCCTATGGGAGGATCCATCTCGGTCAAGGCGGAGAGCTGATGTCCGGGGCCGGCGAGCAGCTGATCCGCCTGAACGAGGTGATGGCGCAGCTGCGCGTCGAATGCCCCTGGGACCGAGAACAGACCCATGTGTCGCTGCTGACTCACCTCATCGAGGAGACCTGTGAGGTGGTCGACGCGGTGGAGGAGGGTACCGACGCCGACCTGTGCGAGGAACTGGGCGACCTGCTGCTCCAGGTTTACTTCCACGCCCGGATCGCCCAGGACGAGGGGCGGTTCACCATCGACGATGTCGCCCGGGGGATCGCGGACAAACTGATCCGTCGCCACCCCCACGTCTTCGGTGATGGTGAGGTGCCCGAGGACCTGCGCGGGGTCTGGGAGCGCCGCAAACGTCAGGAAAAGGGACGCACGTCGTCGTTGGAGGGCATCGCCCAGTCGCTCAGCGCGCTGGCCCGTACCCAGAAGGTGATCTCTCGGGCCCGGGCCCACGCCGTCGCGGTGGACCTCGCCGACGAGCCGATCACGGCCGAGGAGGTCGGCAGCCGGATCCAGGCCCTGGTCGCTCGCGCCCAGGCCAGTGGTGTCGACGCCGACGCGGCGGTTCGCGCCGCCCTGCGCACCCTGGAGTCGCACATCACCCGCACCGAACAGACCGGACCTCGACGCGGTGGTCAGGGAGGTCGCTGATCGACGGTTCACCGACCTCGCGCGCCCCTCACGTCGGAGTCGGTTCCTCACCCAAAGGTGTAGTTGACATGCCTCTGACAGGTGTGTACTGTTCTACACAGCAACGGCCCGAGCGGGCCGAAGAAGATCGGTTACCACTGTTAATGGACAGGTCGCGGGTTCGAGTCCCGCCCCCTTCGGGGGTAGCTCAGGTGGTAGAGCAGTCGGCGAAAGCCAGCCGGTCCTCACCCCAAGTCCGCTCGGCCCTCACAACTTCATTGCGCTGCCCGGGCCGAAGGTGTTCGGTTATCGGTAAATCCTCTGGAGATGGGGTTCAAATCCCCAACAGATCGCCGCCAGGTGATCTGGCAGGGCGTCCTCAGGGCGCTCTGAGGCCGGATACCACCCCACGCCCGGGCAGCCCTTGATCTCGGCCCGGGCGGGCCGAAGAGCATCGGTTATCACTATTAATGAGGAGTCGCGGGTTCGAATCCCGCCCCCTTCGGGGGTAGCTCAGCGGCCCAGAGCGCCGGGCGCAAGCCCAGCCGGTGTCACCCCACGCCCGCCCGGCCCCAGGAATCCATGGTCACCACGACAACCAGAAAGGAGGCGAGGTCATGGACCCCCTTCGCACCATCAGCACCCGAGTCACCCCGCAGAGTGAACCGGCCGACGCACGTCAGAACCCAAACTCGGCGGGCGGGTACACCTTCCAGCTCGACGATCGGGCGCGCCTGCGTCGCTTCCTGACCCTGGGGGTCGACGGTGGCACCTACTACGCCGCTCCGCGTGAGCTCGCGCTTGACAACGCGAAGATCCTCACCCGGATGGCCTCCAGCGACCCGGCGGGCCTCGTCGGGACCATCGTCGAGGTCTCCGAGGGAGGCATCGCGCCCAAGCAGGGACCGGCCCTGTTCGCCCTGGCCTACGCGGCCTCCGTAGCGGAGTCGGCGCCCCTGGCCCTGGCGGCCCTGCCGCGCGTCGCCCGCACGGGAACGCACCTGTTCACCTTCGCGAGGTACGTCGGGCAGTTCCGTGGCTGGGGTCGCGGGCTCCGGCGCGCCGTCGGGTCCTGGTACCTCGACAGAGGGGCCGACGCCTTGGCCCACCAGGCGGTCAAGTACCGTCAACGCGAGGGCTGGAGCCACCGCGACCTGCTGCGGCTGTCCCACCCCGCCACGGTGGTGCCGGAGCTGCGTTCCACCTTCGAGTGGATCGTGCGCTCCAGCGTCGACGAGCACACCCCGCAGCTCATCCACGGTTTCACGGCCGCCCAGGCGACCCATGACGTCGCGAGGTGGGTGGAGCTGATCCGTCAGCACCGCCTCACCTGGGAGATGCTTCCCGACGAGGCCGTGACCAGGGCTGAGGTCTGGGAGGCGCTTCTGGACGTCGGTATCCCGCAGACCGCGCTGCTGAGGCAGCTGCCGCGGCTCACCCGCCTCGGTCTGCTGCCGGGGCTCGGGGGTCGCACCGACGAGGTGTGCGCGCAGCTCACCAATTCGGAGCGGCTTCGTCGGGCACGGGTGCACCCCGTCGCC
>ERZ772924.1636-NODE-1636-length-10620-cov-112.710175_pt1 | contig 10620 bp, 9 predicted proteins | sample MGYA00512116_ERZ772924 | MGnify/ENA primary metagenome ERZ772924 (study PRJEB29015, sample SAMEA2737920) | human oral metagenome | biome: human oral; feature: human-associated habitat; material: dental | place: China | collected 2134 ...
CCTTTCCCCTCCCCACCACAACATCTAGTGTCGAGGCGGGTCGACCAGCACCACGGAATGTATCAGGGGCGCTCGCGCGGAGAGCGCGACACACCCGGGGCCTCACCTTCTCACTGCCGGACCCGACCCCGCCGGGCCTCCGGGGAGTCGTCGGGCATCCGGTCGCCGGGGGCCCGACGAACCTCGGCCCCGGGGCCGCCGCCCCGGCCCCGCCCACAGGGCACGATGCATCGGGGTACCGGTCACCGGGTCGTCGACGACGAGCACCGCCACGCCGAAGACCTCCTCGACGATCCGCGCGGTGACGACCTCGGCCGGGGTCCCCTGGGCGACGACGGCGCCGCCCCTCGTCGCCGCGTAGCGGGCGGCCTGGTTAAGAGGTCGTGAAGCACGGCCACCATCGTCCGGCCCTGCCGGTTGAGCTCCGCGAAGAGTTCGAGCAGGTCGATCTGGTGGGCGATGTCGAGATTGGGTGGTGGGCTCGTCGAGGAGCAGCAGAGGCGTCTCCTGGGCGAGTGCCATGGCCACCCAGACGCGTTGGCGCTGACCGCCGGACAGCTCGTCGACGGGGCGCCGGGTACGCCGCCGTCGCGGACGGTGACCTGTCCAGCCTCCCTCCCCCGGGAGCGATCGGCTCGATCGAGTAGGCCCTGCAGAATCCGACCCCGAGGAGCGGCGAGGCGTTCGGCTCCCGAGTCGGACGTGCAGGAGGGGTCCGCCGCACGCAGCGCGGCGGACCCCTCCCAAAGCATTCACATCATCCGAAGACAAAGCAGAAGGCGCTGCCCGCAGAACCGGTTCCCTTGTCGGAGTCGACCGTCTTACCGTTCTTGACGATCTCGCAGGTCATAACCTGGGAGTCTCCAGACATGGAGGTTCATTCAAAACTGGTTTTGAATGAACCTCTCGCTATCATCTCCTGTCTCTTACAGGTGATGAAGCCACATGTACCATGAGGGTTATTCAAAACTATGGCTGGCATGAAACGAAATCGTGTTTCGTGGGTTTCCTGTGCTGTTTCGGATGCGGTGGGGGCGTGCGGGTCGGGGTCGCCCCGGAGGAGACAGCCGTCCTGGTCGGGTGGAGGAGGCGTTCCGACAATCATGTGTTGGTGCGGATGAAGACCGAGGCGGTCCTGTACGCCTCCCGTGGCGTCGACGTGGGCATCATCGCAGAGACGATCGAGCGCACTGAGAGGGCCGTGCAGGAATGGCCGGCCGACTGGCGGGCCACCAGGATGCGCTCGGTCCTGACCGGGCACGCCGGGAACCAGAACGCGGCGGAACCCGCCCGCGCCCAGAAGGAAGACCTCAAGGCTGTTCTGGCCCGGCCGCCCTCCCAGGCGGACGTCCACGCCGGGTTCCGGGACGTCCCGGCGATACGTGAGGTCGTGAGGATCCTGTTCGACGCCCGGTACCAGGCGGACTCCTCCCACCGGCTGCTCCCGCGCCTGTGCGGGCCGAGCCTCGAACCGCCGTTCGACGGGCACCGCGACGAGACGGCCACCACCAGACGCATGGCCTGGGCGACGACCCGAGTCAAGAGCTTGCTGGACCAGGGCCGGAAGGTCCACACCGCAAGACTGAGGTGCGCTTGGAGCACGAGGCCGAGACCCGCCGCACGCAGCCCCCCAGAGGACAGCGCACCAGACCGTCCGTGGACCGACAGAGGACGTCCCAGTCCTTCCCCGGTGCGCTCTCGCTGACCGGCAAGAAGGTCACGCCGTACCCGATCGAGGGGAACCAGAACACCGAGCAGACGATCCTCGCACCGGACCTGCTCCAACGAGAAACCGGCACCGAGAAGATCGCAGTCGTCTTGGACAACGCCCGGTTCCACCACGCGAAAGCGTTGACCGGCCTCCACGAGCCCGGCCGGCTGCTGGAGCGCATCACACCGATCCATCCGCCGCCGTACGCGCCCGACCACAACCCGGTCGAGCACGTCCGGAACACGGCCAAGAACAACACCGCCACCATCCAGCGCGAAACCCCCGAAGAAACCTTCGAAACATTCGCCTCACACGTCACCGGCCGCACCGTCGACTACGACTTCGAACACCTCCCACTCCGCGAAACCAGAAACGATTTTGTTTCACGACGGCCAGAGGTTCATTCAAAACTGATTTTTGAACGAATCTATCGCTATCATCTCCCGTCCCTTACAGACGATGAATCCACTTATACCATTTACCATTTTTGATAGATCCCTCCAGGTCAGACAGACTTCACCACCGCGGCAAGCTCATCGCTGCTGCGCCTGAGGAACTTGTGGCTACGGTTCAGGATTTTGATCATCTTTTTCGGGTCGATCTCGCCGTTGTCACCACTTTCACCATCGACGTCATCTTCGGACATTTCACCATCGGGTACGTAGCGTTTTATCGCCTCGATTTCTATCTCAAGTTTGAGGATCTTCTGGTTGAGGACGGCATGAATCTTCTCAACCGAGGCGACGTCACCATAACGCTTTATGAGGACTTCCTCGCAGAAGGCCACGAGCTTGGCACACTCGTCCAGCACATAGCTTCCGTTGGTCGCAAGCGCCATCGACGTTGCCGCAGAGATGCCGGACCCTCCAACAGCCCCGAATAGAGCGCCGCTGCCTGCGACTAGCATGGTGCCACCAGCCATGCCAGCACCACCAACTGCGAGGGATCCCCCTCCAAGGAAGGCAAGACTTGCGCTTGTGAGCGCGGCGCCAGATAGAGAGGCGGTCTCCGCTCCAAGAGCGGCGGCGAGTACGGGAGCGATTGCAGGCGCGAAGTAGAACGCGAGCCCGCCGGTCGCTGCGACGACGACCACCGTACCGGCAGCACCCACGACACGTTTGATAGCCGCACCATCAAGCTTGCCTCTTGCACTGTTCACAGCCTTGTCGAGTGCACGCAATTCTTTCTTTCCTACGATGCCTTGTCGTTCGCAGAACACATCCCCGAGGTAGTCGGTTTCAGGCTTGAGACCCTCGTAAATCTTATCGTTGTCGCCATGCAGAGGCATGTACGGTTTGAACCGTACTGCCTCCATGCCCACGAGCCACAGCCACGAGCTGTTCGAATCGACATCGTAGAGCTTGTCGATGGCGTCATAAAGGACGGCTCCTTCCAAGAAATACCCGGCATTGGCCACCCAAGCGAGACCCACGGCCTCGGCGATCTTCCGGCTCCACTCCTCGAGCCAGTCTTTCTTCTTGGCCGCCACCCTCGGGCGCGCCTCATACTCGATGTCGTAGGCTATTCTTGCACGCATGAGGGTGTAATATGCGGGCTCGCTGGAAGTCCAATTTGAGGCATCTTAAATCGGATAGCTCACGCTCGTACTTCTCCTCCTCACTCTCACCCCCTTGAGCTTCTCGCCTTTCTAGTGTCACGTCCGACACACAAGATATGACGAAGGTTGCCACCCCAACGTAGTTCACACGCAGGAAGAATTTAACCGGGTCCATGCTCTTAATTGCGCGGACGGTGGCATCTGCAATGTCCACACCAGCAAAGACGCCGCTCGAAACGGTCACCATGCGCCGCATGGTCGGCGTACCCCAAGGCAGTATGTCCTCCGGCGCGATACGCCCGAGGTCACTGATCCCGAGTAGACCGAGGCTATTTACCTCGCGTGCAAGCCTGCGACAGAAGTAGAAACTTCGCACGACGCACTGGTTGACGAGCACGGGTAGGACCTGCCTGTCAATCTCTCCGAGGATACCTATCTCGGTGCGCAGATCGAACTTCTGAACGCTGCCCTTGATGATCTTGCCGGTCTCGTCTCGGTCTACGAGCAGGGTACCGTTAAAGAGCTTGGTCACCCACAGACGAAATCCCATGTCACCGTCGCCCGATTTTTTGAAGAACGGCAGCGCTGAGAGTTCCTTCATGAAGGACACAAGCGGCCCCGGTATACCAGTCCCCCCCATAAGAGACCCACTGGAACCAGCCATGTCGCTCACCATGTGGAAGAACCAGCCGATGACACCAAAAACGATTTTTTCCTGAAAATTCTTGCCGATGCACATCTTGTGCGACTCCGGCACGGACACGACATGCAGCATCCCGGCCTTGTCAGTTCCCACCACCAAGCCGGTGAACTGCGTAAGTATCGAGAAGAACAGCCCACCGATGCTAAAGTGGTGAGAGAAGTCGCGAAGGTGATGCTGCAGCCCGCCGCCGAAGTCATTGGTGTTGCCATCAGCGGCCAACGGATGCTTCTTCTCAAGCGTCTTGATAGCATCGTTCAGATTGTCTCCTGCGTAACCCTCGACGCGGGCAACCTCTATCACAACCTTCTCAATCTTGTCCCGACCCCACTCACTCGCTCGATCCAAAGAGAATTCTCCTGCGTAGAACACATCAATAAGACCAGCTAGGACACCGCTACCCACAGCCACGATGTAGTCGAGCTTATCAGCTTCATCAACGTGCCGTTCCCATTCTATTGAATGAATATTGGTCACACGCGTACAGTCACTATCCGAAGTTTCTTTTTCTCCAGAACCGGATTGCCTTATTGCACCCGTTCCGAGTAGTAAACGTTGTTCCGGGAAAACCATCTCGTATTGAACGAGAGGACCAGGGTATTCATCTATCATTTTGCTACTCAATTCCTGATGGCTCATGCCTCGGGGGTCATATGGTTTAGCGACCCCTGCAATCGAATTGGGCCTCCGAACGATCTTCAGGACAACTTACCCATTGAAATCGAAGCTGTATTTCAATATTGACCTGATCAGATTCATATCTGACAGCAAGACTCGTTCATGACTTTCAACTTATCTCATGAGTTCGAAGCCTATACAAGACTCTACTTCGTGAGATTTCTAGTCAAGAGTTTATTTGATATCATTCAAGTTTTGAATAAGCCTCCTTCATTCAGACGCACCATCCTTGACCACATCATCGCCTACCAGTATTGCGAACGAGCTTCTTTCCCGTGGGATGAGATTCATCATGGCGAGGCGAAGCTCATTCTCTGTCGATCTTGACCACCAAGGGTTGTGCACGACGCACCACCCACAAAATCCGTGACCCTGCTAAAATCAGCCCGCTCACCGTTTGGTGATATCACAGGCCATCTCTTGATCATCACCCGTCATGAATCCCCGAAACGAAAAAATAGTAATCAGGAGGCTCCCCACTCGTGAGATTTCTATTCCACCCATCCCACAAGTCTTCGGCATTGGTTGATTCGCCAGAACCCCAGTTGACAGACCCGTTGCAACAGTGGCATGCAAAATCAACGTCAGTTCATCATCGACCCCTGTCGTCTCACCAATCACAGCGACCTCTACCTCCTCCGCCTCGGCTGCTTCGCCTTGTGAACACTTTTTCGTGTTGAGGTCAGTGAAGATGGGAAGTACAGACTTGCCCTTGAGCAAGGATAACACTATTCCCCTAGGGGCACCACAGTGGATGGCAAGAATCAGGATAGATGACCAACCCAGGGGCCGCACTCTGCACACCTACGATTCGACCGCGCCTGCCATGGTCCCATCGATCTGCACACAAATACCGTGTCTGATCTTGGACTTGATGATGAAGGTCTGGCACTCTGCGCCAAGATCGAACGAAATGAGCCACACATACAGCAACTGGGGTACCCCAGATCTCGAGCGTCGTCCGCAGCGGTGGGGCGCCTGGGGCTCGAACCAATGCCCCAGGGAATTATGAGTCTCCTGCTCTGACCTGCTGGCCAACGCTCCCTATCAAGCACCGCTTGGCAGCTCACAGGCTAGCCGATCGACGGCTCAGCGCGTGTTCCGGCCCGTCGACCAGTCGATGGGCCGGAACACGCCGCTTCGCCGCGAGCATGGGCTTCGGACACGAGCGACACGGCGACCTCTGGCCAGTGGCGCCGTCCCAGCGTTCCGCGCCGTACTGCCCGAGGATGAGCGCAGAAGATGAGCGCAATCAATCGGCGTGCACCAAGCTGCCGAATCCGCCCAGGTCGAGCACCGTGCGCACGGGGTGGCCGGTGACGACGGCGACGCATCGGACCAGCCCGGCCAGCGCCGCCGGATGCGGCCTGGCATCCCCGGGATGCTCAACGATCGGCACCGGCGCCCCGTCGAAGTCGAAGCACAGCACCGAACGCCCCGGTGAGGCGAGAATCGCCTGCTGGAGGCGCAGGGCCCGGCCCATCATAGGCGCACGGCGGGGTTCTGCGAGGCGTACGAACTGCTCATTGGTTCACTGGAGTGCAGATGGGCACAGCAGGCGCGATCGAATACGTCCGCAGAACCCGATCCCGAAGATCAACGAGACACTCAACTCCCGCACGATGGACGAGGAATCATCCGATCACATCCAAGGATTGGCATAGACCTCATAGCTGGCGTAGTCAGCATGCATCGCAAAATCATTGACCTCGAACGTCGATTGCGTACCCACGGTCAAATCGGAGTCGATGAATCCGTCGAACCCGCCGACGAGTTTGCCATCGGCATCCTTGAGCACGACGACGATCATCGGCATGCGATAGGTGTCGCCCTCCTCATTGAGAGTGATCTCCCCGGTGGCGGTGATCATGCCGTACGGGTTGGTGTTCACGGTCGTGTTCGTGATCGTGTAGAGGTTCTCGGGCACACCATCGCTCTTGATCCAGTCGCTGTCGTCAACGCTCACCGTGATCTCGACGGTGTCCGTCTCCAGTGAATCCCCGTTGCCCGCCTGACTCGCCCAGAAGGTGGTGGTCCCCGGCTCGATGTCACCGATCGTCCAGTCGTCCGAGAACCGGATGGAGCCATCGGTGGTCTTGCCCACGATGTTGACATGGGCGAAGAGCGCCTTGTAGTCAGTGTTGGTGTTCTGGATCTCAAGCACGTACTTCACATACCCGCTGGAGAGGGAGTAGTTGGAGTCCACCACCGTCAGAGGCTGAATGTCATTCCTGCCCTGCTCACGGGGCTGGGAACCCGAACCGGCGGTGACCGTACCACTACTGCTCGAACCCGAGCCCGGCCCGTTCATGAACGCCCCGATCAGCGCGAGAACAACGGCGGCGATGACGATCCAGAACCACACCCGCTTGTAGACGGGCCTCTTCTGCGGGGGCTGGGGAGGGAAACCGCCCTGCTGAGGCGGGTACGGCGGAACCCCACCCGAATACCCGCCGTTGCAGGGCGGAACCCCGCCGCCCTGCGCCGGGAAGGCGTTGGCGTAGGCGGGGACCCCGCCGGGCTGAGGGGGAATACCGCCGGGCTGGGCCGAATGATCTCCGTTGCCGGGAGTCTGGCTCCCGTCCTGAGGCCCCTGGTTGACGGTCATTGCGCACACTCCTTAGTGCTGCTTGGCGCTGCGATCGGGCGAGTAGACGACCGGGGGTACACCTTTACCCCTAGGGGAACCTATCGTTCTACCCCTAAGGGAAGCTGTGGGCGACCGGGACTTCGCTGTGGACGGCCGACTGAAGCTGTGATCATCCTTGGAACCGGACGGCCGCGAGCTCCCCGCGCGGCACACCGTTCTCCTGCTCGACGCGCCGAGGTCGATCCATCCGTCTGCGCGCACGCACGGGGATCGCCCCGGTTCCCGGCCTGGACACTCGGCTCGACGGCACCGATCATGCGCGCAGGAGGACGGGACGACGTTGTGTCCAGCGTCGCGGGATCCCGCAGCCGGGCCGCACGCGCAGCCGGACCGCAGGCGGCGCCAGTCCCTGCGGCCCCGAGACCGGGACCGCAGGCGCGTCGGCGCCCGGCCAGGGCCTCTATCACCCACCCGGCATCGCCGTGTCGCCGATCTTGCACCCGCGCGCTGGACGGACCTCGACGGCAATTTCTACCGGCGCACGGTCTGAGGCTCACACCCGCGCGCAGCACGAGGGACCCGTCGCACCCGTGCACGAAGGGCCCCCTGAGCGCGCCCGCTCGTCCTCGTCACTGCCCCGTGTCCTCCGCGCTCCGCGGCCGAGAGCGGGGGCGGCACCGGGACCGCGGCTACCTCAGGTCGCGGAAGAACTCGTCCCAGGGCATCTCCAGCGGCGCGTCCCGGGCCACCACCGAGTGGAGGAAGCGGCACAGCGGATACTCGTCCGCCCCGATGACCCCGCGCTCGGTCAACGGCCCGAGGGCCCCGCCGATGACCCCGATGGCGGCGACGCCCTCGAGGGTCACGCCCTTCATGCGCTGCTCCCGCACCTCGGAGAACGGGATGCCCTCGCCGACGAAGGCGCCCGCCCGCACATTGCGCCCGCCCATCGAGGTGACGAACATGTCGCCCACCCCGCCCAGACCGTCGCCTGTCTCGGGGTCGCCGCCCATGAGCGCGATGAAGGAGCGCAGCTCCTTCTGCCCCTGGGCGAAGACGGCGGCGCCGTAGTTGTACATGACGTAGCGGTCGTCCTGCTTGCCGGCCCTGCGCAGCAGCCCCTGCGCGAAGCCGGCGGCGAAGGCGTAGACGTTCTTCGTCGCCGCGCCGGTCTCGTGCCCGACGAAGTCCGTGGACGTCCACACGTGGTAGTGGGCGGTGCGGAAGAGCCCCGCGAGCTGCTCGAGGTCGGCCCTGTCCTGGCCGCAGAAGACGACGCAGGTGTCGTGGTGGACGGCCACCTCGCCGGCGATGGAGGGGCCGACGACGGCGTTCCACGAGACCTGCTCGGCCAACCGGGGGTCGAAGTAGGAGCGCAGCACGTCGGGCAGGATGTGCAGCGTGCCGTCCTCGTCGGCGCGCATGCCCTTCGTGACGCACAGGAGCTTCTGCCCGGGCCGCATGAGCCGTGCCAGCTGCTCGCCGGCCCACTCGATGCCGAAGGAGTTCACGCCGCACAGGACGACGTCGGCGTCGGCGATGGCCTCGTCGGCGTCCTCGAGCTGGAAGGCGCGGACGCCGTCGTTGACCCTGAGCCCCAGGTCGGGGTGCACCCCGGTCCGCTGGATCGAGTCGATGATCTCGCGGTCCAGGAAGGTCCCGACGAGACGGACGTCGTGGCCGTTCTCGGAGATGGGGAAGGACAGGGCGGTGGCCATGACTCCCGAGCCCAGTGCGGCGATCCTTGCCATGTCAGTGATGTCCCTTCGCGTCGTGTCGTTCTCGTGTCGTGTGCGGTGGTCGATCGTGTGCGGCGGCTCTCATGCGCCGGCCGGTGCGCGGTCCCGGAAGATGCGGGCGCGGATCTCCTTGAGACGGTGCATCGGGCTGACTCCGTTGTAGCGCCCGAAGAGGTCGTGCAGCTCCTTGTAGATGTCGTAGAGGGCGTCGTACTGCTCCGAGACCGTCTCGCGGGGCACGTAGGCGTTGCGCTCGACGGAGGCCATGGCGTCGGCCGCGACGAACACGTCGGGGTGGACGCCAGCCGCCACCGCGGCGAAGACGGCCGCCCCGAGGGCGCCGGTCTGCTCGGCGAGCGAGAGGGAGATGGGCCGGCGGGTGATGTCGGCCAGCAGCTGCATGTAGGTGGTGTTCCTCAGCAGGCCCCCGGCGGCGACGATCTCGTCGACCCCGATGCCGTGCTCCTCGAAGTTCTCGATGATGACGCGGCAGCCGAAGGCGGTGGCCTCCAGCAGCGCCCGGTAGACGTCCTCGGGGCGGGTCGCGAGCGTCTGGCCCAGGACGAGGCCCGACAGCCGTGCGTCGGCGAGGATCGACCGGTTGCCGTTGTGCCAGTCGAGCGCGACGAGGCCGTGCTCGCCGATCTCCTGGCCGCTCGCCTTCTTGACGAGGAGCTCGTGCGCCGACAGCCCCCGGGCGGCGGCTTCGCGCTCGTACTCGGCGGGCACGCAGTGGTCGACGAACCAGGCGAAGATGTCGCCGACGGCCGTCTGGCCCGCCTCGAAGCCCCATGAGCCGTCGACGGCGCCGCCGTCGACGATCCCGAAGACGCCCGGGCAGTCGTGGTACTGCCGGTCGTTGAGGACGTAGCAGGAGGAGGTGCCGAGGATCGCCGTGAGCTGACCCGGGCGGACGGCGTTGGCGCCGGCCACGACGACATGGGCGTCGATGTTCCCGGCGGCCACGGAGATGCCCTCGGGCAGGCCCATGAGTTCGGCGAACTCGGCCGTGAGGCCGCCGACCCGCCCGCCGAGCGGGATGACCGGGTAGTCCATCCTGTCCTCGTAGACGGAGCCGAAGCCGGGTCGGACCGCTTCGAGGTACTCGCGTGAGGGGTACGAGCCGTCCTGGAGCATCCGTTTGTATCCGGAGTCGCCGGCGGCTGCCGTGAGCGTGCCCGTCAGGCGCCAAGTGAGCCAGTCGACGAGGTCGACAACGACGTCGGCGGCGGCGTAGGTCCGCGGAGCCATCTCGAAGACCTCGAGCACCTTCGGCAGGAGCAGTTCGGAGGAGAGCACGCCGCCGTAGCGGGCGAGCCACGGCTCGCGGCGGGCCTCGGCGATCTTCACCAGCCGCGTGGCCTGGTTCTGGGCGCCGTGGTGCTTCCACAGCTTGACGTAGGCGTGGATGTCGTTCTCGAAGCCGGGCTTCTCGCACAGCGGCGTGCCGTGCCGGTCGGTGAGGAGCACGGTCGCCGAGGTGGCGTCGATGCCGATCCCGACGATGTCGGACGCCTCGACGCCGGCCGTCCCGACGGCCGCGGGGACGGACCGGCGCAGCACCTCGACGTAGTCGCGGGGGTCCTGGAGCGCGAACTCGGGCGGCAGCGAGCGGCCGTCGCCCGCCGTGAGAGCGGTGTCCAT
>ERZ772924.1639-NODE-1639-length-10608-cov-9.765849_pt1 | contig 10608 bp, 10 predicted proteins | sample MGYA00512116_ERZ772924 | MGnify/ENA primary metagenome ERZ772924 (study PRJEB29015, sample SAMEA2737920) | human oral metagenome | biome: human oral; feature: human-associated habitat; material: dental | place: China | collected 2134 ...
AGTTTTTTCATCGGCACGATGTGCATGTTGGAGTAGTCGCCGGTCATGGTGAGGTCGTTACGTTCGTAGCTGGTGGTCGCGGGCAGGACGATGTCGGCGTGTTTGGCGGTCGCTGTCCAGTAGGGTTCGTTGACGATGATGATTTCGGGTTTTTGCCAGCCCGCGCGCAGCCGGTTCAGGTCCTGGTGGTGGTGGTAGGGGTTGCCGCCGCACCACCAGATCATGCGGATGTGCGGGTAGTTGCGCGTCTGGCCGTTGTAGGCGTATTCGCCGCCGGGGTTGTACAGCGCGTCGGCGATGCGGGCGACGGGGATGGAGAGTTTGTTGGCGCCGGTGTCGAGCCAGTCGGTGCCGCTGCCGGCGGCGGGGGTGTTGCCGATGTTGGGCAGGATGCCGGCGCGGCGGGTGGGCGCGCCGCCGTTGGAGTAGTGGTAGGAGAAGCCGAAGCCACCGCCGGGCAGGCCGATTTGGCCGAGGATGGCGCAGAGGGTGACGATCATCCAGTGTGCCTGTTCGCCGTGGTGCTGGCGCTGGATGCCCCAGCCCGCCATGATCATGGTGCGGTTTTCGTGGAAGCGCCGCGCCAGTTCGCGGATTTTGTCGGCGGGGACGCCGGTGATGGGTGCCGCCCATTCGGGGGTTTTCGGCGTGCTGTCGTTTTCGCCGAAGATGTAGGCGCGCACGGCGTCATAGCCGACGGTGTATTTTTTGAGGAAGGCAGCGTCATGCCAGTTTTGGCTGATGAGTTCGTGGCAGATGGCGAGCATGAGCGGCACGTCGCTGCCGGGGTTGGTGGCAACCCATTCGCAGCGCTCTTTGCCGAGGAAGTCGGCGGTTTCGGTCCAGGTGGGGTCAATGTTGATGACCTGGATGTCCGCGCGCTCTTTGAGTTTTTTCAGGTAGAGGCGCGCCTGGCCGTCGGAGGCCGACCAGGCGATTTGTGAGCTGTTGTAGAGGTTCATGCCCCAGAGGACGACGAGTTTGCTTTCGTCCAGCACGACGTCCCAGCTGGTTTGTTGTTCGTAAACTTCGATGGTGCCGAGGACGTGCGGCAGGATGACTTGTGCCGCGCCGGTGGAGTAGTCGCCGAGGTGGCCGACGTAGCCGCCGGTGAGGTTGAGGAATCGTTGCATCAGGGTGAAGGCTTTGTGCAGCACGCCCGCCGAGCGCCAGCCGTAGGAGCCGGCGAAGATACCCTGCGGGCCGTAGCTGCTGTAGATGCGGCGCAGTTGTTGTTCGATGATGTCGTAGGCGCGCTCCCACGTGACGGGGACGAAGACGTCGTCGCCGCGTTTGCCGTCCGGTTGGGTGATGTTGTCGAGATTGTCGAGGAAGCCTTTGCGAATCATCGGGCGTTCAACGCGCACTTTGTTGTAAACCTGGTCGGCAACCACGGTTTGCAGCGGGTTGTCGCCGAGGTCTTCGATGGCAGGCGCGGAGCTTTGGATTTTGCCGTCCTTGACGACGACGGCAAGCGGTCCCCAGTGCGCGGCGGTGATGATGGTTTGCCCGTCGCGGACGGTTTCGGCGAAGACGCGCGCGCTGAAGGCGGGAACGGCGAGTGCGCTGCCGAGCGTCGCGCCGGTTTTGAGGAAGTTGCGGCGGCTGGTGCGGTATTTCGTGGTCATTGTTGGCCTCCCTTGACGTCTTTGGCGTGGTTTTGCAGGTAGTAGGTGAGCATCAGTTTGCCCGCGTCGTCCATCGAGGTGCGGCTGACCATGCCATTGACGATGGACGGCCACTGGTTGGCGGTGTAGTGGCCGGCGGGAACGACGGCGTGGCAACCGCCGCAGTAGGCGCCATTGAGCGCGTTGCCGTAATCCCACAGCGGCTACGCGTCGGCAAGCAGGTTGGCGTTTTCCACCCAGGCGGTGAGGGTGACGGGGCGCCACTGGCTGCCCGTTTCCGTGTCGGTCGTGTAGTCGCCGTTTTGCAGGCGGTCAACCGCATCCTCGGCGACAATCGCGCTGATGATGCGTTTGCCGCTTTGCGCGTAAATCACCTGCGCCGCGCCTTCCTGCTGATAACCGCTGATGGTGACGGCGCGCATGGAGCCGTCCGCACCCGTGACCTGCATCGCCGCCGTCGGCAGCACATTGGCGATTTCAACCTTTTTGTCCTTGTCGGCATACAGCGGCAGGCGTGCGACCGGATAGAGCGCCTTCGCGTCCGCTGGCGTATGCGCCGCCAGCTCGGCGAGGTGTTTCGCCGCCTCGTTCGCGCCCTCGGTGAACTCCGGCGGGAAGTGGGCGATGCCACGGTGGCAGTCGATACAGGTCTCGCCGCTGTCGCGCGCCGCGTGGTGGCGTTCCGCCGCCTTCTCGCTTTGCGCAAACAAATCCATTGACTGCGGCGTGTGGCACTGGCGGCAGGTCGCCGAATCATCGGACTTCATCCGCGCCCAAACCAGCTTCGCCAGCTCGCCGCGTTTCGCTTCAAAAGCGGCCTTGTCCGGCATCCCGCCGCGCATCTCGGCGAACACATCCTGCAGGCCGGTAGTTGCTTTCGTCCAGGCGTAGTTCCAGTCGCTATCGTGCGGGATATGACAATCGGCGCAGCCCGCCTGAATACCGTACTTATTGGAAAAATGCTTGCTGCCCTGCCACTCCAGCTTTGGCTGCTCCATCGAGTGACAACTCACACAAAAGCCGGTGGTACTGGTCGCGCGCAGCGACCAATGCGCGCCATACAACGCGCCCGCACCGAGCAGAATACCAACCACGAGGAGTTTTAACCCCCGCCGTTTACCGGATGCAGATTTCTGTGCCATTTTCTTGCCTCATATCAGTTATTATCAATTTTCCCCAGTATAAAACGTGACATTCCTCAAGACAAATCCTAAAAAAACGATAAAAAAGGACTGCAACCGTCTGATTTCACAAAATAGCTGGTAAAACAAAAACGCACACAAAAACCACATGCGGGCGGTTACAATGCCGCGCCATGCGATACTCCCAGCAAACCGCTTCCCTGCGAAATATCGCGTAACGACAGTCGCCTCAAAACCACCACGCCTTCAAGGAACCCCATGCAAACCCTCGACGAACTAAACGCGCAAATCGCCGCCACCCTCGCACCCATCGCCCGCACCGAAACCGTCGCGCTGGATGACGCCTGCGGCCGCGTCCTCGCCGAAGTCATCACCTCAAACATCGAACTGCCCGTCGCCGACGTCTCCGCGATGGACGGCTACGCCTTCACCGCAAACAGCGGCGACACCCTCACCCTCATCGGCGAATCCATCGCTGGCCGTCCCTTTGCCGGCACCGTCGGCGCGGGCGAATGCGTGCGCATCATGACCGGCGCCGTCGTGCCCGCAGGCGCGGACACCGTTGAAATGCAAGAAAACACCACGCGCGACGGCGACCGCATCACCCTTAACCGCGCCACCCCGCCGCGCGCCAACATCCGCTACCGGGGCGAAGAACTGACGCGCGGCGAAACCGTACTGCAACCCGGCAAAATCCTCGGCGCCGCAGACGTATTGCTCCTCGCCGCGCTCGGCAACGCGCACGTCCGCGTCGCCGCCCCGCTCACCGTCGCCCTGCTTTCTTCCGGCGACGAACTCGCCGCCCCCGGCGAACCCCTGCGCGAAATCGGACAAATCTACGACAGCAACCGCGCCCTGCTAAAAGCGCTACTGCAAAGCCTGCCGGTGCGCGTGCATGACCTTGGCATCATCCGCGACGACCCCGCCGCCATCGAAGCCGCGCTACAACAGGCGGCGAACAGCGACGCCATCATCACCAGCGGCGGCGTCTCCGTCGGCGACTACGACTACTTCAAAACTGCCGTCGCCAAACTCGGCAGCGTCCAGGCCTACAAAATCAAAATGAAACCGGGCAAACCCTTCGTCTTCGGCAACATCGGCACAGCCGCCTACTTCGGCCTGCCCGGCAACCCCGTCTCCAGCTTCGTCGGCTTCAGCCAAATCGTCCGCCCGGCGCTGTGGCAGTTGGCGGGCGCAAACCCCTTGCCCGCACCGCTCACCCTGACCGTACCGCTCGCAGCCCCCGTGCGCAAAGCTGTCGGCCGCCGCGACTTCCAGCGTGGCATTCTGGAAAACGGCAGCGTCCGCCCACAAGGCGGGCAAGACTCGCACCGCGTTTACGGCCTTGCCCGCGCCAACTGCCTCATCGACCTGCCTGCCGACAGCGGCGACCAGCCCGCGGGCGCAACCGTTACCGTCTGGCCGTTCCTTGCCAGCCATCGCGGGGGCGACTGATGCTGATAGACCCCTTCGCGCGCCGCATCGCCTACCTGCGCCTCTCCGTTACTGACTTCTGCAACTACCGCTGCGTCTATTGCCTACCGGACGGCTACCAAGGCTGCGGCAGCGCGGACGAACTCAGCCTTGCCGAAATCCGCACCCTCGTTGCCGCCTTTGCCGCCTGCGGCACCGAAAAAATCCGCCTCACCGGCGGCGAACCCACCCTGCGCGCCGACATCGCCGACATCATCCGCATCTGCGCCAGCACCCCCGGCATCCAAAAAGTCGCGCTCACCACCAACGGCCACCGCCTCGCCGAGCACTACCCGGCGCTGCTCGACGCAGGCATCGACCAAATCAACCTCTCCGTGGACAGCTTCCGCGCCGCCACCTTCCAGCGCCTCACCGGCAAAAACCACCTGCCCGCGCTGCTTGCCACCATCGACGCCCTGCTCGCGCGCGGCTACCACCACCTCAAACTCAACGCCCTGCTGATGCGCGACAGCGCCGCCGAACTCTACAAAGACACCCTCGCCTACCTCAAAACCCGCCCGCTCACCATGCGCTACATCGAACTCATGCAAACCGGCGACAACGCCGCGCTCTACCAACGCGCGCACATCAGCGCTGCGCACATCACCGCGCGGCTGCTTGCCGATGGCTGGCAAGAGCGCGAGCGTAGCCCGCTTGCCGGCCCCGCGCGCGAATACCACCACCCCGACTACACCGGACGCATCGGCATCATCGCCCCCTACGAAAAAACCTTCTGCACAAAATGCAACCGCCTGCGCGTTACCGCCCGTGGCCAAATGCACCTCTGCCTCTTTGACAGCATCAACTACGACCTGCGCCCGTGGCTGCGCGCGGGCGACACCGCAGGCCTCATCGCCCAACTGCACCAACTCATCGCCCACAAACCCGAACGCCACCACCTGCACGAACAAAACCCCGGCATCATGTGCCACCTCGCGCAGATTGGCGGGTAAAAACACATGAACAACGAACCCCTAACGAATCCAAACCACCAAACTGCCCCCTCCCCCGTGGGGGAGGGCTGGGGTGGGGGCAGCAAATAATCCGCGTGGCGACCGCATCCAAACAGCTTTCAAGATGGAATTTGCTTGCATCCCGATCACCCGACCATTTACATACACCTTGAGCGCTCAAGTGTATGTATAAATCCCATGCCGCCATTACCCGTTTACATACACCTTGAGCGCTATCCTGTATGTAAAAATCACCCATGAAAAAACATCACAAAACCCCATTCCCCAAAGAAGCACGCCAGGCACAAAAAGAAATTCGCCAACTGCGCGGCAAATTGCCGTGGCAAGGCGACCTCGCTGCCATGCGCGGTGCACCATCTACCCACACCCCACCGGAAAACACCATGAGCCACAAAACCCCCAAACCCTTCTATCCGCTGAACATCGCCATCCTCACCGTCTCCGACACGCGGACGCTCGCGGAAGACACCTCCGGCCAATACCTCGAAGACGCCGTGTGCGCCGCCGGACACCACCTCGCCGCACGCACCCTGCTCACCGACGACAAATACCACATCCGCGCGCAAGTCGCCGCCTGGATAGCCGATGCCAACATCCAAGTCGTACTCATCACCGGCGGCACCGGCTTCTATGGCCGCGACAACACCCCGGAAGCCGTCGCCGTCCTCTTCGACAAAACCATCGACGGCTTCGGCGAAGCCTTCCGCGCCGCCTCCATCGCCGAAATCGGCATGAGTACCCTGCAATCGCGCGCGTTGGCAGGCATGGCAAACCGCACCGCCGTCTTCTGCATGCCCGGCTCAACCGGCGCCTGCCAAACCGCCTGGGAATACGTCCTCAAAGACCAGCTCGATTCCCGCACCCGCCCGTGCAACTTCTATCCGCATCTGACGCGCGAGACAATTGGCTGAAAAATACGGATACGTTCTATGAAAAAGCTAAAGAATTTAAAAGGCATCTTTTCACCTAAAGGTGCATCCAGAACTTCATGTATAATTCTCGCAGGAGTATTATCTGTCCCTTTTACCTTATCTATTGTATGGGTAACTGATAGAATACTTGGTATTTATTTTGACACATCGATTGCTCAAATACTTGAACCCAGAGGCGCTTGGACATTAATAACCCTGATATTTTCCTCTCCGGTTGCTCTTGTCGTGTGGCATTTTCGTGATGAAAATACAAAAGAACAGATAGAAAATCATAGGCAACAAGTAGAAAATCAGCGCAAAGATGTCAACCTAAAAGAATTTCAAAAAATTTCTGAATGGGTTAGCGGTATTCATTTATCAGAAGAAGATAATAATGAAGAAAAAGCTGAAGATAATACAAAAAAATCTAATCAAACTAACTCTATAGTTTATAATAAATACAATGGTGCAATTGCTTTACAAATTTCATCTATTCATAGTTTATTGCCTTTTCTTCGTGGTGATCATGGGGAGTCATTTAAAAAACCTGCTCTTAATCTCTTAAAATCTGCATGGCACATGCTTCATTACAATAACTTGCAAGAATTAAAAGGATGTGAAGATATTGAGGAAGCAAGAAAGATTATTCGTGACATAAACAAACGCTCGCATGATGCTTTTGGTAGTTCATTAATGCAGGTTTTACTTGCAGATGGAGGAGAGTATTTACATCAACATCCAGAAGTATTTTCATTTATTTGTTTAAGTGGAATAAATATCCATTTACCTGGATTGCATTATAGTACATATAAAAAATTATTTTCTAATTTAGAAAACGCCTTCAATATGCAATTACAAGCAGCATTTTTAGAAAATACCTATTTTATAAACTCCAAAATGCAAGGAGTTAACTTTCATTACTCTCAATTAGATAGCTCTAGTTTTGATGCATGCAATCTATGTTCGGCTAAATTTTATTATGCAGATATAAAGCATTCTCTATTTAAAAAAACAAGGTTAATCCAAGCGAACTTTAATAGTGCGATTGCTACATTTGGTCGGTTTGAAGATTGTAATCTTGAAGATACAGAAATTATAAATGCCAATTTTGAAGGTTCAAGATTTGTAAAAGTCAATTTGTCTGGTTCTAATCTTGAAAAAACAACTTTAAAAGATGCTTATTTTGAAAATGTTTGCCTGGAATCTGCGATTCTAACCGGTGCAAATATGCAAAATTCAGTTTTGAAAGAAGTTAACCTTAATAAGGCTAATTTACAAAATGTAGATTTTAATGGTGCAAAGTTTATTGAAATTGATGCAATTGAAACTAATTTTGTTAATAGTAAAAATCTTATATTGGATGAACTAAAATCTGCAACATATATTAGAGGTGCTATTATTAATTTTAGTGACCTTTATCCTAAGGATACAATTGAATATCTTAAGTCTAAAGATATGATATTTATTGTAGGAGAGGCAACCAACCTTATAGCTAATGATAAAACAACTCTGTTGGTATATCAGCCTAATTCAGGGTTTCAACACACATATAACATTTCAAATTTTGAAATAGATATTTCACGAACGCGAGAATTTAACCCGAATTGGAAAATTACACCGCTCATAAAACCTGATAGCTATCATGAATCAACCTAACCTCACCCTCCTCTGCGGCGGGCAGTCGCAGCGCATGGGGCGCGACAAAGCCCTGCTCGAATACCACGGCGAAACCCTGCTTGCCCGCCATCTGCGCCTTGCCGACGTGGCAGGCATGCGCGTTTACCTTGCCAGCGGCGGCACCGCTTACCCGCATCCGCCCACAGTGCAAACCGTCGCCGATGCGCTCGCGGGACGCGCCGGGCCGCTATCGGCGCTCGCGGGCGCCTTGGCAGCGATTGCAGCGGCAGGCGGCACGGAAACGCTGCTGTTGCCGGTCGATACCTTGGTCACACCCACGATGCTGCGCGATGCGCTCGCCGGCGCGCCGCCCGTGCCGTTTGTCTGCCTCGTGCAGGACGGGCAACCGCAGCCGCTCTTTGCCCGCGCATCCATCACGCTGCTGCCGCGCCTGCATGAGTGGCTTGCCAGCGGCTTGCGGCGGATGATGCCGCTCGCCGCCCTTTCCGGCGTGCGCTACGCCGTCATGCCCGCCGACTGGCCGCAGCCCATCAATTTCAACACCCCCGAAGACTGGCAAACCTTGGAGAACAGCGATGCCCTTCACCCATCTTGACCGCGACGGCAACGCACACATGGTGGACGTTGGCGACAAAAGCGTCAGCCGCCGCGAAGCCGTTGCCAGCGCGCGAGTTTCCTTCCCGGCGGACGTCTATGCCGCACTGCGCGCAAACGGCGGCGAGACGCGCAAAGGCTCGATTACCGCGACCGCACAAATCGCCGGCATCATGGCAGCGAAACAGACCGCCAACCTCATCCCGCTCTGCCACCCGCTGCCGCTCGACAAAGTCGCGCTTGAATTCGCCTACGATGACACCGCCTGCGCGCTCGACATCCTTGCCACCTGCCGCGTTACCCACAAAACCGGCGTGGAAATGGAAGCGCTAACCGCTGCCAGCGTCGCCGCGCTTACCATCTACGACATGTGCAAGGCGCTGAGCCACGACATCATCATCGAAAGCGTCCGCTTGCAAGCAAAAAGCGGCGGCAAACGCGACTTCAGCCGCGAAACCGGAGCACAGCCATGACCCTCACCATCCTTTATTTCGCCCAACTCGCCGAAGAACGCGGCGCGGCGCAAGAACGCCTCACAGGCGACTATGCCGACCTTGCCGCCCTCTATAACGCCCTGCACGCACAACATCACTTCAGCCTGGCGCAAAACCAACTGCGCGTCGCCCGCAACCAGATGTTTGCCGAGTGGACAGACGCGCCGCAAGACGGCGACGAAATCGCCTTCATCCCGCCGGTATCGGGGGGCTAAACCATGATCTTCCACATCACCGAAACCCCCATCGACACCGCCGCCGCCCGCCTTGCCCTCTGCCAGCCACAATCTGGCGGCTACGTCAGCTTTGAAGGCTGGGTGCGCGACTATCACGCGGGCAAAGCCGTCTCCCACCTCATTTACAGTGCCTATCTCGGCATGGCAGAGCGCGAAGGCACGCGCATCATCAGCGAAGCCAAAGCACAATTCGACATTGACGCCGCTGCCTGCATGCACCGCATCGGCGCCTTGCAAATTGGCGAACTCGCCGTGTGGGTCGGCGTTGCCGCCGGACACCGCGGCGATGCCTTTGCCGCCTGCCGCTACATCATCGACCGCATCAAAGAAACCGTCCCCATCTGGAAAGACGAGTATTACAGCGACGGCAGCCGCGCGTGGGTACCCAATCACCACTGCGGCTAATCATGCGCACCCCCGATTTCTCCCGCCAGCTCAAAGTCGCCGGCATGACCCCCGCCGCGCAGGAAGCGCTTGCCCGTGCGCGCGTCATCATCTTCGGCGCGGGCGGACTGGCGGCGACCGCTGCCCCTTGGCTTGCTGCCGCCGGCGTCGGACATCTCACCATCGTCGATGCCGACCGCATCGCCGCCAGCAACCTGCACCGGCAAACGCCCTACACCTACGCCGACCTCGGCGCAAAAAAAGCGACAACACTCGCCGCCTACTGCCAGGCACGGATGGCAGACGGCGCACAATGCGAGGCCATCGCGCAGACGCTTGACGGCGAGGTGCTGCTTGCCGCCTTGCGCGCGCACGACCTCGCGCTGGATTGCACCGACAGCCGCCACTTCGCCTACCAACTAAACGACGCTGCGCTCATCACCGCCACGCCCGTCGTCTATGCCAACGCCGCCGCGCTCGGCGGGCAACTGTTCACCCTGCACCCATCACGTGATGCGCCCTGCTGGCGTTGCCTCTGGCCGGAAGACATCGCCCCCGGCGGCAACTGCGACGCACTCGGCGTGCTCGGCCCCGTGCCTGCCACCCTCGGCCTATGGCAGGCGCTGGAAGCGCTGAAAATCCTCACCGGCTTTGCCGCGCCACTCGCGGGCGAAGTGCTGCAATACGACTTCGCCACCATGCGGCAAACCCGCATCCGCGTACCGCGCCGCGCTGCTTGCAACCACCAGCCGCAGGCACCCGCCGCCCCCATCCACGCCGAACTCACCATAGCACTCACGCAACACTGGCGCATCATCGACATCCGCAGCGCCGCCGAACGCGCCGCCCTCGCCCCGCCCTTTGCCAGCGACCATATCCCGATGCCGGAACTGCTCGCATCCCCTGCCGCCCACCTCAGGCCAAAAGAAACCACGCTGCTCATCTGCGCCAGCGGCCAACGCGCGACCCACACCGCCCGCACCCTGCGCACACAGGGCCACACGCAGGTTTTCGCCTACGGCAAGGTATGGGCAGAAGCAAAAAATCCCCCGCCCGCTGCGGGCACTACGCGCCCTGCAAGGGAGGGAAATTCGGCGTAGCCATTCAAATTTGTGTGGATAACCGGGATTTTGA
>ERZ772924.1640-NODE-1640-length-10607-cov-108.411012_pt1 | contig 10607 bp, 9 predicted proteins | sample MGYA00512116_ERZ772924 | MGnify/ENA primary metagenome ERZ772924 (study PRJEB29015, sample SAMEA2737920) | human oral metagenome | biome: human oral; feature: human-associated habitat; material: dental | place: China | collected 2134 ...
GACGCCACGCGCACGAAGTCCGCAGGCGCGTCGAGCACGAGCCAGCGCGCCTCGATGCCGAGGCCGCTGGCGTAGCCCACCAGAGGGGCGACTGTCTCCGCAGGGCCCGATCCCGCCGCGGCCGATGGGGTCACTGTCCACACGGTGCGCCCCTCGAGCAGGGTACGGGCGGCGGCGATGCCGCCCTTCAGGCGGTGACCGGCGACCTCGTCCAAGTGGCTTTCGAGCTCCAGGATGGGCAGGGGGGCGACGTCGATACTTCTCATGAGCCGATCCTGCACCACATGCGTGTGATGCGAGGCACTTTTGAGCGTGGTGTGTCGCGCAATCGGAGTTCTTCGCGAGGGTGGGTGGTTGTACCCGTTTGCGTTGCGACTGATGACGAGTCATGATGCGGTGATCACCCAGGGCCGATTCGCAGGCCCGCAATCACTGGAGGACCTATGACTACCCCATCCCCTTACGGTCAGCCCGAATACCCCGACGGCGGGCAGCAGCCCGGCTATCCCAGTGCCGGACAGCAGCCCGGGTACCCCGCCGGCCAGCCCGGGTACCCCAGCGCCGGCTACGCCCAGCCCGGGTACGGCACGGGTGTCGCCCCCAAGTCCAAGACCACCGCAGCGCTGCTGGCCTTCTTCCTCGGCCATTTCGGCGCCCACAACTTCTACCGCGGGCAGAAGGGGCGCGCCTTCGGCCACCTTGCGCTTGCTGTCGCCTTTATCATCCTGACGATCATTGCCACTGTCGCGGCTGTGGGCAGCGTGGACGCCCGGGGCCACGTGGACGACTCCGGCGCCCTGGGCGCCACCCTCATCGGCGGCCTCGGCTATCTGCTCCTCTTCGCGAACGGCGTCTGGGTCCTCGTCGAGTTCATTATGATCCTCGTCTCCAAGGACGGCTCGCTCCAGTAATGCTGTCGGCACTTCCGGCCGGCCGGGCTCGCTGAACCACGTGAGACCGGGGCTCGGGCGCAGCACTAGACAACGGACGGCGCTTATTCCGCGGACTCTTTCCGCAGAATGGGCGCCCTCGTTGTCCGTATACCCTTGTATGCGTCTGCATTTCTATGCGCCTAGGGCCTGCGTTTCTGTCTGTTTTTGTATATCGCTGCTCGTGTCTCGTGCCTCGTGTCCCGCGCCCGCGGGGTGCAGCGCGCGCCGGGTCGGCGGTACGGTCCTGCACCGCCGACCCGGGTATTGTCGTGCGCGGTTCCACTCCGCCCCCATCCAGGAGCATCCATGGCCGTCGAGCCCACCGCGTCCACGAATCCCGCGAGCCCCGCCGGCGGTGCCCACGGCACTGACAGTGTCCGCAGCACCGACCGGCCCCGGCCCGTCGAGCACCCCGACACCGTCGCCGACGCCGCCGCCACGCCTCTGCCGGACGCAAGCGCCGACCTGGTCGTCGGCGAAGCCATGCTCACCATCCAGTCGAGCGAGCACAAGCGCGAGATCATCGCCGAGGTTGCGCGCGTCCCGGCTCCGGGGGACCGCTACGTCATTCATGAGCCGGCGCTGCGGGACGACCGCTCGCCCGAGGAGCTGAAAGCGGTCCGCCAGAACATTTCCCGCACGATCATGGTCGGCGCTCGTCCACTGCCGCAATCCAGCTGGAAGGAGCTGCTGACCGGCGCGGGTCTCATGGTCAAGTGGACCGGGAGCGTCTCCATGCATCTGCTCGAGCCCCGCCGCATCGTCGAGGACGAGGGGCTCCTCGGCGCCATCCGCTCCTGGCGAGCCGTGCGCCGCACACCCGGGGCGCGCGAGAGGGTGCGGGCCATGAGGCAGAACTCCCGTCTGCAGGGGCGGATGCTCAGCGCCGTCGGCATCGTGGCACGCAAGCCCACCCAATGACGCCCCGCGACATGGCGGGCGAGACCGCCAACCTGGTTCTCGACCACCTCACCATGGTGCGCCGCGGACTCACGCTCGTCGATGATCTATCGCTATCCGTCGGTCCCGGTCGGACCCTGGCCATCACGGGCCCCTCGGGCGCGGGCAAGACGACGCTCCTGCGCGCCGTCTCAGGCCTGTCCCCCGCCGACTCCGGCACCGTCACCCGCCCGCAGGGCCGCGTCGCCCAGGTCTTCCAGGAACCCCGGCTCCTGCCCTGGTACTCCGCGCACCGCAATATCTCACTCATCATGGACGGACCGGCACCGAATCTGACGGCGATGCAGTGGCTCGAACGCGTCGGCCTGGCGGACGCGAGCCACCTGCCTCCGGGGCGCATGTCCGGCGGCATGCGTCAGCGCGTGGCCATCGCCCGGGCGCTGGCCGCCGCCCCGAGCCTCCTGCTCGTCGACGAGCCCTTCTCGGCTCTAGACCGTCCGTTGGCCGCGGCCCTGCGAGGCGACCTCATCAGGCTCCTCGCCGACCAGGACGTGGTAACCGTCTGGGTGACGCACGACCCCGGAGAGGCCGAGGAGGTCTCCCACCTCCATCTGCATCTGGACGGTCCACCCGGGACCTGGCGTCTGACCGGCTGAGAACCACTACGACCACCCGCGTCCCCGCCCCATCAGCACTCTTCGTGAAAGGACCGCATGATCAAGCGCCGCTCTCTTCTCGCCCTGACCGGACTCGACCTGCTGACCTCGGCGGTCCTGGCCGCCTGCTCGCCGAAGGGCGGAAGGGCCTCCGCCGACGCCACGGGCTCCCAGTTCCTCGACGCACTGCACGTCCACACGCCCACGACCCTCGCCTACGCTGCGCCCATGACATCCTTCGGCACCTACGGCTACCTCGACGCCCTCGTCGGGGAGGTCACGAAGGACAATTGGGCCAGCGTCGACGTGCTCAAGTCGCTGCTCCTCAACGGGGAGACCGACCTGGCCGCGGTCCCCTCCTATGTCCCCGCGAACCTGTTCAGCAAGGGCGTCGATGTGCGGCTGCTGGCCATACAGGTGTGGGGCATGCAGTACGTCATCGGCCCCGTCGGCTCGGCCGAGCAGGGTCTGGAGGCGCTGCGGGGCAAGACCGTCGGCGTGCCCATGCCGGGCAACATGCCCGACCTCATCTTCCGCTACCTGCTGGGGCAGAAGGGCTGGAACGTCGATACCGACCTGACCATCCAGTCCTACACCGATGGCCAGGAAGCTCTGGGCGCCCTGCTCACCGGCACCGTCGAGTACTGCGTCCTGCCCGAGCATCCGGCGAGCATGTCCCTGGCCAGGGCCCAGCAGCAGGGGAAGAGCCTGGAGCGGACCGTCAACCTCCAGGAGGTGTGGGCCTCGGTCACCGGAGGCGAGGCGCGGTTCCCCATGGCCGGCCTGGCCATGCCGACAGCCCTCGCCGACCGTTCCGACCTCGTCGGCGCCATCCTCAGCGAGCTGGAAGCCGCCGTCGACGACGTCAACGCCATGTCGGAGGAGACGGTGGACGCGATCTCGAGCGTCAACGAGGTACCCGCAGATGTCGTCAAAGAAGTCATTCCGCGCTTGCAGCTTCAGATCGTCTCCGGCGCGGACGCCAAAGACGAGCTGGAGGACTTCTACACGAGGCTGGCCACTCTCAACCCCGACATCATCGGCGGATCCCTGCCGGCCGGGGACCTCTACATCTCGGATCCCCGCTGATGCTCGGCATGCGCCCTGCAGCTCGACGACTGCGCTCCCCCCTACTGTGGTGGACCGGTGTGACGACCGCTTTGGCATCAGCCGGGTGAGAGTCGCGCTCCCCCCTACTGTGGTGGACCGGTGTCGCGCTGGCGATCCTCATCTGGCATCTGGTGGCCCGATCCCAACCCGAGTACGTACTGCCGGGTCCGCAGACCACGTGGAAGGCTCTGGTCGGCCTCATACGCCACGACGAGCTCGGTGGCGCGCTCCTGCTGACCATCGAGCGAGGCGCCATCGGGCTCATGTTCTCCTGCCTAATCGGAATGCCGCTGGGATGGGCGATGGGCACATGGCCATGGATCAGTGAACTGCTGGACTCGTGGGTGCAGGTGCTCATGTCCATCCCACCGATCATCATCGTCGTGGTCGGCATGATCTGGCTCGGACCCACCGCTGGAGTCGTCGTCCTCGTGGTCGCCCTGGTGACCCTGCCCCTGTTGACGACCACCGTGCGCGATGCCGTGACGGGAGTTGACATCGATCTGCTGGACATGGCGAGGGTCTTCGCCCGGAGCCGGGCGTGGACGGCACGCAGAATCATCCTGCCCGCGGTCGCTCCCCCGGTACTCTCAGCGGTGACCGTAGCTGTCGGCCAATCGGTGCGGGTCACCGTCATGTCCGAACTGCTCAGCACGGCGACGGGTCTGGGCGCACAGGTCCAGCAGGCGCGCACCAACCTGGAGACCGCCGATGTGTTCGCCCTGTCCGCCGTCATGGCGACACTCACGCTCGCCCTCGAGCTGTTCCTCCTGGGACCGCTCCGCCGCCGGTTGGCCCGCCCTCCGTCCTGAACGACGACGGCGCACCGGCCACCAGGCCACCATCACATCCGAGAACACACGAAAGGAATATCATGCCCACTACCCCCGTGAACGAGTCCCTTTTCCGCCTCGGCCTGAACGATGCGCTGCCGATCAGCGAGGAAGCGACGACTTCGCGTGTTGTGGTCAACAACGACGTGCTGCGCACCGTCATCTTCACCTTCGACGCCGGCCAGATGCTCACCGAGCACGCTTCCACCAAGGCGGTCGTTGTCACCCTCCTGGAGGGCGAGATGGACTTCTCCATCGGCGAGCGCAACGAACGCATGAAGGCCGGCGATGTCATCTACCTGGCCCCGAACGACCGGCACGCCCTGACCGCGGTGACCCCCTGCCGCATGGAACTCGTCATGGTCGACGTCAACAGCGGGGCCTGAGCCCCTGCGCCCCGTCCTCCCCGCGAGATCGATCCGAATTGGTTCACGTCGCTCCGGGTGACATGCCGGACGGACCGCTGTCTCACCCCGAGAGGCGGTCCGCCCGGTGTTCAGTTCCTCACCCGTAAGGTCGATCGCCAAAATCCCCCGAACACGTCGTTCGCCTCTGCTCTGATGGAGCGGCGAGGCCCTCGTACGGGCCCGGCCGCTCACCGCCTCTGGCTCTTCATGTCCAAATCTGCCGCAAAGACCGACCAGCTGCCGAGCCAGGTGGAGACAATCGTTGAGATTCCGGGGTTTCTTGCGATGCCTGCAACACTGCGAAAACCCCTTTGTGGCAGATTTGGACACCTCGTGCACACGAGACGGTCCCAAGCGCCTCAGACGTCCCACCAGACCTGTCTCCTCCGCTCACCGCCACAACTCACGCCTCGGCGCCGCGAAGCACGACGGCGGACAAAACGAAGAGGCGCAGGGACAGCGGCGGCCCCAGGCCACGTCCGCCACCCGGGCGGCCACAGGCCCAGGCCGATGACGCCGGCCAGGGGCGAGCGGCGCAGCGTCCGACGCGCGGATCTCAGCTCACTCGGGGCTCTGAGGGCTCTCAGCGGAAGCGACGGAGTCAGCACTTCCGGCGGAGGTCGCACTCTCAGTGCTCTCAGCGCTTCCGGCATCCGCATCGATCGGGGAGGAGCCCGTCTCGCCGGCCTCATCGGCGTCTGCGGCAGTCTGAGCGTCGAGCTCGTCGGAGCCGATAAACTCGGTCAGATCGAGGATCCGACCGGTGGAGTCCCTGACGGTCACCTGACGCAGGGCCATAGCCAACGACTTGTTGCGGGCGATCTCGGAAATGAAGGTCGGGATCTGACCGGCCTTCTGGGCTCCCTGAATGAACTGGGAGGGCTCCATGCCGTACTGCTGGGCCATCTGGACGAGGAAGTCGATGAGCTCGTCCTGGCTCACACCAACCTCCAGGCTCTCCGCCAGGGTGTCGAGAATGATCTGGTTGCGCACGCCATCGGTGATCTCGTCGCGGATCTCACCGGCGTGCTCGTCGTCCTCAGGCTTGCCCTCGGCGGTCAGATGCTGCTTGATCTCGTTGTCGACGACATCGGTGGGGACCTCGAAGGACACCTGCTCGCGCAGGTGCTCCAGGAGGGCGTCGCGGGCGGCGACGGCCTGGTCGCCGGCTCTGCGCTCGGCCACCTGCCTGCGCAAGTCCTCGCGCAGCTCATCGATCGTGTCGAACTCGGAGGCGAGCTCGGCGAACTCGTCGTCGGCCTCGGGCAGCTCGCGCTGCTTGACAGCGGTGGCGGTAACAGTGACCTCAGCCTCCTCACCCTTGTGCTCGCCACCGGCCAGTGCGGTCGTGAAGGTGATGGACTCATCAGCTTTCAATCCGCGCAGGGCGTCGTCCAGGCCGTCGAGCATGTTGCCCTTGCCAATCTCATAGGAGACGCCGGCCACTGAATCGACCTCCTCATCATCGATGACGGCCTTGAGATCGATGGTGACGAAATCCCCGGTTTCGGCCTCACGCTCGACCGATTTCAAAGAGCCGAAACGGGCACGCAGGCTCTCCAGCTCGCCGTCGACGTCCTGGTCGGTCACCTCGACGGCATCAACACCCACCTCGGTGCCGGCCAAGTCGGGCAGGTCGAAGACGGGTCGAACGGTGACCTCGGCGGTAAAGCCGAGCTGACCGCCCTGGGCGCCGGTGACATTGGGCAATTCGGTGACCGAGACCTCCGGCTGAGCCATGGGGACGCGCTCCGTCTCAGAAAGAGCGTCGCGGTAGAGGTCCGGGAGCCTGTTGTTGACGGCCTCCTGGATGACCGAGGCACGGCCCACACGCTGGTCGATGACCGGGGCCGGGACATGGCCGCGGCGGAATCCGGGCACCTGGATCTGAGAGCCGATCTCCTTGTAGGCGGCGTCGAGGCTGGGCTTGAACTCCTCGTAGGGGACCTCCACGATCAGCTTGATGCGCGTGGGGTCAAGGTTCTCGACAGTGCTCTTCACGGGGGTCTGCTCCGATGCGGGGTGCTGGTAGATGCATGTGCGGGGCGAGGACCGCCCCGCCACGGACGCCGACGGGCGGCGCCAATCCGTGCCATCCTAGGGCACGGTCGCAGCGGTGCGAAAAATGACGCTCAGCACATAATGGCTGCGCCGACGGGATCACTCGCGCCACGCGCTCGGACCGGTCGCCAGCGGCACAGTGCGTCCGGCCACGACCTTGCCCAGAAGGCGGCGGGGCGTCTCGGCCACCGCATCCACGGCGACGGTCACCCGTTCATGAACCTCGCGGGCCTCAGCGTCATCGACCCCGGTGAAGCGCACGGTCACGTGCGGCTCACCGGCGACGATGCCGACCTGGAAAGCCTCCAGTGTCGTCGTGGCCTCGACGGCGGCGCGAGCAGCGTCCTCAACGTCGCCCGGTGATCGGCCGGGGCGCAGGGCGGCGACCGTCAGAACCGTTCGATAGGAGGGCACGACCCCACCGTAGCCGAACGGAGGCCGCCCCGCGGTCCCCGGTCACGGGCGAGTCAGACAATGCCCAACGGTGCGCCGGGTGTGAAGCCCGGGAAGACCTCCGCGAGGTTGTCCCCGTTGCCGAGCCTGGTGCTCACGATCTCGCTGAGCGCCTGGCGGTAGTCCAGCGTGATCGGCACATCGCCCAGCGAGAGGTTGCCCGCATCCAGACTCGGCACCGTGCCGAGCACACGGCCGCCCTTGATACCGCCTCCGAGCACGAACATGGTGTTGCCCTGGCCGTGATCGGTGCCCGCGCTGCCGTTCTCAGCCACGCGCCGGCCGAACTCACTCATGGTGACCACGGTGGTGGTCGCCCACCGGTCCCCCAGGTCCGTGCGGAAGGCGGCCAGCCCCTCGGCGAAGTCGCGCGCCCGTCGGGAGAACCACGCCTGCTCATCGGTGGCGGCGCCGAGCCCCGCGTGCATGTCCCAGTCGCCGATGTCGATGCAGGCGACCTCCACCCCGACGTCGGCCTTGGCCAGGCGGGCGATCTCGGACAGCCCGCGCCCCCATGTGGAGTCGGGATAGGTCTCCGGGGCGCCGGGCTGGTCCGCGCGGACCTGCTGAAGCACGGTGGCGGCGTCGAAGGTGGCGGCCGCCGTCTCTTGCACCTGACCGCCGGCGCCGCCGTACATCTCCTCCAGCGCCGTCTGAACGCGCGACTTGACCTGACTCGAGCTCCACACGGCCAGGTCGAAGGAATCGATGGAGGATACCGCGAGGGTGTCCATGGCGTTGGTGGCCAGCGAGAAGACCGTCGAACCGCCGACGGTCACGCCCCGGAACGTGCCGGTGTCCGCCGAGCTCGTCTGGAGATGGCGTCCGAGCCAGCCGGTGCGCACCGACGCCGGGGCGGCACGCTCGACGGTCACCTGATCCACGAAGTGGGAACGGGTGACATCCGGGGAACCCGATCCCTGGATGATCGCGAGCTGCCCTGCGTCCCAGATGGGCTTGAGAGCCCTCATGTGGGTGCTCAAGCCCCAGGTCCCATCCAACGGGACGGTCTGCTCGGCCCCGACCGCGATCGTGGAGCGGGCTGCGTAGTAGGCGGGATCGTTGATCGGCACGATGGCCGAAAGACCATCGAAGCCCCCGCGCATGAATACGCACACGAGCAGCTCGCGGGAGGCGGCGCCCTCGGCGGGAGCCGCGAAGGAGTAGCGGGGCATCGCAGTCGCCGTCAGCAGCGCCCCGAAGCCCGCTGCGGCCCCGCCCAGAATATGACGGCGCTTGACGAGGCGGGGTCCGCCCTCGACGTGCTCGACCTCGGTGAGCTCGGGCAGGTCGTAGTTCTCGGTGATGTAGCCGTCGGCCTCACAACCGGTCATGTGGCGGGTCACGCCGTCGACCCTCACCAGCAGCGCATCCTGCGACTGGTCGTGATGGTGCATGGGCGTGACGACGTCCTCTCGCATGAGGGCGGTGCCCTGGACGAAACGGGTCTTCTTGGACTCGGCCATCGTTGCTCCTTACCTCTTGCTTCAACGCAGGAAACCGTAGGGGCTGGCGAAGCACAGGCGGACGGCCTCCATGACGTCGTTGTCGATGCCGTCGCCGGCCACCGTCCACTCCTCCGCACTCCCCGAGGAGGGGGCGCCGGCCAGGACGGAGGCGACCGCCTCGAGATGGGAATCGGGCCAGGCGTAGCCGGTCAGGTGCCAGGAGATCCGGGCGGCGGTCTCCACGGCGTTCGCCCCGGCCTCCACGTCGAGCACCGTGACCCAGTCGGTGCGGCCCGACTCCTTCTCGTCGCCGATAACGGCGTTCTGGGTTGCGTTCCACAGGTTCATCATGCGGCTGGTCGACATCCAATACTCCGCGGTGTCCGGGTAGCCGTCCACCGTGGCGTACATGCGGGGATCCTGCCCAGCATCCTTGACGAGCCAGCCGTAGACGCCCGTGTTGTAGGGCTCGTCGCCGTCGTCGCGGCCGCGCGGGGTCAGCGATTGGGGGTGGGCCGCACGAGCGACGGTCATGACGAGCTCGATGGGCCGGCGCCATTTCCTGCCGACCGAGGCCTGGAAATCGGAGTGGGTCAGAGCGGCGCGGACAGCCGGAGCGATCCGGGTGTCATTATCCAGGTAGGCCTGGGCGATGTGATCGACGACGGCCTGACTCGGCTCATCCTCGATGTAACGACGAGCAATGCGAGTGGCCAACCGCTGGGCGGTGGCCGGGTGGGCGCACAGGTACTCGACATAGCGCTTGAGCAGGTCGGGTCCTCGGGCCGCATCGTCATTCTCGTCGTGGAAGTCGAGAACATCGACCGGTCCGGTGGCGTGCTGCTCCGAGCGGTAGACGTAGCTCAGGGTCTCCCAGTCCTTGCCGTGGCCGGTCAGGAGCCTCGTGGATCCCTTGACATCGTCCTCGCTATAGGTGTCACGGCCCACGGTGTAGAGCTCGAGGAGCTCACGACCCAGGTTCTCATTGGGACTGTCCCTGGTGGATTCGACATTGTCGAGCTCCTCCAGCAGGGCGACATCGGTCAGGGCGGCGTGCAGGAAATCGGCGTAGCGCCCCAGGGCGTGCTTGCGCAGAGCGATGTCGAAGCCGGTGATGAAGGACTCGCCCTTGCCTCGCAGGGGCACGTAAACGTGATCGGCGAGCATCTCGACGATGGACTCGGCCAGGACCCTGTTGGAGAAGCGCAGTCGGGCCAGGATCGCGTTGGTCACGCTCGGCGAGGCCTTGTAGACCGCTCCGTTCGTGGGGCCGACGAGTTCGGGCGTGGTCATCTGCGACCAGGGGAAATAAGTGGAGACGATGTCCTCGGCGCGGGAGTCGTCGATGCTCTCGGGTGCCAATTGGGCGTCGAGCCACGCCTCGACCCCCATGCTCTCGATGTCGGCCGCGATCTCGGCGGTCGCCGCATCCGAGGCGCGCCGGGCCAGATGCCACGCCGGTGAGGTCCTGAGGGTAACGCCGGGCGCCAGATCGGTGGTGGCGGTCAAGGAGGCCTGCTGAGGCGCATGACTGTAGACCTCGGGAGGCGCGGGTGTCGCCGCGGCGGCGTCCCCCTGCGAGTCGCCGGACGACGACCCCGTGCCGTCGGTGCCATCCGCGAAACCGCCGGTCCGCTCAGCCACGTTGATCCCGTCGGCGGAAGGGTCCGGTGCCATCGCGCCGGTATCGCCCTCCGAGGTTCCTACGACCCGGGGCGAGGGCGCCTGCGAGGAGACGACCTGCTGCGCGGAGGCCGGCGAGGAGAGCGCCCCGGGTCCGGACGCGATGCCGGCGGCGGACGCGGAG
>ERZ772924.1641-NODE-1641-length-10605-cov-9.299810_pt1 | contig 10605 bp, 8 predicted proteins | sample MGYA00512116_ERZ772924 | MGnify/ENA primary metagenome ERZ772924 (study PRJEB29015, sample SAMEA2737920) | human oral metagenome | biome: human oral; feature: human-associated habitat; material: dental | place: China | collected 2134 ...
TTTGTCCTATAGAAGCAATGTCCTCTAAAACAGCCTCCATTTTGTCCTATACGCCCATAAAATCAAAATCCCGCCGTGCTGGCGGGATTTTTTGTAGGGTGGGGCTTGCCCCACCGTTGGCTTCCGGGTGTTTCATCATAGTGGGTCAAGACCCACCCTACTTGCATCGGCAGAGCCGCGTAGGCCAGGCATTTATGCCCGACATTTTTTTGATGTCGGCCATGAATGGCCGACCTGCGTTTGCTGTTTTGTACAGCCATCCACCGAAACCCTCATACGGTGTTGCGTCACCTGACCGGGCATCCTAAAAAATGGCTCCGCCATTTTTTAGGATGCCCGCGCCGTACAACCGCGTACCGCCTTCAGCGGCACACCTTGTCTGAAACTTTCGGTGGACGGCTATATGCCGCACGCAGGCTATGCGACAACTTCCACGAGCGGGCGACGCAGCGCATAGGGCAGCGGGGCGGCGTAGCCGAGGCGGAGCAGGATTTGCGGGTGTGTGCCGGGGCATTCGTCGGCGAGGCGGGCGCGTAGTGCGGCGACTTCGCAGGGTTGGTTGAGCCAGGCGCTGGCGATGCCGTGTGCGGTCAGTTGCAGCAGCAGCCGTTGCAGGACGCCGCCGGTGGCAATCCACGCCGGGATGTCGTCACCGTCGCTGGCGATGAGCAGCAGGTGCGAGGCGGCGGCGATTTTTTTGCGGTCGCTGTTGTTCTGGCTGCGGGGGTTAAGCATGAGGCGGATGATGAGGGCGGTGAGCCAGCGCGGCAGATTGGGCGCGCCCATCACCGCGTAGCTGAGGCCGTCGCGCGTGCGTTCGCTGCCTTTGCGGTTGTAGCGAATCCACGTCAGCAGTTCGCGCTTGAAGGCAGGGTCGCGCATTTGCGCGGTGTTGCCCGCCATGACCAGCGCACCCAGGCGGGCAAAGGCGGGGCTGCCGTTCTCCCAGGCGTGCAGTTGGATGCCTGCGCTTTGGCTGGCGGCGAGGATGGCATCCAGTTCAGATGGCGGGATACGGCGGCCATCAGCAGTGGCGCGGTTGGTTTGGCGGCGGGGGATTTGTGCAAAGAGCGGGTCGGGGGTGATGCCGGGCTGTGGTTGCAGGGTGATGGTAATCGCGCCGTCGGCGGCGATGGCGGTAGTGGTCGCGTGGCCGTGATGGCTGGCGGCGATACGCAGGTTTTCCGCTGCGCAGCCGAGGCTGATATAGAGTTCGCGGTTGTCGGGATCGACGACTGGCAGACGTTTACTGAAATCGGGAGCGATGGTGATGTACTCTGCGCCCAGGGTGAAGTGCCACGGCTGGGTGTTGTGGCCGGAGGGGGCGCGGATGGCGTGTTCGATGAGGGGCAGTAACGGATGGGGTGCGGTCATGGTGGCTCCGGGGTTGTCAGGGAAAGTCAATGGAGTGGATGTCTCCGGCGTGGGCAAAGTATAGCCATCCACCGAAAGCCTCATACGGTGCTGCGTCGCCTGACCGGGCACCCTAAAAAATGGCTCCGCCATTTTTTAGGGAAACCCGCACCGTACAACCGCGTACTGTCTTCGGCGACGCACCTTGTCTGAAACTTTCGGTGGATGGCTATAACCGGGCAGGACGCGGCGGGTTTGCTGCGGGGCGTCCCGGTTTACATACACCTGAGCGCTCAGGGTGTATGTAAACCGTTCATCAGCGCTTCTGCCCGCCGATGCCAAACCCGGGATAGCGGCAAAGGCAAAGCCCCTCGCGGGGAGGGGCTGGGGGGTTAGCGTTGCAGCGCGTCTTCGTTCACCTTGATTTTTGCCTGGCGGTAGAGCCAGGCGCCGATGTTGGCGTAGGTGCCGGTCAGTTGCTGCATTTGCCATTGTTGGCTGAGGTTTTGGCGCACGTTGTCGGGCAGTTTGGCCGGGTCGCCGTCGGCAACGCTGTCGAGGCGGGCGACGAGCAGGTTGCCATCCGGGGTGTCGAGGGTGGTGAGGCGTTCGCTGTGGTTGTAGAGTTCGAGCACGAGCGGGTTGTTGGTGTCGTAGCGGCTGGCCGGGGCGACGGTTTCGGTGGTCGCCTGATATTCGCTGGCGAGTGCGGCGGCTTTGTCCGCGCTTTCGCCCAGTGCTTTTTTCAGCGCCTCGCCGCGTTCGTGCAGGGTGGTGTTGGCCTGCTCGTTGCGGTAATCGGTCTCCACCTGGGCGCGCACCTCGGCAAACGGGCGCGGCTGCGGTTTTTCGCGGTGGGTGATGGTGAAGAACAGGGTACGCTGCGGTGCGATTTCGACCGGTTCGCCGGTTTTGTTGTCGGCGAGTGCCTTGGCGCCAAAGAGTTGCTCTTGCAGGGCGGGGTTGTGCAGCCAGTCGGTGTTGTCGCTCGCGGCGGTGATGCCGCTCAGGGTTTCGGTTTTGCCGCCGGTGATTTGGGTGATGGTACTGAGCGGTTTGCCACTTTGTGCGGCGTCAAAGGCCTGGTTGGCGTGGTCGTTGTAGGCGGTTTCGTTTTCGGCGGCGGCGAGGCGGCGCAGTTCGTCGTCGCTGCGGTTGCCGCTGTCGATGGTGCCGAGTTCGACGAGGATGTTGCCGTATTCGCTGTTGATGACGGGCGAGGTGTCGCCGGTTTTTTCGAGGGCAAACAGCGCTTCGTCCACTTCGGGGCTGACGCCTTTGCCTTTGGCGTTGGGCGAGAGTTCGCCGGTTTGGCCAGCGAGGGTTTTGTTTTCAACCGCCTGCCAGTAGTCGGCAAAGGTTTTTTCGCCCGCCTTGATGGCAGCGGCGGCGTCAGCGGCGGCTTTGGCGTCGTCGATGATGAGGTAGCGTCCGCCACGGCGTTCGCTGCTGCTGCGCGCTTTGGCGATTTGTTCGTCGCTCACCGGCAGGTCGGCGATGTCGTAGATGGTGTAGTTGATGTCCACGCTTTCCGGGGTGGCGTAGCGCTCGCCGTGCGCTTCGTAGTATTTTTGCAGGTCGGCTTCGCTCACGCTGACGGCGGCGGCGATGGGCGCGCGCGGGAGGGTGTAGAGGGTGTAGCCGCGTTGTTGGGCGGCGCTTTGCAGGTAGTGCTGTTCGAGCGGGCTGTTGCCGTTGCCCGCTTGCAACGCGGCGTAGTAGCCGTTGATGCTTTGTTCGCGGCGGACGCTTTCCTGGAAGGTGTCGGCGCGCAGGCCGCGGCTGTTGAGGAATTGCTGGTAGGTTTTGTCGTCGCCGAATTGTTGTTTGATGATGCGGTAGAGGGCGCTGTCCGGCAGGCGGTAGCGGCTGTCCAGCGCGTGTTGTTCAAACAGGCTGCGTTCGATCAGGGCGCGCACGGTGCGCTGTTTGAGTTCGGTTTCGCTGAGGCCGGGGCTTTGTTGCTGGACGTCGCGGTAGGCGTTGTTGTAGGCGCTCAGCGGGATGTCCTGGCCGTTGACGGTGGCGACGGTCATGTCCGGGCCGTGGTTGAAGAAGGGAACGCCGATGAACAGCATACCGATACCGGCGATGATGACGAGCAGGTAGGTGATTCGGTTAGTTTTTTTTTCGCGGATGTCTTCGAGCATGGGAGCGGTTTTCCGTGGGATTGATGAAGGCGCGGATTGTATCGCCGCCGCCGCCAACTTGCCATACAGGCATGAAAAAAGCGCCCCTTGCGGAGCGCTTTTGGGCAGGTGCCGTTTATTCGACGACGACTTTGCCGCGCATCACGGCGTAGTGGCCGGGGAATGAGCAGAAGAAGTCGTAATCGCCACCGGCTTCGAGTTTGTCGGTCTTGAAGGTGACGCTGTCTTTTTCACCGCCGCCAACGACTTTGGTGTGGGCGATGACGCGCTCGTCGTCAGCCTTGACGTAGTTGGTTGCCGCACCGGCTGCGCCACCGTCCTTGACGACCGCATCAACATCAGCGGTTTTGGTAATGACGACGTTGTGTCCCATCGCGGCGGCAGGCAGTTTGCCGATGTGATCAACTTCAACGGTAAATTCCGGGCAGCTTGCCTTGTTGATCTTGATTTCCTTGATGTCGAATTTCATCCCGTCGTCGCCTTTGGCCACGGCCTTGCAGGCGCCATCCGCAGCGGCTTCAGCCGGTTTGGCAGCGTCAGCAGCAGCAGCTTCGGCCGGTTTGGCGTCTTCGGCGAAGGCGGCAACGCCCATCAGGGCGACAATGGCAGGAATCATCAGTTTTTTCATGGGGGTACCTCTTGTGTTGTGGAAGGGAATTTCCGCGGCGCATGGTATGCGGGCGGGCGGCGAAAAGCAATGTGAAAGTTTCCTGATTGCAGGATTTTCACACGGCCTTCATGCGCGCGGCACCACCCAGTACACCACCGCCCGCTTTTCCTGCGGGCGCGAGTAACGCCAGCCGTGCGCGCGCCAGGCGATTTCCTGCCGGAACAGCGTCGCGCCGCGCGCCTGCAAGCCGCGGGCGGCTTCCTCGCAGGCGGCATCGTCGCCGGTGCCGTAAGTGCCGGTGCAGTAAATCGCGCCGTATTCCCGCGCCCAGGACGGGTGCGGATTGACCAGCGCGGGCATCGCGTCCGGCACGCCGGGCAGCGCGCGCGGGTGCGATGGCGCGAAGAAGGCGAACGACGCGCTTTCCGGCCAGGTTCCGCCGACCCATTGCAGCGTCTGGCCGGGGAAGCGTTCGGCAAAGGCCTCCTCTACCGCCGCTACCAGCGCCGGGCGGGCGTAGTAATAGCTGGATTTGCCACGCAGGGCGTTGATGCCGACGTACACCACGCTACCACCGAGAATCAGCAGCGCGATGGTGGCGAGCGGGCGGCGCAGTTGCGGCCACAGCGGCGCTGACGGCAAGCGCGGCGCAAGCTGGCAGGCGAGCCAGGCGGGCAACGCGAACCAGAGCGGAATTGCCCAATGCGTGGTCAAATGGATGCCGAGCAGCAGGTGCAAGGCCAACGTGATGAGCGCGGGCAACAGCGTGAGCGCCAATAGTGAAGCGGCCGGCGCGACATCGCCATGACGCGGCAGGCGTCGCCACAGCCAGACGAACGCCAGCCACGGCACGCACCAATAATAAAGACCGGAGAGGGCGAAAGTCGCCATCCGCATCGCGCCGTCGCCGCCCGCGAATTTGCCGGAAAGATACTGGCGGAAAGGAAAATCCAGCGACCATTCCCACCATAAATGCGGCGCGAGCAGCGCGAGGGAAACGGCGAGCGCAAGCCAGGGGCGGCGGTCGGCGTACCAGCCGTGCCACGGGCGGGCGAGCGAAATCAGGAACAGGCTGAGCAGCAGCACGCCGGAAAAATACTTGCCGAGCATCGCCGCTGCCGCCAGCACGCCGAGCGCGACACTCCAGCCGGTTGCCGCCCCCGGCCTCGCCGCGCGGAAAAACGCATACGCCGTCCACGGCCAGAGCGAGAGCAGCACCGTGTCGGCGTTGAATTTGGCGGCGAGATTGGCGTAAGGCAGGCCGCAGAGGGCGAAGACGAGCGCCAGCAACAGCGCGTTATTGCGGCGACCGTCCGGCGGCACCCAGTACGCGGCGAGGGCGACAATGCCGAGCGCGCCAACGGCGGCATTGATATAAGAAAGAAGAAAATACGCCCAGACTTCGGTTGGGAAAACGGCGAACCACAGCCGCACCAGCCAGGCAAACAGCGGCGGATGCTTGAAAGAGCCCCATTCCCAGGTCTGCCCCCAAGCGTAGTTTTCAATCATGTCGCCGTAACTGTCGAGCGATGGCGAACGCAGCCACGACGCCAGCAGCCACACCACGATATAGCCCGCGAGCAGTATCAGCCACGGCAGTTTTTGGGGGGTACGCATGGAAGTTCCTCGATGGATAAAGCGGGAATTTTATAGCGGATGCGGGCGGGATGGGGTTACTGGTGGCACGCACGGTTTTTTCGCGGAGGTATAGGGTGCGCCTCGGCGCACCGTCCCGCCCAAGGCCAAAACGGGTGATGGTGGGGCAAGCCCCACCCTACATTATTTATATATAGACTTCCTTCCAAACCATAACTTGCACGACAACCCAACAAAATCTCAAATCTGCTGAGCTGTTGTTTGCTGCCCCCACCCTAACCCTCCCCCACAGGGGGAAGGGACTCATTGGCTGCAAAAATAGCAATAGTTTCATGACTATCCATAGCGATACGGCAGCAGTTATTTGAATCTGTCGCATAACGGCTCCCTCCCCCGTGGGGGAAGGCTGGGGTGGGGGCAGGGATACAAATTCTAAAAACGTACACCTTTGCCTGGTTTGGAAAGAGATCTTATGAAAACAGCCGCGCGGGGCGACCGTCGGGCGAGACACTTAGCCGAGGAAATCGTCGCCCGCCGCTTCGTCTTCCGCAAACAGCCAAACCTGGCCGAATTTGCCGTCGCGCATTTCCAGCAGCAGCAAGCCCGGCTGGTCGATGCTTTTGTCGCTGCTCTTGCCCGCCAGACGGAACGGGCAGGCGATGAGGTCGCCGTTGGTCATCGCCGCGCCGTTGGGCGACAGTCGCAGGGTGTCGCCGGTGTGTTTGATGAGGCCGCCAATCATGCGCAGCACATTTTCCTTGCCCTGATGCGTGCCGGAAAACGGATTGTGGCCGGGCTGGTGCCAGCGGATGTCGTCCGCCATCAGGCTGGCAAAGGCGTTCATGCCGCCGGTGGTGAGGGCGTTGAGGCTGGTGGTGACGGCGTGTTGTTGGGACGGGGTCAGCATGGGATGCTCCTATGAAATGACAGGGAGCCGCATTTTAGCACCGCGCCCTACCCCACCTGCACCGAGGTCATCGAGAGCGCACCGCCGACGATTTCGTCGTTAAAAATCCGCAGCGGCTCGCCGGGGTCGCGCTGCGCGAGGACGTACAGCAGCGGCAGGAAATGTTCAAACGGCGCGGGAACGGCGGCACGGTCGGGGTCGAGCGCGAGGTGATTGAGCAGGGTGTCGCGGTCGCCCGCTGCCATCGCGCGGTTGATGCACTGGCGGAAGGCGTCCGCCCAGTCGTAGGCAAAGGCTTCGTCGGCGCGGGCGAAATCGAGCGCGCGCAGGTTGTGGACGATGTTGCCGCTGCCCATAATCAGCACGCCTTCGTCGCGCAGCGGTCGCAGTTTCGCCGCGAGCGCCCAGTGCCAGGCGGCCGGTTGCAGCAGGTTCAGGCTGAGTTGCACCACCGGCACGTCGGCGGCGGGGTAGAAATGGCGCAACACCGCCCAGGCGCCGTGGTCGAGGCCACGGCTGGCATCGGGCCGGATGCCGTCCGCCGCCAGCAGTTCGCAGACGCGCGCGGCGAGTGCGGGCGCGCCCGGCGCCGGGTATTGCGCCTGATAGAGCGCGTCGGGGAAGCCGCTGAAATCGTAAAGGATGGGGTTGTGCGCGCCGCTCATCACGCGCAGCGCGCGCCCGAACCAGTGCGCCGATACCATCAGGATGGCCTCCGGTTTGGCGATGGCGGCGGCGGTGGCCAGAAAGCCCCGGTTAAAGCGGCTGCTATCGTTGATGGCATTCATCGGGCTGCCGTGGCCGAGGAAAATGGCGGGAAGGGTGGACATAAAGCGCTCCGGTAGAAAAGCGGCGCATTGTAGGGCGGGCACTGCGGTGCGCCCAGCGTCGCCCGCTTCATCTGTACATTAGCGCGGCTTAACGCGGACGACCATCGCCGCACTCAAGACGACCGCCCCGGCAATCAGCCACGCCATCGGCCGCGGCGTGCCGTCGGCAAAAGCGGCAAGCAGCAGCGAAGAAACAATGCCGCTGCCATATTGCAGCGCGCCGAGCAGCGCCGCAGCCGCCCCGCCGACGGATTTATCAACGCTGGCGAGCGCTGCCGCATTGGCGCAGGCAGCGATGATGCCGTTCATGCTGAACACGGCGAACATCGGCAGGGCGATGCCCCAAATGCCGCCGACCCCGGCCAGCACCAGCGCGGCGAGCAGCAGCGCGAACACGGCGGCAAACCGCGTCGCCGCGCGCAGCAGGCGGTCAATGGCGAAATGGCGCAGCAGCCGGCGGTTCACCGCGCTCAGGGCGAAGACGCCGAAAATATTCACGCCAAACCAGAAGCCGTAGTACGCCTCATTGATGCCGAAATAATCAATATAAACAAAAGGCGAACCGGCAATAAAGGCGTAGGCGGCGACATAAAAAAACGTCACGCAGAAGGTATAACGCATAAAGACGCGGTGAGCGAGCAACTCGCGATAGCGGGCGAACGCCGACCAGAGCGAGCCCGCCGCCCGGCGGCGCGGCGGCAACGTCTCCGGCAGGCGCAACACCGCCACAAACATCAACACGCCAATCGCGGCGAGCAGCCAAAAATGCGCGTGCCAACTGGCGACCTTCAGCAGCAACCCGCCGACAAGCGGCCCCACCAGCGGCGCCACCACCATAATCATCGCCAGCGAGGACAGCACCTGCGCCGCGCGCGTCGTGCCGAACAGATCCCGCACCATCGCCCGCGACAACATCGGCCCGACACACGCCCCCAGCGCCTGAAACACGCGCCAGAACACCACCGCGGGCAGCGATTGCGCCAGCGCACAACCGACCGAGCCCGCCACAAACAGCAGCATTCCCAGAAACAGCGGCAACCTGCGCCCGATGCGGTCGCTCACCGGCCCCCAGAGGAGCTGCGCGGTGGCAAAACCGACGAGAAAACCGGTGATGGTCAGCGCCGCATCGCCGCCGAGCGTGCGCGACATCAGCGGCAGCGCGGGCAGGTAAATATCGGTCGAAAGCGAGGTGAGCGCCATCAGTGCGCTCAAAGTCATCATAAAAAACAAAGTATTGCGCTTGGTCTCCATCAAACACTCCGGTTGCGAAAAACGGCAAGTATAGCGGGCAACGCCCCGCCTGATTAGCCACCACCGCGCGCATAGACTTGTGAAAAAAATGCGGTAATGCGGTTTCCGCCTGCTCCGCTCCCCCTCCTGCGAGGCGGGGGAGCCCGGGGAGGGGGTGTGAAAAACCGCGTAGCGACCGCATCCAAAACGAATGGCAAACCGACAAAATAATGCAAACAAAATCATTGTGTTATGACCAATTGCAAACAACCCCGGGACGGTTGACGCCGACCGTCTCCCTCCTGCTGCGGAAAAGCGCCGCAACTGCGGTATCCTTGCCCACCCGTTACCTTACCCGGAGCAACCATGAAAAAAACCGCCCTCCTCACCGCTATCGGCCTTGCCGGTGGACTCGCCCAGGCGCACAGCCTTGGCTTCGCCGCCGACAAATATGAAGCGAAAACCGCGCAAATAAACGGGAAAACCATCAGCTACCGCGCCTACGAAGGCATCCCCTACGTCGCCCACCCGGTTGAGCCGGAATACCAGCAAATCAACATCTACATCCCGGAAGCCTACTACAGCGACGGCAGCATCAACGGCTACACCGCCGCTACTGCGCCCATCTTCCTGCCGAACCAAATCGGCGGCTATATGCCCGCCAAACCGGGCGTCCCCGGCGAAGGCAAACACGGCGAGCAAAAAGGCGCGGATGCGATGCAAACCGCGCTCGCCAAAGGCTACATCGTCGCCTCGCCCGGTGCACGTGGCCGTACCAGCGCCACCGGCAAAGCACCCGCCGCCATCACCGACCTCAAGGCGGCGGTACGCTACCTGCGCCACAACGACGCCGCCATGCCGGGAGACGCCGAAAAAATCATCAGCAACGGCACTAGCGCGGGCGGCGCGCTGTCCGTGTTGCTCGGCGCGAGCGACAACCAGCCCGACTACGAACCCGCCCTGAAGGCGCTGGGCGCGGCGGAAGCGCGCGACGACATCTACGCCGTCTCCGCCTACTGCCCGATTAGCATCCTCGAACACGCCGACGCCGCCTACGAATGGGAATTCAACGGCGTCAATGACTACGAAAAAATGGACATCTCCATGCTCGACTACAAGGTGGAGCGCAAGCTGGTGAAAGGCACGCTGGACGCCGCCGAGCAGCGCGTCTCGGACGAGCTGAAAGCGCAATTCCCCGCGTATGTGAACAGCCTTGGCCTCAAGAATGCCAAAGGCGAAGCGCTGACGCTCAATGACGACGGCAGCGGCAACTTCCGCGATTACGTCGCCGCCTACATCGCCGCTTCCGCCGATGCCGAACTGCGCAAGGGCGCTGACCCCGTTGCCCTGAAACAGGAAAACCCGTGGCTGACCATCGACGGCAACTTTGAAGGCAACCGCGTCAAAAGCGTGGACTTCGCCGCCTACGCCAAAGCGATGGGGCGGCAAAAAACCCCGCCTGCCTTCGACGCGCTTGACCTCTCCAGCGGCGAAAACCAGCTCTTTGGCGACGCGCACCAGGACACGCGCCACTTCACCGCCTACAGCGCGGCAAACAGCGCAGTCAAAGGCGCGGGCAAAGCCGATGAAGCGACCATAAAAATGATGAACCCGCTGAACTACCTTGATGACAAAACCGCGCCTGCGCACTGGCGCATCCGCGTCGGCACCAAAGACCGCGACACCTCGCACGCCATCGCCGCCATCCTCGCCGCCAAACTGCGCAACAGCGGTAAAAACGTGGACATGGCGATGCCGTGGGGCGTGCCGCACAGCGGCGATTACGATCTGGATGAGCTGTTCGCGTGGATGGACAGCGTCGTCAAGGACAAATAAGGCGCCACATAAAAACCCCGCTGCGGCGGGGTTTTTTTACATTAGACTTCCTTCCAAACCATAACTTGCACGGCAACCCGACAAAATTCCAAA
>ERZ772924.1647-NODE-1647-length-10582-cov-3.738007_pt1 | contig 10582 bp, 8 predicted proteins | sample MGYA00512116_ERZ772924 | MGnify/ENA primary metagenome ERZ772924 (study PRJEB29015, sample SAMEA2737920) | human oral metagenome | biome: human oral; feature: human-associated habitat; material: dental | place: China | collected 2134 ...
GTTCCACTCGGCGCGGTCGGGTGCGGGGTTCTTGCTTTTCTCTGTCATGTGAATATTCCTTTCCAAAATCAACAACGTTTGAGCACAATATCGTCGAGTGCAACGCGCGGACGCAACAGCGGCGACTGAAGCGGATGCTCCGCCGCCGCTCCAGTATCTCTTCAAAGTCCATATCATTTTCCTTCCCTTCCTCGGTTCCATTCCCACGCTCAAGGCGTCTCTCCCGCTGCGGCGGTGGAGACATTTGGCAAGAGGTGCGCGGCAAGTGATACATTTACGGATAAATGTATCAGACAGAAAAAGACGCCCCGAAGGGCGTCCTCTTGGCGAGATTCTTTGGCAGGCGTGCCATTCCCCTGCATCTCTCGGGTTTCCCCTGTCCATACCAGCGGCGTGTGGTTGACACGAAATTTACCACCTCAAAGAATCTCTATCCTTACTTTTATTATACGTCAGTGTCTATACGGCTGTAAAGCACTTTTTTATTCCGTAAATATTTATTCCATTTCTTCTCACTGATTTTTAGAAATGTAATAACCGAATTGGAATACCCTTGTGGATCAACAGATGTCACAAGCCGAAAATCAGTTGAAAGCGAACGTCATCCACCTCAAATGTCTTGAGTACAAATGCCGTATGCGGATGATTAGCCTCCAGAATATAATCCGGCTGCATGAGCATATGCGGAATATACGCCGCATATCGCTCATAATCCTGCGGATGACGCTCTTTCACATGCGCAATTTGCGTATCCGTTATAATAACTTCATCCGTCACAATATGAGGATTTACGACAGAATAGATCGTACGATCAATTTTACAAATAACATGCACGCGATTTATTGTCCCCTATCACAGCCGATAATCTCCTTCCATATATACCCTTCTCTAACGCCCGAGTCGCTGTAGAGGATATCCTCTGCATCGAACGTCTCAGCGAGGACGGAGGCGATGATCATGCCGGGGACGATATTGTGGAGGCGGTCGGGGGCGGAACGCAGGAGGATGGCAGTATCACGCTCGCTGAGTTTCCTCCCGCTGCCGAACAGGTCAATCATCGCGGGCAGATGCACCGTGCGCAGGAGCCGTGGCGTTTCATCGGGATAAAGGAGGCGGTGCATGCGGCTCGCACTACTGAGTACCCCACCCATGCCGACCATGTGACGGGCGCGCAGCGCACGTACATCGAACGCATCCTCCAAAACCGCCTCGACTGCCGCGCGGATCGCCGCGCACTCATCGGGCGTCGGGAGCAGCCCCGCAACGTGCGCTTTGGTCATCGCGAGCGAGCCGAGGGGCAGGCTCCAACGCCCCCGCATTTCGTGACCGATATAGTGAATGATCTCGGTGCTGCCGCCGCCGATGTCCGCCATGATGCCGTCTGCGTGTGCGATGCTCTGCGTCGCACCGATGAAGTCGTATGCCGCCTCCTCATCGCCGCTGATGACGCGGATAGGAACCCCCGTGCGGCGCGTGATCTCCTCCACGGCGGCGCGACTGTTCGTCGCGGAGCGCAATGCCGCCGTCGTAAAGGCATGGACGTGTGCGATGCCGAATGTTTCGATAAAATCCGTAAACCCGCGCAGGATCTTGACGGTCTTTTCGATGCCCTCGCGCACAAGCCGCCCCTTATCAAGGTAGCCCGCGAGTCCGACGGTGTGCTTGCGCTTGAGGAGTAGGTCGAACGTCCGCCCCTCGATCTGATAGACCGCCATGCGGATGGTGTTCGAGCCGATGTCGATGATCGCGTGCAGCATAGGCTACCGCTTCAGCCCGCTGCCGGGCACGGGGATGATGACGCGATAGTTGTCGGGCATGCCGTCCGCGAAAAAGGAGCGCGCACCCGCAAGCCCCGCCGCCGCCGTGAGCTCGGCATAGATACCGCGGCGATTGAGTGCCTTTGCCGCCTTGAGGATGTCGCTGTCCTCGACAGCAACGGCATCGCCGCCGCTGCGGCGCAAGGCTTTCAGGATATCCTCCATGCGCGGCGGTGCGCTCACGCGAATGGTCTCCGCGATAGTGTTCTTGTGCGGGGTCTCGGGCAGATCATGGAACGCCTCGACAACCGGCGCGCATTTCGTGCTCTGCACGCCGACGAAATGCGGCAGGCGACCGATCTCGGCAAAGCCCTGATAGAGTCCGAGGAGGAGCGATCCGTTGCCGATCGGAACGAAAATGTAGTCGGGTACGCTATCGTTCAGCTGGTGATAGATCTCCTGCGCCATGCTCTTGATGCCGTCGGCGAAGAGTGGGTTGTAGACGTGGGAGGCATAGTAGTCGCTGCCGAGCTCCGCACGCAGGGTGCTGCTCGCGTTCATCCGCCCGTTCGGCACGCGCACGACCTCCGCGCCGTACGCCGTGATCTGCCTCACGCGCTCACCGGAGATGTCGTCGGGCACGTAGACCCTGCACGCCATGCCCGCCGCCGCCGCGTATGCCGCAACCGCCGCGCCCGCGTTGCCTGCCGAGTCCACGGCGACGTGGTCGATGCCGAGGTGGAGAAGTTCGCCGATGAGGCGCTTTGCCCCGCGATCCTTGAACGATCCAGTCGGCTGGCGATCCTCCATCTTGAAGTAGTATCTGCAGCCGTCGACGACGAGCGGCAAAAGAGGCGTCTCGATCTCGCCGAGCGTCACCGCCTCATGGCGATCCTCCGCGTCCATTGCGCTCTGATACAGACGAAAAAGCCCACCGCATTCACACGCGTAGGCGTGCGTTGCGACGGGATATTCCTTTTTGCAGCGCTCACAGTAGAAGTGCATGATGGATCCTCCTCTTGAACGTATGAAATCACATCTTTAGTTAGCCGCAAGCTCCACGCGAACGCCTCGTTACGCATACGATCACGTGCTTGTATGCTCAAATACCGACGGACTTCTTAAGGAATCCGCCGGGGCATACCGCACGTTAAGATCCGCTTAGGGGCTTTGCGCCGCTTCTCCATGTACGTCCACGACATCATCCGTCGTGTCCTCCGTCAGCGCGTGGTTGCCGAACATCGTCGTCAGCGTCTCGCGCGTGAATCCGTAGGAGGGACTCGAGAAATCCTGCCGCGGGTCGTAGCGGTTCGACGGAGCGCCGAGGAGTCCGCAGACGGTATCATACATCATATCGTTCGTAAAATACGCGTCCTTCCGTGCGGCAAGGGTCGCCGCCCGCTGCGGCAGCGCCGCGCGGTACTCCGGCGAGAGATAGATGAAGAATGGGATGCGCACCATATCGAAGCTGAACACGTCGGGATTGTGCGAGATCTTGAGATTCTCTCCGTGATCGGAGAAATAAACCATCGCGCGGAGGTTCAGGTTCTTCTCCGCATAGGAAAAGATCTCCGCAAGAATGTGATCGGTATAGAGAATGCTGTTCGCATAGGACGGTGCGCTCGTCATCGCGGACTCTCCGTCTGCGGCGACGAACTTCGCCCACTCGTCGGGATAGCGGTTGTTGTAGTAGATATGGCTGCCCATCAGATGCAGCACGATGAAGTTGTTCACGTTCGGGTCAATGCGTGTGAGGTACGGGAGCAGGCTCTCGTCAAACTTTGTCGTAAAGGTGTACGAGTCGTCCGTCCACTCCGCCACATCCGCCGTCTTTGCGACCATCGTGATCGCACTGTCGAACTGCCCGTAGCGCCCCTGGTTGCTGAACCAGTACGTATGATAGCCGATCTTTTTCGCCACATCGAGCAGGGAGGCCGACTCGAAAAACTCCTTGTCGTTGTACTGACTCTTCTCCGTGAGTGCGCGTTCGAGCACGGGCACCGTCTGCGTCCACGAGGAGTATGTATTGCGGTAGACGAGGAAGCCGTCGCGCTCCGCCGCCATCTGCTCCATCCACGGCGTATTTTCATACGGGAACGACGGCGTATAGTAGTGCATATAGTTGCGTGATGCCGACTCCCCGATGACGAAGATCACCGTCCCCGGCGCACGCGCAGCAAGTGTATTCTCCATATCAATGATGAGCGACGCATATCTCTCGTCCTGATTCAGTCCATACGACTGCGTCTCCTCAACATAGGTCGTTACGTCCTTATAGAGTCCCGCGATCGAGCTCTCCGGGATGAGGGCGATATGCACACCCGCCGCAACGCACATGACGAGGACGAGGCTGCCCATCCGCGAGCCCTCCGCGTTCGGGTAGATACGTCGTGCAAACACGAGATAGCTGCGATACGATAGATAGACAAAGAGCAGCAGGAGAAAAACAACAAACAGTGCGGGCAAAACGCCCACCGTCGACTCGATGTAGTCCCCCGCCTCGTGCCAGTTTGTGAGGTAGAGCGCCATGAGGGACGCGGGACTCAGTGCGTGCCAGACCGTCATATAATAGGCGATCTGCATGAGCGGGATGAGCGACATGAGGAAGCCGAGCACGGCGAGCAGCGCCGCCGTCAGCCGTTGGTACCCGAGGTGAAAGAGGACGCCGCCGAGCGCTGCGAGCACGAGGATATGTGCCGTCCCAATCAGAAAGTCAAAGAAAATCAGCGAGCAGTACCAGTCCCGCGCATACGTCCACGTATAGAGGAGCGGAAAGGTCAGACACCAGAGCAGCCCCGGCACCATCGCCCCGACCATGCCGCACGAAAAGAACGGAACGCCCGTCCCGTACTGCATGAGCATGAGGATGCCAAGCACAGGAACGAGCGCGGGAAGAAAATACGCCGCGCCCATGTCCTGCCCCATATTGATATAGCACGCGACGAGCGTCAGGAAATACGCTCCCGCCGCCGCTGCATAGCGGATCCATTCATTTGCCCGCTCCGTCGATAACTTCATATCCCGCCGTACTACTCCATGATAAAGATTTCAAGATCCTGTCGCCCAAACATCAGCGCCTCTGCATGCGTATCAAATGCAATGTCAATGCGATAGCCATGAATTGCACCGCCGATATCCTCCGCAACCGCCTCACCATAGCCCGGGATAAAGACGTGTGTGCCAAGCGGGATGACCGACGGATCGACCGCAATCACGCCGCGCCGTACGGGTGTCCCCGTCGCCGTGCGGTTACCGTTGCCGGGGTCATGCGCGCTGTACGCCGTCGCGGACACGTAGACCGCGCGCCCAACGCCGCGGCTCACCTCATGTTCCCCCCGCTCCTCGGCAATCCCGAGTGCGACGGGGTCATATTCCTCCCCGCCCGAGAGCACCAGATACGTTGCCTCGCCACAGACGCCGTCCACCGTGAGCCCATGTGCGGTCTGACAGCGCTCAATCGCCGCGCGCGTCAGGGGACCCGCAACACCGTCCGCCGCCCCCTCAAGATAGCCGCCCGCGATGAGAAGCTCCTGCACGTGCGCCACCGCCGCACCGCGCATCCCCTCCTTCACGAGGATATGCGCCGCCTCTGCGGGCGCGTGCAGAACAAGCGGTGCGGTCACGGCAAGCGCCGTCCCCACCGCAAGCGAACTGCGGAAACGCCACAGTTCCCTATGCCGCCTTGCCCTTCGCATGAGCTTTTGCGCTGCCGAAAGAAATTTCCCTACCTGCATCATGATCGCGCTCCCTTCCTCTCTCTATCCTGCGCCATATGGTGCGCACAAACGGGCTATGGACAGGAATATTTTACTATAAAGCGGGATTCACGTCAAACGCGTGCAAGCACAATCGCGGGCGCACGCGCAATCAGCCCGTCCTCCGCAGCATATCGGTAAAAGAGTCTGAGCCCCGCAAGCGTCGCCTCGTCCAGCTGCCAAACAACCGCGCTGCCGAGGTACTCCGTCAGCTGCGCACGCGTGAAGCGCCCGTCATGCGCCAGCACCTCCGTGATCGCCGCATCCTTCACCGCGTCCCAGCACTCGAACGCCGCCGCGATCCGTCCATGCACCATCTCCATCTCCGCCGGATGTGCCGCCGCAAACGTGCGCGCCGCCGCCCAGATGCCGAACACCATGCGCGCGCCCGTCATTTGCTTCCACTCCCGCGCGAGATCGTAGATGTAGATCCCGTCGGGCGGGTGATGGTAGAGTTCCAGTGCGTCATCCCCGATGAAAAGGGCGCCTGCCGCCCCCTCCGGCACGGGATCCTCCGGTGTGAGTGCCCGCGTTTCGTACTGCGGCGCGGCATCATACACGCGGCGCAGGATGATCTTGAGGAGGGCGTGCGAGGACGCCGACTTATCCGAGAGCAGGACGCGCTGCGCTCCGATCTCCTCGGCGGGCACGCGGCTGACGAGCAGCACGCTCCGTACATCGCCGTCCGAGGCAATGCAAACATCCGGCAGGAGAACGAGATCATCCGCATGGCGCGCATACGTGATCGACGAGACCCCCGACACATCCAGGTTCTTCGCCTCGAGCCGCCCGTTCAGCTGCGCAGGCGTCGCACGCAGGATGTCCAGCCCCTGTGCCGCCCCATGCGCGAGCGCATACGTGAGCGGCAGCACATTCAAGAATGCAATATGACCCAGACGCGGTATCATGCGCACCCCCCTCTCTATTCTTTTCCATTATAACTCTTATTCGCGGAAAAATACAGTATTTTCGCAATTACTTACGCAGAATGGGTCAAATCGTTTCCGCGCAGTTGAAAATCGCCGCGTGCACCGCTATAATAACATCATCACAAACTCCCCGAGAGAAAAGGAGCGCTTACAATGAACGAAATCGCACTGAAATACGGCTGCAACCCGAACCAGACGCCCGCGCGCGTCTACGCCGAGGGCGGGCTGCCCTTCACCGTCCTGAACGGACGCCCCGGCTACATCAACCTGCTCGACGCGCTGAACAGCTGGCAGCTCGTGCGCGAACTGCGCGCGATGTCGGGACTGCCCGCCGCCGCGTCCTTCAAACACGTCAGCCCGGCAGGTGCGGCGCTGGGTCTCCCGCTCAGCGGCACGCTTGCGCGTGCCTGTGCCGCCGAGGGGCGTGACCTCTCACCCGTGGCGTGTGCCTATGTGCGTGCGCGCGGTGCCGACCGCATGAGCTCCTACGGCGACTTTGCCGCCGTTTCCGATGTGTGCGATGAGAGTCTCGCGGAGTTCCTGCGCGGCGAGGTGTCCGACGGCATCATCGCCCCCGGCTACACCGACAAAGCGCTCAAAATCCTGAGGGGCAAACGCAAGGGCAGCTATCTCATCCTCCAGATGGATGAGAGCTACGCGCCGCCCGCGCTTGAGCGCAAGGACGTGTACGGCGTCACGTTCGAGCAGCAGCGCAACGACGTGCAGATTACGGAGGACTGCCTCACGGATCGCCCGACGGCGAACAAGGATATCCCCGACGCGGCAAAGCGCGACCTTCTGCTCGCGCTTATCACGCTGAAGTATACGCAGTCCAACTCTGTCTGCTATACAATGGATGGACAAGCGATTGGTGTCGGCGCGGGGCAGCAGTCGCGCGTCCACTGCACACGCCTCGCGGGGAACAAGGCGGACATCTGGCAGCTGCGTCAGAGCCCGCAGGCGCTCGCGCTCCCCTTCCGCGATGATGTGCGTCGCCCCGACCGCGACAACGCCATCGACGTTTTTGCGGCGGGCGATGAGGATGACTACGCCCTGCTCGTCAGCGACTGGCAGCGTCTCTTTACGGCAAAACCCGCCCCCTTTACGCGTGCGGAGAAGCGTGCGTATCTCGCGACGATCAAGGGGGTTGCGCTCGGCTCGGACGCGTTCTTCCCGTTCGGCGACAACGTTGAACGCGCACACCAGAGCGGCGTTTCCTACATCGCGCAGAGCGGCGGCTCCATCCGCGACGACAACGTCATCGCGACCTGTGACAAATACGGCATCGCAATGGCGATGACCCACATCCGCCTCTTCCATCATTGAGTGCGGCATCCTTCCCTTCAAGCATACACAAGCAGCGGGCTGCTCTGCAATGACAAAACGTTCTTCGCAGAGCAGCCTCTTTCATTTCGCCGAATCTTTTTCACAGTCCATTCTCATTAAATATTTTTATTTGATTTATCTATCAGAATCATGTTATCATTCCGTTATCTATTGTATAATAAGTCTCATTCTCTTCTCTGTAGGAGGTATCCAAAATGACCCGATTCCCCCGCCGTCTTGCCCTGCTCGGCATTACGCTCAGCACAGCATGTTTTGGAGCGCACGCCTATGCAGCTCAGACCATGACCGATACGCACAGCAGTACGACAGATATGCAGGGTATGACGAGCAGCCTTGCTGCCGACGGGATGTACGTATTCACCCTCGATGAGGTCATCGTCACGGGCTACCGCGTGGCAACGCCGCTCACCCTCTCCACCGATCCGCAGCGGCCGCGTCAGCCCATCCCCGCCGCCGACGGCGCGGGCTACCTCAAGACCATCCCCGGCTTCTCCGTCGTCCGCAAGGGCGGGCTCGGCGGCGACCCGATGATGCGCGGCATGGGCGGCTCGCGCATGGTGATGGATATGAACGGCGGCATGATGTCGGGCGGCTGTCCGAACCGCATGGATCCCACATCGACCTATGCGTTCCCCGAGACGTTCAGCCGCATCATCGTGAACAAGGGCCCGCAGAGTGTCCGCTACGGTGCGAGCGTCGCGGGCAGCGTCATCTTCGAGCGCGAGACGGAGCGCTTTGAAAAGCCCGGCGTGCGCGGCAGCGTCTCTGTCCTCGGCGCGTCGAACCACCGCCTTGACGAGCTGACCGATGTCGCGGCGGGCGATATAAAGGGCTACGCGCGCATCATCCAGACGCGCAGCTATGCGCGCGACTACGCGGACGGCAACGGTCACCGCATCCACTCGGGCTACAGCCGGCACAGCCTCACGGGCATCGTCGGACTCACCCCCGACCCCGATACCCTCTTCGAGGTCTCCTACGACCGCAGCCGCGGTTGGGCAAAGTACGCGCACGGCATGATGGACGGCAGCCAGTTCGACCGCGACAGCTGCGCCGTCAAGTTCGAGCGCGCTCATCTCTCGCCTGTCGTGGAGAAGTTCACACTGAATTTCAACAACGATACAATCGATCACATCATGGACAACTACACGTTCCGCCCCGGCGGGATGATGGGAACGGAGGTCAAGCGCGAACAGTACGGTGTCCGTGCCGCCTTTGACCTGCGATTCTCACCGCAGACGAGCGCCGCCGTCGGCATTGACCTGCGCCGCGACGCACACAGCTTTGCCGAGGCGCACAAGCGGCGGAAGGGCTCGTTCAACAACGATATGGACATCAACAGTTTCGGCATCTTCCTTGAGTACAGCCGCGATCTCACGGAACGCAGCAGTCTGTTCACGGGGCTGCGCTACGACCGGACGGAAACAGACTATCACAACGCCCTGTTCCGCAATCCGATGGGGATGCTCACACGCAGCCTCGTCCCCGGCAGTGCGAGCGATCATGCGGTCAGCGGCTTCATTCGCTGGGAGAACACCGCAAAGAAGCAGCCGCTCACGTTCTACGTCGGCCTCGGACACGCAGAGCGCCCCGCCGACTACTGGGAGGCGTACCACACATGGGCAGCATACAGCAACCGCGTGAACGGACAGACCGCCTCGCCCTCCGCGACGCGTCCCGCCACAGAGAAGAACACGCAGCTCGACCTCGGCTGGGTCTACACGAGCGAAAAGACGAACGCAAACCTCTCCCTTTACTACGCGCACATTGACGACTTCATCCTGCGCAAGCCGCAGATCGGCATGGGTCCCACGGCACGCACCCCCTATGCCAATGTGGACGCGCGTCTCTACGGATTTGAGGCGGAGTACACGCGCATCGTCTCCCCGCGCTGGACGCTCGGCGCATCGCTCGCCTACACGCGCGGCGACGACCGCACGAACAATACAGCGCTCCCGCAGATCGCCCCGCTCGAGGCGACGCTCACGGCGAAATACAGCCACAAGAAGCTGGAGACGAACGCCGTCTGGCGGCTTGTCAGCCGCCAGAACCGCTTCCACAAGGGCTACGGCAGCGTCACGGGCACGGACTACGGCCCGACGGGCGGCTTTGGCATCTTCTCCCTTAGCCTCGCCTACCGTCCCGACGAGAACCTGACGTTCTCCCTCGGTGTGGACAACCTCTTCAACAAGACCTACGCCGAGTTCGTCAACTACAGCGAGGCGGCAATCGCCTCCCTCGGCATCCCCGCCGGCGGCCACATCACCGAACCGGGACGCACCTTCTGGCTCAAGAGCAACTACAGATTCTGACAAAAACAGTTCAGAGCGGAGCTGCCGCTTCATCGCGGCAGCTCTTTGAATCTCATCCTTCCCCTTTTCGCGCCTCTGTGCTATAATAAACCATTATTAAAATGAGGGGGAATATTGCATGAACGTATACCGCATTCTCATCGCACTGCTTGCGCCGGCGCTTTTCCTCGCGGCGCCCGTTTCCACATCCGCCGCACTGCCGCCGCCCGCGAATACAGCGCCCCTCCTGACGCCCACCCATGTGGATTGGGCGAATGATATCCGACGCGCCTACTATCGCATCGGCAAAACCGAGATCAAGGCGACCCTCATGCAGCTCGGTCCGTTGGAGAATTTCTCCCTTTGGCAGGGAAGGAAGATCCTCTTTGAGCACAGCTTCCCCGTGCCCAAGACATCCTACGGCGAGGTCGGCGCCTTTACAAGCGGCGGGCAGACCTTCTTTTACTACCAGTCGAATACCGAGCTCGCGTGGATGCCGAACC
>ERZ772924.1649-NODE-1649-length-10570-cov-8.071327_pt1 | contig 10570 bp, 10 predicted proteins | sample MGYA00512116_ERZ772924 | MGnify/ENA primary metagenome ERZ772924 (study PRJEB29015, sample SAMEA2737920) | human oral metagenome | biome: human oral; feature: human-associated habitat; material: dental | place: China | collected 2134 ...
CGACCGCCGCCTGCGCTTCCGCCCGCGCCGCCTGCGCCGCCTTCACGCTCGCCACGGCGCGGTCAAAATCCGCCTGCCGCTTGGCCAGCTCCGACGCCGACACCAAATCCTCGCGGCGCATCTGCTTCGCATTGTCCAGCTCCAGCTTCGCCACCTTCTGCTGCTGTTTATAAGCGGCGATTTCCGCGTCCGCCCGCGCGACCGTTTGCTGCGCCTGCTGTACGCCAGCACGGGCGCGTTGCACCAGTTCGGTAGCGCGCAAGGTCGCCGCCTGCGCCGCCGCCAACTGGCCGCTGCTCTGCGCCGACGACAATTCCACCAGCACATCGCCGGGCTTGACCGCATCGCCCTCGGCAACGCGCACGCGCTCCACCCGCCCCGGATAAAGGCTGGCGACATCGAGGCGGTTCAACTCCAGCCGCCCGTTGGAATGGACAACAAAATCCGGCAACGCCGCCGCCTCCTGGCGGTGATACGCCCACCAGCCGCCCCCGGCAGCCACCGCGAGCAACACAAGCAATAAAACCTTTCTCATAAACCTCTCCAGTGATTCAAAAAAATGCAGTGCGATGCCACACCGGACTGCCCCTCCCCCTGTGGGGGTGGGGCGGGGTGATATTTCAGGCATTACGCCTTGCACTCCGCATCCGCCACAAACAACACCTCCAGCGCCCAGTCAATGCGCTGCAACAGCGCCGCATCATCCGTCACCTGCGACGAAAACCCCGCCGCGAGGAAATCCGGCAGCATCCCCGCCGCCTGCAACTGCGAACCGACCAGGAGCGGCGCCAGCACCGAGCCCATCAAAAACGACGAACGCTGCAACGGCGCGGCAGGCACCAGTAATCCCTGCCGTTCGGCGCGGTCGAGCAAATCCAGCATCAGCGCGATATGGCGCATCCCGGCATAATCGCTGACAAACTCGCGCACCGCCGGTGCGGCCGCCGCATCGGCAAACACCCGCACAATCCAGTCCAGATGCGCGCGCGCAAAAAAAGCGAGAAAACGCATGGCATCGCGCAAATTCTCGCGCACGCCGCGACCGGGGCGCACCTGCAACTGCAACACGGCAAAAGCGGCGTCGTACTTGCGTTGCAGGACTTCCGCGACAAACGCCTCCTTGCTCGCAAACAAATGATGAAACATCCCCGGACTCAGCCCCGCCTCGGCGGCGAGCAACCGCACCGACAGGCGCTGATAACCGTGGGAAGGATAGAGCCGCATCCCGGCGGCGAGAAAAACCCCGCGCGCCGAATCGGGCGGCGATTCAGAAAGGGCAGCAACAGACATCAGGATACCGTTTGGGTGATTGGACAAGTGTCCAAAGTATAAAACAGCCGCTGGACGGGTGTCCAGTCATAAGGCTGCCAGTGCTGCCAAGCAGCCGCCTTGTCCATCCTTGTAGTGGAGCTATTTGCCGGCACCGGCGCGCTCGCAGGCAGACAGGGTATGATAGAAACAGGGGTGCGGAAAGCATCGACGTTTATAAACGTCTTGAGCGCCATGCTGTATATACTCCCCCATAAAGCCCTGTATGGCGTTGCGCCGCCTGACCGTATGAGGCTTTCAGTGGATGGCTATATCAACGGATCGTCAATATGGGCGGGGCAACGGTGATGGCATAAAAACCGTCGTCATGCGCAAGCATAACGGTAAAAACAGAATGGAAGGAATGATTGATGTGTGAAGAAGGTAGCTGGCAGCAAATCGAGCTGGCGCAAGAAAATGGCGATTATAAAAAGATGGCCGCATTATTGTTGCCATTGGCGGAAAATGGCAATGAGGAAGCCCAATATACTTTGGCAGGTCTTTGTGAAGCGGGTAATGGCGTGCGCAAAAGCCTTAAAAAGGCTTTCTTATGGTATGAAAAGGGGGCATTGAAAAATCATGTGCTGGCGCAATACAAAATGGGCTGTTTTTATGAAGATTTTGGTTCAAACCCGGTTCGCAGGAATCTCGCCAAAGCGGCAGAATGGTACAAACTGGCAGCAATGCGGGGAAATGCAAAAGCGCAACATCGTCTTGGCTCGCTTTATTATTACGGAAACGGTGTCGAGCAGAGTACAGTTGAAGCGATAAAATGGTATCAAAAGGCGGCAATACAGGGATTGGCAAATGCACAATGCGATATGGGATTCGTCTATGCTCATGGTTATGGCGTGTCGCGTGATAATGCGATGGCCATTTACTGGTATGAAAAAGCTGCGATGCAAGGCAATGATTATGCGCAATCTCATTTGGCGGATATGTTTTTGCGTGGTATAGGCACGCCGCATGATTATGGCAAGGCTTATGCGCTATACAAGATATTGGCAGGCAAGGGTGAAATGGATGCGATGCACCATGTGGGGATGTTTTATGAGTTTGGCAAAGGAGTAGTGCAGAGTAACCGCTTGGCGCGCTATTGGTACAAAAAGGTATTGACCCTGAAAAATGATCCGATATATGAGCGGCAATCTTTATATGTGCAGCATTCTCTTGAGCGCCTCGCGCTGCGGGAAAATGGCATTATGCTGTATGTCAGGGATTTTGCCGAATCTGCCCCGGAGCGGGCGACGGATAATGCTGCGGAATGGTTGTTTGCCAATGGTTTGTGTCTGGCAGATATGCAGCCAGATTATTTGGGCATGGTTTCGCCCGTGTTGCTGCGGGTGGATGCGGTATTTCCGTCATTGGTTAGGGAAAAGGATTTGCCTGCATGGCAACAGGCTTTTGTCGCGCATCAGGCGGGCGACCGTTTGTCGGCTTTTGCGCAAATGCGTGCATTGGCGGAAGGCGGCGATGCAGATGCCTGGTATTTGCTGGCATTAATGTATGTGGATGGCGTGGTCATGACAGCAACGCATTTTCAGACAGAGTTGGCGTTGGGCAAGGTACGGGGCAAGCGGGAATGGCTGGCACGTTTGCATATTGTGCAAATGTATTATGGGAGGGAAAAGGCTTATGCACCGTCGTGTCCGCTGGAACCGCCTTCGATGACGCGCAGGATGTTGCAGGAATTGGCGGAAATGGATTATCCGCCCGCGCAGAATGCTTTTGGCTGTCTCCAGCGGCAAATGTCAGCGCATGGCTTTATGGATAATGGGATGAGCAGCGACGAGATGGCGGATTTTTGGTTTGCGCGGGCTGCCGCGCAGGGCGATGCGATGGGGCAATTTAATTTTGCCCTGGCGTGCGAGCGGGGTGAATGCGGTACGCGCGATGGGGTTCAGGCATTGGCGTTTTATGAGAAACCCGCCGCGCAGGGTTTTGTCCCGGCGCAAATCCGCCTGGGGGTGTGTTACCGCGACGGTAACGGCGTGCCGCAGGACAAGGCGAAGGCGCGCTATTGGCTGGAAAAGGCAGCGGCGCAGGGTAATGCGACGGCGCTGAATGCGCTCGGTTTGTGGTGGGTGCGCCATGGTGACACCGCGCAGGCGCGGGAATGTTTTGCCCGGGCGGCAGCGCAAGGTTTGGCGGTGGCGCAGAATAATTTGGGGGTTTTTGTCCCGGAAGCGGCGGCGCAGCGCGACTGCTTTATGCAGGCAGCGGCACAGGGGGATTTGCGCGCGCAGGTGAATCTTTTTTTGTTGGCCAGGCGCGTCGGCGATACGGCGCAGGCGCAGCAGCGTTATGAACGGCTGGTGTTGCCTGGCGACCGTGTCGCGCAGCGGGCGTTTTTGCGTTTGGCGGCAGGGGCGGGCGATGTTTGGGCGCAGTTTTCCCTGGGCTGTTTTTATGATGTCAATGATGTTTTTCCGCGTGATGCACGGCAGGCCGCGTACTGGTTTGCCCGGGCGGCGGCTGGCGGCAATGCGCGGGCGCAGTACCGCCTGGGGTTGTGCTACCGCGACGGTAACGGTGTGCCGCAAGACAAGGCGAAGGCGCGCTATTGGCTAGAAAAGGCAGCGGCGCAGGGTAATGCGGCGGCAGCGCAGGCGTTGGCGGGGTTGGCGTGAGCAGGCTCATTCTGTTTAACAAGCCTTTTAATGTCCTCTGCCAGTTCACCGACAAGTCCGGGCGGGCGACGCTCGCCGATTTTATTGATGTGCCGCGCGTTTATCCCGCAGGTTTGCTCGATTATGACAGCGAGGGGCTGGTGCTGCTCACCGATAATGGCCGTTTGCAGGCGCGCATTGCCGATCCGCGTTTCAAGCTGGTGAAGACGTACTGGGTGCAGGTGGAAGGGGTGCCGGATGATGCGGCGCTGGCGCAGTTGCGCGCCGGGGTTTTGCTCAAGGACAAGGGCAAGCGCGAGGCGCGGCGGACGTTGCCCGCCGGGGTAAAAGTCATTGCCGAGCCGCCGCTGTGGCCGCGCGTGCCGCCGGTGCGTTTCCGCCTGTCGGTGCCGACGGCGTGGCTGGAGTTGTCCATCCGCGAGGGGCGTAACCGCCAAGTGCGGCGGATGACGGCGGCGGTCGGTTTGCCGACGCTGCGGCTGGTACGGGTGCAGGTTGGTGATTGGTCGCTGCGCGGGTTACAATCCGGCGACTGGAAACAGGTTTTTATTTAAGGAGTTTTTTTTCATGAAGGCTGCGATTGATTTGTTGGTGCGCGGGCAGGATGTGCCTGCGCCGATGATGCGCGAGGTGATGCTGGCGCTGATGCAGGGCGAGGCCGATCCGGCGGCGGTGGGTGCATTTTTGACGGCGCTGACCATCAAGGGCGAAACGGTCGCCGAGGTGACGGCGGCGGCGCAGGTGATGCGCGAGCTGGCGAAACCGGCGGATTTGGGCGGCGGCGTGCTGGTCGATCCGGTCGGCACCGGCGGCGATGGCGCCAGTCTTTTTAATGTCTCCACCGCAGCGGCGATTGTCGCGTCGGCGGGCGGGGTGAAAATCGCCAAGCACGGCAATGTTGCCGCCAGTAGCGCCTCCGGTAGCGCCGATGTGTTGCTTCAGGCGGGCGTGGTGGTGGATTTGGAACCGGCGCAGGTCAAGGCGTGCATTGAGGAAACGAATTTTGGTTTTATGTTCGCCCAGGCGTATCACCACGCGATGCGCCATGTGGTGCCGGTGCGGCGCGCGATTGGTATCCGCACGGTGTTCAATGTGCTGGGGCCGCTGTCGAATCCGGCAGGGGTGAAGCATCAGATGCTTGGCGTGTTCAGCAAGGCATGGCTGCGGCCAATGGTCGAGGTCACGCGCGCACTCGGCGGCGAGCGGGTGCTGACGGTGCATTCGCACAACGGGCTGGACGAGTTCAGCGTCACGCATCCGAGTGATGTGGCGGAGCTGCGCGCCGATGGCGAGATTGTTGAATATACGGTCAATCCTGCCGATTTTGGCATGAATTACCGCGACCACAGCGCGTTGCAGGTGAAGAGCGCCGCCGACAGTCTGGCGCTGATTGAGGCGGTGTTCGCGCGCGGCGAGCCGGGCATCGGTTTTGATATGCTCGCGCTCAATGCGGCGTCGATTTTTTATGTTGCCGGGACGGTCGCCGGTTTTGCCGAAGGGGTCGAGCTTGCCCGCGCGATTATGCGCGATGGTCGCGCCACGGCGCAGTTGCAGCGCATTGCCGCCTGTTCGCAGCGGCTCAAGGGGGTGTGAGCGATGGCGACGATTCTGGATGATATTCTCGCGCACAAGCGGCAGGAGGTCGCGGCGCAGAAGCAGCGGGTCGATATGGATACGCTGGTCGCCAATATCAGCGCCAGCAATGATGTGCCGCGCGGTTTTATGAAGGCGTTGCAGGCGCGCGTTGCCATCGGCGGCACGGCGGTGATTGCCGAGGTGAAGAAGGCGTCGCCGAGCATGGGCGTCATCCGCGCCAGTTTTGACCCGGTGGCGATTGCCGAAAGTTATGCGGCGGCGGGCGCGACCTGCTTGTCGGTGCTGACCGACGAGAAGTATTTTCAGGGCAGTGGCCGCTATTTGCGCCTGATTCGCGCGGCGGTCGGCCTGCCGCTGTTGCGCAAGGATTTTATTGTTGATGAATACCAGATTGTTGAAGCGCGCGCGCTCGGCGCCGATGCGATTCTGCTGATTGTCGCCGCGCTTTCCGATGATGAACTGGCGGCGTTCACCCGCCTCGCCCACGATTTGGGGCTGGATGTGCTGGTCGAGGTGCATGACGAAGCGGAATGCGAACGCGCGCTCAAGCTGCCGTTGCGCGTGATTGGCGTCAATAACCGCAACCTGCACGATTTCTCCGTCTCGCTCGATACCACCCGCCGCATCAAGGCGATGGTGCCGACCGATTACCTCGTCGTCAGCGAAAGCGGCATCCATACCCGCGCCGACATTGACGCGCTGCAAGCCGATGGCGTCAGCGCCTTCCTCGTCGGCGGCGCGCTGATGCAGGCGGACGACCCCGGCGCGGCACTCGCGGCGCTGCTCGCCAAATAACGAACGTTAATCGCGTGGCGGCGGAGCGCTATGGCACAATCCGCCGCCTTTAACTTGTCCACCGGAAAACCGCCATGACCAACACCCTCCGCCCTTTCCTCGCCCTCCTCGCCCTCGCCGCCAGCCTTGGCGCGCAGGCGCTGCAAAGCTACATCGCCGAATACGACCTCAGCGTGCGTGGCGTCGGTGCCGGACGGATGCGGCACGAAGCCGTCTTCACCGAACGCAGCTACCGCGTCACCGCCGACGGCACTCCATCGCTCGCCGCAAAAATGCTCGGCTTCGGCCAAATCCGCGAAAAAGCCGAAGGCAAAATCGCCGGCGACCGCGTCATCCCCACCTACTACCGCCGCGATATGCAGGGCAACGACAACCAGCACATCTCCTACGACTACGCCAACGCTGTCAATGGCGAAATCCAGGCCATCGTCGGCGCACAAAACAAAACCCTGCGGGTCAATCCGAACGACCCGGCGCTGGACATCCTCGCCCTCGTCGTACAAAGCCTGCTTGACGTCGAACGCGGCCACATCGGCGAGCACAACTACACCCTCATTAACGAAGACCGCGTGCGCAGCTACCAGGTGAACCAGCTGCCGGACGAAACCTGGCAGGACAACAAAAACGGCAGAACCCTCAAAATCAAAGTGTTCCTGCAAACCAGCGGCAACCGCCAGACCAAAATATACTTCGCCGAAGAACCGCTCCGTTTGGTAAAATTACAACAACTCAAGGATGGCGAAAGCCGCTTCAGCCTGAAACTGTTGAATTATAAGCCGCTATAACATAATGAAAGTCCTGCTGATTGCCCCCAAAGACTCACCCACCTACCTCCAAAGCCTGTACGTTGCCCTGCGCGTACAGGTTGGCACCTGCGACCTCTACGCGCTTAACGACAAACAAAGCGCCGCCCTGCAGGAATTCTTCAACCACTTCGTCAAACTCCAGCATTACGACCGCATCGTGCTGGCGTACAACGGCGACTACATCAGCAGCCACACCCGCTTCCTCCGCACCCTGCCATCGCTGGCAATGCTGCGCCTCGAATACGACCCGCCCGAAGCCCGGCGCAAAATGAAAGAAAACTTCTTCGTCATGCCGTGGCTGCGCTGGATTGGCAACGACCTCGCCGTTGCCACCGAATACGGCGGCCAGGGACACGACATCTTCTGGGTACCGCAAATCTACGACCCCGAACACTTCTTCGCCCGCCCCGAAACCAGCCCCGTCCCCACCTGCCACATCTACGACGGCCCCGGCGACACCCTCGAAACCCTGCGCGCGGCGCTTGCCGCACAACCGCTCAGCCTCAACCCGCTCGACAAAACCACCCTGTGGCAAGACATGAGCCGCGGCCTTGTCGCACGCGAAGACTTCTTCCTCTACATCCCCGAACACGACCACTACGACCCGACGCCGATGATTCAGGCGATGGCCTGCGGCGCCGTCGTCCTCACCCCCGATCCGGGCAACGACATCCGCCTGCGCTACCGCTGGCGCGATATGCACGACGTCGTCTTCTTCAACAAAACCGAGGAACTCGCGCCGCTCGTCGAAAACATCCTCGCCCAGCCGCACCGCCACACCAGCCTCTCGCAGCACGCCATCTCGCGCGCCAAAACCTTCCAGCCGCAAATCGTGGGCAAACGCATCGGCGAATACCTTGAAACCCCAATCCGCGACCCGGCCAACTACCCGAAAAGCGAGCGCATCTTCGGCTGGGAATTTCGCTTCAAAAACTGACCATGCGCCGCACCCTCGCCGCCTGCTGGCACGGCATCTGGCTCGACCGCCGCCAACAAAGCCTGCTCATCATCACCCTCTCCCTCATCACCTGCCTCTGGCTCTGGCTCGAAGGCGGGCGCGTACTGGACGTCGAATCCCTGCAAACCCTCTGGCGCAGTGGCCATCCCCCGCAAGCCCTCATCGCCCGCATCACCCAGATCCTCGTCCCGCTCACTGAAGCCCCCGAACTGGCGCGCCTCGCCACCACCATCCACCACGAAATCACCACCGCGCTGGCGCCCACCCTGTTTGCGCGCCTGCTCGCCCCGTTTGCCGACAGCCCCAACCTGGCCGTCGCCATCATGGCCATCCTGTCAACCCTCTCGCTTTGGCTCTACTGCCGCCTGTCGCGCCTCATCGGCATCGGCCCGCAAACCACCTTCCTCCTCTTCCTCCTGCTCAACTTCAACCCCGAATACAACGACGTCCGCCTGCAAATCAGTCGCTTCCAGCCGGTGCTTATCCTCTGGCTCGCCGGCCTTTACCTCTTCCTTGCCCACTACAAAAACCACATCCACCTCGCCTTCACCGCCTGGGCGGCGACCGCCTGGACCGCCGTACTCTTCGTCCCCATCGCCGCCTTCTGGGCAAGCGGCTTCCCGCTGCTGTTCCTCTTCTGGCCGGGCAGCGGCAACTGGCGCCGCCGCCTGTGCGAACGCGGCCGCTTCCTCCTCGCCTACTACTCCCTCATCGCCCTCGTTATCGCCTGCGTTCCCCAATGGCATAACGCCGCCAGCGGCTGGCTGCCGGAAATCCTGCACCAAATCGACCTCAAGCGAAACGAACTCGCCTTCCTCATCAACGCCAACAACCCGGTCGAACTCGGCATCGGCGAAGGCTACCTCGTCTCGCTCGTCCTCGTCGCCCTGAACGCGCTCAAAATCATGGGGCCGCTCATCGCCATCCTCGTCTTCACCGCGCTTCTGCCCAACCGCGCCACGGGCAGCGTCCTTGAACGGCGCGTGCGCGGCTTTTTCGCCTGCGCCCTTGCCTGGCTCTGGGGCATGGCCGCCTTTGCCTACCTCTACTACGGCACCCTGTCGAGCGACCTCTTCTACACCCCGTTCACCATGCTCACCCTCTGGCTCGTCTCCGGCATCGTCTATGACGCCCTGCAACGCGGCAAAAGCACACGCATCCCGCCCGAACGCCGCCTTGTCCTCATCTGGCTGCTCATCGCCTGTGCGCTGGCGAGCATCATCACCTTCGGCCCCAAACCCGGCTACCTGCGCAAAGCGGGCGAATGGGCGCGGCATCACCCGCCGATGGGCGCCATCTACAGCAACAACCTCACCGTGCTTGCCTACAGCGGCCGCCCGCCCTTCATTGACGGCCCGGCCTACATCGACATGGAACACCCGCTACAAGCCTACTACGACCTCACCCCGGACGACCTGCTCGTCCACATCAAAGGGCGCAAGCAGAACGAACCACAAGACCTCGAACTGTTCGACATCCTCGCCGAATACCAAAACGAGCGCGGCGACAAGGCCTACATCCTCCGCCTTAAATCCGGCGAATAACAGCAACCATACTGGCGGAGCAATCCGTCCGACACCATAAATTCCCCATGACAACCCACCCGCTGACCACTCTCATCGCTGCCCTGACCCTCGCCGCCTGCCAGCCCGCGCCATCCACCGCAGACACGCCTGCAGCCCCGCACAACCTCATCATTTATTATCACGGCGACAACATTGACGCCCTGCGCCGTGCCGTCAGCACATACGGTGCAGAAATCCTCTACCACTATCCCAACCTGCACGGCATTGCCGTCCGCATTCCCGCGCAAAAAACCCTGGAAGATGCCGAAACTTATTTCAGCCGCCAACCGGAAATAAACGGCGTCGCCCGCGACCAGATACAACAATTGCAATAACGGCCGCTCATGGCAGACAGACAAAAAAAAACGGCGCCATGAGCGCCGTTTTTTTACGGGTGAATGCTTAACGCTGCTGCATCACGCGGGTAAAACACGCCTTGACCGTTTTCACCGCGACATTGCTGACTACCTGCGCGCGGGTGGCGGGATTCAGGACTTGCAGCATTTCTTCGCCGCTCATCTGTGCCGGGGCTTCTTCGCTGACGCAGCCGCAGATTTTGTTTTCCCATTGCTGTTTGATTTCCGCGCCCATCAACGCCGAGGCGAGTTGCCATTCCTGGCGGGCGTTGAGCTGGCTGTGGCATTGCTGGTCAATCTGCGAGCTGATCAACTCGCGGGCAATGGCGTTTTGGTTGAGGCCGCCGCTGCTAGTGCAGCTGCCCAGCAGGGCGGCGGCGAGGAAGGTCAGGGTTTTTTGCATATTGGTTCCGGTTAGGGGTTGATGGGGATTTACATACACCTGAGCGCTCGATGTGTATGTAAACGGGTTTGTGAGTAGGCGCTTTGCGGATTGCCTGCTGCCCCCACCCCAGCCCTCCCCCACGGGGGAGGGGGTATATCGGTAGTGGCTTCG
>ERZ772924.1651-NODE-1651-length-10567-cov-4.488584_pt1 | contig 10567 bp, 8 predicted proteins | sample MGYA00512116_ERZ772924 | MGnify/ENA primary metagenome ERZ772924 (study PRJEB29015, sample SAMEA2737920) | human oral metagenome | biome: human oral; feature: human-associated habitat; material: dental | place: China | collected 2134 ...
GGTGGTGGCGACATAAGGGAACTCTTCGGCTTTGCCGATGCGGTCTTTGATGCTGTCAAACACACGCATGGCAGGCGTTTGCACGATTTTGGGGTGCAAGGGGTTGGTGCCGATGGGCGATTCCAATGGCTCGTAATGCTCGGGGAACGGCCCGTCCACCAGTTTACGCGCGGCAAACAAACGCCCCACGCCTTCTTCGTTCATGATAAACGGATTCATGCCGCTATCGGGGGCAGCATCGGCTTTGAAGTCGGAAACATCTGCGCCTGTCCATTTTGCGCCATCCCATCGGATAAGCTGGCGATGTTCGTCCCACGGCTTGCCGCTGGGGTCGCATGAAGCGCGGTTATACAAAATGCGGCGGTTGGCTGGCCAAGCCCATGCCCATTTGGGCGTGTTGCCCAAGCCGCTGTCGGTATTGTCGCGTCTATCCATTTGATTGCCCGCTTGCGTCCACGAGCCAGAGAAAATCCATGTGGCGCATTCGGTAGTGCCATCATCGCGCAGTTGGGCAAAGCCATCTAGCAATTCGCCTTTTTTGCGGATGATGTTGCCATCGGCGTCTTTCAAATCTGCCAAGGCATAGCCATTGGATTCTTTTGCCATTTCGGCAGGGCTAGGCGCGTGCGATTTGGCGTATTTCCACGACAATTTAGTAATTGGATCGGGGAATTTGCCGCCTTCTTTTTCATACAAGGCTTTGATGCGTTGATACAGCTCGCCCATGATGTCCAAATCGGGCAGCGATTCGCCGTAGGGATCTGCGCCAGGGTGGTGCCATTGCAGCCAGCGCGAAGAGTTCACAATAGAGCCTTCTTCTTCGGCAAAGCATGGCGTAGGCAGCCTGAAAACTTCAGTGCCGATTTTGCTGGGGTCGGTGGCGTGTGCATCGCCGTGGTTTTCCCAGAACGATGCGGTTTCGGTTTTCAGCGGATCCATCACCACCATGAATTTGAGCTTGGAGAACGCTTCGGTTACGCGATGCGCATCGGGGAACGAGCCTTGCGCGTTAAAGCCTTGCACTAACAAGCCTTTCATCTTGCCTTGATACATATCTTCGGTAATCTGCAAGATGTCGTACATTTTTTCGTATTTGGGCAACCAGTCATACGCCCAGTTGTTTTCGACGGTGGCGTTATCGCCATACATCCATTTCAGGAAGCTCACGAAAAAGGCGGGCGTGTTTTTCCAATAGTTCAATTGGTTAGGCTGCAAGGCTTTGGGCGTGTTGGCGTTGAGATAATCTTGCAGCGTGGCTTGTTTTTCGCTGGGCAGGTTCAGATAACCTGGTAAAGAAGTGGACAGCAAGCCCAAGTCCGACAAGCCTTGGATATTGGAGTGTCCGCGCAGGGCGTTCACGCCGCCTCCCGACATCCCAATATTGCCCAGCAGAAGCTGAATCATCGCCATGGTGCGGATGTTTTGCGAGCCGTAGGAGTGTTGCGTCCAGCCGAGGGCATACAAAATTGTGCCTGCTTTGTTGGGCGCGGACATTTCGCCCCATGCTTGGGCTACTTTGAGGAAATCTTCTTTGCTGGTGCCGCAAATGGTGGTCATCATATCCAGCGTGTAGCGGGAATAATGTTTTTTCATCATTTGGAACACGCAGCGCGGATGTTGCAACGTGGGGTCGGTTTGGGCGTAGCCGTTTTCGTCTAGCGCGTAGAACCATGTTTCTTTGTTGTAGAACGAGCCGTGGGTGTTTTCAGGCTGCCCATTGGGGTCTTTTGCGCCTGTGAACAAGCCATCGTTAAAATCAAAACCATCTGCCACGATAAACGAAGCATTGGTGTAGTTTTTAACGTATTCCCATTGAATTTTATCGTTTTCAATCAGCCAGTTAATCAGCGCACCCAAAAAGGCGATGTCTGAACCTGCTCTGATGGGCGCGTAAAAATCGGCAACCGACGCGGTGCGGTTAAAACGCGGGTCCACCACAAACAGCTTGGTGCCTTTGCGTTTTTTCGCTTCAATCACCCATTTGAAGCCCACGGGATGCGCTTCGGCGGCGTTGCCCCCCATCACCATAATGAAATCGGCGTTTTGGATGTCCACAAAGGTGTTGGTCATCGCGCCGCGCCCAAAGGTGGATGCCAAGGCGGATACGGTGGGACCGTGGCACACGCGCGCTTGTGTATCCAGCGCAATCAAGCCCAATGCGCGGGAGAATTTAACGGTGAGAATGCCTGTTTCGTTGGATGATGCCGATGCCGCCAGCATGCCGATGGTTTCGGTGCGGTTTACGGTTACGCCCGCCGCGTTTTTCTCTTGGAACGAGGCATCGCGCTCGTCCTTAACCAGCCGTGCGATGCGGTCGAGTGCTTCGTCCCACGAAATGCGCTTCCATTCGTTGGTGTTCGGCTCGCGCACTTCGGGATATTGAACGCGGTTGGGGCTGTTGACAAAATCAACCAGCGATGCGCCTTTGGGGCACAGCGAGCCGCGCGACACGGGATGGTCGGGGTCGCCTTCAATGTGAAAGATTTTTTTCTTGGCGTTTTTTGCGCCATCGCCCATGCTGTATAGGATGGTGCCGCAACCTACGGAACAGTAGGTGCAGTTGTTGCGCGCTTGGGATGCGCCTGTGAGCTTGTATTGACGAACTTCTGCAAACGCATTGGTGGGCATTAAGCCCACGGCGGCAAGGGTGGTTGCGCCTGCGCCCGCAGCAGTTACTTTGAAGAACTGCCGTCTGGTTACGTTCATGGTGTAGTTCCTTGTGTTGGCGGCTTTTTCAGGCTGCCTTTGTGGCGGGTTTATCACTGGGGTTGTTCTTTTGGCTTAGTTGAGCAAACCCCGCTGGTGAAACTCGGCTTATTGGTGTAATTGGATGTTATTTTACTTGAATTGTTGATTTTTGTTAAAAGAATATGTGCGGTTTTTACGCTTATTAACTCTTTGTATTGTGGTGAACTAGTTATTTGGGTGGATAAGCAAGGCAGCCTGAAAACGCACTCAACACGTTTTCAGGCTGCCTCACATGGTTTATCAAACTATTTCCGATGCCCCGTGCTAAACCGTTTTTCCAGCCAAGAGAAGAATGCGGATAAGCAAATCGTCATCGCCAAATACACCAATGCCACGGTGTACAGCGGTTCTTCGTAAATGGAATACCGCCCCGAAATGGTTTTTTGCACATACGCCAACTCAGGCACGGCAATCATTGCCAGCAGCGAGCTGTCTTTCAGCAGCGTGATAAATTCGTTTGCCAACGGCGGCAGCATACGGCGCAACGCCTGCGGCAGAATAATAAAGCGCATGGCTTGCGGGTAAGTGAGCCCCAATGAGCGGGCGGCTTCCATTTGCCCTTTGTCAATGGATTGAATGCCTGCACGGAAGATTTCGGTGATGTATGCGCCTGTGTTCGCTGTTAAAGCCAAGCAGCCTGCAATCCACGCGCCATATTCGCGGCGCAACGCCACTGCGTCTGCTCCGCTCACAATCAAGCCGTGCTGCGGGTGCACCAACGCCACAAACCACACGAAATACCAAATAAAAATCTGCACATACATCGGTGTGCCACGGAAAAACGTTATATAAAGCCAAGAAATCGTGCGACAAAGCCACGCAAACGCGCGCATAAACACATTGCCATTTTCAAAGCGCATAATCCGCATCAGCGCGCCAATCGTGCCCAAAATTGTGCCAAACAACGTAGCAATCACCGTAATGACCACGGTGGCGACCGCCCCCGTTAAGAACATATGGCGATATTCGTAAATCACATCGCAGCGGAAATTCAGGTTAGCGCAAATATCTGCAATCATAAAAAACCAGCCAATACAAACAACGTAAAAACGGATGATTTTACCTGAAAACTTGTAAGCAAGCATCCACAAAACCCACCAACTCCCTTACAATTCTTTCTTTTTTTAACCTAAATTAACTATGAACATCTGGTTTGGACAACAACTCCCCGTGCCGCTGCTGCCCAGCGCGGTAACCATTGGCAATTTTGACGGCGTGCACACAGGGCATCGCCACATTTTGCAACGCCTTGCCCGCGAAGCCCAAGCGCGCCGGCTGCACAGCGTCGCCATGATTTTTGAACCCCAGCCCAACGAATTTTTCAGCCGCCAAGCCAACCGCCCGCTGCCGCAACGCATCACGCCGCTGCGCGACAAAATCCAGCTTTTGCAGCAAACGGGCAGCGTAAACAGCGTGTGGGTGCAGCGGTTTAACCTGCAATTTGCCGCGCAAACCGCCGAGCAATTTATCCAAACCATTTTGCGCGAGCAGCTGAACACGCGCTATTTGCTGATTGGCGACGATTTTCGCTTTGGCAAAGGGCGCGGCGGCGATTTCAGCCTGCTTGACGCGCAACACGATTTTGAAACCGAGCGCACGCCCAGCATTTTGATTTCGGGCGAACGCGCCAGCAGCACCGCCATCCGCCAAGCCTTGCAAACGGGCGATGTTGCCGCCGCCAACCAAATGCTCGGGCATCCCTACACATTAAGCGGGCATGTGAAACACGGTAAAAAACTGGGGCGCACTATCGGCTGCCCCACTGCCAACGTGCATTTGCCCGCGCATCGCTATCCGCTGGAAGGCGTGTTTGTGGTGCGCGCGGCAGGCAGCTTTGGCGAATGCGCAGGCGTGGCATCGTTTGGCACCAACCCCACCGTGTCGCACACGCCCGAAGCCAAGCTGGAAGTGCATCTGTTTGACTTTTCAGGCTGCCTATACGGCGAGCGCATCCAAGTAACCTTTTTGCACAAACTGCGCGATGAAGCCAAGTTTGACAGTATTGCCGATTTGCAAGCACGAATTGCGCAGGATATTGAAACGGCGAGGGCGTGGCATCAGGCGCATCGGGATGCAGAGGCAGCCTGAAAATGGGGTTACACGGCTACACATGGTTTCAGGCTGCCTTATCCTGTTTACAATACAGAGGCAGCCTGAAAACAGATTACGCGATGGAACGGCGACGGTTCATCGCCAAATGGTTGGCAAGTAAAGGCAGCCTGAAAATGGGTTTGTGCAGCGGTAAGCCGTTTCAGGCTGCCTCATCCTATTTACAGCCAAAGGCAGCCTGAAAATAGGTTTGTGTAGCGTTGCACCGTTTCAGGCTGCCTAACCCTGCTTACAATACAGAGGCAGCCTGAAAACAAAGTTCGCCACGGTGCTGCAACAATGGCGTATCGCCCCATCCACCCCCCATCCTCATGCCAGCGCACGGCTTGCCAGCAAGCCGTAAGAAGCGCGGATAAGCGTTTCAGGCTGCCCAACATCTGCGCTCGCGTTCACGCGCCCATCCATTTCCAGGCTGCCTAGATATACCCATCCGCAGAGGCAGCCTGAAACCATATTTCCCCCCTTCCGCAAGCCACCCAAAACAAAGCAGCAACGGTGCACCGTTCATATTCCATCCCCGCTTTGCTCAAATTCGTTTGGTCTTCATTGCCATTGTCATTGCAGCCCGCAGTTTTCAGGCTGCCTCATCGTGCCCACCGCGCCCCAATCCAGCGTATAATTTTCCCGTCTCAACCCCGTAAACAAAGGAAATCCCATGTTTTTTGACTCAATCCCCGCCGCCCCCGCCGACCCCATTCTAGGCTTAGGCGAAGCCTTCAAAGCCGAAACCCGTGCCGAAAAAGTCAATCTCGGCATCGGCGTGTACAAAGATGCCAACGGGCAAACCCCCATTCTCCGCGCCGTCAAAGCCGCCGAAACCCGCCTGCTCGCCAGCGAAAACAGCAAAAACTACCTCGGCATCGACGGCGTAGTCGCCTACAACGCCGCCACGCAAGAGCTGCTATTTGGCGCAGACCACGAAATCATCGCCAGCCGCCGCGCCAAAACCGCGCAAAGCCTAGGCGGAACAGGCGCATTGCGCATCGCCGCCGAATTTATCAAACGCCACACCGCCGCGCAAAACGTGTGGATTTCCGCGCCCACATGGCCTAACCACAACGCCATTTTCAAAGCCGTCGGCATCAACATCCGCGATTACCGCTACTACGACGCCGCCGCGCACGGGCTAGACTGGGACGGCATGATGGCCGATTTAGCCCAAGCGAAAGCAGGCGATGTGGTGCTGTTGCACGGCTGCTGCCACAACCCCACAGGCATAGACCCCACGCCCGAGCAATGGGCAACGCTGGCAAAAATGTCTGCCGAAAAAGGCTGGCTGCCGCTGTTTGACTTTGCCTATCAAGGCTTTGCCAACGGCTTGGAACAAGATGCCTACGGCTTGCGCGTCTTTTTGCAACACAACCGCGAAGTGCTGATTGCCAGCTCGTATTCCAAAAATTTTGGTATGTATAACGAGCGCGTGGGCGCGTTCACGCTGGTTGCCGACAACGAAGAAACCGCCGCGCGGGCGTTCAGCCAAGTGAAAACCATCATCCGCACGCTGTATTCCAACCCCGCGTCGCACGGCGCATCCGCGGTGGCAATGGTGTTGCAAGACGCGGAACTCAAAGCGCAATGGATTGCCGAATTGGACGAAATGCGCGCGCGCATCAAAGCCATGCGGCAAAAATTTGTGGACTTGCTGCAAGAATATGGCGCAAAACAAGATTTTGGCTTTATCGTGCGCCAAAACGGTATGTTCTCGTTCAGCGGCTTGACCGCCGAACAGGTGGACAGATTGCGCGACGAATTCGCCATCTATGCCGTGCGCAGCGGGCGGATTAACGTGGCGGGGATTACCGATGCGAATATCCGCTATCTGTGCGAGTGTATTGTGAAGGTGTTGTAAAACACGGTTGAGGCAGCCTGAAAGTCGGTTTTAGCTTCGCAGAAGCTCGTAAACTCGCTTTCAGGCTGCCTTATCGTTGTTATCATCAGGCAGCCTGAAATCCCAATCCCAACAGAAAGGAAACCCCATGGGCATCATCGCCAACTACACCGCCTATCCCGCCGACTATATTGATGCCGTTATCCGCGATGGCGACGGCGAAAACGACACCGAACTTGCCGAATACGGCTTGGAAAAAGACAGCCTGCTGCTGCACCTTGCCTTAACCGGCGCAGATGATTTCATTGCGGGCAATTTGTTCAGCGAAGCCATTATCGGCAGCGAGCTTTTGGGCGCGGACGATGAAGACGATGCGTTTGACGCGTCCATTTTCGCCACGCCCGCCGCGCGGGTTGCCGAAATCGCCGCCGCGTTAGACCGCGCCGATATAAACGCGCTCATCACGCAACACGCCGCCGCGTTGCAAGGCTACGACCGCCAAGACGATGCCGCCGGCCTGCGCGCGCGTTGCCAAGCATGTTTTGCCGAACTGCGCGCGTTTTACCGCGAAGCTGCCGCGTTGGGCGCGGGCGTGATGGTGTCGCGGATGTGATGCGGATACGGTTTCAGGCTGCCTTTGCGATGTGAGGCAGCCTGAAAACAAAACCGTTTGGTGTCGTGCCAAACGGTTTTTTTGCTGAATGGATGGGTTTTCAGGCTGTCTTGAATGCCAAAACCGCTCAGGCAGCCTGAAAACGCCCGCAGCCTGTTTTCAGGCTGCCGCAAGCAAAAAGACCATTTGAATGTTGAGCGTTCAAACGGTCTTTTGCATGGCGCGTGCGGGTTGATGCTTACTGGCGCGTAAACGTGCCGTTGAAGGTAACGGGAATCTGCTCGTTAATCGATGCCAGCCCCATCACTTCCACCAGTTTCGCCACGCCCCCGCTCATGCCCAATTTTTTCGCGTCCACCACAACAGGCTGCGCGGTTGCCACGCTGATGCTGTTGTCGGCGCCGCGTTTGAGCGTCAGCTCGGCTTCAATGTCTTGTTTGCTGCCGTGCAAATCCAGCGTGAGCGGCTGTTTTAATTGCAGGCTGTCGCCCGTTTTCAGGCTGCTGATGGCGTTCATGTCAATCTTGCCGCTGATTTCAGCTTTGGGAAACTGGGCGACTTCAAACACCCAATCGCGCAGGCGTTCGTCGCGCAGGTCAATATTGGTTTTCACGCTGGCAAGGTCCACGCTCATGCTAAACGCGCCATCGGCAGACAATTGGGCGGCAGATGTGGCAAAAGACGATTCTTCGTCAATGGTTTTGTTTTGCTTGTTGGTTTTGCTGCTGGTGAAGCGCACTTGGTTGTCGTTAGAAACCCAGTTGCCCGCGCCTTGCGTGGCGTTGCCGCTCATGGACGCGCTGCTTGCCGCCATCGGCTGGCTAGTCATGGCAGACGAAGCCGCTGTTTCAGACGCGTTGGCTGCGGGCTGCGGCGGGTTGCAGGCGGCTAGCGCCAGCGTGCACAATAAAGAAAGCGGGAGAAGTTTATGTTTCATAACGAGGTCCTTTGCAGAAATTAAAAACTAAAAACATGCCGCATTGCTGCATTTTATAGCGGCAAAACATCTAATTGCGACATGAAAATTTTTACACACTATCGGTATCGTTATAGTTTTTATTTTTAAATATCGCAATAGTGATAAACAAAAACTGTTGTCCCGCGCTAAAAACGGCTTATGGTGCAACGCAGAAGATTGCACCATAAGCCGTTTTAGCCATGTGAAAAACCCTATTTTCAGGCTGCCTTTGCCATCCCAAGGCAGCCTGAAAACATATTACCAGCCCTGTTGCAGCCATTCCTCCAATTTCAACTGCACCCGCGCGCCCAAGCCGCGTTGCAACAGCGATGCCAAATCGTTGTTTTCGGGCGTGTAGTCCACCAAATCGGGCGCTTTCACCACATCGCGCGCCACGCTGTAAATATTGCCCAAATCGTCCACCAAGCCTGCTTTTTTCGCCTCGATGCCGGTGAACACGCGCCCGCTAAACAAATCGGGATACGCTTTTTCGTTCAACTTGCCGTTGCGCCCCTCGCGCACCGATTTGATGAATTCGGCGTGCACTTGGTCAAGCATTTGCTGGAAAATCGCTTGCTGCTCGGGCGATTCGGGCGTAAACGGGTCGCCCATGCCTTTGTTGTCGCCCGCAATGCGCACGCGGCGCTTCACGCCGATTTTCTGCATCAGCTCGGTTACGTCAAAACTGCTGCCAATCACGCCGATGCTGCCCATCAGGCTGGACGGGTCGGCGTAAATCTTATCCGCCGCCGCCGCGATGTAGTAGCAGCCCGAAGCGCACACATCCTCCGCCACCACATAAACCGGAATATCCGCGTGTTCGCGTTTCATGCGGCGAATCTCCTCAAACGCGATATTGGACACCACGGGCGAGCCGCCGGGGCTGTTGGCGCGCAGCAAAATCGCTTTCACGTTATTGTTTTTATACGCCGCTTCCATGCCCTCGCGCAGAATCTTCACTTGGTCGTGCTCGTCGTTGCCGCCAATCACGCCTTTCAAATCCACCACCGCCGTGTGCGGTTTTTGCATCGTGGCAAACTTGCTTGCCGCGCCATTGTGATGCGCGTTGCCATTGTTGCCGCGCGAGCCCGCCAAAATTGCCAAGAAAATCAACACCCACACGCCGCGCCAAATATTGCGCCACAGCCGCGCCCGCCGCTGCTCTTGATACGCGGCAAACAGCACGTCTTTCAACGTGGTTTGCGCCCATTTTTCATCATCAACAGGCAAAGATTGTTCGGGGTTACGGCGGCGAAACGGCATGATGCGATTCCTTAAAAAATGAAAAAAACGCTATTGTAATGATGTTTCAGGCTGCCTGCATCAGCCAATCGGCGGGGCAGGGCGGGCGAACCCTGTTTCCGCATCCGCAACAATGCTAGAATGCCCCTCCTTTTGGCAGCCTGAAAACAGGAAACACACATGATAAAACGCTTGGCCGCATGGATTGTGATGCTTGATTTGGCGTGGAATGTCGCGCTCAACGTGAAAAACGCGCTGCTGCCCGCCGCCACGCCAGCGCCCAACGACGGCTTGCCCGTTTCGCCCGAATTCGCGTTTGGCTGGATACAGGTGCTGGTGAACGGCGGCATGGCGCTGCTCGTTATCCTGTCCATTTTGTCGCTGTTCAAAATGCACAGGCTCGGCCGCCACGGCTACCTGCTCGCCCCCACCATCCCGCGCGTGAGCGCCATGCTCGTGGTGCTTGCTTTTTCGCTGCCGTCGGTGTGGCTGTGGGGCTGGGCAATCGCCAACGCGCTGCAAGGCAGGCTCCACATCGCCGCCGACCCGCTGCGCTATCTGATTGTTGCCGCCTGCCAGCCTTTTCTTGTGTTGCTGGCATGGAACGTTTGGCGGCAACAGCGGCGGCTGCGCAAACGGGTTGCCTTTGCCGTGCCGCCGCACAACCGGCAGCCTGAAAACCCCGCCCAAACCATCCTGCACACGGATGGTTAAACGCAAACGAAAAGGCAGCCTGAAAACGGTATTTCTCGTTTTCAGACTGCCTTTTTTGTTTTAAAGCGTTAGATTACGCGCCTTTTTTGCCGCTCACATTGGCAATTGCCAAGTTGCTGTTGCGTTTCAAAGCTACGCTTTGCACGCCTTCGGGGAAGCTCAAATCAGACAAGTGCAAAATGTCGCCAGCCTCCACGTTTTCGCAGTTCAGCTCAATCGCAGCAGGAATGTTTTTCGGATCAACAATCACATCCACCACGGTGGACAACAAAGACACACGACCGCTTTGCAATTTAACTGCTTTGGATTTTTCCGCGTTCACAATGTGAACAGGAATGCGCATACGCAAAGGCTC
>ERZ772924.1652-NODE-1652-length-10562-cov-17.217569_pt1 | contig 10562 bp, 14 predicted proteins | sample MGYA00512116_ERZ772924 | MGnify/ENA primary metagenome ERZ772924 (study PRJEB29015, sample SAMEA2737920) | human oral metagenome | biome: human oral; feature: human-associated habitat; material: dental | place: China | collected 2134 ...
AACCTGCGACTGTAGCAAGAGCTGCTACACCGAGCCATTTTTTAATTTTCATGATCGTTTCTCCTTAAAAATAATACCGTAATAGTATCTCATAAATTGTTTGATTTAACAAATTGTTAATAGATAGGCAGATATATAGTTTAAAACTATATACCTCCAGAATGGAAAACCATCCATCTACCAGAGAATGGATGATTTACAAACTTATTTAATATCAGCTTCTGCTGGGAGATAAGTGTCTCCGAAGAATTGTTTAGACAATTTTTCAAGGGTTCCGTCTTTGTATAGTTCTTGGATGCGCTTGTCGACAAATGATTTCAACTCATCTTGACCTTTAGCAAGAAGTGGGTATACGTAAGGTTGTTGGTCGCTTGGAAGTTCAATGACTTTCAAGTTGTCCAAACCTTGGTTTTTGATAACTGTTTCAACACCGATTTTATCAAAAATCTTGTAGTCAAATTGACCATCGCTCAAACGAGACATGATTTGTTGGAAATCAGCCTTGGTGTAGTTAAGAACCGTTGGGTTGTCTGCGTGTTGTTTGTTATAGTCTTCCAGTTGTTTAGCTGTTGTTGTTCCTTGAACGACTTCAGTAGATTTTCCACCAATATCATCGAGAGACTTAATACTGTTATCGTCTTTCTTCACAACGAGAACGTTAGGGTTTTTAGCAGTTGGAGCTGCATAAAGGTATTTTTCAGCACGTTCTTTGGTATAGCTGATGTTGTTCACAGCCATTTGGTAGCGATCAGCGTCAAGACCCGCAAAGACACCTGACCACTCTGTCTTTTCAAACTTGACATCGTATTTGTCAGAGTCTTTAAAGATAGCACGGACTACTTCAATCTCATAACCAGTCAACTCACCATTGTCTTCATAGTTAAATGGTTTTGGTGAAGCATTGGTTGCAACGATAATTTCTTTCTTACCAGATGCTGCTTCGCTAGTTGCAGTATCTTTCTTATCTCCACCTGAGCAAGCTGCTAGTACACCTGCGGCAACAAGTCCCAGAGCAGCAAGAGATGAATATTTGACGATTTTTTTCATGTCATTTCCTCCAAAATAGAATACTTTACTATCTTAACAGAAAATATTTTTTTTTGCCATTATATGATATCTATCTCGGTGATAGGTTTTTTTTATGGCTGACTAAAAGACCAGACGCAAGACTGCAATCAAGACTACCCCAAAAAGAACCGTACCCACTAGATTGCGGTAGCGAAAGGCTACCCAAGCCGTTGGAAAGACCGCTAAAAAGTCCAGCCATTTGATTTGAGGAAGGCTGCCAACCTTGCCAGTCACTACGCTTGAAAGGATCAAAGCAAAAATAATGGAAACAGGCAAGAACTTCAAAAACCGCTCAACGATAGCTGGCAACCCCTTGTACTTAACCAAAATGAAGGGAATCATACGGGGAATCCAAGTCACTAGGCCTGAAAAGATAACGGCTAACAAAAGATATTTACTGACCATCTAAGACCACCCCCATAGTACAACCTAGCAAGGTCGCAAAAAGAACAGCTAGCGACTGAGTCACCACTGTCAAGAGCAAAAAGAAAGACACTGCAACAACTGCTAGGATCTTCAGCAGATTCCGTACAGGAACCCGTCTTTGCATAATCTGAAATTGCGAAGTAAAAATCCCGATAAACATCCCAACAAGGGCAAAGTCTAGTCCAAAGATTTCTGGATTTGGTAGCAGACCACCCAGAGCCGTTCCAACCACTGTCCCCACAAACCAAGCCGCATAGCTATTCAAGTTATTTCCATGCATCCACATGGGATGGACCTTGTCTGTATGGGCTAATTCTCCCATCAAAACCCCATAGGTCTCATCTGTCAGGAGACTGGACATGCCGATATTTTGCCAGAGACTAGTATGACGGAAATAAGTCGACGCATGCAAGCTCAGCAAAAAGAGTCGCAAGTTGATCAAAAAGACTGTCATAGCAATAGCTACCACAGGCGCTTGAACCGCAATCAGTGCCAGCATGGCAAACTGGGCGCTCCCAGCATAAACAAAGAGGCTCATCAAGCCCATCTCAACAGGTGTCACATAGGGCGCGCCGATAATCCCACAAGCCAGACCAATGCTGACATACCCAAGGGCAGTCGGCATGGCTGCCTGAACACCTTCCCAAAATCCTTTTTCTTTCATCTCTCTCCTCTTATTCTCTTCGTTTGAGGCTGTTCATGGCCACAGCCACAGCAAGAAATATTATAACACATTCAAAGAAGAGAAAAAAGTTTAGAGTTTGAAACTAGTAGCTAGCAAAAAATGCTGAAATTCCATGAGTGTTATTAATGCATCCTAAACTGATCCACCCGAATAGTATACTTTTTATCTTCAATTTCTTTAGCATCTTCATCTTCTGTCGGATAGACATCAACCCAGAGTTCTTTCCTTTTTCCTTTCAGCTTGACTTTATAGCGATAGCCGTCATCATAGAGTCCTACCATATCGGTTGTCATGGACTGGTAATCTGGAAGAGCTTCAAGTTCTTTTTTTACAGTCTGGGATAAGTTAAAGAGCAATGCTTGCTGCTCTACTTTTGAGGCAACGGGGAAATGAGCCGTTGCTTCTTCCAAGCGATGTGATTTTGAAAATGTGAATCTTGCTCGACCTGTATAACCATTCAAAGCAATATTTTCGTAATCATAGAAAAGGCGGCCTGTTTTATAGAAGTAGGGGTCTTCTGCACGCCAAGTGTCCCGATAGGCCATCTCTGTTTCCTCCTCCACTTCACTAGCCTCTCCAAATACTTCTTCAAAGGATTTAGGAGACATGCCGAATGAAAGGGAATCAAACAAGACCAGTTGTGTCTGTTTAACATTCTGGCAAGCTGATAAAAGCATGAGTAAAGCTCCAAGAGCAAGTAGACTACTGATTATTTTGGTATTTTTCATATATCTACTATACAAAAAAACTCTAGGATTGACAAACTTTGATAGAATCGGATTCCGTGATTGGATTTTAAAAATGCTTCTTTTTGTTTTAAATTGAGCAAGAGTCAGTAACAAACCGTCATAATAAGAAAAAGACTGGGAAGCCAGCCTTATCGTATGAACAAAAGTTAAATCAGAAATCCCTACTAAATGCTCTCACGAATATTCAAAAGCATGACAAATGAGGTTAGGAGTAATAGCAATAGAATAAAGCTGACCGCTAGGGTTCCAAAACTTGTAGCAATCGTTACGAAAACGATTGTGAATAGACTTGGTAAAACAACCGTAATAGCACCAATAGAGGATTGAACCGCTCCCATTGACTCCTCAGGTATTTGTTTAAAAACGAGTTCTTGCAATCTAGGAGAGAGTATACCTGCGATGAAGGCATCCAAGGAGCTGAAAAGCAGAATCAAGCCAAAATGAACTGTGGCAAATCCTACTAAAAGAAGTAACTGGATGACAACTGAGGCATATAGAGCTATTTTTATAGAAATCCTATTTTTCAGATAGCCACTTACAAGACTTCCGACAATAAGCGCTGACAATTCTAGTGTTGATAACAAAGCGAGCGATTGACCAGTTTGTAAATTCAAAAACGGTTGGTTTCTTAAAAAAAGAGTTGAAATAGGAACAGTGACATTGATCACAGCTTGGCTGATAGAGACGATAAATAAAATGAAGATCACTCTATCCATATTCCAGATCAATTTCGATGATTGGAACAAATGCTGGCAAAACGATTTTACAGAAAGACCTTCTTGATAGCTAATTGTTTTTTCAACTTTCAAAAGATCATTTTTTATGAAGAGAATACCTACAAATGCTATCAGAAACGTAAGAGCGTTTAGCAAGGAAATGAACTGAATGGAAAGAATTCCTAGTAAAATCCCTCCTAGAATATTACTGATTGTCCGAACTAAACTAACTGTTGATTGTTTAAAGCCAATGGCTTCTGTCAGATGTTCTTTCCCAATGATTCTTATAAAAATAGGAGTTAGCATGGCTCCTGAAAAGTAACTCAATGTATCCGACAAGAGGTTCATCAAACAAATAAAGAATACGAGCCATAAGGAAAAGGACTGCCCTGAAAGCGAAAGTGCCACTATAGAATAAAGTACAAATTTGACAAAACTAATAACCATATACTTTAGAACACGATGATGTTGAAAATCCGCCAAAACTCCCATAAAGATTTGCAGAACTTGAGGAACAGTCTCTGAAATCGTGATGAGTAAAATTGCCAAGGGGGCAAACGAAGCATCTGCCACATAATTCAAAAAAGCAAGATAAAAAATCGTATCCCCAACCGTTGAAATCCACTGGTTGATGGTTAATTGCCTAAAATCTCTATTTTGAATAAATACTTTCATCGCAACTCCTTTTTAGTTCAAATGGGAAATTTTCTCCCGCAAGATAGACCGATATTATTGAGCACCCAAAATTACAGCAACGGTAAAATCTGACCAATGCCATTGTAGACTATGTGAAGTCCAATAGGCCAATAAATGGACTTTGTCACTCTAAATAAGACTGCAAATATGAGACCGCCACCCATATAGAAGACAAAGTCTGTCAAGATCCATCCATGACTACTAATGTGCAAGATTCCAAATAATATAGCTGATCCAAGTACATCCAGTCCCCATTTCTTCCCTTTTTCCAGAGCAGTCATCACCAATCCACGATAAATCATTTCTTCAAAAATGGGACCTGCAATCACAGGATAGAAAAAATACATCAAAAATACCGTAGCTCCTGTAAAAGTAGGAACATCCAGTTGATAAGCAATTTCATTTTTGGTAGGAGGGAAAAGATAAAATGTGACGAAATTCCAAATAACAAAAGCAAGAAGAGCTAAAAAGGAATAAAAAAGATAAGAACCTTTAAATTTTCTACTGTTAATTTTCTGCCATTTTCCTGACCAAACCATAACAATAAGAGCAAGCAGAACCACAAGAAAATTCAACAGCATATCCGACAAATAATAGGCAAAGTCAGATAGACCAGCAGCAAGATCACTGTGTAAAACTAGACCACTGAAGTACTGGTAAGCAACGACAAGTAGAATGGCTATAATAAGGTAGTAGTGTGAGATTATCTTTTTCATTCTATTTTCTCCTATACTATGAAATAAAGACAGCCCCTACACAAGAAAAGGCAAGGACTTTGAATATCAATAACGGCGACGATTAACAGTCGGAGAATCATAGATAAAAATTGCTCTCCAGAAATTAGTAATTGACCGAGATGTTCCTATACCACTCCCTGGGATATTGCCAGTATACACAAGATCTCCTCCACTAACTACTTGTAATCCTTCCTCTATTAACTTCATCGTTTCTTCAAATTGTAAACTCAACATATTTACACTCCTTCAATTAGTTTTATTTGTAAACCACTTCTACAACCCAGAATTTATTAAATAACAAACAAATAAAGCCACCAACTCCCAATACTACAAACTTACTCTATTAGAACTGACTCAGGAATTTTTAATTTCATAACTAGTATTCTCTTTTGTTATTTACAATGCTTCAAAAACCTCTAAAACAACAAGGGCAGAATTTGAGCAATGGCATTATTGACTATATGCAGTCCAATAGGCCAATAAATAGACTTTGTCACTCTAAAAAAGACTGCCATTATTAAACCACTACCCATATATACGAAAAAGTCTGTCAAGACCCAACCATGATTACTGATATGCAAAATACCAAATAAAGTAGCCGAACCAAGTACATCCAGTCCCCATTTTTTCCCTTTTCCAAAGCAGTCATCACCAATCCACGATAGATCATCTCTTCAAAAATGGGACCTGCAATCACAGGATAGAAAAAATACATTAAAAATGCCGTAGCTCCTGTAAAAGTAGGAACATCCAGTTGATAAGCAATTTCATTTTTGGTAGGAGGGAAAAGATAAAATGTGACGAAATTCCAAATAACAAAAGCAAGAAGAGCTAAAAAGGAATAAAAAAGATAAGAACCTTTAAATTTTCTACTGTTAATTTTCTGCCATTTTCCTGACCAAACCATAACAATAAGAGCAAGCAGAACCACAAGAAAATTCAACAGCATATCCGACAAATAATAGGCAAAGTCAGATAGACCAGCAGCAAGATCACTGTGTAAAACTAGACCACTGAAGTACTGGTAAGCAACGACAAGTAGAATGGCTATAATAAGGTAGTAGTGTGAGATTATCTTTTTCATTCTATTTTCTCCTATACTATGAAATAAAGACAGCCCCTACCCAAGAAAAGGCAAGGGCTTTGAATATCAATAACGGCGACGATTAACAGTAGAAGAATCATGGTTAAAATTTCTCTTCCAGTGATCAATAATTGACCAAGGTGTTCCTAGGCCTCCCCAGCCTCCCCAATTTCCACCACCTGGGATATTCGCAACATTCACAAGATCTCCTCCGTAAACTGCCTCTAGCTCCACTTCTGTTAGTTCCATTGTTTCTGCAAATTGTAAATTCAACATCATTTACACTCCTTCAATTATTTTTACTTGTAAACCACTTCTGCGACCTAGGATTTGCTTCAAATGTCTTACAAAGACAGTATAACACGGAAATTGGCTTATTTTAGAAAATCGCATATTTGATATTTTTTCTTATAGAAATTTCAGATTTGTGATTTCCGCAGATTTGATTATTTACCTGATATAATAACGGTATTATTGACAAGGAGGAATATAAAGATGAAAAAAAGAAAAATCCAACTGATACTCCTACTTATTTCGGAGTGGGTTATTGTCATCCCGTTTTTAACTAATCGATAAGGTCTTTGTATTGCTGAAAACGCAATTCAAAAAGGGCTGTTAATTGTGGATTCTCTAGTATTTGCAGAGATTGGATAAAGTGTTCAATCTCTTTTTGATTGCTTCCCTTAGTTTGAAGGAATGTACTCATCTTCTTTAAAAACTGCAACGATACTTTTTCAAAAACATCGTATGGTCGGAGCATACTCTCCAGTTCAGCCTCAAAGATTGGGATATAGGAGAAAAGTTTGCGCTCCATGAGCTCTGAGATGATATTGAGATAACCACTTTTCATATACAATCGATTGTGTACCAACTCTTTAAATTCCTTGGATTTTTCAAGTAAAGAGGTTGATAAAAAGATTAGGTCTTGATTACTCAAGAAGGGCATGGTATTGCAAAAAAGATAGAGTTCAAACCAGGTCCAAGACTCGATAGCATAAAGGTAGGTAGTCAAAAATTCACTATCCTCCTCTGCTAGTGGATAGTTTTTATCTAAGGAATGGATGGCATCTTTGATCACAATAGTGTTCAAACGACGATAGGTCTGCGCCATCTGTTCTTGCTCGACTTCCTCTAACAGTTGCTCTAATCCTGCTATATCTTGATGAGCAAAGCGATCCACAACTTTTCGACCGATTCGCATATGCGGAGATTCTTGATAGTTGTTGAGCTTATGCCCAAACTCGTCGAAGGTCACATTTATCCCTTGGATAGCTAGTATCAGCTTATCCGCAGACAGCATAGACTGCCCTAGTTCAAACTTGGATAGCTGGGATGCTGTTAGTCCATCACAAGCCACATCTGACTGCTTGACTTTTCTCGCCAGACGCAATTCCTTGTAAAATTCTCCCAATTCCATTCTCTCAATCATCTGACCATCTCCTAATTTTTATATATTATATCATTATTTGCAATCATTTGTCAAAATATTCTGATATTTAAGAGGACAAAAAAAGCCAGCTTTAAGCTGACTCCTTATTCCATAATATCAAAGACGAGGCTTGGTTTGGCATTGAGATCCAAGCCTGCAAAGTTTTCTTTGTTCCACTCGCTGACGCTGGCATAAGCAATCATACCTGCATTGTCTCCACAGAGACGTAGGGGTGGAATGATGACCTTGACATCTGTGATTTCGGCTGCCAAGCGTTCTCTGAGACCTTTATTGGCTGCTACACCACCTGCGACAACAAGGGTTTTAACGGGGTATTTTTCTAAGGCTTTCTTGGTTTTGGCCATGAGAATATCCATTACTGCTGCTTGGAAGGAAGCTGACAGATCTTCCTTGGACAAGCTTTCTCCCTTTTGCTCGGCATTGTGGTGAAGATTTATAAAGGCAGACTTCAAACCTGAGAAGGAGAACTCCAGATTATCTTCTTTAATCATGGCACGAGGGAAATCATAAATATCCTGTCCCTGATGAGCCAACTCGTCAATTTCGCGACCTGCTGGATAGGTCAAGCCCATGACACGACCGACCTTGTCATAGGCCTCACCAACCGCATCATCTCTTGTCTCACCAACAATCTTGTAATCGCCAGCCTCTGACACATAGACCAACTCGGTGTGGCCTCCGCTGACCAAAAGTGCCAACAAAGGAAACTCCAAAGTCTCCACACTCTGAGCTGCCATGAGGTGACCAGCCATGTGGTTAACGGGAATCAGCGGAAGGCCGTGAGCCCAAGCAAAGGCCTTGGCAGCTGATAAACCAACTAGTAAGGCTCCAACTAATCCTGGCCCATAGGTGACTGCAACAGCTGTCACGTCCTCTTCGGTAATTCCTGCTTCTGCCAGTGCCTCCTCGATACAGGCTGTAATAACCTCAACATGGTGACGACTGGCTACTTCTGGCACTACGCCTCCGAAACGCTTGTGACTCTCAATTTGACTAGCAATGACATTGGACAAGAGTTCATCGTCGTTTTTCAAGACTGCTACACTGGTCTCATCACAGGATGTTTCAAATGCTAAAATATATCTATCCTTCATCTACTTCTCTCTTCATGATAATGGCGTTCTCGACTGGGTCATGGTAGTAGGCCTTTCGCTCAGCGATAACCGCCATCTTTTTTTTCTTGTAAAATGCTTGCGCTCGGTGATTTGACTTTCTAACTTCGAGGAAAAGCTCCTTATCTGTCGGCAATTGAGCAAACAAGGCTGACGCAATTCCCTGACCCTGATAGGCGTTTTTGACAGCGATTTGTAGGACTTCTGCCTCAAAGAGATTCTCCTGAACGGCTAGAAATCCAATCACTTCTGCTCCATCATAAGCCAGAGCATACCAAGTCTGGTCTTGGGACAGGTCTGCTTGGATTTGCTCCAAAGTCCACGGGCTGACTGAGTAAACATCTGTCATGACTGCGTAGATAGCCTGAGCCAAGTCAGGCCGCTGTTGGATTCGTCTGATCTCTATCATAGGCGTTTAATGTAGGACTGGCCAGACTCGGTGTGGTTCTTGAGCCAGTTTTCCTCGGCTTCAACACGTTTGAGATAGTTGGGCACAAAGTCGTGTAAGGAGTCTGCTTCCTTGTCCCACGCCCAAAGAGCTAGATTAGCTGCATTTGGCAAGATTTCTTGGTAGTTAGCTTGTGGCAAGCATTCTTTTATTTGTTCCACAAAGGCACCAACTTCTCCGACAAAGGTTACCTGTTCAGCATCCTTGACCTGCTCTAACACCTCTTCAAAAGATAAATGCGCCTCTGGAAAGACAGCCTTGGCATTTTCATAAAACCCTGCATAAACATTGTTGCGACGTGCATCCATGATAGGAACCACCAAGCCTTCTTGCTGACGTGGCACCAGAGCCAAGAGACTCGACATACCAACTAACTCAATGTTCAGGGTATGAGCCAAGGTCTTAGCAGTTGCTACCGCAATTCGCAAACCTGTGTAGCTACCTGGTCCCTCTGCTACCACGATGCGATCTAAGTCCTTGGGAGTCCAGTCCAAACTCGCCATCAAAAAATCAATGGCAGGCATGAGGGTAATACTGTGATTTTTCTTGATATTGATCGTGGTCTCAGCAAGAACCTGCTTATCCTCTAAAATGGCTAGAGAAAGAGTCTTGCTGGACGTATCAAAAGCTAATACTTTCATAACACATTCCTATCTTTTGGTCTGTTTACTATTATACTACAAAAGCTGACGCATGGGAATTTTCTTTGTTTTGAAACAAAAGGGCCTGACACTTAGGACAAGCAATTCTGCACAAAAAATTAAAAAAAGTTGTAGCTTTTTTTAATAGAAAAGTGAACAAGGAAATTGAAAGGATCTTCATAAGAAATTTGGATAAGTCATGTATGTCGCAACTCGATTTTCGATACGAGAGATCATCATCGTAAACATAAGGATATCATCTGAAAATAGAAAAGTCCGCCCCTCTATCAAGACGGGGTGGATTTTCTGTATACTTAGATGAATAACTGGAGCTTAAGCGTTTAAACCAAAATAGAAAACGAGCCAGACAACATAGGTTACAAGGAGGAGAAAAATTGAATAGAGCGTCACAAAAGCAAGCTTCCAAAGGAATTTTGTTTTGCGGTGTTCCAGATGCACAAACAAGGCATTTCCCCCATAGACACAGGCTACAAAAATAACAAACATCAAGAGGCGAACCCCTACTGCAAATTCAAACAAACTAAACATTCTTAATCCTCCTTGTTTTAAAAGCTATAGGGAATATTCCCGTCCATAAACTTCCCTTTCTCTTTCCATTATAACACCTAAGTGCTCTCCAACCAAATCCTATCTATCTTTTTGCCCTCCTTTCCCTCCCGACTTTCTCGTTTTCTGTCTTTTACTAATTTTTCATTTTGTGGTATAATTGAAATAATTGTAACGAATCAA
>ERZ772924.1656-NODE-1656-length-10554-cov-3.428041_pt1 | contig 10554 bp, 11 predicted proteins | sample MGYA00512116_ERZ772924 | MGnify/ENA primary metagenome ERZ772924 (study PRJEB29015, sample SAMEA2737920) | human oral metagenome | biome: human oral; feature: human-associated habitat; material: dental | place: China | collected 2134 ...
CGGAGCTGGTAGATCAGTATTATATCCGTGTCAAGGAAAATGAAAAATTTGATACGATGACCCGTCTTATGGATGTGGAACAGCCAGAACTTTCTATCGTTTTTGGCCGTACTAAGCGCCGTGTTGATGAGTTAACAAGAGGATTAAAACTGCGTGGCTATCGTGCGGAAGGGATCCATGGGGATCTCGATCAAGGGAAACGTCTGCGTGTTCTTCGGGATTTTAAAAATGATAACCTTGACATTTTGGTCGCGACAGATGTGGCGGCTCGTGGTCTCGATATTTCGGGCGTCACTCATGTTTATAACTATGATATTCCGCAAGACCCTGAAAGTTATGTTCATCGCATTGGTCGTACAGGTCGTGCTGGTAAGCACGGTCAGTCAATCACTTTTGTGGCTCCCAATGAAATGGGCTATCTTCAAATTATTGAAAAGCTCACTAAAAAACGCATGAAAGGCATGAAACCCGCTACAGCGCAAGAAGCCTTTCAAGCAAGCAAAAAAGTGGCCCTCAAAAAGATTGAGCGTGACTTTGCTGATGAAAAGATTCGTTCTAATTTTGATAAGTTTACCAAAGATGCTGAAAAATTAGCTGCTGAATTTTCACCAGAAGAATTAGCACAATATATCTTGACTCTAACTGTTCAAGATCCAGAAATGCTGCCTAAGGTTGAAATTGCTCGCGAAAAACCCTTGCCATTTAAATTTGCTGGCAAAGGAAAGGGCGGCAATCGTCGTCGTGAGGATCGTCGGGGAGGTCGCGACAGTCGCCGTAATTATCGTGACGGTGGCCGTCGTGAATTTAAACGGACTTCTAACAAAAATCGCAAAGATTTTGAAAATAAGAGCAATAAACGTCCTCACCGTACTTCCAGCGAAAAGAAAAGCGGCTTTACCATTCGCAATAAAGGTGACAGATAACCATTCAAATTCTCTTGAAACATATGTTTCAAGAGAATTTTTTGAAAAGTTTGAAGAAAAAGCTTATTTTAAGACTTTCCCTTCAACTTTAAAGTGTCCTTTAGACTGTTTGAGTCGTCGCCAATAGATGATTTCAGAAATTTAGGGATCCTATCTTCTTTCGTGTAGCAGAAATATTGAAGTTTCAGATGTATCACAACGGTGAGAAGTCTTAATTAAAGCTCGTTTCGCTCGCAATAAGGAAAATAATTCTGAATTTACAGAGCTAAAAAAGATTTGTCTATAAGCAAGTTAATATTCCAAAAGTATTCAGAAAATTTTCTGATTTTTTACTATTAAATATCTTTTTTATTAAATGAACCAAATTCCTTTGAATAAGAAAAAGTTAAGGATTAAAATGTACTTGTCGTTTTCACAAGGAGGCTTTTAAAAATATTTCATGTTTTATTAGAAAACTTGTAAGCTTATTGTGAATTTTAAGAGGATTTTATGAACACAGTAACATTGATTCAATGGCCTTTGATAGTTTTGAAGTGGCGGACACAGATTGTTTAGCTGCTGTAGAAGGTGAGGGTTTTGTCTCGGCTGTTGCTGAAGGATTTGTGGGAGCTTGTACAGGGGCTACCGCTGCTTATAGACCTGCTACGTGGCTATGGAATATTCCGGCAGTAGGACCCTACTTAGCCTTAGGGACTGAAGCAATCGGTATCGTTTCAGGTGCCTATGCTGGTGCTAAAAATGGTTGGGGAGACGGTGGCTTCTGGTGATATATCGTTTTTTGATTAACTTCGCTCCGCCTTATTGTAATGGTTATACTATTTTATTAAATAAAGCAGACTTAGAAAAGGAAGGATAATGTTATGGAAAGATTTTCTGGATTTCTATTAATGCTGGTGCTCTGTGCTCTAGCAGTTATTTCTTACCGCAGTAAACACATTATTGTCTCTTTTATTTGCTTTTTTCTTTTTGTCGGCCTTTGTATTTACGGCATTTTACATTAGAAAAAGCAAAAGCAACAGGTGTTATTAACGGTGGCATTATTAGCGGTATTTATCTACTTACATGTGCTACTGCAGAAGGAGCTTGGACAGGTACAGTAGGTGGTGGTATTGCAGGAGCAGTCGGAGGAGATGTGGTATTGCCCCTTGGAACAGTACCTGGTTATGTAGGTGGCGCAATTTTAGGCGGTATTGGCGCGTTGCAAACGGAAGTTGGTATTTAATAACGGGAGGCGATTGAGATTAATTATGAAGTATATTGTGCTTATAATCATCGGTGCTATATCAGCAATTGTAGGACGAATTATTTTGAATAAAATAAATAAAAACATGGTAACAAAGTGATGAAGTCTTCTCCTATCGGAGGTTTTGTCACTACTTTCTTGATGACTTTGTGGCAGTGGATATCGCTTATCTTTCTGAATCAGAAGGAGGCGTGATACTTGGTATTACGAGTGCTATCGTAGTGGTGTAATTGTGATGTGCTTGCTGGCAGATTTGCAGGATTTGCAATCACAGCCCCTATTTTTGGACTATAATTTTCTGTAAAGAATACTGAGATTAAACAGTATTACTTAAGTATTTGTTGTCCTTGCTTCACTGTTCATAATAAAAGTGACAGATAATCATTCAAATTCTCTTGAAACATATGTTTCAAGAGAATTTTTTGAAAAGTTTGGAAAAAAGCCTCAAATCTTCCGAGTAGCAGAAGCATCAACGCTTCTGGTATTTTATCACAGCGAAAATTCTCGTTTAAAGTTCACTTCGCTCGCAATAAGGAAAATAATTCTGAATTTGCAGAGCTAAAAAAGATTTGTCTATAAGCAAGTTAATATTTCAAAAGTATTCAGAAAGATTTCTGATTTTTTACTATTAAATATCTTTTTTATTAAATGAACCAAATTCCCTTGAATAAGAAAAAGTTAAGGATTAAAATGTACTTGTAGTTTTCACAAGGGAGCTTTTAAAATTATTTCATGTTTTATTAGAAAACTTGTGAAAGTAAAAAAACTTGTAAGCTAATAAGCTTATTGTGAATTTTAGGAGGATTTTATGAACACAGTAACATTAGACTCAATGGCCTTTGACAATTTTGAAGTTGCAGATAGTCAACTGCTTTCTACCATGGAAGCTGGAGATGGTGTGGACTCTATCCTTGGCGGTGTCGCTACCTATGGTGCTGCAACAATGGGGCTTTGTGCAGTATCTGGTCCAATTGGATGGGGACTTGGAGGTGCTTATTTACTTACATGTGCCGCTGCAGGAGGGATGATAGGTTATGGTGCAGCAACATTAGATTAAAATGATTTGATTATAATATTTTCAATCATTTGAGGTATTGATAATGACAAAAAAATGGTCGTTTATTTTTTGTTCATCTCTAAATGTTATAGCTAATTTATTAATGATTTGGCCTTTCAATAATGGGGAAGGAGTATTTTCTAATCTATTTTTGATTATTATTACGTTAATGTTACTTCCAGGTTTTTTACGAACCGTTGATAATCAAATGACTTCCCTGATTAGAATTGAATCCTCGTTGTTGATCATACTTACAGTCCTTTCATTTATGCGACTGTTATATAGAGTTGATGCTATATCTGGGACAGTTGCCAGTACAGCAGCACTTATCGCTTGCGGTTTAATAACAGTATTGCTGGTTGCTGGTATTGTCAGGTGGATAAAGACAGATAAAAATCATTGATTGCTAGCTTCTTTTTCTTTACTTCCGAAAAGTAAAACGGCTTCACTGTTCGCAATAAAGGTGACAGAAATCATTCAAACTCTCCTGAAACACATATTTCGGGAGAGTTTTTTTAAAAGTTTGAAGAAAAGTCTTCTTTTGAGATCGAGATCGTCCTTTAACTTCAATAGTCTCCCAGACTGTTTTAGCTTAATACCTTAAATATTCCGAAAAGAAATAATCTTGAATATTATAGAAAATAAAAGAAAAGTTGATGATAGAACAAACAGTTTGTATTGCTTTATTAGTTGTAGAATTTAATGGTCTTACTTGAAGTCATTAAGCGTTTGACTAGAGGTGGAGCTATTGAATATTTAGTATCATGTTGGTAAGGAATAAGTGATGAAGTATTTTTTTATAGGTGTCATCTCATTTATCATTTTGGCGATAATTTTGTACATATTTGGTTTTATTAAATTTAAAAAATAAACATTTTTAAAGATGGGAATGTAGAAAAAGTCTTCTTTTGAGACTTTTATCACGCGGCGGAAAATCTCGTTTAGAGCTCGCTTCGCTTGCAATTAAGGAAAATTAAAATTGAAATTTGCAGAGCTTAAAAATTTTTTACGTTGGGAAATAGGTTTGTCTTCAGTCTGTTTTAAAGATATCTCTGTCTTCCTGTCTCCGTTTAGAGGTCAGGAAGTTTTATTTTGTGGGAAAGCCAAGCACTCTCTTATTTATGTTATCGGCACTTGAACATTACTAGCATATCAATATTATTAAAATCTAGTAAAGATTTGTGAGGATAAGACTTTATGATTTGTGCTAAAGTAATGTCAAAGTAGTGCAGAAGTTTATCTGACCCTACATTTTTAGTGCCAGTAAGTTAATAGCAGCTGTCTAAAGAAATGTTGTAAAGAGACTTTGACACTCTTTAAGAAAAATAAAAGAACAGCCCTATTAATACTGGTTCTTCAGTTGGAATTTTTTTGTCCAACTTGAGGAAAGTAGTAGCATTATTTTAAGGCCGTTCCTTTAAAATTGTGAGACTAAATTGATATGCTGGTGTTCTTCAATATAGTGCAATTTTTGAGCGCGTGTCTTTTGTTTCAATTTACCTTCTGCACTCATAGCAGCGTTTTTATGGTTAAACTGTTCAACATAGATTAATTCGACAGGCAGTCTTGCTCTTGTGTACTTAGCGCCCTTACCAGCATTGTGAGTAGCTAAGCGCTTTTTAATATCCGTTGTGTAGCCTGTGTAAAGACTATCATCAGCACATTTCAATACATACATATAGGCTTGATGACCTTTACCAAAATAGATTTCGTGGATGTTATCTGTGTAATCCCCATTGTCCTTATGTACGATTAAAGGTGGTAAAATTTTCATCCCATTAGGCGAGCCATCCTTAATTGCTTCGATGAGCAACATATTAGCATCTTTTCCCAGCTTTGGATAAACAAACTGAAGGCGTTTGGGAGCCAGTTTGTATTTTTTAAAAGTATCAATGATTTCAAGGAAGCGGTCAGGACGATGAACCATAGCCAAACGACCATTGGTTTTTAGCACTTGTTGGCTGATTTTGCAGATTTCCTCCAAATTAGTTGCTATCTCATGGCGAGCAAGCAGATAATGTTCAGAAAGGTTTTTCTTTGAAGTCTCTGCCGCTTTGAAATAAGGAGGATTGCAAAGGATAAGGTCAACTTTTGAACGCGGAACATGGTCCAACAAATTTTTTAAATCGTCCCTAATCATCGAAACTTGATTGGTAAGGTCATTGAGCTGAATGGAACGCTGCGCCATGTCTGCCAGTCGTTCCTGCAATTCAACTTCAATAATTTTAGCTTTCGTTCTGGTTGCAGCAAAAAGACCAACGGCTCCATTACCAGAGCAAAGGTCAACAATCAGACCTCTGCTAGGAATCTTGGGAAAACGAGAAAGTAAAACGCTGTCAATGGAGTAGGAAAAAACTTCCTTATTTTGAATAATTTTGACATCAGTTGAAAAAAGCTGATCGACACGTTCTTTCTTTTTTAAAATTGGTTTTGTCATAGTCTTTATTATAGCAAAAAAGTAAGACTGATGATAGTTGGGAAATTAGCTGTTCAACCATTTAGAAAATTGCTTACCCAGCCTGAGAGCAAGCAAGAGATTGAAGATAACAATTAATAATCCAATCAAACCAAAACAGAATAATTCTATCACATTGACATGAAGAAAATGACAACTATTTAGGATAATGACAGAGCTGATTGGCAGACATAAAAGAGCCGTTCCCACAGCTGGGATATACTGTCTTAGCATAAAGGCTTGTATGATATGAAACAGCAAATGTAAACTAAAGGCTATTAGTCCGCCTAACCAAATCAGATAAAGAAATCGGCTTTGACTGCAAAAAGCTGCTAGGGAGATAAGGAGAATCAAGCAGAATTCCTCAAAAACAGCCAGAGCGAAGCCCTCTGTTGTCAAATCCTTATGCGTCTTTAAAAGAAGAGGGGCTTTTTCCTTAAGAAGATCACTTTTTTTCTCTATCCAAGGTATGAAGCCAATGATTTCTTCTAAGTCATGAAAGATAAAAAGTAAAGGAAATAACCAAACATAAGTAGTCATTAATCAGCTCCTATTGATTAGAATAACAGAAAAATTTTTTCTGCTGATTGAAAAAAAGTGATAAAAAAGCAAAAAGTTACCTTTTTATTTTAAAACAGCAAATGTATAACCGCGATCTTTATAATAACGAATAATTTGCGGTAAACTTGCGAGAGTAACAGTTTTTTCAGAAATATCATGCATGAGAACAACCTGTACGTTAGGGTTGGTAGCAATCTTAGCACTGCCATCAAGAAAAGCTAACATGCTTGCTACTGTTGTAGGTCTTGTAGCCAGAGGTTCAGCATCACCAACAGCAGCATTCCAATCCATCCACTGAATACCTTGAGCTGCTAATTGTTTGTCAGCTGCTTCTAAGCCTGTCCAAGATAAATGTCCGCCGGGGTAACGCCAAACACCTGTCTTAAAATTTTGCCCCAATTGATCCTTGAGAGCATTTTGCGTACGAGTCACTTCGCTGACTATTTGCTGTGTATTACCCACTCGATTAGGATATAAAAGTGAATAGACATGTGAAAAGCTATGGATACCAAGAGCATGCCCTTCTGTAATTTGTCTTTGTAAAATGGGTTTTACTTTATCAGTGATATTACAGCCGACAAGAAAAAAAGTAGCATGAACGTGTTGTTGCGCAAGGACATCTAAAATTTTAGGTGTCATATTAGGGTCAACGCCGTCATCAAAGGTAAGAAAAACTAATTTTTGTTTAGCAGAAGCTTGCTTGTTGTTCATCATTTGTCTGACTGCTTCCGCAGAATAAGCATATCCTTCGGCCTGATTGTTATGGTTGCTGCCTATTTTTAGGGCATTAGGGTTAATATTAGGTTTAGGAGTTGTTTTTTTCTTAGAAATCCTACTAGATCTGATGTGATTTTTATGTTGCTTTTGCATAGATTTTGCTTGTGCAAGAACGACTCCAAGAACTAGTCCGATAATTAAAAGACTAAATAATAGATTGGGTCTATTTTTTGCAGAGAAAATTTTTGCCTGCCATTTTTTCCAATGTTGTTGAACTGTCATTTTAACTCCTAAATAAATATCTTCCTTTTATTATATACTATTATACATTAATTATTATCTTTAGCATTGCTTCTATCAAAAATTTTAAATTTTTAGTATAATAAGGTGGTTATATTGTAATTAAAAGGAGATTTTACAGTGTTTTATACCTACCTGCGCTCTTTGTTAGTTTTTTTAATTTGGGCTGCTAATGGTAATATTCATTACCATCATCGAGATAAATTGTTGCCTGAAGATGACAATTATATTTTAGTTGCACCTCACCGTACACTATGGGATCCTATCTTTTTAGCTTTTGCAGCTCGGCCTAAGCAATTTATCTTTATGGCTAAGAAGGAATTATTTGGCAATCGTGCTTTCGGCTGGTGGATTCGCATGTGTGGAGCTTTTCCGATTGATCGTAAAAACCCAGGGACTGAGGCTGTCCGTTATCCTGTTAAAATGCTTAGGAAAAGCGACCGTTCTTTGATTATGTTTCCAAGTGGAAGTCGTCATTCTTCTGATGTTAAAGGTGGCGTTGCAGTTATTGCCAAAACAGCAAAAGTTAAGATTATGCCTGCAGCCTATGCGGGGCCAAGATCCATCAAAGGCTTGCTTAAACATGATCGTATTGATGTTACTTTTGGCAATCCCATTGATATTTCAGATATTAAGCGCATGAATGACGATGGCATTGAAGAAGTGGCTCATCGTATTGAAAAAGAATTTGACCAAATGGATACAGAAGTTGCAACTTTCAAAGATAATGAGCGACCAAGCTGGTGGAGCTTGATTTATCGTTTGCCAGCTATGGTTTTGGTGGCTATTGTTCTTGCTTTCACTTACCTCTTTTCTTGGTTCGCTAGTTTTGTCTGGAACCCAGAAAAGCATCGTGATAAAAAAATAAAATAACAACAGGGAATTGTACAAAGGTAAAGAATATTAAAGTCGTTTTATCCAATTGTCTTGCAAGTTTTTATACCTAAAAAGGAAGTTTAGGATTTTTACTAAACTTCTTTTTTTTTACGAATAAAGAAGTAAGGAGGTTAAAATGGTTGACGAATTTTTAGATAAACTCAAGGAAAAGAAAAATGTTTTTACCCTAGTTGGTGGTCTTGTAGTCTTACTGGGTCTGGGTGTTTATTTCTTTTTTCCTTCTTCCAATAAGCAGGAAGATAGTCTGGCTCGTTTAAAGGAACAATCCCTTCAGGTAACCACAAAGACTGGCAAAGAAAGTCAGAAGAAGACGCAGGTGACGACTGCCAAATCAACAATAACTGTTGATATTAAAGGAGCTGTTAAGCATGAGGGCGTCTATACTTTACCGATTGACAGTCGTATTGATGATGTGATAGAAAAAGCGGGAGGTTTTTCTGAAAAGGCTGATCGCAAATCTGTTAATCTGGCTCAAAAATTACAAGACGAAGCAGTTATTTATGTGGCAGCTATTGGTGAGAATATTAGTGTCATTAGGGATTCTCAAGAAGGTAAAACCAGTCAGGCAGATAAGGCAAATACTAAAGAAACTTCGGTAAAAGGTAAGGTTAATCTTAATACTGCCACTTTGGCTGATTTACAGACTATTTCTGGAATCGGTGAGAAGAAAGCTCAGGATATTCTTGATTACCGTGAAGCCAATGGAGGTTTTAAGTCAGTGGATGATTTGAAAAATATTTCAGGGATTGGCGATAAAACATTTGAGAAGTTAAAGGATTTAGTCAGTGTTGATTAGGTTTTTTCCTCTCAAACCAATCTATTTAGCCTTTTTAACTGTTTTGCTTTATTTTTGTATTCACTGCTTTTCTTTTTTGCCAGTTGGCTTATTTATTTTAGCTTTAGTCTTTCTTGTTTTTCAATATGATAGGCAAATCTGTATCAAAACACTTTTGTTTTTATTGCCTTTTGCCGCTTTCTTTTTCTATTTTCACCAAAAAAGGCAAAGCGAGTATCAAATAGTACCCAGACAGGTTCAAAAGTTAATTATCATTCCAGATACGCTTAGTGTCAATGGAGATAACTTAAGTTTTCGAGCAAAATCAGGTCATTGGACTTATCAGGTCTTTTATAAATTAAAATCTGAAACAGAGAAACATTATTTTGAACAATTATGGCAGACAGCAGAAATTCAAGTGACAGCAGATGTTGTAGAAGCAGAAGAGCAGCGTAATTTCAAGGGATTCGATTATAGAAACTATTTAAAGATGCAGGGAATTTACCGAATTGTTAATGTTACAGACATTAAAACAATTAAACTGAGTTCTAAACGCTTCTGGTTTGCTCGTTTGCATGAATGGCGACGAAGAGCTTTGGTATCTATTCAGTCAAAATTTCCAGACCCCATGAAACACTATATGACTGGTCTGCTTTTTGGCTATTTAGATAAATCCTTTGATGAAATGAATGCTATTTATTCTAGCTTAGGTATTATTCACCTTTTTGCTTTGTCAGGTATGCAGGTTAGTTTTTTCATTGGGAAATTTCGTTATTTGGGCTTGCGTTTAGGTATTAGACAGGAATACATGAATGCTATTCAGCTACCCTTTTCTTTGCTTTATGCTGGTTTGACTGGCTTTGCAGTATCCGTTGTGCGTAGTTTGATTCAAAGTAATCTTACTCATTTTGGTTTTAAAAAGCAGGATAACTTTGCTCTAACCTTATTTGTTATGTTTTTCCTGATACCCAATTTCTTATTAACAACAGGAGGTGTGCTTAGTTTTGCCTATGCTTTTATTCTAATTATGATTGATTTTGAGACTTTGTCACTCTTAAAGCGGATTCTATTTCAAACCTTTTCTCTTTCTTTAGGGATTTTACCGTTATTGATGTGGTATTTTAGCAGTTTTCAGCCCTTGTCTATCCTATTAACTATCCTCTTTTCTTTTATTTTTGATAACTTGATGTTGCCTTTTTTGACACTTGCTTATTTTCTGTCACCTTTTGTATCACTTGCCTGCTTCAATCCAGCTTTTAGATTATTAGAAAGAATAATTGTTCAAATTCACCTAATCTTTAGCCGTCCTTTTATTTTGGGCAGTCCGACTTTGCCTATTCTCTTACTTTTATTGTGCCTTTTAGCTTTACTCTATGATTTTCGTCAGAAAAAAAGGGTAGTGTTAGTACTTAGTAGCATTCTCGCCCTGTTATTTTTCATCAGTAAAAATCCTTTGACTAATGAAGTGACTATTGTTGATATTGGTCAGGGGGATAGTATTCTTCTTCGGGATATCAGCAGTAAGACTATTTTAATTGATGTAGGAGGAAAAGTAACCTTTGGACAGACTGATAAATGGCGGCGGCGTATCAGTGATACTAATGCTGAAAAGACTTTGATTCCCTA
>ERZ772924.1665-NODE-1665-length-10518-cov-104.023703_pt1 | contig 10518 bp, 7 predicted proteins | sample MGYA00512116_ERZ772924 | MGnify/ENA primary metagenome ERZ772924 (study PRJEB29015, sample SAMEA2737920) | human oral metagenome | biome: human oral; feature: human-associated habitat; material: dental | place: China | collected 2134 ...
GGGGGGGGCGGTCAGGCGCGTGCGAGTGCGTCGCGCGCCACGGCGGCGACGTTCTCGCCGGTGAAGCCGTTGTCGGCGAACAGGCGGGCGGCGGGGGCGGAGGCGCCGAAGTGATCGATGGAGACGACGGCGCCGGTGTGGCCGACGCGCTCGCGCCAACCGGTGGCGATGCCCGCCTCGATGGAGACCGTGACGCAGTCGGTGGGCAGGACGCGGGCCTGGTAGTCCTCGTCCTGCTGGTCGAACCACTCCAGGCAGGGGGCGGAGACCACGCGAGTGGGGACGGACTCGGCCTGGAGGATGGTGCGGGCGTCGGCGGCGATGGACACCTCGCTTCCAGTGGCGATCAGGGTGATCGTCGGGACGGCGGGCCGGTCGTGGTCGTCGGCGGCCTCGATCAGGATGTAGGCTCCGCGGGCCGCGCCGGCGGCCGCAGCAGCCGGGGTGGTCAGGACGGGCAGGTTCTGGCGCGACAGAATGATGCCCGCGGGCCGGTGACGGTGGTGGAGGATGCGGTCCCAGGCGGCGGCGGTCTCGTTGGCGTCGGCGGGGCGGATGACGTCCAGGCCGGGGATGGCGCGCAGCGAGGCCAGGTGCTCGATGGGCTGGTGGGTGGGGCCGTCCTCGCCCACGCCGATGGAGTCGTGGGACCACACGAAGATCGAGCCGATGCCCATGAGCGCCGCCAGGCGCACGGCCGGGCGCATGTAGTCGGAGAACACCATGAAGGTGCCCCCGTAGGCGCGGGTGAGACCGTCCAGGGCGATGCCGTTGAGGATCGATCCCATGGCGTGCTCGCGCACACCGAAGTGGATGGTGCGCCCGAAGGGCCCGTCACCGTCGGCCTGCGCCAGGGCAGTGGGAAGGAAGGAGGGCTCGCCGGCCATACTCGTGTTGTTCGAGCCGGCCAGGTCCGACGACCCGCCCCACAGCTCAGGCACCACGTCTGCCAACGCGGAGAGCACCTTACCCGACGCCGCACGGGTGGCCAGGGACTGGCCGACCTCCCAGGTCGGCAGGGCGGCCTGGAGGCCCTCGGGAAGGCGGTGCGCCCGAAGCCGCTCCAGCAGCGCGGCGCCGTCGGGGTTGGCCTGCTGCCATGCCGTGAAGCGCTCGTCCCAGACCGCTCGGGCGGCCCGGGTGCTCTCGGCGGCCTGCTTCCGGGCGTGGGCGACGACGTCGTCGGGCAGGATGAAGCTCTGCTCGGGATCCAGGCCCAGGGCCCGCTTGAGCCCGGCGACCTCCTCACCCCCGAGCTTGGCGCCGTGGGAGGACTCCTGACCCTGCTTGGTCGGCGAGGGCCAGGCGATGATCGTGTGCAGACGGATCAGTGACGGCCGCTCGGTCTCGGCACGGGCCGCCACGATGGCCTCGTGCAGCGCCTGGAGGTCCTCCGCGTAGCCGTCGGGGCCGGTGCGCCAGTCGACGTCGAGCACGTGCCACCCGTAGGCCTCGAAGCGTGCCGAGGGATCCTCGGTGAAGGCGATGTCCGTGTTGCCCTCGATGGAGATGTCGTTGTCGTCGTAGATGGCGATGAGGTTGCCCAGCTGCTGGGTGCCGGCCAAGGAGGCGGCCTCGGAGGATACGCCCTCCTGCAGGCAGCCATCGCCCATGAGCGTGTACACGTAATGGTCGAACACCGACTCGCCGTCGGGTGCGGTGGGGTCCAGCAGGCCGTGCTCGTAACGGGCGGCCATGGCCATGCCCACCGCGTTGGAGAAACCGGCGCCCAGGGGGCCGGTGGTGGTCTCGACGCCCTTGGTGTGACCGAACTCCGGGTGACCCGGTGTGAGCGACCCGGCGGTACGCAGCGCTGCGATGTCGGAGACCTCCAGACCGTAGCCCGCCATGGCCAGCTGAATGTACTGCAGCAGCGAGGCGTGGCCCTCCGAGAGCACGAAGCGGTCGCGACCCAGCCACCGGTCGTCGGCCGGGTCGCCGATCATCTCGTACTGGTAGAGCAGGTAGGCCGCAGGAGCCAGGGAGATGGCGGAGCCGGGGTGGCCCGAACCGGCCTTCTCCACGGCGTCGGCGGCCAGGGCCTTGGCGACGTTGATCGCCTTGAGGTCGAGGTCGGTGAGCTGGAGGGTCTCAGCACTCACTGTGGAACTCCTTACGTCATAGCTGATGGGGCTGCGTCCGCGCGCCGGGCGGTTCGATGCGGTGCCGGTCGGCATCCTCATGCGGTGCCGGGGAGCGTGGCAAGAAACGTCGTGAACGGATGCTCGCCTCGGCGTGTCGGATCCGGAGGACATCCTGCCACGGATAGTCCTCCAACGGAACAAAAATATCGGCACGTGCGAGTCAGGCCCGGGATGGTGCGGGTTTACCGAGTTGACGAGCATCATGGAGAGTCCTTGTTCATGGGGTATCGATCGTCCGCTTGACTTTGCAGTTGCGTGGTGCCACACTTCATCCGCCGCGTTTTGAACCGGTCCAAAGAAGGGGCGGACGACGACGGCGTGTGCTCGACGGCGAGCGCAACGAGTTCCGATGGAGGATTGACATGAAGCGTGGTTTCAAGTCCGCACTCGTGGCCGGCGTGGCCTGTGCGGCGCTCGCGCTGGCCGGTTGCGCGGGCGGCAAGGGCGCCAGCTCATCCGGGGGCACCGCCGGGGCGGGAGGCGACTCGGGTTCCACCTCGGTGGCCTTCGTCCCCAAGGTCCAGGGGATTCCGTTCTTCGAGGCCATGAACTCCGGCGGCCAGGACGCCGGCGAGGAGTTCGGCTTCCAATGGGTCTACAGCGGTCCGACCACCGCCGACCCTGCGGCCCAGAGCGAGGTCGTCCGCTCCCTCATGCAGCAGCGGGTCGACGCCCTCATGGTCGCCCCGAACGATCCCGACTCCATGGCACCGGTTATCACCGAGGCCCAGGGGCAGGGCATCAAAGTCGGTACGGCCGACACCGATGCCTCGAGCTCCAGCCGTGAGGTCTTCGTGACGCAGGCGACCGAGGAGGCCATCGGAACCGCCCTCCTGGAGCAGATCGCCGCGCCCCTGAACGGGGAGGGCGAGGTCGCCATCGTCTCGTGCGGCCAGACCGCGGCCAACCTCAACGCCTGGATCAAGGTCATCCAGGACAAGGCCGCCACCGACTACCCCGACCTCAAGATCGTCGAGACCGTCTACGCCGACGAGGACCAGGCCAAGGCGGTCACGATGGCCAAGAACCTCATCAATGCCTACCCCGACCTCAAGGGTCTCATCGGCCCGTGCACCACCGCGGCGCCCGGTGTCGCCCAGGCGGTCCAGGAATCGGGCAAGACCGGGCAGATCCACACCACCGGTGTCGGCACGCCCCAGGCGATGCTGCCCTACCTCCAGGACGGCTCCTCATCGGCCTCCGTTCTCTGGGACGTGGAGAACCTCGGCTACCTCACCGCCTGGGCCGGGTGGAAGCTGGCCCAGGGCGAAACCTTCGCGCCGACCCAGGACGTCGGCCGCATCTCAGGGGTCACCTACGACGAGTCCTCCAAGACTCTGGTCATGGGCCGCCCACTGATCCTGACAGCGGACAACGCCGGAGACTACGACTACTGACCCACCGATCGTGCGGCGACGCTCGACCCGGGTGCGGGGTCGCAGGCCGGCCCCGCACCCGGTGCCCGCGCGGACCGTCGCAGAGCGGTCGGGGAAGCCGGTCGGAAAGACGCGGAACATGACAGATGATGCGATGACTGAGGACTCGCCGAACGACGTCCTCCAGGTTCGCGGTATTGACAAGAGATACGGCGGGGTGCATGCACTGCGCCAGGTGACCTGGTCGGTCAGGAGCGGCGAAGTGCACGGCCTGGTCGGGGAGAACGGCGCCGGCAAGTCCACCCTGATCAAGATGATCAGCGGCGCCGAGATGCCCGACGAGGGGATCGTCCTCGTCGACGGCTCGCAGGTTCCCTCGGGGGACACGCAGGCGGCGCTCGCGGCCGGCGTCTCCCCGGTCTACCAGGAGCCGCAGCTGTTCGCCGACCTCACCGTCGAGGAGAACATCTTCCTGGGACGCGAGGAGACCCGGTTCGGGAAGGTCGACTGGGCGGATCAGCGCGGCCGCGTCGAGGCGCTCCTCGAACGTCTGAAGCTCGAGCCCGGCATCATGCACAAGCGGGTCGCCGACTTGCCGGTCGGCGAGCAGCAGCTGGTGTCGATCGCCAAGGCCTTCGCCGTCGACGTGCGGCTGCTCATTCTCGACGAGCCCAGTGCGATCCTCGCCAGCTCCGACATCGACCGTCTCTTCGAGATCGTCAGGGGTCTGCGGGACGAGGGCATCGGCGTCATCTACATCTCTCACCGCCTCGATGAGCTCGGGCGGATCACCGACAGGATCACCGTCATGCGCGACGGATCGGTGATCGGGACCTATCCCGCGCGCGAGATGTCGCCGACGAAGATCGCCCGGGCGATGGTCGGAGACAAGTTCGAGGTCGCCGACCGTTCCGACAGGCGCAGCGTCGTGACCGACGAGGTCGTTCTGTCCGCCAGCTCCCTGTCTCAGGGGCCTCGGCTGACGAACGCGTCCTTCGACCTGCACCGGGGTGAGATCCTCGGGATCTACGGATTGATCGGTTCCGGGACCACCGAGTTGGTGCGCGCCCTGTACGGGATCGTGCCCGCCGCCTCCGGCGAGATCCGCGTCAAGGGGGAGAAGGCGGAGATCCGCTCTCCTCATCAGGCGATGAGACTGGGCATGGCCATGCTGCCGGGCAACCGGAAGCTCCAGGGCGTCTTCCTGCCCAAGAGCCTGTCCTTCAACCTCAGCTCCAGTCACCTGCCCTTCTTCTCCCGGCTCGGGTTCTTCAGCTATGCGCGGGAGAGGCGGTCCGTGGAGGAGTTCATCGCCCGTCTGCGGGTCAAGGCGCCGGGCCCGTCCACCATTATCGGGTCGCTGTCGGGAGGCAACCAGCAGAAGGTGGTCATGGCCAGGCAGCTGGTCGAGGCCCCCGAGATCCTCCTGGTCGAGGAGCCGACCCAGGGGGTGGACGTCGGGGCGAAGGCTGAGATCCACCAGTTGATCCTCGACCACGCGGCGCAGGGGCGCTCCGCGATCGTCGTCTCGACGGACCTGGAGGAGATCCGTTTCCTCTCCGACAGGATCCTCGTCATGAGGCACGGGGAGTCGACGGTGGAGATGGACGGGGAGGTCTCCGCCGTCTCCCTTCTGAGCGCCGCGTCGGGCGAGGTGGAAGAGGCGGAAGTGGAGGAGAGGGTATGACACCGCGCATCATCGAACGACTGTCCCTGTTGGGAGCGGGACGGCGCAGGAGCCGCCGCCTCCTCGAGGGGCAGGAGGCCGTTCTCATCGTCGTGATCGCCCTCCTGTGGGTGGCCATGGGGGTGACGACACCGACCTTCATGGAACCGGCGAGCGTCTTCGCGATCTTCTACACGATCGCCCCCATCGCGGTGATCGGGATCGCCATGACGCCCATCATGTGCACGGCGGGGATCGACGTGTCGGTGGGCGCCTCGCTCGCCGTCGTCATGGTTGTCGTCTCCAAGCTCATCCGCGACGCGGGGGTCGGCGCGCCCGTGGCGATCCTGGCCGCCCTGGCCATCGGGGCGCTCCTGGGCGCGGTCAACGCCGTGCTCATCGCCTTCGGACGGGTGCCCGCCATGGTGTGCACCTTCGGGACGCTCAACGTCTTCCGTTACATCGCCCTTCAGATCTTCGGGGACGCCCAGGTCTCCGGAGTCCCGGGCACCCTCGGGTTTCTGGGCGGCAACCTCCAGCAGGCGCAGTTCCTCGGCCTGCCGTACGCCATGTGGCTCGCCCTCATTCTGACCGCGGCGGTCTGGTACTACATGAGGAATTGGGCGACGGGTCGGCACATCTACGCCATCGGCAACGACCCGAACGCCGCCCGGCTCGCCGGGGTCAAGGTCCGACGCCGGTTGTTCGAGCTCTACGTCTTCTGCGGGATGATGGTCGGCCTGGCCGCGGTCATCTCCGTGGGCGGCGGCGGCCTCATCCAGCAGAACGTCGGCTACGGCATGGAGATGTCGGTTATCGCGGCCTGCGTCATCGGCGGCACCTCCGTCGTCGGCGGTCGCGGGACGGTCCTGGGCACGCTCCTGGGCGCAGTCCTGGTCGGCTCCGTCCAGGCGGCCGTCATCCACCTCCACCTTCCCACCGAGATCACCCAGCTCTTCGTCGGGGTCATCATCCTCGTCGCCGTGGGTGTCGACCTGCTTCGCCAGTCCAGGAGGGCCCGCGCATGACCTCAACCACCACAGCACCGGGGACGGCGCCCGCGCACAAGGACCCCGTCGAGGACCGCGTCGGCGAGTCGCTTCCCGCCCGCATGCTCCGCGTCCTGCTCACCGAGAGAGTGGCCGCCCTCGCCCTGCTCACCGTCATGCTGGTGGCGGTCTTCATGGCCCTGAGCAGCCAGGGCTACCTGTTCGCGCCCTTCGACGCCATCTACATGGCCTCCTCCCTTCAGTCGCTGGTCCCGATCGCCCTGCTCGCGCTCGCGGAGATGTTCGTCATCATCTCCGGGTACTCCGGGATCGACTTGTCGGTCGGTGCCATCGTGTCCCTGGCCGGGATGCTCTTCGGTTATCTGGTGCAGATCGCCGGGATGCCGTTGCTGCCGGCCGTTCTGGTCACCGTGATCGCGGGCGGGGTCCTGGGAGCCGTCAACGGCGTCCTCGTCGGCTACTTCCGGTTCCCGCCTCTGATCGCCACCCTCGCGACCCAGTACGCCTACGCGTCGATCGCCATGGTCGTCAGCGGTCAGGCGCCGATCTCGGGCGACAGGATCACCGCCTCCAACGGGGTGCTCACCGGTCGCATCGCACTGTGGGGCGATGTGCTCCTGCCCGTCCAGGTTCTGACCTTTCTGCTGCCCAGCGTCGTCGTCGCCTGGATCCTGCTGGAGAGGATGGCCTGGGGGCGCTCCCTGCTGGCGGTGGGGACCAACGAGGTCGCTGCCGAGTACGCGGCCCAGAACGTCAGGGCGGTGCGGGCGTCGGCCTATCTCGCCTCGGGTCTGCTGTGCGGCCTGGCCGCCGTCGTCAACGTGGCCCAGTACGCCTCGGCTCGCCCTGACGCCGGTACGACCGGCAGCGGGATGGCCCTGCCGGCCATCACCATCGCCGCCCTCGGCGGGGTGCTCATCCAGGGAGGATTCGGACGCGTCAGCGGCGTGATCACGAGTGCGCTGCTGATCACCTGGCTCAATGCCGGACTGCTGATCTCCATGGAGGGGTCCGCCGGCTCTCGCGCCCAGCTGCTGGCACTGGGCCTGGTCCTGATCGCTTCGATCCTGGTCAACAGCTATGCCGCTCGCCGTTACCGGATGAGAGACTGACCCCGTGGACTCGGACCGCAACAGGAAGCTGAGCATCCGGGAGGTCGCACGCCTGGCGGGCACGTCCGTGGGCACCGTCTCCAACGTGTTCAACCACCCCGAGCGCGTCAGCGGCGCTCTGCGCCGTAGGGTCGAGCGGGTCGTCGAGGCGAGCGGATTCTCCCCGAACGCGACCGCACGAGCCCTGAGCCTGGGTCGGTCCTCCCTCGTCGGCACGGTGTTCTTCGACATCTCGAACCCGTTCTTCGCTGAGACGGCCCACGGGCTGGGGCGGTGCTTCGAGGCCTCGGGGTGTTCGATCGTCGTGGCCGAGACGGGGCAGATCGCCGAGGTGGAGAAGCGGGCTCTGCTCAGCCTGGAGCGCGTGGGTGTCGACGCGGTCATTGTGTGCTCGACCGGCGGGTGCTGGGAGGAACTGGCGCGGCTGAGGGACTGCGGGGTACCCGTCCTGCTCATGGCCCAGCGCAGCGAGCGCCCCGGCTTCCCGGCGGTCGGCGTGAACGACTACGAGGGGATGCGCAAGATCGCCGCGCACCTGTGCTCCAGGGGGATGACCAGGTTCTGCTTCGTCAATGAGGGGATCCGGGCGACCCAGCACAAGGACCGGTGGTCGGGATTCGCCGACGAGCTCGCGAGCCGGTCGCTGGACCTGGAGTCGGTCGACGTCCAGTGGGCCTCCGGGCCGACCTGGGACGGCGGTTACGAGGTGGCCCGGCGCGTGCTCGCCGGCGGGCGCGGGCACTGGCCGGACGCTTTCGTGTGCCTCAACGACTACCTGGCGCTCGGCGTGTCCAAGGCGGTCACTGAGCTCGGACTGCGCGTCGGCGCCGACGTCGGGGTCTCGGGCTTCGACGACGTTCCCTACGCCTCGGTCGTCGAGGCGCCCCTGACGACGGTGCGTCAGCCGATCGCCGAGATGTGCGAGTTCATCGCCGGTGAGGTCGTCTCCAGCTTCGAGAACGGCGCCCCGGTATCGGGCAGGACTTTCGAGGCCGAGTTGGTCGTCAGGCAATCGGCATAGCCCGGTCACCGGTGGTCCGCTCAGGTTGAGCGGACCACCGGTGACCGCAGTTATTCCTCACATTTTATATTTCACACATCCCATATTTCGTACATTGGAATGACGAATCGGAGAGGAGCCCGGCGTGGCGGATGAGCAGAACGTCGACATTTGGCGTCGCGAAGTCGAGGAGCAGTACCTCGAGGCGAAGAGGAAGGACCCCGGCCGTTTCGAGCGGAGGCTGAACATCTCGTGGTCGAACTGGGGATTCGGTCTGGAGGAGCTGGAGAGGTCGGCCGAGCGGCTGGCCGGCAACGGGCTGTCCTTCATCGAGCTGCACGGGAACCATTACGGGCCCTCGCTCGGGTACGAGGTCGAGGAGACCCGGCGGGTGCTGTCCCAGTACGGCCTGCGGACTTCCGGGGTGTGCGGCATGTTCTCCGACGATAACGATCTGTCGTCCAACCGGCCGGTCAAGCAGCAGGCGGCGTTGGACTATATTCGCCGGGAGGTGGAGTTCACTCACGCGATGGGCGGCCACTACCTGCTGGTGGTGCCCGGGTCGTGCGGGCGCTCGGAGGCGTACGACGCCTATGAGCTCCAGCGCTCGGTGATCGCCCTGCGCCGGGTCGCCGGTCTCTTCGAGGAGCTGGGAGTCAAAGCGGCCATCGAGCCCATCAGGTCGGCGGAGGTGTCCATCGTCCATACGGTCGCCGATGCGCTGACCTACATCGACGCCGTCGACTCCCCGGGCGTCCAGTGGATCAATGGCGACGTGTACCACATGCAGGTCGAGGAGCAGAACATCGCGCGCGCCATCCTCCAGGCGGGCGAGCGCCTGGTGAACCTCCACCTGGCGGACTCCAACCGACGTGCCCTGGGCGATGGCTCGATGGACCTGGACACGATCCTCATGGCCGCCTACCTGGTGGGGTGCAATACGGAGGGCCGCTTCCTGACCCCGGAGCCGTTGGGGCCCGGCGCGGGCCCCTACCCGGCGCGCAACGGCGTGCCCGACGTCCCGGCGCTCGATCGGCTCGTCAAGGACACGGTGAGCTACTTGCGCGAGCGCGAGGAGGCAGTCCGCTCCCGCCGGGCCTAGGATCCGTCGGCCGGCGCCGATCGCCGCGCCGGTCCGCGTCAGATCCAGGCAGCGGGATCAGCGACAACGGTCTCGAGCAGGGACCAGGCTGCGCCGGTGGCGCCCGGCATGTGATCGTCGGGAGCCGTGACGATCGTCGGGCGGGCCCACGGCGAAGCCAGCACCCTGTGCTCGAGCTCGGCCTCGAGTTCGGGACGCAGGATGTCGGTGAGCGGGGCGAGGTGCCCGCCCAGGACCACCGTGGAGACGTCGAGGAGATTGATGGCGGCGCCGAGTCCGACGCCCAGCGCCCGGGCTGTCCGGGAGACCGCCTTGCGCGCGGCGGGTGCTCCGGTCCGCCAGGCCGCGACGAGCTCATCGGGTCGGGCCGTCGTCGGCAGCCCGGCGGCGGCGAGGATGAGTCTGCGGCCCGCGTACCGTTCGAGGCACCCGCGGTTGCCGCAGGTGCATTCCGGCCCGTCCGGGTCGACCTGGATGTGCCCGATCTCCCCGGCGAAGCCGTGATCTCCCTCGACGAGGCGGCCTTCGCGCACTAGGGCGGCGCCGATGCCGATCTCGCCCGACAGGTAGATGCAGGAGGGTGTCGAATAGGGGCCGGCCGGTCGCGTCCGCCCGGCCGTCAGTGCGCCGAAGCTCGCCTCGTTTCCCAGGTGCAGGTCGAGGGAGTCGGGAGCCAGGGCGTCGGCGAGCAGAGGCGCCGGGGCGAGGTCCCGCCAGGCGAGGTTGGGGGCCCGCAGCAGGCGGTTGTGGTAGACGAGGCCGGGCAGAGCGAGCGCGACGCCGACTTTGCGGGCGCGGCGGACGGCATCCAGGGCGAGGACGTCGGTGGTCAGGGCCGCCAGCCGGGGGAGGACCTCGGCGGGGTCGGAGGATTCGAAATCGTCGACGACGACGCGCTCGGCCAGGACCTCGCCGGACAGGTCGATGACGCGTACCGCCATGCGCGAGACGTTGACCTCCTGTCCGACGGCGACGAAGGTGCCCGACGCCGGCGCGAGCGGGACCGCGGGGCGGCCCGGCCCGGTGGGGTGAGTCGGCTCGAGTTCGGTGAGGATGCCGGCCGCGACGAGTTCGTCGGCCAGTCGCGAGGCCGTCGAGCGGGTCATCC
>ERZ772924.1666-NODE-1666-length-10517-cov-9.755974_pt1 | contig 10517 bp, 12 predicted proteins | sample MGYA00512116_ERZ772924 | MGnify/ENA primary metagenome ERZ772924 (study PRJEB29015, sample SAMEA2737920) | human oral metagenome | biome: human oral; feature: human-associated habitat; material: dental | place: China | collected 2134 ...
TAGCCAGAAATGGCTATCTTTTTTTGTGGAATGAAAAAGTTACGATATTTCAGGAAAATCAAAGAAAAATATAATTTAATTATTAGTTTATAGTGTATAAATCAAAAAGATAAACACAATATATAGTATATTTTTTCTTCAAAATTCTATAAAAACACAATATATTGTTAAAATTTGACAAATTAAAAAAAGTAAGGTATCATTTACTAGATTAGTATATCAAGGAGTAGAAATGGAACCATTTAAAAAAGATATTAGAAAAAAAAGTATCAGAAGAGGATTAGAAAAAAAAGCTAAAGAGTTTGAAGATTCGGCTGTTAGATTACTTGAGGCTCCTGCATGTTTTAATTCAAGTGTTGGAAGATATTATTATTCAATGTATATTAGAGTTATGCAGATATCAAATATTTTAAATAAAGAATCAGAAAATAAACAATCAGAAAATAAACAAAATAGTAATGAGAAAGAAGATATACATATACATACTATAGGTTTTTTTGTTAAAAAAGTCAAAGAGGCTATAAAAAAAGAAAGGGTATCAGAGAAAGAAAAAAAGGAAATAATAAAAACATTGGAGAAGCTGAGATTATTCCGTGGTTTTAGAAATCGGGCGGATTATAGTGAAAAAAGCGTAGACGAAGAACAAATTAAGCAATTAAAATATCATTTAGAAAAATTTAATGGTTTTTATGAAAAAATAATAAAAATACTAGATATAGAATCGAAAGAAATAGATTAAGAAAGAAGTGTCCAAATGAAAAGAGAGATATTGAAAAAGACCATCGAGGAGTTAAAATTAAAATACCCTACTTTAGAAGTTTTGCAAAGTTATAATAAAGCCCTTGAAGTTGATGAACTTGTTATAAAAGATGAAGATTTGAAATATAGTTCTAATTTTGAGTTTGATGATTTTTTATATGATATTATTGATAAAAATATTTATTCCAAAAATTTAGATATTTATTGTTACTATGTTTTAGAAGGTGAATTCGAAGAAATGAAATCAAAACAATCTAATATTTATAATTATAAACTTGATGTTATTTCAGAAAAAATTTCAGTAAACGACATCAAAACAGTTGTTTCAAATTATGCAAAAAAAAATCTTGAACAACTTGATTTGACAATTACGTTAGATACAGACGAAGATACCAAAAGAACAATTATAGTTAAAGATGAATTACTTATAAAAGAAAGTGTTCTTGAAAATATAAAACCTATTTTGAAAATAAAAGAAGTTGAAAATACAAAAGAAGGGTGATTCAAATGAAAAAAATTTTGATAAACGATATACTGCTAATAAATTCAAAACTTAACATACAAGAAAAATTAGTCGAAAAATTTAATAATTCAGAGGATCGAGCTTTAAAAATGGATTTGCAATTTAAATCTCCAAGATTTACTGAGGTAAAAAATGGTGAAGAAACGAAAAAAATATCATTTGAACTTAGAATTTCAAACAATGATTATGAAATATTGAATATGGAGTCGGAATACATAATTTCGATTATGTCGGACGGTAATGTTAAAGACGAAAAAGAAGTTAAAAAGGTTGAAAAACACATCACAAATTTATTACGTATAAAAATTACAGAGGATATAAACGCTGTTATAAAAAACAGTATTTTCCCAATAGGTGTTCCACATCCCATTGAAGAATTATAAAAAATAAAAAAAGAGAGCCTAATTACTCTCTTTTGTTTTTATAGCTGTTTCAATCTTAACTTTCAAAATTTTTAAATCCTGAAGTTCCATTTCTTCCAGCTCTATAATTTTAATTTGTTTTAGATTCTGAATATCTTTTTCATCTAAGTTTTTGATTTTTAAATTTTTCATTTACGACTCCGTTGTATTTTCAAGTTATCTATGATAAAATGAAAATGTAATAAGATTATAATAACTCTATCAATACTGCAAATATTGTTAGAGTTTTTTTGCCCTAAAATTTGCCCTAATTTTTGTAAGCAAAAGAATATATTGGGGAGAAAGCAAAATATAAATGCTGGCATTTAAAACTTGCAAAAACAAGGGATTTAAAACTAAATAAAACATTGTAAATGTCTTAAAAATAAATGATTTGAATTTGGGCAAAATTCCAAGAAACTAAGAAAAAATAGTTATTTATAAAAAGGCACTTATATTGGTGTCTTTTTGTTTACCTAAATTTAAGAAAATTTATTATAAATTTTGAATTATACACTATTTCATAAGAGGGAATCCTTCTCGTTGTTAAAAAGATTTTATTTTTTAGTAAGGTATAGTGCTAGAGTGAAAGGGAAAATTAGATAATGAAAATAGATGAAGTTTTGGAAAAAATTTTTAATATGAGAACGATTGACAAGAGGATAACTAATGAATCTTTAAATCAAAATAATGAAAAACTGAAAAAAATATATGAGTTACTGGGAAAGCCGTGTAAAAATAAGAAGATTATTCATATTGCAGGAACGAATGGGAAAGGTTCGACAGCTACATTTTTAGAGGGTATTTTTTTCGCAGCGGGATATTCTGTTGCAAAGTTTACTTCACCGCATATTTTACGGTTTAATGAGAGAATTTTGGTGGATAAAGAGATGATTTCTGATGAGGATGTTGTGAAGTATTATGAAGTTGTTATGGATATTTTGGAAAAAAATTCGTTGCAGATAAATTTTTTTGAGATAACGACTTTTATGGCTTTACTTTATTTTGAGGCAAAAAATTCTGATTTTATATTTCTAGAAACTGGTCTTGGCGGAAGATATGACGCTACAAATGTTGTAAATTCGACAATTGCGGCTATAACAAATGTGAGTTTTGATCACGTCAGTCTTTTGGGAAATTCACTTGAGAAGATTGCAGACAGGAAAGCTGGAATTATAAAGAATGGACAGTTGTGCATTTACGCCCAGAATTTGGCTGAATTGGAGAATGCTGTAAAAAAGGAAACTGATAATTCAGTAAATGTCTTGAAAAAGTATGAAAATTTACAAGTCGAACTGGATACCCAAAATTATAAGACAATTGTGAAGATTTTGAAAAATGAAAATTTGAAAGAATTTGAAAATATTGAGGATAAAAAAAATAAATATAAGTTGAAAAAAACATTTATATTGCCACTTTTTGGAAAATTTCAGGCAAATAATTTTTTGATTGCTTATGAAGTTGCTAAAATTTATGGTATCAGCGACGAAATTATTCAGAAAGGGCTTGATGAAATTTCGTTGGCTGGACGGTTTGAGATTTTTTCACAAAATCCAGCTACAATACTGGATGTGGCTCATAATGATGATTCTGTACGAGTTCTTGTAGAAAATTTGAATGAACTTTTTAAAAACGATGAAGTGATTTTTATTCTTTCGATACTTGGAACAAAGGACATTGCAAATATTTTTGAGAAAATTTTGGAAAAAAATTACAAAATTTTTATAACGTCTTTAAAAGACGTTACTTACGGACTTTCTGCCAATGAAATAAAGAAAAATCTGGAAAATGCAAATATTTTGACAAATAATATTATTTTTGAAGACAATATTTTAGATGCCTATAATCAAGCAAAAGAAATGGTCTTGGAAAAGAATAGTCGGTATAAGGCGATAGTGGTTTGTGGCTCTTTTTATGAAATTGCGAAATTTAAGAAGTTGTTTTTGAAATAAATAAAATTTATAAAAAGTTAGGGAATACAAGGAGAAATGAGATTGATGTTTTTTCTTGTATTTTTTTCGAAAAATTTTATGTAAATCTATAAATAGAAATTAGTTATTTATAATTAATTTTAAAATATTTCATTTTAAATCAATATTCTAATTCAAAAAATAGACAAATAAAATTTTATTTGATATACTTGTATAGAAAATAAAAATATTTTAAAGAAAGGATTTTAAGAATGAAAAAAATTTTAATAATTGCAATGTTAATTATTTTAAGTGTTGTATCATATAGTAAGAATAAATCATATGATGAAGTACCTATTGAAAAAATAAAAAAATTTACTTCAAGTCAATTATTAACTCCGACTAAAGCTGATTTGATTGACCTTGATAGTAGAGGTTATGCATTGGTAAAATTGTTAGAAGGAAAATACAAAAATCAAGAAGGATATGTAAAATTAAAAGGAATTGGTGAATTTGGTGGTATAATGGTGATTCGTCAATATTTATTTGGTAAAAATCCAACATCTGCTAAAGTTTATTTACATGCATCTCATAGAGAAAATGAAACGGAAATGGGAATAGTAGTGTATGAAGATATTCCTGAGATTAAAGGGATAATAGAACATTCCGATGATGTTAATTTGGCATTGTATTATCGGGGATATACTTATACAATCAACCGATTTATTGCAGAGTTAGCAGGAGATATAGACGGAGAATCTTATGATTGCAGTACAGAATCTTCAAGAGCTTATGTAGAGTTATTAAGTGAAGGAGAATATTGTAAATAATAATTATATAGAGAAGGAGAAAATTATGTTATACGAAATAGATGAAAATAAAACGCTTCAACCTCTTGAATTTTATAATGTTGGAGATTTAAATAAAAATGAAAAAGATTTAGAAAATTTATTGGTAAAGAATCTTGAAATTTTATTTACTGAAAAAAATCAATTAATGCCAATTTTTCAAGAAAGGCAACGTCAGGAAGAACCTGATTTATATGCTATAGATAAATATGGAAATTTAGTAATTTTTGAGTTTAAAAAAAATAATGCCAATGAAAATGCAGTTAATCAGATTATGAGATATGCTCAAAAATTTGGAAAAATGAAATATACGAAACTTAATAAGAATTTTAAAAAATTTACTGAAAATCCTGATAGTGATTTACAAAAGAGCCATCAGGAGAGTTTTGGACTTGACGAACCTCTATCTATTGAAAAATTTAATTTACATCAGAAAATGTATATTATTGGAAATTCATTGGATTTAGAGTTGATTGAAACTATAGAATATTGGAAAAATAAAAAAGTGGATATTGATTTTTTACCTTATAGAATTTATAAAATTAATAATAAAGATTATTTTGAATTTTTTGCTAAGCCTTATGATTACAATCAAAATATAAAGGATAGAAAAGGAATAATATTTGATACGAATAAAACGTATAATTCTAAAGCTGTTTTTGATATGATGAAAAATGATAAAATAAGTGCTTATGGAGATGCAAGAAAATTTATAGATTATTTCAAAAAAAATGATTACGTTTTGTATTATCATAAAGGTTTCGGAATAATAGCAATCGGACAGATAATTTCAGAAAAACCACAAGAAAACAAAGAAAATAAAGAAAGATTTCATAAAGTAAAGATTTTAACGACAAAAATAGAAAATGAAAAGGAAATGAAATTTTTAAAACCTAGTGAAATTACTCAAATTCTTGAAAAAAATTTTTATTACGCTTCTACTGTTAAAAAGCCATACCTTACGATAGAAGAAGTGAAGTCTCTTGAAGATGAATTATTAAGAAAATATAAAAAAAATAAATAATGAATGAAAAACTGTTTCATAAATATAGATGATACAGTTTTTTTTGTAAAAATTTATTTAATAAAATTCCCAATCCCTTTTCTTTCATAAAAAATATGTTATACTTATAATGAGAAAAAGTAAAAGTTCAGATATGCAGTAAAGAGGAAAATATGGAAAAATATGTGATGTTTCGAGGAAAAGTTATAGATAAATGGTACGACTTTGATAAAAGGGCACATTATCATATTGTTGCGATGGATGATGAGGGGAAAAAATTTGATTTGGCGGTTAATACTGGGAGTATTTATGAGAAGATGAATGAGATTGTTTCTTCCAATTTGAAGGTTTATTATGATGAGAATTATAATTGCCGAAAGAGAATTGTCCATAAAATGCTATTGCAAAAAAATGCCATTACAGAATGTCACAAGGATTTATATCTGGATTATATTAGAATGAAACTTTTTCCACACGAAAAGATGATACAGATGAAGGGGTTTGATGTAACAAGTATTTACTTGACTGGGATTATTGAAAAGAATGTTGTGCAGGCTATGAATAATGATGATTATGAAGTGATTGCGTTTGGAAGGCTTTATGCGAATGGGAAAGGGTTGCATGATATTCATATGAATCAGGGAAGTGTGGATAATTTTAGGAAAAATGATGCTTCGTATTCTGATGGAGGGCTGTTTTTTAGAAATAGACGAGATAATAAGATTACAGCTGTATTTATTGCATTTATTACTCAAAGTTTGAATATGCCTGAAAGTGTTTAGAGTCAGATTAATAAAAATTAGATGGAATTTATGAGGTTGATTTTAAAATAAATTTTTATAAAAATAATTAATAAAATATGGGGAAATATAAAAGATAGAAAAGAAAAGAGGTGTGACAAAGATGTCTATAAGAAATTTTGCTACAAAACTTAAAATGAAACGTGAAGAGTTTTGGAAATACATTTCCATATCGCATAAAAAAGCCAAAAATAATAATGAGTTTGTAGACTATTTAATAGATATTCTATCAAAAAAAACAGATGAGGAAATTTTTGATTTTGAAATAATTACATTTGAATTAATGCGTGAAAGTTATAATGAAAAGTTGTGGTGTGCCTCGTATCTTGTAAACGGCGACACAGCGAGCTGGAGTTTTGATTTTTTTAGGCTATGGTTGATTTCGCAGGGAGAAAAAATATATCATTCAATTATAAAAAATCAGGATAATTTATCAAAATATATAAACATATCTTTTGAAGCAAAATTTATGACAAATTATTTTGAAAATGAAAACTTTGCTTTTATTCCAGCCTATGCTTTTTCAAGAAAAAACTGCTCACACAATATTTTAAACAAGGAAAGTTACAAAATTAATAACAAAACTATTTTTCAAGATGATTTTATTGATGAGTACAATAAAAAGTTAAATAATTACAAAAGAAAAATAGGATATATTAATAAAAAATATCCAAAAATAATATTTCACTGGTGTGCCCAATTTCCAAACAGCATGAAAGAAGTGTGTCCAACATTATTTAAAAAAATGTATTTTTAAAAAAATAAGGGAGTGCCTTAATTTATGGGACATTCCCTCTTCTCTAATGAGATTTAGTATTTTATATGTCTTTTCTTTATTTATTTTCGCAGGATTGCTCATTGCCGCAAAACCTTACCTTGCAATAAAGATTTATCCTAATAATTAAAATTATGGCAAGATTGCTACGCAATAACCTATGGCTAGACTACGACTTTTATTTGTCCAACTCCGAAACTCCTCCTTCCAGTCGTCAGACAGTCGTAGCTGAACAAATAAAAGCTCCGTCGGTTTATTAAAATTATCTTTAAATATTAATTTTTTATCCTTTATTGAAAAAGTTTGTAATAAATTCGTTACGTAAATGGAAAATAAAATTAACGTAAAATAATTAATTCTTTATTACTTTTATTTAATATTTCTCTACCATCTTTTTTAACTACAACGTCATCTTCAATTCTAACTCCGCCCCATCCGTCAAAATAAAGTCCTGGTTCAGAAGTTACAACCATGTTTTCTTTTAGTTCAATGTGTGAAGCACTTGATAAGTAAGGTAATTCGTGAATTTCAGCACCGATTCCGTGTCCCAGTCCATGTCCAAAATATTCGCCGTATCCTTTTTCAGTTAAAAAGTTTCTAACAGCTTTGTCAACATCATCTGACATTATTCCTTCTTTTATAGTATTGACACCCAATATTTGTGCTTCTAGAACAGTATTATAAATTTCTACGTGTCTATCAGAAATATTGTCTCCATAGTAAACAGTTCTTGTCATATCTGATACATATCCTTCATAATATGCCCCAAAATCCATTGTAATAAATTCTTCCTTTTGAATCTTTTTGTCAGAAGCTACTCCGTGTGGCATAGCTGAACGGTATCCGCTGGCAAAAATTGTAGTAAATGAACGGTCATCAGCACCTAATTTTCTTTGAATGTATTCCATATATGAAGAAACTTCCTTTTCAGAAACGCCTTCCTTTATAATTTTTAAAGCTTCTGAAAAAGCCACATCACTAATTTCTACAGCTTTTTTAATAAGTGCAATTTCTTCTTCTGATTTTACCATTCTTTCCATTACAAGTTTATTTCCAACTGGCACTAATTCCACTTTGAAAATGTCTTTTATCGTTTGATAAAGAGAAAATGACACATTCACATCCTCAAATCCCACATTTTTTAGCCCAAATTTCTTTATATATTCTCCAACTGTCTGAAGTGAGCCACGTGAGACTTCCACAAATTCAAATCCCATTTCACTAACTTGTTTAGTCGCTTGCGTCTTGTATCTAAAATCCGAAAAGAAAAAATTCCCATTTTTTGTCGCAAGAGCAACTCCAGTTGTCCCAGTAAACCCAGTAAAATATCGAAGATTATACAAATCCGTAATAAACAATCCATCAATATTTAATTCATTTAAAATTCTTGATAATTTTTCAGTTCTTTTTTCCATGTTTTCTTCCTCTTTTTATTAATTTTTTTACTTTTAAAGTGTAACACAAATTTAAAATTTTTTCTATTTATTTTTTAGTTAATTGAATGTAAACGGTTTTCTGACTATTCCTGATGAACAGTTATCAGTTATAAAATTTATATGCATTCCTCTTGCCCCCTGTATTGCTTGAGCTTGTAATACGCTATTTCCACCTGATGCTCCTAAAATAGATACTGAGCCTCCTCTAGTAAACTTAATTTTTACCATAACTGTGACAGTTTTCCCCAATCTTTGTGCTGCTACAGGTAATTTTAAACGGCTATTATAAGAAACTGAGAAATCTCTTCCTTCCTTACATCCATTACTGTTTACAGTTCCAGAAGATTTATCTTTTCCTTGTCCAACACTTGCAGAATTTCCAGCTAATCCAGTTTGATGTCTATTTTTTTTACCCTTGTTATTTCCTTCATCGCCATTTTTGTTTTTTGTCTCACGTGACATTGATAATCCAGAGTTTAAATTTGATATCCTTTCAGTTTTACTTGCAGAATTTTTAGAAACATCAAAACTTCTTGATATCGAAGAATTATTATTTTTTGAAATTGAATTTGTTTCATTTGTCTGAGATAGCTTTGTATTATTAGATTTGGTTACCGTTGTTAAAGGTAAGGCTTGCTGAGAAGTCTTAACTGCAGGGGATGTTAAGGCATCTTGTGATAATACGGACTTTGAAGATTCCTCTGGTTTTACTATTGTGGGAATGGGAGAATTTTTGGAAGACTTGACAGCTTGTGATAGCGATTGCTGAATTTTAGGCTGTATTGAGGATTTCGAAAAAGATTGTCGTTTTAGGATATTAATTTTGTGAGATTGCTGATTGTTAATATCTGAAACATTTTTTGACTGACTATCACTTTTTTTTAAACTGCCTGTTCTGTTAATTTTTTCTTCATTATCCATGTCAACTTTATTTCCCATATTATTTTCTTCCAAAATACTATTTTTTAAGTCAACAACAATAGTCTGCTTTTCTTTTTTTTCTTCAAGTTTCTGTTTTAAAACTGGAGTTGCAATAGGAATAAGAAGTATTCCAAAGTTTATTGCAGCTGAAATTATGTAATATTTCATTTTTCACATCCATTCATAACTTATACATATTTAATTTTTTGTAGTTTTAATTCTTATTTTGAATATTTAAACTTATATTTTCAATATTCATATTTTTTAAAATGCTCATCGTATCTACAATATCCTTATATTCCAAATGCTCATCCGCTGTCAAAGTTATATTTTTTAATACTTCTTTTGGTAATTTTGAAAACTCAGAAGAAATATTTTCCTTTGAAACCTCCTGAATATTATCATTTATCTTCAAAAAATATTTTTTATCTTTATTAAAAATTACTTCAATTTTAGTATTTTCCTTCTGTTCCAGCTTTGTAGACGTCTTAGGAACTGATAATTGAAATTGTGAATAATTATTAAATGTGGTTGCTATCATAAAAAATATTAGTAACATAAAAATCACATCAATTAAATTTAACATTGAAATATCCACATTTTGCCTTCTTCGTCTTTTAGAAAATTTCATACTTTTCTCCTAAATTTTTATAAAATTAATTTACATTTTAGAATTAATCTTTTACTCTGCTCAAAAACTGTAAAGCTGCCCTTTCCATTTCAGCCACAATTATATCAATCTGCCTATTAAAATAATTATAAAAAACTAATGCTGGTATCGCTACAATTAATCCAAATGCAGTTGTGTAAAGTGCTTCTGAAATTCCACTAGCAACAATTCTTGCAGTACTTTCGCCATTTCGAGTAAGTGCTGAAAATGCTGTAATCATCCCTGTAACAGTTCCCAGCAGTCCCAATTGCGGTGCTGCATTTACAACAGTTCCTAATAGGCTCATACCTTTTTCAAGCTCTGTAGTCTGCTCTAAAATACTTTCGCTTATAATACCTTCAATAACTTGTCTATGAGAATTATCAAGTTCAGCAAAGTTAATATCCATATTGGAAACAATTTTTGTCACACTTTTAGAAACAGAATCAGTCTTATCTTTACAAAGTTTTAAAATTTCTTCCTTATTTCCAG
>ERZ772924.1667-NODE-1667-length-10498-cov-102.343196_pt1 | contig 10498 bp, 7 predicted proteins | sample MGYA00512116_ERZ772924 | MGnify/ENA primary metagenome ERZ772924 (study PRJEB29015, sample SAMEA2737920) | human oral metagenome | biome: human oral; feature: human-associated habitat; material: dental | place: China | collected 2134 ...
CGCGATGCCGGCGGCCAGGCCGCCGCCGCCCACGGGCACGAAGACGCGGTCGAGCCCGGCGTCCTGCTGGATCATCTCCAGACCGATGGTTCCCTGCCCGGCGATGACGCGCGGGTCGTCGAAGGGGGCGATGAAGGTCGGGCCATCGGCGGCCAGGCGCTGGGCCTCGGCCTTGGCGGCGTCGAAGTTCTCCCCGAGCAGGAGGACCTCGCCGCCGAGCGCGCGCACAGCGTCGACCTTGATGCGCGGAGTGACGGTGGGCATGACGATGGTGGCGCGGATGCCCAGGATCGAGGCGGAGCGGGCCACGCCCTGGGCGTGGTTGCCGGCCGATGCGGTCACGACGCCGCGGGCGCGCTCGGCGTCGGCCAGGGCGTGCATAGCGTTGTAGGCGCCGCGGATCTTGAAGGAATGGACGGCCTGAAGGTCCTCGCGTTTGGCCGCGACGACGTTGCCCAGACGCGCGGACAGGGCGGGCAAGACCTGCAGGGGCGTGTGCTCGGCGGCCTCGTAGACGGGGGCGCGCAGAATGGCGCGCAGGTAGCGGGCCCAGTCCCAGGGGGCGTCGGCGGCGTCAGTGATGTCAGTGGAGCGGTCCTTCACGACCCCACCCTAGATGAACGGTTCCGGGGCCGACCGAGCTCCGACTGGGTGCCGCGCGCTGGACAGGAGAGAATTGCGGCACTAGCAGGAGGTTCAGTTCTGCACCGTCATTGAGCAGTGGTTCGGTCTGCATCCCGATTTTTCCGAGTTCCTGTCCGGCATAGTTTCCTGGTTTTCTCTGCGCTGGAGGCCCGATAATGGCTGATATCCATATAGTGCGAGGCAATCTCGAGGCGCTGTCGCCGCCGGCACGCCCGCCCTTGAGGCGGGGACGACCGGATCGAAATCGGCTCAGCGGTGGGCGCGCGCGAAGGGGCTGAGCTGAACAGTGGCGACGTGGGCGACATATGCGGCTGGCGTCACGGACCGCTGGGAGAAACCGCGGAGGCACTGCGGACGATCAGCACCTCGCTGGCCGACCTGGAGGACGAGGCGCAGCTGGCGCTTGCACGGCTCGTCTCCGAGGCTCCGAGTATCGATGCGGCTCGTGACGCCCTGGGACGTTGCAGCACTTCCCACGGCGAACTCCTGAAACAGGTCAGCTCCCTGGGAAGGGCGACGTCTGAGGCGTGCGACGGTGTGGCGGTGGTGGAGAAGAAGGTGGTGGCCTGTCAGGACTACGCCGCCGACCACCCCCTGCTCACGCTCCACCCCGACGGCACGGTCTCCACGGCCGGGCAGGCCGCCGGCGGCAGCGGCGGCACGGCCTCGGGGCTCACGGCCGGGCAGCTGCAGGAGTAGGCCGACGAGCTCGAGACGATGGTCTCAGCACCCCTTCTCTACGCCAACGAGGTCGACGGATCCTTCGCAAACAGCCTGACAACCTCGGCAACCCCGAACCCGCAGCCCGGGCCATCGCCCGCGCCGCCCGTGCCGCCCGACCACAGCTCCAGTCCGACCAGGCCGTCACGCGGCAGCCCGGACACCTCCCGGTCCGGTCGTCTCCGTGATGGCGGGCCGGATGACAGCGAAGGGGACGGCGACAACGACAGCAGCACGGGACCCGGACAGCCGGTTCCCGGCGAGCACGCGGACATGCCCGGCGTGGACCCCTGGCAGTACCCGGGCGACTCCCCCGGCGAGGGATCGGGGCAGCATGGTCAGAGAAATCCAACTATGCATGATTACGCCGTTCACGAGCTCGCCGCCACCGCCGCGGAGGCATGCGCTCCGGCGTGGCCGGACGCGTCGGCGAACCTGCGTCACTATCTCGAGAACACCGGCACCCCCCAGGGGGTCGACGTCGATGGCATGCTACATGATATTCCCAGCCTACACGATGGATCGCAGGCGGACGCCGAGGTTATGGCGGGGGAAAGCAGTGGAGGACGCGCAGGCCTCGGGAGCGACCGGACCGGTGACTTACCCCTTCAACACCCCATGGACACCGGAAGGCCCCGATGACAGCGAGAACTGGTTCTACGCCACGGGGAACTACCAGTACGCCACGGACGGCACCGTCACCGTCTACCCACCGACGGACGACAACTCGGAGTGGACCTACACGTACGACTATCGCGTCCACATGGCCGACCGCTACAACTGGGACGGGAACAAGTCCACCAATATCCTGGGCATGAACATCACGGACGCGGAGCTCCAGGAGCTGCACCGTGCCGGCATCGCCCAGGAGTACGACCTGACTGGCGAGTCCTCGGTCAGGAACGGTCGTGGGAGTAAGTAAAACAATGCTCGCCTGCAGAGGCCGTGTCGTTCACGGTGCAGCGGCTGCGGTGGTGATCGTACTGACTCTTGCTGGTGCAGTCGGGTGCGGCTCGTCGCGACCGAGCCGTGCGGACGCGAGCTCGGCCGCCACTGCAGGCGCGGCCCAGCAGACCGGCGCTCCCTACCCGGCCGACATGGACCACCTGGACGACATCCTCGCCATCGGCACCGGACACGAACTCCCTCAGGACGCCAACGTCACCTCAATCAGCCCTACCACCAACCTCTCGGACCTCAGCCCCGGCACCTGGGGGTACGTCATCGCCTTCACCGCCACCGACCAGCCCATCCGCGACTACGTCACCGAACACACCGGCTTCTCCGGCGAGAACATCGAAAACGACCGAACAACGACAGAAAGCCCTTTTGGTTTAGAGGACGTCGACCTGAGCGCCATCAACAACCCCTGGAGCGCTGGCTTCGGCGACACCATTCTCCTCATCGAACGACCCCTGGGACGCGGCTGGCTCATCATCATAGGCGGCGGCCGCTAAAACAACGGAACCAGAAGAGGGAGCGGCCAGGAGAACTCCGCTCGCCCTCGCTCAAACCGACCGGAAGCAGACTGAACCGCGGCCATCGCCGGATCGGTCCCGCGGCCCAGCAGCGAGGCTCAATAGCGCGGCAGCCTGCCCAGGTCGCGCACCGCGCCGACATCGGCGCTCGTGGCGAGCATGGCGTAGGCGCGCAATGCGGCGCTGACCCTCCGAGGCCGCTCCACATGCGGCGACCACGCATCGGCCCCGCGTGCCTCCTCAACGGCGCGCCGCTCGGTCAGCTCGGCCTCATCGACCACGAGCTCGATGCGGCGGTTGGGAATGTCGATCTCGATACGGTCGCCGTCGCGCACCAGGCCGATGAGACCGCCGGCAGCCGCCTCCGGGGAGACATGCCCGATGGACAGGCCCGACGTACCGCCGGAGAAACGGCCGTCGGTCAACAGGGCGCACTCCTTCCCCAAATGCATCGACTTGATGTAGGTCGTCGGGTACAGCATTTCCTGCATGCCCGGGCCGCCGCGCGGGCCCTCGTGATTGATGACGACGACGTCCCCGGCCTCGACCTTCTTGCCGAGAATGCCCTCGACGGCGTCCTCCTGGGATTCGAAGACGACGGCCGGTCCCGAGAACGTGAGGATGGAGGCGTCCACCCCCGCGGTCTTGACAATGCAGCCCTTCTCCGCGATGTTGCCGAACAGGACCGCCAGCCCGCCGTCGGCCGAGTAGGCGTGGGCGACGTCGCGGATGCAACCGCCCGCGCGATCGGTGTCGAGGACCTCCCATCGCGACGCCTGGGAGAACATCTCCGTGGTGCGCACGCCCGCAGGGGCGGCGAGGTAGCGAGTGCGGATCCTCTCCGAAACGCCGGACCCCGGGACCCCATCAGCTCCGGGGCGGGCGATGTCGTAGGCGGCCAGGGAATCGGCCAGCGTGCCGTGCAGCACCGTCGAGACGGAGGTGTCCAGCAGGCCGCCGCGGTCGAGTTCGCCGAGGATCCCCATGATCCCGCCCGCCCGATGGACGTCCTCGACATGGTAGAGGTTCGTGGAGGGGGCGAGTTTGGACAGGTGCGGCACCCTGCGGGAGAGCCGGTCGATGTCGGCCATGGTGAAGTCCACCTCGGCCTCCTGAGCGGCGGCCAGCAGATGCAGAACCGTATTGGTGGACCCCCCCATGGCGATGTCCAGACTCATGGCGTTCTCGAAGGCGGGCTTGGTCGCGATGGAGCGTGGCAGGACGGAGGCGTCGTCCTCCTCGTAGTAGGCGCGGGTGATACCGACGATCCGACGGCCCGCCTCCTTGAACAACTCGCCGCGGTCGACGTGGGTGGCCAGCAGGGAGCCGTTCATCGGCAGGGCCAGGCCGAGGGCCTCGGTCAGGCAGTTCATGGAGTTGGCGGTGAACATGCCCGAGCACGAGCCGCAGGTCGGGCAGGCCAGGCGCTCGATGGAGGAAATGGTGGAGTCGGCGACGGCGGGGTCGGCGGCGTCCATCATGGCGTCGATGAGGTCGAGCTTGCGGGTGGTGCCGTCGGCGGACACCATCGTGCCCGACTCCATCGGCCCGCCGGAGATGAAGATGGTGGGGATGTTCAGACGCAGGGCGGCCATGAGCATGCCAGGGGTGATCTTGTCGCAGTTGGAGATGCACACCAGAGCGTCGGCGCAGTGCGCGTTGACCATGTACTCCACCGAATCGGCGATCAGGTCGCGGCTGGGTAGAGAGTAGAGCATGCCGTCATGGCCCATGGCGATGCCGTCGTCGACGGCGATGGTGCTGAACTCCTTGGCCAGCCCGCCCGCGGCCTCGATCTGCTCGGCCACGAGCCGGCCGACATCGCGCAACCCCACATGACCGGGCACGAACTGGGTGAAGGAGTTGGCGATCGCGATGATCGGCTTGCCGAAATCGGAGTCCTTAATACCCGTGGCGCGCCACAGGGCGCGGGCGCCGGCCATATTGCGGCCGGAGGTGGAGGTTGCACTGCGATAGCGAGGCATGAGCGTCTCCTTGGGACGAGCAATTTCGACAAGCCCCAACAGTAGCCGTCACCGCGTCGCCTCAACGCGAGGCCTCGGTCAGTGATGGGGAGTCCTTCCCGCGGTCGCGCCGATGCGCCGGTGCGACCCATCGCCCGAGCCGGGTGCGAACCCCCGGCCCGGGCGAGCGAATTAGCGCACACGAGGCTTCTGCTCCTGCGCTCAGGGCCGCCGGTGGCGATGGCGGGCGCGAGATCGGCATTCTCGTACGAGGCTGACGGCGGCGCCGTCGATCTCGGTCCGACATGTCAATCTCGGTGAGCCGGCCCGCCGCGGTCCACCGTGAGGAGCGTGCGGCGGGCGGCCCGATCGGTGCGTCAGTTATCGCGGAGGATGGCGAGGATGCGCAGGAACTCGACGTAGAGCCACACGATGGTCACGACGAGTCCGAAGGCCCCCGCCCACGCGTAGCGGGTGGGCAGTCCGGACTCGACGCCGCGCTGGATGGCCTCGAAATCCATGGCGAGGCTGAAGGACGCCATGACGACGGCGAGGACGCCGACGATCAGTCCCAGCGGAATGCCCATGACCTCCATGCTGCGCATGCCCCACGGGTCGGAGACGACGCCGGTGAGCATGAGGACGACGTTGACGATGCTGAACAGCAGGTAGCCGCCCATGGCCACCAGGAGGATGCGCGCGGCCCTGCCGGAGACGCGGAAGCCGGCGAATTTGTAGACGCACAGCATGACGGCGAAAGTCGCGAACGTGGCGAGGACCGCCTGCAGGACGATGCCGGGGAAGGCGTACTCCATGACGCCGGAGAGAGCGCCGAGCATGGCGCCCTCGAACACCGCGTAGACGAGGATGAGCACCGGGCTGGGCTCACGCTTGAAGGAGTTGACCAGGCCCAGAACGAGGGCGCCGATGCAGCCGACGATCATGGCACCGTAGCCGAGCCCCGCCGTGGCCCGGTGAGTGGCCAGGAACCAGGCCACGGCGCCCACGCCGACGATGACGGCGAAGATGCCGGCGGTGCGAACGATGACGTCGTCGTAGGTCATGCGACCGCGATCGACGTTCGTGGCGCTCGGAGCCGCGTACTGGCTCTCCAGACCGGCGAGCCGCTCAGGGGAGACCTGAGGCTGACCGTAGGCGGCCGCCGTCGGGCCGTACTGGCCCGGCCGGTAGCCGGGCATGGCCGGGTAGCCGTTGGGCGTCACCGGCTGCGACGGCGCAGCGACGGGACCACGGCCGTTGAAGGCCGCACTGCGGGAGAAGAACGGATTGCTCACAGTGGCATCCTCTCGAATAGGGCCAAATGCGTGTGGTGCTCGGAGCCGGATCCTCCGGCACCGACCCCGTACTCGTAACACCCCTATCCTGCCCGAGATTCCGTCCCGACGCCTAGTCCCGTCGGCTCCGCTCGGGGCGGGGAGAGCTCCCCGCCCCGAGTCCGGCTCGCCGCCGGCGAGTGCGCCTCCGAGCGGGCACGCCCGGCGATTCCCCGCACCCCAGTCCGAGTTCATCGCCCGGACCGACCGCTCTCGTCCTCCAGGAGGAACCCGCCGGGTATGCGGTTCGTTACACGGGCTGATGGGGCGCGCAGCGGTCCGCTCCTAACCTTGATTCCACATCGGAATCCAATCGTGATCCGACGCTCTCCGCACACCCAGCCCGCCTTCTTCGAGAAGTAGTGATTCCCCATGATCGAGGCCGTCAACCTGACCAAGCGCTACGGTGACAAAGTCGCCGTCGACCACATCTCATTCACCGTCGCGCCCGGCACCGTCACCGGCTTCCTCGGCCCCAACGGAGCGGGCAAATCCACCACCATGCGTATGATCATGGGCCTGGACAAGCCCACCACCGGCTCGATCAAAGTCAACGGCCGTCCCTACCGCTTCCTGCCCGCCCCGCTGCGGGAGGTCGGCGCCCTGCTGGATGCCAAGGGCCTGCACGGGTCGCGAACGGCACGCGCCCATCTGACCCAGCTGGCCGTCTCCAACGCCATCCCCACCAGACGGGTCGATGAGGTTCTGGAATTGACCGGCCTGACCGCCGTGGCCAAGAAGCGCGTCAAAGGATTCTCCCTGGGCATGGGCCAGCGCCTCGGCATGGCCGCCGCTCTCCTGGGCGACCCCCAGGTCCTCCTCTTCGACGAGCCCGTCAACGGCCTGGACCCCGAAGGAGTCATCTGGGTCCGGGAGACCTGCCGCCGCCTGGCCGCCGAGGGCCGTACCGTCTTCATCTCCTCTCACCTCATGAGCGAGATGGCTCAGACCGCCGATCACCTCCTGGTCATCGGGCGCGGCAGAATCCTCACCTCCGGCCTGGTCCAGGACGTCATCGCCTCGGCCACCAGCGACACCGTCCGCGTCGCCTCCCCCCAGGCGGGTGACCTGGCCCGGGCTCTGGCCGCCCAGGGCATCGAGACCGCCGCCCCCGAGCCGAACATCCTGACCGCCACCACCGCTCCGGCGGCCCGCATCGGCGAGATCGCCGCCGCCAACGGCATCGTCCTGCACGAGCTCGCCACTCAGCGCGCCTCTTTGGAGGATGCCTATCTCGAACTGACCGGCAACTCCGTGGAGTACACAACCGGTCAGCCCGCGCGTCCGCAGCCGACCGGCCCGCGTCGCCCGCAGCCGGTGCAGCCCGTACCGGCCGGACACGGCGCCCGCCGCGCCTGACCTTCGTCCAACCATCCCGCCCCACCCCACTCGAGGAAGACACCGCCCATGACCGCAGCAGCCGCACAACCCACTCCGCAGACCCGCGCACCCGCCGCCCGAATCCCCAAGCAGAACTTCTTCCGCGCCACCCGCTCGGAATGGATCAAGATCCGCACCCTGCGCTCGACGTGGATCACCTCCATGATCGCCGTTTTCCTGACCGTTCTGTTCGGCGCGGGAAGCGCAATTGCTTACGCCAAGACCGAGGGCATGAGCGACTCCGCCGCCGGCGGACTCATCACAGGGACCACCTTCGGGGAGATCGTCGTCGCCGTCCTGGGGGCGCTGGTCATCACCGGCGAATACTCCTCCGGGCAAATCCGCTCCACCCTGGCCGCCGTTCCCCGCCGTACCCGCGTCTTCGCGGCCAAATCCCTCGTCATCGCCATCTGGTCCTTTCTTCTGGGCGTCATCTCCCTGCTGCTGAGCTGGCTGGTGGCCGCACCTTTCATGGGCGATGAGGCCCCGTCCTTCTCCGATACCCACATCGTGGGGTTCATCTGGGGCACCGGTCTGGCCTTCGCCGGGATCGCGCTCCTCTCTTTGGGCATGGGCTACCTCGTACGCTCGACCGCGGGCGCCATCACGGTCGTGGTCATTCTGCTGTTCATCATCTCCATCCCGCTGAGCCTCATGGCGATGAAATGGCATTGGGCCGCCAACGTCAGCTCGGTCATGCCCTCCAGCGTGGTCCAGAGCGTCACCGACCCCTTCACCGTCTCCGGGCAGACGACATGGGCGGACACCAACCCCTCCCTCTTCCTCACGCACACCCAGGCCGTCCTGATCTTCGGGGCGTGGGTCCTCGTCCCGCTGATCGCCGGCTGGTTCGTCTTCTCCAAACGCGACGCCTAAACCGGCTCGGCGGAATCCGCTGACCCGTTCGCCCCGCCTCTCCCGATCACCGCCGACGGCGTCCGCGGCCGCAACCGCCCGGACGCCGTCGGCCCCGCTCTCGGGCGACGCCCGAACGAATACCGACGATGCGAGATGCGCAGGACACAATGGTCCCGTGGACCGCGCAGAAATCCCGAAGCCCCCGCAGACCCACTCCGGGGACGGGAACGGAGCAGAGACGATGAGCATATCCCCCAGTGCCATACGCCTCATGCGGTGGCAGAGTCGGCATCGGATCCTGACCGATTCCGTGCTGTCGCTCCTGGTGCTCGGACTCGACGTGCTGCTGTCCCTGGCACCACTGCTGATATCCGGGGAGCTCCCCTCCTTCGAGTCCTGGCTGCCCGCCACCATCGCCGCCACGGCCCTGTGCACCGCGGCCCTGTGCCTGCGACGCACACGTCCGGCCACCGCGTGGGCCGCCGTCGTCATCGTCCCGGTGCTGCACCACCTCACGATCCGCTGCACCTCCGGACTCGATCCGGAGAACATCATGGTCGTGACGGGAACCATAGCCGCCTACTTCATTATCGGCACCCCCCTGTGCCTGATCGCGCTCGCCATGCGCTACCGTCCCGTTTGGGCGTGGACGGCGGCCGTCGCCTCCGCGCTTCCGTTCTGGCTGGTTCTGACCTGGCCGGGCGGGCTGGTCACCAGAGCGTCATGGTCCGAGCTTCTCATCTTCATCCTCATCAACGTCATTGCCGCCCTGATCGGAACGATCATGCGGATTCAAGACATTCAGCTGCGCGAGGTGGAGGCGCGCTCGGCGCGCCTGGTGCTGGCTCGGGAACAGGAGGCCCTCCTCGCGGCGGCCAACGAGCGCGGCCGTATCGCCCGGGAGATGCACGACGTCGTCGCCCACTCCCTGGCCGTCATGATCACCATGGCCGACGGCGCCGCCGCCACCGTGGAGCGGAACCCGGCCGTCGCCAAGCAGGCCATGGAGACCCTGGCCGAGGCCGGACGCAGCGCACTGGCCGATACCCGCCGCCTGGTGGGGGTCCTGCGGGAGGACCCGTCGGTCGCCGACGGCCCCACCACCGACCTGATCGGCTCAACAGACCCGGAACCCGCAACATCCTCACAGTCCCCGGAACCGCCAGCGCCCTCAACGGCCTCGGCGTCCTCGGCGCACAGCCACGAGGTCCGCGACGTGCCGGTACCCGAGTTCGCTCCCTTGGGAACGGTCACACCGGTCGAGCCCAGTGCCCCCATCGCCAGCCTGCGTCAGCAGGCCACCGACGGCGGAGGCGACCGGTCCCAGGGAGACCTGCCCCTGGCTCCGGCCCCTGAACAGGCCGATATCACCGAGCTGGTCAGGCGCTTCGAGGCGGCGGGCGTGCCCGTCAGCTACCGATGGGTGGGCACCGCTCTCCCCGAGGACAAGTCCCTCCAGCTCACGGTGTTCCGCATCGCCCAGGAGGCGCTGACCAACGTGCTGCGCTACGCCCCGACGACGCCGGCCGTCAAGGTCGACGTCGAGCGGCACATCGGCACCGTGATCCTGACCGTGGACAACGAGGCCGCACCCGGCACACGTCCGATGCACGGATCTGGCAAAGGTCTCATCGGCATGCGGGAGCGCGCATCGGTCTATGGTGGGACCGTACAGGCCGGCCCGACACCCACGGGCTGGCGAGTCCGAGCGGTCCTACGCTGGGACGAGCATGACGAAGGGACTTCCTCATGGCAGATGCCCCTGTGAGTAGCGGCGAGCCCCTCCAGCCCGGTGGGGCCGAACGGCCCGGTGAGGTCAGCGGCACGATCAGCGTCGTGCTCGCCGACGACCAGGCCCTCATGCGCATGGGCTTTCGCATGGTGCTGGAGGCCGAGGAGGACATCGCCGTCGTCGGTGAGGCCTCCGATGGAACCTCCGCCCTGGCCCAGGCCAAGGCCCTGCACCCCGATGTCATCCTCATGGACGTGCGCATGCCAGGTATGAACGGCATTGAGGCCACCGAGCGCATCGCCCGCGAGTGCCCGGGCACGCGCGTGCTCATTCTGACCACCTTCGACCTGGACGAGTACGCCTTCGCCGGGCTGCGCGCCGGGGCCT
>ERZ772924.1670-NODE-1670-length-10492-cov-16.844783_pt1 | contig 10492 bp, 6 predicted proteins | sample MGYA00512116_ERZ772924 | MGnify/ENA primary metagenome ERZ772924 (study PRJEB29015, sample SAMEA2737920) | human oral metagenome | biome: human oral; feature: human-associated habitat; material: dental | place: China | collected 2134 ...
TAAAGTCTGCTGATGGAGTATCAATTACTGTTGTAATATCAGCATTGTCAAAAGGGTCTCCCACAGTTAGTTTTTCAACTTCTGCTTTTATCAAGCTAGCCAATTTATCAGCAACAGAGTCCATTACAAGCACTCTTTTAATTGCAGTACATCTTTGTCCAGAATAGCTGAATGCTCCTGATACGATATCTTTTGCAGCTTTTTCTAAATTAGCGTCTTCCAATACGATTCCAGCGTCTTTTCCACCTAATTCAAGCATAATTGGTCGCATTCCTGCAAGTTTTCCAATTTTTTCCCCAATTGGTGTACTTCCTGTAAAGTTTATAAAGTTCACTTCTTTATGTTCAATCAAATAATCTCCAATTTCAGAACCTTTTCCAGTTACAGAGTTTAGTACTCCTGCTGGAATTCCAGCTTCTTCAAATGCTTTAATTAATAACAATCCACTAATTGAACCTTGTGTAGGAGGTTTAAAAATTACTACATTTCCTCCAATTAATGCAGGTGCAATTTTAGATGCTGATAAGTTTACTGGATAGTTAAATGGTGCGATTGCAAGTACAATCCCAACTGGCTCTCTTTTTACTGCCCCATATTTTCTCTTGCTTCCAGCTTCAAATCCTCCACCGTTTACAAATTCACCTGTGATTCTAAGTCCTTCTTCTGCAGCATATCTAATCAAATCCGCCGTTCTTACTACTTCTGAAATAGCGGCCTTAATTCCTTTTGCAACTTCTTTTGCTAAGTTCTCCCCAATTTTATCTTTATCTCTTTCAAGAATATCTGCAGCCTTATTCAAATAAGCCGCTCTTTCTACAGCTGACAATGCTCTCCAAGCAGGTAAAGCCTTTCTGGCAGATTCCATAGCAAAGTCAACTTCTTCTCTTGACATAGCTGGTACAGTTCCAAGTTCTTCCCCGTTTATTGGCGAATAAATAGTTATTGTATTTTTAGAGTCTTTCCATTCTCCGTTCACTAAATTTTGATAATTCATCAAAATACCTCCTTATTCCAATTTTGTATACTTTATAATTTTACCACATATTTTACATAATTAATATACCTTTTTTCATATATTTTTCATTTATTTTAATATTTGTTATTTTTAATATCGAAAAGTTTCAAAAATTTATTTTTTACTATACAAAATAAACATTAAAAAACTTTATCTCCATTACTTTTTTTTGAAAATTCATCCACTCAAATATATTTCCAAATGTTTTTCTGTTTATATTAGCCTTTTCATTCCCGCCTTTTCCAGCAATTAGCATAATAAACAAAATCATTGCTAAACTTTTTTCATAAACAGCCACTCTCCTTATTTTTGGTACTTTTCAAAAAAAGCAGGAGTTAAAGACTCCCGCCAAAATTTTATTATTTATCAAGTTTTACCATTGTATATGTTAATGCAAATCCTGCTCCAATTGAAATTGCTACCATTAAAATATAAAGTGGCAAGCTATTTAAGAATAATAACATTCCTGGTACAATTGTTACAGCCATTCCTGTTGCTTTAAGTTTAAATACTGAAGCAAAGAAACCTCCTATTGCTCCACCAATAAGCCCCATAACAAAAGGTTTACCTTTACCTTTTACTAGATTTACTCCGTAAATTGCTGGCTCAGTAATTCCCAATGCTGCTGATAAAGCTGAAGGGAATGCTAATGCTTTTAATTTAAGATCCTTTGTTTTTAATCCTACTGCTAAAGTTGCTCCTAATTGTCCTGACATTGCTGTTGTAATTAATGGATTAAATGCATTTAATTTTTTTCCAGTAATTGGATCTGGAGTATTTAAAAGTTATGATTCTAAGAAATTAAATATATGGTGAACTCCTGTTACAACTATTATTTGATGAACTCCACCAATAACAATTCCTGCTATTCCAAATGGTAATCCTAAAATCCATCTAGTTACACCCAATATAATAGTTTCTACTGAATGGAATACTTGACCAATTACAAATAGTCCCAACACACTCATTACTACAAATACTAAAAACGGCGTTACTAATAAATCTAGTACATCTGGTACAATTTTTCTTAATCTTTGTTCTAATTTTGCACCAATCAAACCTACAAATAATGCAGGCAATACTGAACCTTGATATCCAACTACTGGTAAAAAACCAAAGAATGTTAATGGTTTTGCTCCACCAGCAGCTACTACGTAAGCATTTGGTAATTCACCACTAATTAACATTGCTCCTAAAACAATTCCTAATACTGGTGAGCCACCAAAGACTTTAAATGAAGACCATGCAACTAATACTGGTAAAATAACAAATGCTGTATCCGTCAATATTCTAGTATATAATAAGAAATTTTCGTTTATTCCTTTTGGTGTTGCTCCAAATAATTTTAAAAAATCTGGGTTAGTTATTATATTACGAAGTCCCATTAATAATCCTGTTGCTACCAATACTGGTATAATTGGAACAAAAATATCTCCAAATGTTCTTGAAATTCTTTGAATAACGCTTCCTTGTTTAGCTGCTTCTTTTTTCATATCGGATACTGAAGATTCACTTACTCCTCCAAGTCCTTGAACAGCTTCATAAACTTTATTTACAGTCCCTGTTCCAAATATTACCTGAAACTGTCCTGAATTAAACATTGTTCCTTTTACTTTTTTGTTTATTTTTAAGAAAATAAAGACTACTATATTGCTAATAAATATAGTAGTCTTTAAAAAAATTAGATTTTTAGTCCATTTCAAATTCGATGTAGACAGTTTTTGAAATATTTAATTTTTTTGGAGAAATTACGATATTTCTTCTTGCTGATTCATCCAAAAGTTCCTTGTCGCTTTTTTTCAGCTGGACTAAGTTAGTTTCATAATTTGCGTGGCTGTAGTAACTGTAGTTGTAATCTATATACGGCTGAATAACTCCATATGACTTATCTGTTATTGTAACGGGATTTTTTAAGTTCAAGTCTGTTTTCCCAAGAATAACTTGTGCTTTTTTCAAGGCTTCCTTGTAGGCATTTTCATAAAGTTCATTTTCTAATTGCTGCTTATTGTCGATGTCGTATTCAATTTGTCCTGTTGTACCAATTCCCAATGTATTTGCTACATTTATGATATTTCCTAAATTTTTCAAATCTCTTGTTTCAACTTCGATTTCATGTGAAACTATCTGAATATTTTTTCTGTTGTTTGTCCGTTTTTCAAGATTAATTTCTTTATTGTCGTAACCTGCAATTTTTATTATTCCTGCTGGAATTCCAGCTTTATTTAATTTTTGCTGTATTTCATTATATTTGGACATTGCATTTTGGTATGCCTCTTTGTTTGTCGCATTTTGCGATGTAATAGTAAAAACGTAGGTACCATTTTTGCTTCTGTTTAAAGAATAAATTTTTTCTGTGGCAAGGACATTCATAAAGTTTTTCAATGTATCAAGAGAGATTCTATCAACTTCTATTGAAAGTTTTGTCTGATATTCCCTTTTTCCTTTATTTTCAACTACTGTGTCCCAGTTATATGATTCATAAGTGGAGTATCCTATTGAATTAATCTTATTATATTTTGTACCAGTCTGGGCAAGCAGTCTCTTGTATCTTTCAAGAATTTGTGAATTTTCGGCGCTTGCCTTATCCAGATTTTCATTTTCAGTCTGAATTGTAAGTCTAATTTTTGCTGAATTTGGTGAAATTTCCTTTTTTGAAACACCTCTAACCTGTATTCTTTTTCCAGTAACTTCGCCATCTGCAAATGATAATACCGAAAAAATTATCATAAGTAATGTTATTATTTTTTTCATTTTAAAATTCCTTTCTAAAATTTAATTTTCATTCTTTTAAATATAGTCTAGTATAAAAATTTATTTCCATTTTTAAACCGGATTTAGTATAAATATAAAGTTATACTATTTTTGTTATTTCATTTCATACATAACTGATATATTTTGCACAAGTTTTAATGGTTTTGGAGTATAGTCAACTCTTGAGCTTCTGCTATCCTTTCGTAAAGATGTTGTCCCTGAATAAAGTGAGACTTTAGCATTTGAATATTCTTCCATCGGTGCTGCTGCCGCTTCATACTTTACTTCCCAGGCCTGATCAATTCTGTCAATCATTTTTTGTTGAAATTCCACATCTTCACTTACAATAATTGGAGTTCCTAATTTCATCTTACTAGAACGCAAAATGCTTTCCGCCTTCTGTTTTGTCTGATTATAGGCATCTTTGTACATTTCTGACTCAATTCTGTCTTTATCTGATAAGTCAAAATTAATTGAGCCATTTATATTTATTCCATTATCATCAGCAATAGAGATTATTGTATTAAGTTCCTTTATATTCTTTGTTGTAAGTACGAATTCATCTATAACATAGTAAATATCTTTTTTTGTACCTTTATTTTCTGTATAGTTTTCTTTTATTTGATAATCGCTCAAAATAATATCACTTTCAGGGATTCCAGCCGAAATCAGCTTTCTTCTTGAAGTATTAAGTTTGTTAAACACTTTATTTAAGGCTTGATCAACCGTTGTTCCATTTTCATTTATGTTAAAAGCAAATGTATTTTCATCAAAATTTTTTTGAATGCTTTGCAAATTATCCCCGTCTTCCAAGTCAATCAATGCTGAAATCTTGTTAAAATCAGTATTTTTTACCAGCATTGACATATTTATATCATAAGAAGTAGGCTTTTTATCAGTCTTTTTGACAGTTTTATTTGGAATAGTTTTTACATCCAAAATATCTTCATCATCGTATTCTGTACCCTTTCTATTGTAAAATGCCTTTGTCTCCAGATTTTCAAGTGATATTTTTCTAGCTCTCAATTCATTTTTAAATTTCTCAACTTTTTTATTTACATCACTCGTTGCCTGATTTAAGCTGTTTCCTTTAACCTCAACCTTAAAATTAATCTTTGCTAAATCTGGCATAACTTCCCTTTCTGCATTTCCAGTAACACTAATTTTTCTCACAATATTTTCATTCGCCCCAAACGAAAGAATACTCATAAGTGAAAAAAGTGCAATTGCTATCTTTTTCATATTTACCTCCATAATTGTAATTTATTATTTTTAAAAAATTCCTATCTTTTATATAAGTATAGCACACGTATATTAAAAGTAGATGAGGGTTTTTTTATTTATTTTGTTGGATTGCTTATTGCTGAAAATATTGTATCTATGGCTAAACTATGTCTTTTAGTTGTAAAAAAAGCTATAGCTTGGCAAATAACTTATTATTTTTTTACTTTACAGTCTTTAATAACTAAAATCAAACCAAATTTCGTTATAAAAATAAAGAAAATTAGAAGAATTACATAATAAAAAAATGACAAAATTGAAAAAATATAGTATAATGTATGATATTATTATAAATCCATTTCAAAGTAGGGATTGTTTTACACATCCAATTTAATTTTGGTTAAATCTGGCAGAATTTAAAATTAACAATTTAGTAGATAGAAATTTTTTAGAAAGGATGTAAGATGAATAAAAGAAAAATCGAAGGTGCAATTTGGTTTGCTGCGGGGCTTATATTAGTATTGCTGTTAGGGAATAAATCAAGTATGCTTAGTGATAATGCTGGAGAGAATATTTTTTCTCTTATATTGAGCGGTATTACATTATTTTTTGGAAAAATGACATGGTTTATAGCTGTAATGGCTATTTTGTATGGAATAATTTTATTTTTTTATGAAAAAATTGGCATTGATATAACACAGGGGAAAATTGCAGCTCTTATTGGATTATTTCTAAGCTGGGGAATGGTTTTAGTAAGGAGTTCAGTTGTTAAGGGAAAACCTTTGGCAGATAATTTTACTGAGGCGGGAAGACAACTTTTAGAAATAGGATTTAGCCGTGAAAGTGGTGGAATTCTTGGAGCATTGCTTTCAATGCCGTTTTATAAAGTGTTACATTCTCAAGGGATGTTTATAGTTTTGATAATTTTAGTAATGATTTTTGTAATATGGTTAATTAAGGACTTGATTGAACTTGGATATGAAGTTTTTAAAGAGATAATAAAATATTATAAAAGTGATGACTATAAAGAGAAAAAAAGAAAATTGGCTGCAAAAAAATATGCAGAAAACTTGAAAAAAACAGACTATAAGCGTTATCAAAGAGAAATGTTGAAGGCAAAAATTATCCAGTCCAGAAGTGAAAAATTAAGTTTTGAAATTGCGAAAAAACCAAAAGACAACTTTTTACAGAAAACAGAAGTTTACTCGAAAGAGGAATTAGCTGAAAAAGAAAAAGAGTGGATTGAAATTTTTGAAGAGAAAGAAAAAAGTAAACAAAAAAATGTAGAAACTTTGAAAAAGAATGAAAGTGAAGTAAAAGATAAAATAAAAGAAAATGAGTTGAAAAAAATTACAGAACCAACAGAAGTTACAAAGCAAGAAGAAGTTTCAGAAAAGCCTGAAATTAAAGAACAAGAAGAAGAAAAATTAGACTCTGAAAAGGAAACTTCAGATAATCTATCCGACTCAAAAGAAGAAGTATCAGTTGAAAATGAGAATAAAAAAGAAAACGATAGTCAGGTTGAGAAAGAAGTTGATAAAAGAGGACCTAAATTAGAGATAGTAACACCTTTAAGAAGAGAGGAAATATCTAAAAGATACAATTCTGAAAACATAGATCCGAATTTTCAGCAATTTCCAAAACTGGAAGCATTTGAAAATAAAGAAGTGAAGGAAAAGGAACTGGAAAACGAATTAAAAAAAGTTAATGCGATGTTTGATAATAATCAAGGCTATGATGATGTGGTAAAAAAATCTATTGAAGAAATCTTTAAGTCAAAACCAATGGACCTTAAAAGAAAACAGGAAATTGAAAAAAGCATAAGAGAAAATGTAAGACACCTTGAAAATGTACTAAAAGAGTTTGGAGTTGAAGCCAAAGTTGTAAATTATGAATATGGTCCAACTATTACAAGATATGAAATAGTTATTCCAAAAGGTATAAAAGTGAGTAAAGTTACTGGTCTTTCGGATGATATTGCAATGAATTTGGCAGCTGAAAGTATTCGTATAGAAGCACCAATTCCAGGAAAAAATACTATTGGAATCGAGACTCCTAATAAAATTAAGGAGCCAGTTCATTTTTCAAACATTATAAAAAATAAAGAACTTGATAAAGGGGAATTAAGGGTAATTTTAGGAAAAGATATTGTTGGAAGAGATAAATTTATAGATATCGCTAAAATGCCTCATTTACTGATTGCAGGACAGACAGGTTCAGGGAAATCTGTTGCTGTAAATACATTAATTTCAACATTGATTTCTAAAAAATCTGAAAAAGAAGTGAAATTTATAATGGTTGATCCTAAAATGGTAGAGCTTATGCCGTATAATGATATTCCGCATTTGCTTGTTCCAGTAATTATAGATCCGCAACAAGCTGCAATAGCATTGAGATGGGCAGTTAATGAAATGGAAAATAGATACAAGCAGCTTATGGAAAATGGCGTAAGAAATATAAAAACTTACAATGGATTAAGTTTTGTAGAAAAAATGCCTTATATTGTTATAATAATTGATGAGCTGGCAGATCTTATGATGGTAGCCTCTGGAAGTGTTGAGGAGTCAATCGCAAGAATTGCACAAAAGGCAAGAGCAGTCGGGATCCACTTAGTTGTGGCAACACAGCGTCCATCAACAGATGTTATAACTGGAATGATAAAGGCAAACTTGCCAAGCAGAATTTCTTTCGCATTAAGATCACAGATTGATTCGAGAACAATACTTGATACAGCTGGAGCAGAAAAGTTATTAGGTCAGGGAGATATGCTGCTGCTTGCAAATGGTTCTTCAAAGCTGGAAAGAATTCAGGGAGCATATATTTCGGATGAAGAAGTTAAAAATTTAACAGACACGCTAAAATCTTCTAAAAAAGTAAAATACAGAAATGAAATCTTAGAGGAAATTCAAGAAGAAACAATTGACATTGATCCATTTTTTGAAAATGCAGTAAATATTATAAAACAAGAAAATAAAGTTTCTATTTCATTATTGCAGCGTAAATTAAAAGTAGGGTTTAATAGAGCTTCAAGAATTTATGAACAGTTAAAAGAGCATGGAGTTATAAGCTATGATGATCAAATAATAACTGATAATATTGATGAAATAAATTAAAAAAATAAATTTTGCAATATTAAATAATATTTATATCAAATCATTCTTAAAGTTGCTTGAGTATATTCAAAAAAAATGGTAAAATACCTTATAAGAATAAAATATAATAATTTTTACAATATATGCTCAAATTTAAGTAAAGTGACTGTAACTTTTAAAAAGATTGTACTATAAATATTGAAATTAAATTATTATACAATAAAAAACAAAAAATAAAGGAGATAGAATAAATGAAATTTTTTGACTTATTTAAGACAAATATAACGCCAAAAGGTACACGTGATATAGCTATTGATTTGGGAACAGCGAATACAGTTGTATATGTAAAAGGAGAAGGAATTCAAGTAGATGAGCCTACTTATGTAGCAGTTAATAAAAAAACGGAAGAATTGGAACATATCGGGGAAAAAGCAAAAGAAATTATTGGAAGAACAGCTAAACATACTGAAATTATTCGTCCATTAAAAAATGGAGTAATTTCAAATTATGAAATTACTGAAAGAATGCTTGAAGAATTTTTACATAGAATCAAAAAAGATAAATTTCAAAGTTCGAGAGTTATAATTTGTGTTCCGAGCGGAGTTACACAAGTTGAAAGAAGAGCTGTAATAGAAGTTGTAAAAGATGCAGGAGCCAAAGAGGTTTACTTGATTGAAGAACCAATAGCGGCTGCAATTGGTGTAGGAATTGACTTGTTTGAGCCAAAAGGGCATTTGATTGTTGATATAGGTGGAGGAACTACAGAAATTGCATTTATTGTATCAGGTGGAGCAGCGTTATCAAAATCAGTTAAAATTGCTGGAGACCATTTAAATGAAGACATTATGGAATTTGTAAAAGATGAATTTAATTTGTTGATTGGAGAAAGAACAGCAGAAGAACTAAAAGTGAATACAATAAGTCAAGAAGATCCTAATTTTGAATATGAAATTAGAGGACGGGAATTAGGAGTTGGATTGCCAAAAAGCATGAAAATAAAAGCATCTCAAATTGATGGGGCAATTAGAAAACATATTGATGCTATTATTGACGAAGTAAGGCTTACGATTGAGGAAATCGAACCTGAAGTAGCGGCAGATATTTATGAAACAGGAATTTTCTTATCTGGTGGTGGAGCCGGTATAAGAATCTTGAAAGAGAGAATCGAAGAGGAATTATCATTGAAGGTAACGGTGGGAGAAGATTCAATTCATGCTGTAGTAACAGGAATTGCAGAAGTATTGACAGATTTTAAAAAGTATAAAAATGTTATTATTTCACCGATGCATGAATATTAATTTAATAATATAGAATTAGGGGAATTTTCTGGAGAAACAAAAAAAGAGAATTCCCCTATTAATCCAATATTGAATTATTAACTTAAAAACAAATAAAAAGATAAAATGGTAGAATATGGAAAATTTTGAAAATAAAAAAATTGAAATAGAAGAAAATGTAGAAAATAAAGATAGAGAAGAAACTATAAAAAATAAAATTAATGATATTGAAGAAAAAATTGAGGCAATTATTTTTTTGTCAAAAGAAATGATTACTATAAAAGAGTTAGCACAGTTTTATGGAATGGAATATTTTGAGATAGAGGAAATATTGCGTAATTTAAAGGAAAAACGGAAAAATACAGGAATAAATGTAAAAATTGAAAATGGAATCGTATGTCTTGTATCAAATCCACTTTTTGGCTCTGATGTAAAACGATTTTTTAATCCAGAAATGAAATTAAAGAAATTATCTCGTTCAGCAATGGAAACATTAGCAATCATCGCATATAAAGGACCTATAACTAAAGCAGAAATAGAGCAGATTAGAAGTGTCGGTGTAGACAAGACTATGTCAAATCTATTGGAAAGAAAACTAATTTATATTTCTGGACGGAAAAAAACGGCTGGAACACCGAATTTGTATGAAGTAACAGATGATTTTTATAATTATCTGAATATTCGTGGGAAACAAGAATTACCAGGAAGTGAGCAGTTTCAAAAAATTGAGCTGCTTTACAAAGAAGATGAGAAGGCAGAAAATGAAGATGTAAGTGAGAAAGAAAAATTAAATTCAGAAGAAGATTCGGAACTAAAAGCAAAAGAAGAAATTGAAAAAATAAAAGAGTAGAAAATAAAGAGGTAAATAAAATGAGATTAAATAAATTTATAGCTGAAACGGGATTTTGTTCACGTAGGAAGGCTGATGAACTTATAAATGAAGGAAGAGTTACCGTAAATAAGCACGAGGCGATTATCGGAATGGATGTGAAGCCTGAAGATGTGGTTAAAATTGATGGAGAAAGAGTAAAACTTAATACAAGATATGAATATTACATTTTAAATAAGCCCAAAAGAGTGATTTGCTCAAATGAAGACAAGTTTGGGCGTAGACTTGCAGTAGACTTTATAAAATC
>ERZ772924.1671-NODE-1671-length-10490-cov-11.856445_pt1 | contig 10490 bp, 4 predicted proteins | sample MGYA00512116_ERZ772924 | MGnify/ENA primary metagenome ERZ772924 (study PRJEB29015, sample SAMEA2737920) | human oral metagenome | biome: human oral; feature: human-associated habitat; material: dental | place: China | collected 2134 ...
GCATTCATCATTAAAAATTATATCAAAAAAAGCATGATTTGACACCCCTCAACTTCGATAACAATCTCGCTTCATTTGTGAGTTTAATAAAAAATCAAGACCTTAAAAGTGAGAATTTTTCGTAAGTTCAGCAGTTGATTGCTGGTTCTGAGGTATTTGAAAAACTTACCAGAAAATAAATCAGCCGTGAAAACATAAAAAAGGCAATTAAGATTTCAGTTGCCTTTTTGGGATATTTTTTTCATTGTTTTTGGAATTTCACAGCTAATCTGACTTGGTAAAACTACATAGTGTTCTTGAGCTAGTTCTTGGGCAATGGCTGAGTGCAGATGAGTCGCTACTACTACGCGTTCATAGAGATTGACATGTGGAAACTGACCTACAAAACCTGCAATCATCCCAGCCAGAGTATCTCCCATCCCACCAGTTGCTTGATAAGGGCCTCCGACTTCTAATTGATAATATTCAGGCTGACCGACTTTCCAGATACGAGTTGCCGGACCTTTCTCAACTAAAATCGTTCCTTTAGGAAAAGCTGAAAGAGCTCTAGCAGTCGTCTCTGTATTTTGATGGTCAAGAGCTATACCAGATAGTCTTTCCCATTCCTTTTGGTGGGGAGTTAGGATGAGCTGACTAGATGGAAATGGCAAATGACCTTTTGCTAAGATGCCCAAAGCACCTCCATCTACAATCAAAATCTGTTCTTTTTTGAGACTGTCAAAGACTCGTCTTACAAGTTCTTCTCCGAAGGTATCCTCTCGCAAACCCGAACCTAACAAGACAACTTCTGCCTTTTCCAACTGCTCTTTTAACAATTGCTGGTCTTGAAGAGAAAAGGCCATAGCCTCAGGTAAATGACTGTGCAGAGCCGGAATGTTCTCCTTATCCGTTCCAACAGTCACCAAACCTGCACCGCTTTTTACAGCTGCTAAAGCAGCCATGATGATGGCACCACCATAAGGATAAGTTCCACCCAGTAACAGCAAACGACCGTAATTTCCTTTATGACTTGTACGAGAACGTTCAATAATGACTTTTTCTAATAATACTTGATCAATCACTTTCATCGTTTTTTCCTCTCTATTCATTATACTATAAAGTCTATACACCTTGCATCTTGAACATAAATCTATTCGTTCATATAGAAAAAGAGGGGACAAAGCCCCTCTACTCTCCTTTCGTACAAACACGAAAGTAAACGATTCCATTTTTACTAGTAAAGACGGAGAGGCCTAATCGGTCCTCTCCATCTCTTCAACTCATTTATCGATGTGATTTTTTATCATCGACCAAGCTATACCAATAGGATAGCATTAGACGCACAAACTAATCCTCTTTTCGTTTTGCAGTTAATAGGGCTGCTGACAAGGCCAAGCTAACACCTGCCAAGAAAATAGCTGTTTCAGATTCTCCCTCACCTGTTTCTGGTAATCTATTTTGCTCTTCTTTTACTACTGAAACATTTGGTTTTATAGTCTGGTCATGAGCTAATAGCTCTACTGGATAATCTGGTTTTTCAAGAACAGGCGCTTCCTCATTTCCTACCGTGGCTAGAACACCATGATACTCTGGAAGTTTATGTTCTAGAGCCATTACAGCATTAACGCCACCCTTAAATTCAGGTTTCTCAACGCTTGGTGCCGCTTGATCTCCTACAGTAGCAAGAGTTCCTGTGTATTCTGGAACTTCGTTTACTGCTGCTTCTACAAAGTTAGCACCTCCTTTGAATTCTGGAACTTCATTGACTGCTGCTTCTACAAAGTTAGCACCACCTTTGAATTCTGGAACTTCATTGATTGGAGCTGGCTCCTCGCCTTTACTACTTGAAATAGATGCTTTCACTCCTACTTCAACAATGCGATCCTGAGCCTTTCTTTCTTCAGAATGAACAAGACTTCTAGTAGTACCCAAAACTTGAATATAGTCAACTTTTTCTCCATCTTGTCCTTCAGAAACGATACGACGTTGACCTTGAGCAAGTTCAGGGTTTTCACGAATAACTTCTTTAAACGGAAGCGGAGTCTTTTCAATTTCCAAACTTGGAGTTTCTGCTACTAAGTTCTTAACGCCTTCTGTTGGTGTTGTTTGGAAGGTAGACTTAAAGTGTAAACGATATTCTTTCACCAGATTTCCATCTTTGGAAACAAGACGAACCAGTGTTGGAAGATTGGCATTTCCAGAATCCACAACTGTAACTACTCCATGTCCACTAGTTGTTGCAGTGACTTTTGGTTTTGAACCCATTGTTGTTAGAGTGTAATCTGTCACATTTGGATCAAAGTTTTCCAATGCTTTTCCGTCGATCGAAATAGTCGCTGATGGTGTTTCCACTTCTGATCCCTTGCCTGCAGAGTAGGCTGTAAATTCTACAAGTGCAAGACCATTGGTGGTAGCCTTACGAGTCATGCGCGCACGAATAGCTGTCGTTTGAACCGGTTCAAAGTTAAACTCGATTGGTTTACCAGCTACTAATTCTCCAGAAGCTTTGTAAGAAATTGGTGCCCAATTTTCTGCCTTGTTAAATGGATGATCGGCATTTTCTTCGTAACGAGAAATCGTACTTGGTTCTGTAAAAGCAGGACCAATATATCTTTCTAGAACCATTTTCTCTGGAGCATCTGTGCCACTATCTTTAAAGAACTGAATGGCTACTTTCCCAATAGATTGAGAAGCAATTTTTCCATCCTTCTTAAAGAGTAATCCAACAGAAGTTTCTTGATTTTTCGGAGTACGAGACCAGTTTGTCCAACGTCCATCTTCATTGTATTTTCCATCATTGATATAGAAAATTCGATCATGTGAAGCTGCTTGAGTATCGTTCGTTGTCGAAGCAAAGGCTTTAGAATCAGTTTCATTGTTGCTTGGATTTTCTGAAATGACTTGATTGCCTTTAGAAACAACTGTCACCTGCATTTTAGTCGTTAGATTTGTACCAATGACATGACCGGTAACTTCAAATGTTCCCTCATGCTCTGTCGCATGTTCAGGAATAGCATCCCACTTCACTGCAAGTTTATCTGTAGTCCAATTAGTTGAAGTTGGATAATAAACATTTACTTCTGAAGGAAGTTGAAGATTGTCTCCAACATTCAAGATTTTAGCACTGTTTTCTGCAGCAAGAGGTTGACTAGTTTCTCTCTCATCATTGCGGAAAATTCGATATTCTTTCAACACCGTACCATCTTCTGCTTTCAAGATGAGACGTGTTACACCTTTTGGACTTGTTGCAGGAACAACTGTTACCAAACCATTATTGCTAGCTGTTGCTGTGATTTCTTTGCTAGATTGAGGAATATAGTAATCTGTCTTAGATGGATTAAAATGTTCAAGATCCTTGCCATCTACCTTGATAGAAATCTCTGAACTTGTTTCACTTAAGACCTTGTTTCCAAGCACAGTTAGCTCTGTCAGACCAACACCTGATGTTCCATCTGCTTTCTTCATACGAATACGAACAGCGTAGGTTTCGACCTTGTCAAATGTGAAGTGATTGGTTTGAGTTGCAGACAGCTGACTTGGAGCATGTAAGTTTTCAACTGCTTTCCAATTGTCTGGATTATTAAATGGATGATTGCTATCTCGTTGCGCATGACTGACATCACTTGGTAAATCTGGAATTTCTTTACCTACATAATATTCAACTACATATTCTTTTGGAAGACCAATTGCTCCATCAGTATAGAAATCAACCGACAAATTGTTGACAAAACGCTTCGTCAAGTCTCCTGAATTACCAAATAAGATAGAAGCCCAGTCATTATCAGTATTTGTTCTCCAAGTAGTCCATCTATTTTTAGCATCTGATGGTGTTCTTGATACAGTCAAATCGTTCAAGGTGTTGGCTGTGTCATCTCCTCCTGTATTGGATACAATGGCAGCTGGTAATTGTGAACCTGTCCATTGTTTAGAGATATTATTTCCAGCAACCACTTGACTAGACACTCGAACATGAGCTTTAGTTGTCAGATTGCTACCTACTAAACGACCATTGATTTCATAGATCCCTTCAGTTTGACTAAAGTTGGCTGGAACCTGATCCCAAACAACATCTTTGTAGATAGTTGTTCCGTTAGAATGGTAAGCCCGGACATTAGCTGGCAATTGAACCGTCTCACCCTTAGGTACTGTGAGACTGATTTCCTCTGCAACTTGCAATCCTTCAACCGTTACAGTCGCTTGAGCTTCAATATCTGTGCCTTCCACATGTCCTTTAAGCGTAAAGCTATGATAGTGCCCCAACTCTTTTTCATCTACCTTATCCCAAGCTACAGATACTTTGCGTGGCAAGCCCTTATCAAATTCTGCTCCAACTTCTTTAGGTAGATTCGGTTGCTGATTGATATCTGTAGAAACAGACACAGGATGAAGTTTCACAATCTTCTTGCTGACTTTATTTTCTTTAATCACCACTTCAGTGGTTACAGATTCTGTTTTCTCTGTTTGATTATCGATTCGAGGTGTCAAAGTCACTCTTCCCTTAGTATAGAGCAATAGATTCTGACCATTCACCTCAAGATGTCCCCCATCAGATGATTTAGCTTCTAAGTGAATATCTGAAGCCGAAAACTCTGTTTGTGAACCATCCTCATAACGACCAATGACGTGATAAGTTAATACTTGATCTTCAGTGGCAGTTTCTTTTCCTTCTACAACCACTTCCAAAAGTTTCAAAGCAGGAGCTTCCTTCACAAACTGAATTAAGTAAGTTTGAACCAAGTCACCCTTTTGGTCACTCAAGAAGACAGAAGCCTGATAACCATTATCAGCAGAAGCTTGCTGAACAGTTACTTGATATCCGGTAGTCTGAGCTCCAACACTTGGAATAGTTGCAGTGTAAGGAAGGGATACACGGTAATAGGTCTTGCCAGACTCAAAATTCTCAAGAGCTTTATCCCTAACAGTAAGTCCTGTAATGCTACTTGTTGTTTCCTTACTACTTGCGATAAAGGTTGCAGTCACTTCACGGTCGTCATCTACCAATTTACCAGTAGCCTCCGTACGTCCACCTTCCTTGTTCAAAGCAGCAGGGTCTTTCAAGGTCCAAGAAACAACATCAGTATCAATCAAGCTACCATCTGTCAGAACAGCTGTGACCGTTTTATCCAAATCAGCCGCATTCGTTCCAACTGGGACTGTAGCAACTTTTGGTAACCATCTATCTAAAGCAATCACTTTAACAAGTGCCTCAGCTTTAGTTTCCAAACCTTCTACACGTCCAGATACTTTTTTCTCACCTGCGCTTGTAAGCAAGTCAGATGGCATTTCCCAAGTTACAGTCTTTTCCTCAACACTACCGTCACTATAAATAGCTGTTACTGTTTGAGGTAATTCAGGATTTGTCGTCACATCAGTTGTTGCTTTTACAGGAGCAAAGGCTACAAAGTGACGATTTTCTTTCTTACCAGACACCGTTGCGACCGTTGCGCTATCAGATGTCAAACCAGCAGAATCTGCATAAAGAGTAAATTTACCTTCTTTTTCTGTTGATTTTACAATGACAACCCCTTTACCATTGAAAGCACGTCTTTGCCATGTTCCATCTGCTTGAGCTTTGTAGCGTTCACGACTAGCTTGTTCTCCATTATCCACACCAACGATTTGTCCTTGACCATGAAGATTGAAATGAACAAGATTGTTAGCTGTAGGAACCACATTACCATCGCCATCAACAATTTCATAATGGATGTAGGATAGGTCCTTTCCATCTGCAGTGATAACATGCTCTTCTTTAGTCAGACGAACTCTTGCTGGCTCCCCAGCAGTTGTCACACTATCACGCGCAATTTCGTTGCCATTTTCATCTCGAGCAATCGCAGTCAGTGTGCCTGGTTGGTATTTCACAAGCCACTCAAGATACAATTCACTTGGTTTAGCTCCCTCATGATATGGACGTCCATCTTCTGTCCTTTTCTTAGTAAATTCCTTTTTACCAAGCGACTCTCCATTTAAGAACAATTCGACGCTTGCAGCATTTGAGAAGGTACGAACCGGAACCTTTCCATCAATCAGCATCTTGCGATCCTTAAGGGTCTCTTCAGTCCAATTCCAATGTGGTAAAATGCGAACAGTTGGCTTTTCTTTAGCACTATACCATTCACTACGGTAAAGGTAGAAATCATTCTTTGGTAAACCAGCTGTATCAATAATACCAAAGTAAGAGCTCTTGACAGGTGTACTATCTTGGTTATGCCATGGAGTCGGTTCTCCAATATAGTCAATTCCTGTCCAGATAAATTGTCCAGCATAGCCAGCACGATCACGGTCAAAAGTCCATGATTCAGTAGCTGTTCTTCCCCATCCAACACGGTCATTACCATAGTCAGATTGTTCATAGTGACGATTTGGACGATTGTCATGTCCAAGGATTTGAGCAGGGTTATAATAAGAATCACGCGTCCTAGTAGCTGAAGAAGTTTCAGAACCATAAATGAGCCAGTCTGGATGCGCTCTACGAACAGCATCATAATTACGTTCACCATAGTTCATACCGACAGCATCCATAATTTCTGCGAGTTTCAAGAAATCACCTGTCGCCGCACGACTAAATTTGTTTTCCCCCATGGTTACATAACGCTCAGTATCAATCGCTTTGATAACTGCCTTCAAGCGTTTAGCAGTTTCGATAGAACGAGGACTACCATTTGCCTCCTCTACCTCATTTCCAAGAGACCACATGACGATAGACGGATTGTTCTTATCACGTTCTACCATTGTTCTGAGATCAAAATCAGACCACTTCTCACCCTTCTTAGCCTCCGGATGAGTTGCATCTTGATCAAAGAACCGTCCATAGTCGTAAGTCTTCTTGCCACCATACCAAGTATCAAAAGCTTCCTCTTGAACCAAAAGACCTAAACTAGCTGCAGCATCAAGCAACTGAGGACTCGCTGGATTGTGGGTTGTTCGAATAGAGTTAACCCCCATATCTTTCAAGAGTTTTAATTTACGATAGGTAGCCTTATAATTCTCTTCTGCCCCCAAGGCTCCATTGTCATGGTGAATACTTACTCCGTGGAATTTCATGCGTTCACCATTCAGAGAGAAACCTTCCTTAGCAGTCCAATTGAAATAACGGTAACCAAATGTATCTTCTGTTACATCAACTAGTTGACCTTCTTTATAAACCTTTGTTTTCAACACATACAGTTGAGGATGATAACTTTTTGTCGTCCAAAGAGTTGGTTTATTAACTAGGATTGTTTGTCTGAAATCTGCAGTTTCATTTTCTGCTAAATTCTTCGTTTCAGAGCGGACTAATTCTGAAACAACCTTACCTTCCTTAGTAAAAATTTGTTGTTCCACAAAGACTTTAGCAGCCTTCTTATCCGTATTTTTAATCTTACTTTGAACCTGTGTTTCAACATTCCCTTCTTTTTGCTCAGCAAGTTTTGGAGTAGTGATATGATTACCATTTTCGGCAACATGGACTTTATCACGATAACTAAGGGTTACATCACGATAAATCCCACTTCCTGAGTACCAACGACTACTTGGTTGCTTATTGGTCACTTGAACAGTAATTGAATTTTCACTACCATCCTTGTTTAAAAATTCTGTGATATCATATGAAAAATGATTATAGCCACTTGGATAATGTCCGACAAATTTACCATTTACATAGACCTTTGAATCCATGTAAACCCCATCAAAATTGATACGAACATCCTTATTCTTGTCTGCTTCGTCTAATGTGAAAGTCTTACGATACCAAGCTGTTCCACCATTTAACTGCCCACCTTCATTACGAGCGGGAGACTTGTGATCAAAGTCAAAATAAATACTCCAATCATGAGGAAGATTCAATTTAGACCAATCATGAACATCCACATCTTTTTTTGAAAAATCTCCTTGGGCATTTAGTTTAAAATACCAATCTTTATTAAAATCTTGTTTTCGTTCCGATAATAGCTGTTTTTCCTTTTCAACTTCGGCTTTGTTTGACTCTCTAGACAGCACCAGCACTTGCGATTTTTCAGAAGAAGGTTTAATCTCTGTGTCTGCTTTCACTTGGTCCTTTTCAGAAGTTTTTTTAGAATCCTCTTTCACTTCTGTTCCAGCTGTTACTGCAGATTCAACAGGCTTTGGATTTGCCTCTTCAGATTTCTGTTTGTTATCAGCCTTGTTTCCTTCTTCTACTTTATTTGGAGTTTCCCCTTTAGGACTAACCAATTCACGACTACTCTCGTTAATAGGTGTAGTAGGTTCTGTATCCTTAGTCACTTTGTCTTCTGCCGATTCAGCTTTTGGTTTTACAAACTCACGCCCACCATTCTCATCAGCCTTTGCAATAGCAGCTGCCACATCATCGGGAAGCTTATCTAAAGGTTGAGCTTGATGAACAGTTGTTTCTTCTGTTTTAGCATTGGATGAAGCCACCTCCTCAGCTTGTACAGCAGAAATACCAAATATACTAGCCCCAATCATTACAGATGCCGCACCTATTGCAAATTTACGAATGCTATAATGACAACGTTTATCAAAAAGTCTTTTGTTCATTAAAATCCTCATTTCTTTTTCTTGATACAAAGTAAGCGTTTACTTTATTTTAAAAAATAACCTCCTTCTGAATACACAAACAAGTACCAAGTTCGATAATATATTTTATATATTAAATATATCAAAATACACCTAAAATTGCAATCACTTTCATCGTTTTTTTCCTCAACTATCCTTTACCTGATTGTTTTAAGACAATCCGATACACTTTTTTAGTCCACTCTTCCAAACCTTCTCCATCATGGTCAAGATAATACACCCTATCTAGTAATCGACTTGGAATAATATTTTCAAAGTGGCTCTTATTATGAGTTGGAATAATGCAAATATACAACTCACTAAATAAATTAAGCATGTCCTTAATTTTTGCAACATGGTAACCATCAAAAATATAACCAGGAACTTTAATCAAATCTGTATAGATAAAATGAAAACTCACTCCAGGAATAAACTTGTCTTGTAATTCTTTCTCTGAAGGAGCTCGACCTAATAAACGCTCCATCGCTAATCGATAACCAGAACTTGTATTTGACCATCCTAACATGACATAGTCAAAATAATCTTTCGGATCAGATGCAGCATTTCGACTATCCAAAACCAACCCCTCAGCATCTCGACCAAAGGCTTTCACTGCAGATAAGAGCTGACCAGTTTTAAGAATAGAAATCGCTGCGTCTATAGTCGTAGTATGGCTACAGTAGTCTGAAGTCACTAACCTCTTATGTAGATCATAAGTCGAGGCTACTCTTTTATCTGTAGGGGTAAATGGTGGCAGAAAAGGATGCTGACAGAGGTAATCTAAAATTTCTTTTTTTAAACAAGAATCAGTACACTCGATACTTGTTTGACGTTTATGAAGTTTTTCGTAAGCTATAAATTTAGCAATTTTTTCTAATTCCCACTCTTGAATATTTGGATAATCAATTAGTGCTAAGTGATATATTCCATCCCATTGCAAACTATATTCTCCATTATAAATTTTTAAAATCATCTAACCACCTCACTTTACTATACTACAAAAGGAGGTTCAGACCTCCTTTTATCTATTTTCCCTTAAATTCCGCAAAGGTCTGTAAAATTTTAGCTGCCACTGCTGGAGAAGGTTCTCCTTTTAGCTCAAATGTTTCATCTGCATATGGAGTAAGGACTGCGAAATTTCCTATCTGGACTGAATAGAGGGATGTTTTAAACAGTTCAATATCATTTTGGTCATTTCCAAAAGCAATGAAGTTCTCTCCACACAACTTTTCAACAGTTGTCGCCTTATGAGTATCCCAGGGATTGACATAAAGACACTTTTCATGAGCATGATAAGACAGATGAGCCTGCCCCAGTCTTTCTAACTGACCAAGCAGGTCATCAAGTAAATCCTCATGGTCTCCCATATAAACGACTACCTTAATCGGAGTACCCAAGTCCTCAAGTTTCTGATGACGAGCTACCTTTAGGGGATCCACACTAGAGATAAATGGAATCTTCTCCACGATCTGACCACTATAGTCAAAGCAATCATCTGCAAAGAAAGGGAGATTATAAGTCTGGCAATAATCTACTAGCGCCTGATAAACTCTAGCATCGAGATTCCTTTCGAAGATAGCCTGTCCCAGATGGTAGGCTACGCCTCCATTCAAACCTATAACCAAGCGCTGACTGAGTTCAGGACCTAATAAACCCAAGCAGTCCCGATAAGAGCGGGCTGAGGCAAACACAAGCTCATGCCCATAATCTTCAGCCTTTAAAAGAACCTGCTTAATCTCCTCATCTATGGTCATGTAGTCAAAAGACAGTGTTCCATCAAGGTCAAATACGAATTTCATCTTCCTAGTCCTTGTTTAGTGTTCGAAGCGCTGCCTGATAGGTTTGCTCCATTAGCATGGTAATCGTCATAGGACCAACTCCACCAGGTACAGGTGTGATGTGACTAGCCAGTGGTGCAACAGCATCATAATCAACATCTCCACAAAGCTTGCCATTTTCATCTCGGTTCATCCCAA
>ERZ772924.1672-NODE-1672-length-10490-cov-9.480211_pt1 | contig 10490 bp, 10 predicted proteins | sample MGYA00512116_ERZ772924 | MGnify/ENA primary metagenome ERZ772924 (study PRJEB29015, sample SAMEA2737920) | human oral metagenome | biome: human oral; feature: human-associated habitat; material: dental | place: China | collected 2134 ...
CATCGGCGCGGCGAGGATTTTCAGGGTGTAGGGGATGGCCATCAGGCTGTTGCAGCCGATGATGATGGCGTCGGCGTGGGCTGGCAGGCCAGTGGTGCGGCGCAGCAGGAGGAAGATGCCGGTGGCGAGGACGATGCCGGGCATGGCGAGGTTAATCATGCCGCTGGTTTCGAGCAGGTTGGCGGCGAGCGGGCGGCCGCGCAGGCGCAGTTCGCGGCTGCTCCAGAGGAGCATCAGGCAGAGGGTGATGCTGAGCAGCCCGGCGGGCAGGGCGATGCGCAGCGAGGTAATCACGGCACGCCAGAGGGCGGGGTCGCGCAGGACTTCGGGCAGGTGGCGGTTCAGGCCGCCGAGGATGACGGCTATCAGCGGCGGCAGCAGGTAGAGCAGCATCGCGCCGATGAGGGCGGTGTCGGCGAGACGCGGCCACCAGCCGCGCGGGGTGTCGTGCCAGGGATGGAGGCGGCCGGGGACGGTGTTGAGATTTTTGGCGAGCATTTGCGCGATGAGGACGAGCGAGAGGCAGCAGGTGATTTGCACGAGGGCGAGCAGCGCGGCGCGGTCGGGCTGGTAGGTGAAGGTCAGCGCCTGGTAGATGGCGAGTTCGATGGTGGTCGCTTTTGGCCCGCCGCCGAGGATGAGGATGGTGCTGAAGCTGGTGAAGCAGAGCATATAGACGAGGGCGGCGACCGGCGGCAGTTGGCGGCGCAGCCACGGCCATTCGACGTGGCGGAAGAACGGCCAGCCGCGCACGCCGAGTTGGGCGGCGAGCTGGCGCTGTTCGCCGGGGATGTGTTCGAGGGTGTTGAGCAGGAGGCGGGTGGCGAGCGGCAGCGCGAAGAATTGGTGGACGAGGAGGATGCCGGTCAGGCCGTAGGGTTTGAATGTCCATTGTCCGCCAAACGCCTGCCAGAGGTGCGCCAGCCAGCCCTGTTTGCCGTACACGCCGATGATGCCGGAGATGGCGACCAGCGTCGGCAGCGCCAGGGTCAGGGTGGCGAAGCGCAGCAGCAGGGTACGGCCGGGGAAGCGGCGGCGCGCCAGCGCGCGGGCAAGGAAGACGGCGGGGATGACGGCGAGTGTGGTCGCCAGCGTCGCCTGCCAGAAGGTGAAGCGCAACACGCGCCAGAGGTAGGCATCGCCGAGGTACTGCGCCTGCGCGATGCCGCCTTGCAGGATGAGGGCGGTGAGCGCGGCGGCACCGGTGGCGAGGAGCAGGGCGGCGGCGAGGAGGCCGGGGCGGAGCCAGGGGGGGATGGTGGGCATGGTTTTTGCGGGTGATGTCTGAATACGGTTTTATGGCAATCTGCCGTCTGCCATGTATTGCGATGGGGGAATGCCAAGGGTAATGCCGCCTTCTTCCAGCACATACGCCATATGCGGCCAGAAACAGCCTGCTTCCATCGCGGGTGCGTCTGTGGTTTTCAGGCGGCACAATAAATCTGTCGCTTCCAATTCCAGACTGTTATCGGGCTTCAGGTTTCCTTTTAGCGTATAAATGCTCACCATCCATTGGCAGTAGCTTTGCAGAAAGTGTTCCAATGAATGGTTCGCATAAATAAAAATGCCGTTGAGATTCATCCGGTCGCTGTTAAGCAGATCCTGCCCCGTTTCATTAAGCACCAGAGCGCCAAAATCACAGACGCCGAAAGTATAAAATGTTTTCCCGTTGGCTTTAATGGTTATTTTCTGGTCGGGATAACGGATAAAGCAAAATCCCGATGGTCTGTAGTCTTCCAGATAGCCATAGAGGTTTTCATGCAAAGTATAGAAATCCATTTTTTCGATATTGCCGTCTGCGGTGGCGGTAAAACCGTAATCAGCCAGGAATTGCAATTTGTCCAGCAGTCTTTTCATGTTTGGATTTTGTCAGGTTGGTGGGAGGAAGCAATTCGGCGGCAGATTCGGCAACCGTTGCCGCGACTGCACAAATACGCCTCAAGCCTCCGGCAGCGGCAGCGGGTGGCAGAATGTGCCTTCCGGCAAGGTATTGCCCTGCGGGTCAATCGCCATCCGCTTGCCGTCTTTCACCGCTTCGACGCAGACACGGTCGCGGCTGCCCGCCCAGTTGTGGCTGAAGCCTTCCGCTTCTTCGTATGCAAAGGGTTGCACGGTTTCGCCTTTGAGGTTGATGTAGCCCCAGCGGTCGCCCTTTTTCACCGGGGCGACGTCAGCGCCGAAGCCGCCCGCGTCGTCGTAGGCGAGCGCGATGAGGGTGTTGCCCTTTTCATCGAGATAGCCGCATTTGCCCGCTTTGCAGGCAACGGTGGTGTAGCCCCGGTTGTCTTCGCGGCGCATGAAGCCGTCCATGCGCTCATATTCCAGCGGCACGATGGTTGCGCCGTGGCGGTCAATCATGCCGTAGCGCCCGGCCTTGCCGACGATGGCGAGTGCGTCGTCGTAGGGAAACAGGCTCACTTGCTCAAATTCCCAGGCGGTGTGCGCCTTGCCCCGGGTATCGACGTAAGCCCAGCGCCCGTCTTTCATCACCGGCGTCAGCGTGTCGGCGACGTAATCGTTGTACACGGCATCAAACTGCGCGGGGACGACGATTTCGCCGCTGCCCGGGTCAAAGAAGCCTTTTTTGCCGTGTTGGCTGAAGACGCCCAGCGCGCCGCAGACGTTGCGATGGATTTCGATGCCCTCGCCTTGCGGCACTTCGAGCGGGGCGGGGCATTCGATGGCGTGGGTATGGGGCGCTGCCAAAAGCAGCGCGGTCAGGATGATTTTTTGCATGAGGTCATAATTCCGGGGTTTGCATTTACATACACCTTGAGCGCTCAGGTGTATGTAAAAGAACACTCTCCTCCCCCTGTGGGGGAGGGGACGGGGGTGGGGTTAAGTATTGCTGCCGCCGATGTTGTTTTTACTATGGTAGATCGGCCATGAATGGCCGACCTGCGTTTGCTGAAGAACAGAAAACCACCGATATGCTCCCTCCCCCTGTGGGGGAGGGGGCGCATGGGTTGTGATCGCTTTTACTTGCTCACCGCCTGTTGCCATTGCTCAATCCACTGCGGCCGGTTTTTCTCCACTTCGTCCGGGGTGAATTGCAGCGTCTTTTCCGGGCGCGGCAGTTTGGCAAACGCTTCCGGCAACGTCACGTCAGCGGCGGGATAAACCCAGTTGGTGGTGGCGAGCTTGTCCTGGAAGGCGGGAGAAATGAGAAATTCGAGGAATTTCTGCGCCAGTTCGGGATTCTTGCTGGTGCGGGTACGCGCCGCGACTTCCACTTGCAGGTAGTGGCCTTCATCAAACAGGGCAGCGGCATAATTATCGTTGTTTTCCTTCATGATTTGATAGGCGGGCGAAGTGGTGTAGTACAAGGCCATGTCGCTCTCGCCCTTGCGGAACAGGCCATAGGCCTCGCCCGAACCTTTGGCGACAGTCACCGTTTTCTTCGCCAGTTTTTCCCAGGCGGCGGGGGCGTCATCGCCAAACACCTTCTGCATCCACAACATGAAGCCCTGCCCCGGCGTGCTCACGCGCGGGTCGGAATAAATCACCGTCCACGGCTGCTCGCTCTCGACCAGTTCATGCAGGCTGTGCGGCGGGTTTTTCAGGCGGGTTTTGTCGTAAACGAAGCCGAACCAGCCATAGTCATACGGCACGAAGACCTTGTTATCCCAGGCGACAGGCAGTTTCAGCTTGCCGGTATCGACCCCGCTCGGCGCGAGCAGGCCGGTATCCAGCGCCGCCTGCATCAGCGTGTTGTCAATGCCGAGGACGACATCGGCGCTGTTCTGCTCGCCTTCCATGCGCAGGCGGTTCAAAATCATCACGCCGTGGTCAAGCGCCGCGTATTTGACTTCGCAGTCGCAGACTTTTTCAAATTCGGCCTTGAGACCGGGACCCGCACCCCATTCCGTATTGAAACCACCGTAGGTATAGACGGTGAGTACCGGCTTGGCAGACGCCGCGGCGGCGATGAGAGAGAGGAAAATCAGGGATTTTTTGAACACGTTGCACCTCGTTTTTGGGAAAAAAGACCAGCCGCAACGGGATTGAGCGTCTCAATCCCTACGCCAGCATGATCCGGATCAGGTTCTGCGGGTATTTCTCAGCCGGCTCGCCGACACCCCGTTGAGAACGGCGACATTATATAAGGTCGGAGGCGGTTGTGTGGATTTTTGCGTGCGTTTCGTGTGGAAATCCTCAAGTTTGACACCAATGAGGTGAAATGGTGTGGTTTGAGCTGTGGGCTTGTGTGGATTCGCCTGCCCGTTCTTCAATCTTCTGGCGGAAACGGAATCGGCTCGCCGTAATGGCGCGCTTCCTTGCCGGAAATCACGTCCCACACCGCGCGCATTCGTGCGCCGACTTCGCGCACCTGCGTTTTCAGGCGATAGCGCAACTGCATCGGGTCGGCGGCGTTGAGCGCAATCACCGCCTGGCCGTGGTGGCGGGCGAGGAATACCGCGCGCGCGTTGTGAAAGGGCTGGCTGACGATGATGTAGTCGCGGTTGCCAAAGACGCGGTCGGCGCGCAAGACGCTGTCCAGCGTGCGCAGTCCGGCGTAATCGGGCTGGATGCGCGCGGCGGGAATGCCGGCGGCGATGAGGTCGGCGCGCATCTGCGCCGGTTCGTTATAGGAAAGGCTGCGGTTGTCGCCGCTGACGATGAAGTATTGCGCCTTGCCGCTGCGGTAGAGCGCCGCCGCCGCGTCAATGCGGGCGCGGTAATAGAGATTGACGCGGCCATCGGTGGTGTATTTCGCCGTGCCGAGTACCAGCGCCAGCGGTCGCGCCGGGATTTCTGCCACGCTGTCATAGAGATAGCTGCGGCTGCTCCAGGAAATCCAGGCATAGCATCCCGCCGGCACCGCGAGCGCCAGCGCCAGCAACAACAATCCCCAGTAAATCAATCGACGTAACACAGGCTCCTCCAGACAGGCGCTCATGTTAGCGCGAAACCGTCGCAAAGTCCGCCATGATGCGGTTTTTACCCTGCAAAGGACTTTCACGATGGCACAAGTCTCCATCATCATCCGCAGCAAAGACCGCCTGCCCTTCCTCGCCCGCTCCCTCGCCGACATCGCCGCGCAAACCTGCACCGACTGGCAGGCGCACATCATCAACGATGGTGGCGACGCCGCCGGGATAGACGCGCTGCTCGCCGCCCAGCCCGCCGCCCTGCGCGACAAAATCAGCGCCATTCACCTGCCGCAGAACCTTGGTCGCAGCGGCAGCGCGCAACAGGGACTGGACGCCGCCACCGGCGAATACCTCGCCCTGCACGATGACGATGACACCTGGCACCCCGACTTCCTCGCGCGCACCACCGCCTGGCTGGACGCGCATCCGCAAGCTGCTGCCGTCGCGGTGCGCACCGAAATCATCCACGAAGAAGCCGATGGCAACGGCGGCTGGCGCGAATGCCGGCGCGAGCCGCTGCAACCCGGCATTCACGACCTGTCGCTGCTGGAGCTGCTGGTCATCAACCGTGCCGTACCCATCGGCTGCCTTTACCGCACGGCGGACATCCGCGCCGCAGGCGGTTACAACGCCGCCCTGCCCGTCGTCGAAGACTGGGACCTGCACCTGCGCCTGACCCGGCAAAAAACCTTCGGCCTCATCGAAGGCACGCCGCTCGCCTATTGGCATCACCGCCACGGCGTCGCCGGTGACTGGGGCAATTCCATGCACGACCTCGCCCATGCCCACTGGATTTACGACCGCCGCCTGCGCGACGAGGCCATGCGCGACACCCTGCGTACCGCGCCGCACCTGTTCGGCCTGGCATTGCAAAACGGCCTCCATATGCGCCACACCGACGACCACGTCGCCGGACTGCACGGCCACCTCGAAGACACGCGGGGCGAGCTGCGCCAGCTGCTGCACGAATGCCTGCACAAACAGGACGCACTGCAAGAACAACTGCACCAGCTCACCCGCGAACTCGCCCTGGAACGCGAAGCGGCGGCAGCAGCACGCGAGGCCGCCAGGGGCGCGCAAGAACGGCTACAGGACTGGACGGAGCGGATGGAACAGGCACACCATCAGGCACAACAGGAGCGCGGCGAACTGCTCTCTTTCATTCGCTACATCAAGCGGCTGCGCTTCTGGAAACGCTGAACCGCCGCCGGTCATTTACATACAGCTTTCCCGCTACCCTGTATGTAAATGCAGGATGAATGCTGACCCACCCTGCGATTCTGCCGTAACCCATCCATAAAAAACCGGGCATCACACCCGGTTTTTTCATCACAGTAGCCGCCGGTACAACGCCGCATCATCCGCGCTAAAGCAGCAGAAAATCACCCGCTCCAGATGCGGGCATTCCGGCAACGTCGCCCGCACCGTCTCCACCGCGATGCGCGCCGCCGCTGCCTTCGGATAGCCAAAGACACCGGTGCTAATCGCCGGAAAGGCAATGCTGGCGAGTCCGTGCGCCTCCGCCAGCCGCAGCGAGTTGGCATAAGCATTGGCAAGCTCGTCCGCCTCGCCCTCATCGCCGCCGCGCCACACCGGGCCGACGGTATGAATGACAAAGCGCGCGGGCAGGCGGTAGCCGCGTGTCAGCTTCGCCTCGCCGACCGCACAACCGCCGAGGGTGCGGCATTCCGCCAGGAGCTCCGGCCCCGCCGCGCGGTGAATCGCACCATCGACGCCGCTGCCGCCCAGCAGGGTTTCATTGGCGGCATTGACAATGGCGTCCACCGCCAGCGTCGTAATATCGGCGGTCATGACTTCCAGCTTCATCGGTTTTCTCCAAATCAATCAAAGGGGACGCCATTATAGCGATACCCCGAACGCCTCAGACAAGGCGCGCCGCCGAAGACAGTACGCGGTTGTACGGCGAGGCGGCGCAACACCGTATGAGGCGTTCGGGGTATCGCTATAATGCGGCCATTTCAACCGGAGACTCCCCCATGCCCGCCCTCACCGCCTACCGCCAGTTGCAGGCCATCCGCGACCGCCTGCCCGCCTACCGCCCGCACCCGCGCGCGCCGCAACTGGCGGACAACATCCTCGCCCTCGCCGACCCTTACGACGTCTATTGGTTCGATGCCTTCGGCGTGCTCAACGTCGGGCCGCAGCCCATTCCCGGCGCGATTGAGGCGGTCGCCGCCCTGCGCCAGCGCGGCAAACAGGTCTTCGTCCTCTCCAACGCCGCCAGCGTCAGCAAGCCGAACATGGTCAAGCGCTTCGCCGGGCTGGGCTTCGACTTCGCTGCGGATGAAATCGTCACCAGCCGCGACGCGGTGCTGGACGCGCTCGTCGCTTACCCGCGCGACTTCCTCTGGGGGCTGATCGGCCTTGACCATAGCCAGGAAGACCTCGACGCGCGCGGCGTGCGCTACCTGCACCAGAGCGCGGCGGATTTCCACGACGCGCCGGACGGCTACCTCTTCCTCGCCACCGTCCACTGGGACGACGCGCAACAGCAGCGCTTCCTCGCCGCACTCACCGCGCGGCCGCGCCCGGTCATCCTCGGCAACCCCGACCTCATCGCGCCGATGCCGGAACACACCTCGATTGAGCCGGGCAGCTACGTCCTCACCCTGCCCGACGAGCACTTCGCCCACGTCCACGTCTGCGGCAAGCCCTACCCCGCCATCTTTGAGCACGCCGCACGCCGCCTCGCGCATTTCGACCCGGCGCGCACCCTGATGTGCGGCGACACCCTGCACACCGACATTTTGGGCGGCAACGCCTTCGGCGTGCGTACCGCGCTTTTGACCGCGCACGGCTTCTACCGCGACCTTGATTACCGCCACTACATCGGCGACAGCGGCATCGTCCCCGACCACATCCTGCCGCGGTTGTAGCGGGCGGCTGGCGGGCGGCATGAAAAAACCGGGTTGTCCCCGGTTTTTTGTTGTGCCGTTTGGCGCGTCAGTAGCAGACGTTGTTGGTGCTGCCCATGCGAATCCAGTCAGCCTGGATGATGTTGTCGAGGCGGATGTCCGGCAGGCTTTCCTGTGTTTGCAGGTTGTAGCGCGACAGCACCGGTTTGTATTCTTTGCCGTACAGCACCAGTTTGCTGTCGCCGCTAATCCACATATCGGTGACGTCTTCGTCGTAGCCGAAATCGAGCTGGATGCGGTTGTCGAGGTCGTCGAAGGGGTGGATGCTCAGGTGGCGGTCGCCGCCAACAACGAGGTAGCGGTCGAGCCAGCCGGTGCGGAATTTGCGCGGGCGGTAGCCGAGCTGGAGCCGCTTCGGTTCGTCGCTCACGTCCGGTTCGTAAATCAGGATGTTGCCGCCGAGGTCGCCGAAGATGACGTGCCTCATGCCGTTGTCAATGAAGGGCTCAAGCAGCCGCTCGTTCAGGTGTTTGCTGTCGTAGAGCGGCCCGGTTTTGATCACTTTGCCGGTATCGGCGAAGTAGATGATGCCTTCGTCGGCGTAGTAGGTGGTGAAGGCGATGAGGCGGTCTTCAAAGCTCGGCGCGCCGCTGCCGAGGCCGCGTGTTTCGCCGATGTCGATGGTTTGCCAGCCTTTTTCCGGCGCGCTGTAGCTGTACTGGTAAATGAGCGGGGTGTTTTCTTGCAGTACCCAGAAGGTTTGGCTGTAAACGCTGAAGATGGTGTTGAAGCGGGTGTAGAGGTTCTGGAAGGTTTTTTCGAGTATCTGTGCTTCGCCGGTGCGGTAGTCCACCATGCCGACGCGGTCTTCGAGGGTGATGGCCAGTTTGCTGCTTTCGGGGACGAAGGTGAGGCGGAAGGCGCGGCTGGGCAGCGGGATTTCCGTGATTTCGCGGGTTTCAAGGTTAATCAGGGTGACGGCGTAGCGGCGCTGGTCGCTGATGGCGAGCCAGGGTTTGTCGGTGCTGCTGGCGAGGGTGCGGATGGCGACCGGTGAGCGCAGGGTGTCCACCTGGCGTTCTTCTTCGAGGTCAACCACGGCGATGTTGCTCATGCCTTTGTCGGCGACGAAGACGTAGCGCGTCGGGTCGTAGAGGCTTTGCGGGGCGGCGGTTTCGGGCGGCGCGCTTGTGGTGACCGGTGTTGCCGCGGCGCTGCCGGGCGGTTGTAGCGACCACAGCGGGCGGGCGAGTGCGGCGGAGCCTGTGGCGAGGAGGAGTTGGCGGCGCTTCATCATGGCTGGCTTCCTTTGCTGTCGCCGTTCAGGCAGCGGGCGTAGGCGGTGAGCGCGTCGCCGTCGTGCAGTGCGCCCGCGCTTTTGGAAATCATTTGTCCGTCCAGATACCAGACGGAGAGCGGCAGGCCGACGCCGCCGAGGGTTTTCAGCAGGGTGTGGTCGCCGTGGTTGTCGCGCGGCAGCGCGGTGATGTGCAGTTCGTCGTAGATTTTGCCGATTTGTTCGGGGTCGTCGCCGAGGTTGATGGTGATGATGTCCAGCGGCGCCCCGGGGTCTTGCGCGATGGCGTCCAGCAGCGGCAGCTCTTTGCGGCAGGGCGCGCACCATACCGCCCAGATGTTGAGCAGGGCGACGCGGTGCTTGCTCTCGCTTTTGCTGATGTCTTGCAGCGGTACCGGCGAGGTGGCGGGGGTAAAGCCTTCGGGCGGGGTGCAGTCGGCTGCCTGCGCAGCGCCGCCCAAGAGGGCGGCGAGCAGGAAGGGGATATGGCGGCGGCTCATGCGGCTTTTCCTTCGTCTTTGGCGATGGCTTTTTCGATGTCGCGCGCCAGTTTTTCGGCGCCGCTCTGGTAGTCAAAGGCGTCGATGAGTTCGCGTTTGGGCGAGAGCAGGTAAATCATGGTGCTGTGGTACACGGTGTAGCCGGGCGGCAGGTCGGGCGGCACCACTTTTTTGCCCTGGTGACGGTAGCCGAAGGTGGCGTTGTAGCGCTTGGCGGTGGCTTCGATGTCGGCCATGTTGCCGGTCAGGCCGACGATGCGCTTGTCAAAGAAGCCGGTGTACTGGTTGAGGCGGGTCGGGTCGTCGCGCAGCGGGTCAATGCTGATGAAGACGGGCTGGATTTGCGCGGGGTCTTTGACGATTTTCAGCATCTGTCCAAATTCGTAGAGGGTGGTCGGGCAGACGTCAGGGCAGGAGGTGAAGCCGAAGGCGACCAGCAGGTATTTGTCCTTGAAGGGCGCGTCGCCATCGGTGGCGGTCTTGCCGTCCGGGCCGACCAGCGCGAGGTGATAGCCTTCCGGCTGCGGGATGGGGTCGTAACTGGCAGGTGCGTCAGCGGGTTTTTCCGCAGGCTTGGCGGCGTCGGCGTTGTTGTCTGCCGTTTTGACGACGTCGGTGGGAGCGACTGCTTCGGCGGGTTTCTCCGCCGGCTTGGCATCTTCGGCGAAGGCAGCGGGGAGGGCGGCGAGCAGGGCGCTGGCAAGGAGGGTTTGCAGGGTGCGGGGCATGGCGGGTCTCCGGTTAAGATTCGTTGTCATTATATAGCGGCTTTTTCCGTTAATTTCTTGATTAAGGACAGGTCATGCGCCTTGCCGCCGGGCGGGTGTTTGCGTAGGATGCGCGCCGCGCCTGGGCGCATTTCTTTCACTAGATCTCTTTCCAAACCAAGCAAAGGTATACGTTTTTAGAATTTGTATCCCTGCCCCCACCCCAGCCCTCCCCC
>ERZ772924.1676-NODE-1676-length-10481-cov-4.258872_pt1 | contig 10481 bp, 8 predicted proteins | sample MGYA00512116_ERZ772924 | MGnify/ENA primary metagenome ERZ772924 (study PRJEB29015, sample SAMEA2737920) | human oral metagenome | biome: human oral; feature: human-associated habitat; material: dental | place: China | collected 2134 ...
CGAAGACTCCGGTGATGGTGGCAGGCGGCCTGCCAGCGTCACCGAACACTCCGACCATTTTGGAAGGCCGCCTGCCAGCGTTTGCACCCCCGGATGTTCAGCGGACGCGCCCCCCGAAGTAACAGGCCGACGGACGACCACGCCAAGCTCATAGACAAGCCCATAGATATGCAGCAGACAGCGGCGCCGATAAGTATCGATGGAGCTGTCGGTTTATCTGCGATCACCGGATCGGAAGCTGTTTGGACTACAGCTGAAGCGCTACGCACCCGGTACCACAGATGATTTCACAACTTTTCGTCAGATGCTTTGGCCATTATGGACGATTTCACAGACTGGCGCCTGCTCTCCACCGTCCCTCCCTGCCTTTTCATCTCTTTTTGCGCTTTGGATGCCCCAACCCGCCAGAGAAGCCACTCCGAGGGGCTCCATCCATTCGCGGACGGGCCGTAAACGGCAAGGCAGGGAACCCGGAAAGTCTATTTTTGCGCCGATTACAAATTGAAGAAGATAGATCAAATGAAAAATCGTATCCTATGGATTCCCCTCTTGGGGATCTTAGCCATCATGAACTTGATTGGCTGCTCAAGCGAAGAAAAACTGCCCCCCACGGTCACCTTGGAGGCCAACAAAACGTCGATCAAAGCCAACGGCCGCGACTCGATCACCTTCGTGGTGAAGGTGAACGGTCAAGAGACGACTCAGGGCGTCACCGTCCGCTCCGAGTCGGGTCAGGCCGTCTCGTCCACGCTCCGCTATGCCGCGGATAAGGTCGGCACGCAGACGTTCTACGCCCTGTATGAGGGCACGAAGTCGAACGCCGTCACCGTCACAGCCACCCAGATCGTGGTGACGCTCAAGGTGGATCGCACATCGATCCGACCCGGCACGGCGGATCAGGTGCACTTCACCGTTCTGGCTGACGACGAGGATGTGACCGCCTCCTCCTCCATCCTGCGCCGCGGCGAGACCGAGACGAAGCTCGAAGGCACCACCTTCTCGGCCGATAAGTCGGGTGACTACACCTTCTACGCCATCTATCGCAACGAACGTTCGGCTGAAGTGGCTGTGCACGCTGCCGCTGGTAGCGTCACGCTGCGCGCTGACCGCAGTGCGATCCACGCTGATGGCAACGAGGCGGTGGCCTTCACCGTGACGGCCGACGGTCACGACGTTACGGACAAGGCCGTTATCTCCCTCCGCTCCACGCCCGACATCGCCCTTATCGGCCACAACTTCACCACCACCGAGGCCGGCGACTATGCCTTCTATGCCACCTACGACGGCGTCCACTCGACTGAGGTGCGCGTCAAGGCCAGCGCAATGGCGTTGAACTTCGCCAAGCAGCATTGCATCATGCAATTCTCGTCGGCCACCTGCTCCACCTGCCCCATCATGACCACGGCCATCAACGACATCATGACCCTCACGCCGGGTCGGGCTGTGCCCATCGTCTTCCACGTCAGCCAGCTCTGCTTCAACTATCCCGAGCTCTACGGCGTACTCTCCGAGACGGCCGACCGTCTCTGCCCGGCTTGGCCCTCGGCGCTGGTGGATATGCACACGAAGGTGAACGTCTACCGCACGGCCACGCGCGAGAAGTTCAACGAGGCCATCTGGATCCTGAACAGTTACGCACCGGCACAGACGGGCATCGCCCTACGCTCTTCGGTGGAAGGTGGCACGATCAGCTTCACGGCCGATGTGGCAGCTAACAAGACGGGCGAGTATCGCTTCTTCGCCTACATCGTCGAGGACGGCATCAAGTACGGCCAGCGCATCGGCAATGGCGAGGACGCCATCGACCCCAACTATGTACATAACAACGTGGCGACTTATCCGCTGACCGCCACGGACGACCCGAGGTCGGGCCTCTCGTTAGGCACCATCGAGCGTGGCAAACACCTCACCCGCACCTATACGATCGACACCCGCGCCTACAACATCAAGCGCAACGTGGATCTCAGCCGCTGCCGCGTCGTGGCTTACACGCTGCGTTTAGTGAACGGCTCGTACACGGTCGACAATGTGGCCACCTGCCCCGTATCGGGCGGTTCGGTCAGCTTCCGCTACGCCAAGTGAGCAGGGCGTCACTCTGATCACCCCGTAACGAAGAAAAGCCCGCTACCGACAGAGGAGTTCGGTAGCGGGCTTTTTGTTGTGATAGAGGAGGGATCAGAGGCTGCGATTGATCTCGTCAATGTAAGCCAGGATCTCGTCGCGTCCCTCATTCTTCTCGGATGACGAGGTCATGATGAGCGGTAGCTCCTCCCACGTCTCGAGCATCTTTTCGCGATAGGCCGCAAGGTTCTCTTGCAGGCGACTGCGGCTGAGCTTGTCGGTCTTGGTGAAGATGATGGCGAACGGCACACCATTCTGCCCGAGCCACTCCATGAACTCCAGGTCGATACGCTGCGCCTCATGGCGACAGTCGAGCAGGACAAAGAGACACGTGAGCTGCAGGCGACCGAGGATGTACGATTCGATGATCTGCCGCAGCCGGTCACGGTTCTCGCGACTGCGTCGGTAGCCGTATCCGGGCAGGTCGACCAGGTACCAGCTGTCGTTGATGATGAAATGGTTGATGAGTTGCGTCTTACCGGGTTTCTGAGACGTCATGGCCAGCTGTTTGCGCCGCGTCAGCATATTGATCAGCGACGACTTGCCGACGTTCGACCGCCCGATAAAGGCATACTCCGGCATCCCACCGTCGGGACACCGCTTCACGTCCGTGTTACTCGTTACGAACTCTGCACGTTGAATATCCATTTGTTGTTATGTGTGGGGTTAGGGTGGATGAAGGCGTTCTGTAGCAGTTTTCTTTAGAGAAATAGTCGCCCCCACCTTATTTCAGGAATCCGTAGGCGTAGAAATAGTCGTGCCGGAGTCGGTTCTTAATCTCTTCTTCGCGGAGGTTGGTTTGATACTTCATAAAGGGGAAATAAGCAGGGAGGGGGTATGCAGAAAAACAAAGGCCTGAAATCAGTGATTTCGAGGTCGGGATAAAAACAAGGCCTAAACATGCGGCGCGTTGTCATCCCTCCTTGAGGGAAGGAAGATCGAAAAGCGGCCGGGTACACGGGAGGGGGGGATCCTCCATCTCGCGTGCCCGGCCTTAGCGTTTACGCATTGGCCACCAAGTAGGCGGTGTAGGCGATGAAACAGAGGGAAAGCACGATGCCTTCCCAACGGGTGATGGTGCGCTGGCGGAAGAACTGTCCGAAGATGAAAAGGAGGACGGCTGATCCGATCATCACGCCGTAGTCCACGAGAGTGATGCCGGCCACGTGAAGGGGATGGATGGAGGCGGCGCAACCGAGGACGAAGAAGATGTTGAAGAGGTTCGAGCCGACCACGTTGCCGATTGCCATCTGTGGATTCTTCTTCAGCGCAGCCACGGCAGAGGTAGCCAGCTCGGGCAGGGAGGTGCCGCCGGCGACGAGTGTGAGGCCGATAGTCGACTCGCTCACGCCGAGGTTGCGCGCGATGGCCGACGAGCCGTCGACGAAGAGCTGTCCGCCGTAGATCAGCCCGGCCAGTCCGCCAACAATGTAGAGTGCCGAGCGCCAGACGGGCATGGATTTGATGCCCTCCTCGTCGGCGTCGTCCGTCTTATTGTGGGCGATGGCCAAGGTGTAGCCGAAGAAGATGGCGAAGAAGCAGAGGAGCACCAGTCCATCGATGCGGCTGAGGACGTTCTCCGTGGCGCCGTCGATCCATACGTCGCTGGCTACGAAGAGGAGCACCAAGGAGGCGAGGATGCAGAAGGGCACTTCTTTCGTTATGGTGCTTCGAGGGACGTGCAGCGGAATGATGGCGGCTGTCACGCCAAGGATCAAGAGGACGTTGAAAATGTTCGACCCGACCACGTTGCCCATGGCCAGGTCTGGGCTGCCCTTGAGGGCGGAGAGTACGCTCACGGTCAGCTCCGGGGCGGAGGTGCCGAAGGCTACGATCGTGAGGCCGATCACGAGGTTTGAGATGCGGAATCGCTTGGCTACGGCCGCGGCGCCGTCAGTCAGGGCGTTGGCGCCGACGAGGATCAGCACCAGTCCGATGACGACAAAAACGAGGGACATCCATACGTTGTTCATTGTTTTTCCATCCTTTCTTCTTCATTGTTTTCCAGCCGATCGATGGCGTCCCGAAGGGCGACGAGCTCGGCGCGGATCGTTTTTAATTTCTCTATGATTTGCATTTGGTTGATAGTAGTCTCCTTGTTGTCCTTGAGCTTCCGTCGGGCGCCGGCGACGGTCATACCGCGTTCCTTGAGGAGGTAGTGGATGAGGCCGATGAGCTCAATGTCCTGCTCAGTGTAGTAGCGGGTGCCGCCGGGCGTCTTGCGCGGAGCGAGCTCGTCGAATTCCTTCTCCCAGTAGCGGAGGGTGGATTCGTTCAGGCCGAAGCGTGCGGCTACTTCCCGGATGGAGAAGTAGAGCTTGAGGTTCTTGTTCTGTTTTAATCCCATTGATGGGCGGGGGGATCAGTCGAGCACCTGACCGTGGTTCTCAGACAGCTGCAGCATCTGGTCGTACTCCTCGGGATTGAGATCCTGATAGTAGTACTTGGCGGGGTTGTCCGGTTTGTCGTTGATGTGCACCTCATAGTGCAGATGTGGGCCGGTGGATTTGCCGGTGCTGCCCACCAGGCCGATCACTTCGCCACGGGTTACGGACTGCCCTTCGCGGACGAGGATCTTCTCCATGTGGCCGTAGAGCGTTTTGTAGCTGTAGCCATGATCTATGATGACGCAGTTGCCGTAGCCCTGTTTCCATCCGGCCAGGATGACGCGGCCGTTACCCGTGGCGTAGATATCCGTACCCATCGGGGCGGCGAAGTCCATACCCGCATGGAAGCGGAGGGTGTGATAGATCGGGTCGATACGTGTGCCGTAACCCGATGCGGTGCGTTTGAGGTCTTTGTTCGATATGGGCTGGATGGCGGGGATGCAGCGCACACGCTCCTCGAGACTTTTACCGATGGAGATTAGCTCCTCGAGCGAGTTGGATTCGACGTAGAGCTGCTTCTTAAGCATGTCGAGCTTCTGCGTGGTCTCGATCACCAGATCGGCGTTGGAGAGGCTGGAGAGGTAGGCGTAGCGGTTGGTGCCGCCGAAGCCCGGTTTGCGGACAGATTCAGGGATGGAGCGAGCTTGGAAGATGGCACGATAGAGGTTCTCGTCGCGCTGCTGGATGTCGTCCAAAACCTCCAGCGCATCGTTGAGTTGCAGGCTGAGCACCTCGTATTGGGTTTGCAGCAGTTTGTTCTCCTTTTGCAGGAGGGATTCCATGGGGGAGGAGAAAATGTTGGCGAAAAGAAAGAAGAGCGCTACCCCGACCAATATGCCGATGCTGGCATGCCTGACGACAGCGAAAATGCGCTGCTTGACGGTGGGATAGACCCGCTCGAAGCTGAGCGTCTCCGTGTTGTACTTGTAGTATATCTTCTTTGACTTGAATAGTCCCATAATCAATTCATCCCTTATGATTGAGGCGCAAATGTAGGTTTTGACCTATGTTTGCGCCCCATTTGCAAGGTTTTAACAGGTTATTTACATATTCAAATATGCTGACAGCACAAGAAATTCGCGAATCATTCTTGTCTTTTTTCGCATCGAAAAGACACCATATTGTACCATCGGCTCCGATGGTTATTAAGGACGATCCCACGCTGATGTTTACCAACGCCGGGATGAACCAATTCAAGGACATTATACTCGGTAACACCGCCATCAAATATCCTCGCGTGGCCGATTCTCAGAAATGTTTGCGCGTCAGCGGTAAGCACAACGACCTCGAGGAGGTGGGCCACGACACGTATCACCACACCATGTTCGAGATGCTCGGCAACTGGTCGTTCGGCGATTATTTCAAGAAAGAAATCATCAGCTGGGCGTGGGAATACTTGGTCGACACGCTGCATCTTGACCCGGCGCGGCTCTACGCCACCATCTTCGAGGGCAGCCCATCCGAGGGCCTCGAGCGTGACAGTGAGGCGGCCGGCTATTGGGCCGAATACCTGCCCGCTGACCACATCCTCGAGGGCAACAAGCACGACAACTTTTGGGAGATGGGCGACACGGGCCCCTGCGGACCCTGTTCGGAGATCCACATCGACCTCCGGCCCGACGCCGAACGTGCGGCTGTGCCCGGGGCATCGCTCGTGAACAAGGACAACCCGCTCGTGATCGAGATCTGGAACCTCGTCTTCATGCAATATAACAGGAAGGCCGATGGCTCTTTGGAGCCGCTGCCGAACCGCGTCATCGATACAGGCATGGGCTTCGAGCGACTCTGTATGGCACTGCAAGGCAAGACGTCGAACTATGACACGGACGTCTTCCAGCCGCTCATCCAGGCCATCGCCCACATGACGGGCACGACCTACGGCGCCGATCGGCAGAAGGACGTGGCGATGCGCGTCGTGGCGGATCATATCCGCACCATCGCCTTCTCCATCACCGATGGACAGCTGCCCTCGAACGCCAAGGCGGGCTATGTGATCCGCCGCATCCTGCGCCGCGCCGTGCGTTATGCCTACACCTTCCTCGACTGCAAAGAGGCCTTCATGTATCGCCTCCTCCCGACGCTCATCGCCACCATGGGCACGGCTTATCCGGAGCTTGTGGCCCAGCAGGAGCTGATCGAAAAGGTGATGAAGGAAGAGGAAGAGGCCTTCCTCCGCACGCTCGAAACGGGCATCCGTTTGCTCGAAAAAAAGATCGAAGAACTGAACGCCGCGGGCAGCAAAACGCTGGCCGGAACGGACGCCTTCGCCCTCTACGACACGTACGGCTTCCCGCTCGACCTCACCGAACTGATCCTCCGCGAGCACGGCATGGACGCTGACCTCAAGGGCTTCGACACCGAGATGCAGAAGCAAAAGGAACGCGCGCGTAACGCCGCCGCCATCGAGGCCGACGACTGGGTGACGCTGCGCGAGGGCGAGACGGCCTTCGTGGGTTACGACATGATGGAGTGCGACGTGGAGATTCTCCGCTACCGCCGCATTAAACAGAAAAACAAGACGCTCTACCAGATCGTCCTCGACAAGACGCCCTTCTACGCTGAGATGGGTGGACAGGTGGGCGACAGCGGAGTACTCATTGCCCCGGACGGCGAGCGGACGGAGATCATCGACACGAAGCGCGAAAACAACCTGCCCGTGCACCTCACCACGAAGCTCCCGAATGACCTCACCGCCTCCTTCACGGCCCGCATCGACGTGGAGCGCCGCATCCGCTGCGAATGCAACCACACGGCCACCCACCTGCTCCACGAGGCGCTCCGCGAGACGCTCGGCACACACGTCGAGCAGAAAGGATCGTACGTCGGGCCCGAGTCGCTCCGCTTCGACTTCTCCCACTTCGGCAAGATGACCGACGAGGAGATCCGCCGCGTGGAGCAGATCGTCAACCGTCGCATCCGCCAGAACATGCCTCTCGACGAGCATCGCAACATGCCCATCGCCGAGGCCAAAGCCCTGGGCGCGATGGCCCTCTTCGGCGAGAAGTATGGCGAGGAAGTGCGCGTCGTGCGCTACGGCACCTCCGTCGAGCTTTGCGGCGGCACCCACATCCCCGCCACCGGCATGATCGGCTCCATGTATATCACCAGCGAAAGCTCCATCGCCGCCGGCGTGCGCCGCATCGAGGCCGTCACGGCCGACGCCGCCGAGCGACTTTTCTATTTCACGCAAGACGCCGTGCGCGAGGTGCGCGCCCTGTTCAACAACGTGCCCAACCTCGTGCCCACCATCCGCAAATCGATCGAAGAGAACAGTGAGCTCAAGCGGCAAGTCGGCGAGTATGTCAAGGAGAAAGCCGCCACGATGAAGAAAGAGCTGCTCAGCCGCGCCGTCGATTGCCGTGGCACTCGGCTGATCCTCTTCAACGGCGAGGGCGACGTCGAACTCAGCAAGTCCATCGCCATGCAGATCAAGGACGAGACGCCGAGCGACGAGCGCATCTGCTTCGTGGCCGGCATCCACGACCATGATCGCTGCGGCCTGATCGTCCTGCTCAGCCAGCCCCTCGTCAGCGAAGGCCTCGACGCCGCGAAACTGGTCAAGAAGGGCTCCTCGTTCATCCGCGGTGGAGGCGGCGGACAGCCGCACTTCGCCATGGCTGGAGGCAAGAACCCCGACGGCTTGAGCGCCGCCATCGACGCCATCTTGGAGGAGGCCGGACTGAAATAGAGTCGTCCGCCCCGCCCCGCCAAGAGCTTTGCAAGCGTGTGAAATCCAATCTGAGCCTCATTTTGGACTTTGCACGCTTGTAAAATGCGATCTGAGCCTCATTTTGGACTTTACACGCTTGTAAAATGCAATCTGAGCCTCATTTTGGACTTTGCATGCTTGTAAAATGCGATCTGAGGCTCATTTCAGACTTTGCACGCTTGTAAAATGCGATCTGAGGCTCATTTCAGACTTTACACGCTTGTAAAATGCAATCTGAGGCTCATTTCAGACTTTACACGCTTGTAAAATGCAATCTGAGCCTCATTTCAGACTTTACACGCTTGTAAAATGCAATCCGAGGCTCATTTCAGGCTTTACACGCTTGTAAAATGCAATCTGAGGCTCATCTCAGACTTTACACGCTTGTAAAATGCAATCTGAGGCTCATATTCTCCTATTATTATATGTATAGCATAGACCCCCCAATGATCATCTTCACAAAAGACATCGCCGAGGCACTGACTGCCTATCTCGCGTCAAAAAATTACGACAAGACCTACCTCGTCACCGACACCAACACGCGGCAACACTGCCTGCCCCTGCTCGAAGGTACCCCCGCCCTCCGCGACGCCGGGCAGATCACCATCGAGGCCGGCGACGTCCATAAAGACATCGCGCAGGTGGCCCAGATCTGGCAGCACCTCTCCGACGGCGGCGCCTCGCGTCACTCGCTGCTCATCAACCTCGGCGGCGGCATGGTGACAGACCTCGGAGGCTTCGCCGGCGCCACCTTCAAACGCGGCCTACACGTCCTCAACATCCCCACCACCCTCATGGCCTCCGTCGACGCCGCCGTGGGTGGAAAGACGGGTATTAACTTCAACGGCCTCAAGAACGAGATCGGCTCCTTCCACCAGCCCGACTGCGTGATGATCGACTGCACCTTCCTCCGCACCCTCGACCGCGACAACCTCCTCTCCGGCCTGGCCGAGATGATCAAGCACGGCCTCATCGCCGACTCCGACCACCTGCGCGCCCTCCTCTCCATCGACATCTCCGCCCGCCACTTCACCATCGATCCCGCCGAGGTGGAGCGTTCCGTCGCTGTCAAAGCGCGCATCGTCGAGGAGGATCCCACCGAGCAGGGCATCCGTAAGGCGCTCAACTTCGGCCACACCATCGGCCACGCCTTCGAGAGCCTCTCCTTCGCCCGCAGCCGTCCCATCCTCCACGGCCACGCCGTCGCAGCGGGTCTCGTCTGCGAACTCTACCTCTCGCACAAACACTGCGGCCTCTCGACCGACGATCTGCGCCGTGTGACGCACTTCATCCGTTCGGGCTATCCTCCCTTCTCGTTCAGTTGCCGCGATTACGACACGATCTACGAACGCATGACGCACGACAAGAAGAACGCCGGCGGCCGCATCCGGTTTGCCCTCCTGCGTGGAATCGGCGACGTCGTCATCGATCAAGAAGTGCCTCGTGAGCTCGTCATCGAGTCGTTCGACTTCTATCGGGAGAACATGGGGCAGTAAGAAATAGTGCGCACGGGGTTTTGATTAGTCGATTATCTTTCTACTTTTGCCGCGCATTCGGGAAAACGATGCAACGCGGGGTGTAGCTCAGCCCGGTTAGAGTACTCGTCTGGGGGGCGAGTGGTCGCTGGTTCGAATCCAGTCACCCCGACTAACTGGAAGGCCTCTCAAAGTCAGCATTCAAGCTGCTTTGAGGGGCTTTTTTTATGGCCCTGAACGAGGCGCCGCCGCGCCTCTCCGTAGGGCCGTTTTCGGGTATTATGGAGATATTGGAGAGTGCCGCAATCGAGTGTTTATCGATCAACGTAGAACCGATAACTATCGAGAAGCTGTCATCAGAAAGTATCTATTCGCGTGGGGGGGAAAGGAAGCCGGATACTTCTATCCATTGCCGGTTTGCGGCAAAAGAGACGATGTTCCACGAGTAGGGTGTTTTCAGGTATCGCTTTCGGGCGGCGGCAGAGAATCGCGCGACATTACAGACGTCCGCAGAGGAACGAGAGAAGACCGCCTCTCTTCATCAGGAAAGCTCCTTCTTCTTGAGGGTCCGATCTTATTCCGGGTCATGAAAGTGAGGAGGTAATAGAACCTATAAAGACAACGTCTTTTACGTAGGCTGTGTGTATAATACGGATACACTCGAAAAGCACAATCTAAGAGAGACGATTATTTGCTGGAATAACCACTGGAGCGTTTTTGGCGGGCTAAAACTATCTAGCCTCAGCGAATCGCTCGAGGAGTGCGGGTCATCGGTGTGGGCGAGCACCG
>ERZ772924.1679-NODE-1679-length-10474-cov-6.520107_pt1 | contig 10474 bp, 11 predicted proteins | sample MGYA00512116_ERZ772924 | MGnify/ENA primary metagenome ERZ772924 (study PRJEB29015, sample SAMEA2737920) | human oral metagenome | biome: human oral; feature: human-associated habitat; material: dental | place: China | collected 2134 ...
CATTACCTGTATCAGGTTATATGGGTTTAATTCTCAGCAAAATTGCTCCCCAGTATTTTTTACTATTCATTCTATTTATAAAATTGACTAATCAATATTCACGTCTTTAAAATCAGAATACAATTCTTTTAAGATGTGTTTATTTCTTTCGTTAATATTTACTATATACCATTTATTTTTATCCTCAAACACCAAAGATTTTTGATTCAGTTCTACTTTTTTCCCTTGACCAGAAACTATACTCTTTGTTGGTATAATTACATAATTTCTTCCAGTATTTGTCTGTCCTATTTTTACATTTTCCAAATCATATTCAACTTTTTCAATTTTTATATATTTTAAAGCATTCATCAATAGTTGTAATGTTATTTCTTTTGCTTTTTGAGGTGTTGTTGAAGCATTTTTTGCTTCCCATTCCCATAATCTTTCAGGTGCATTTTCCATACTTGTCGTAAAATTTCCAGCTAACAACTCTTTTGATATTTTATCTAACTTTGCTTCAATTTCAGGCTTTACTTTATTCCAAGCTTCTAATGCCAGTTCACTCTGTGCTTTTTCTACATTTTTACAGATTTTTTCATCTCTTTTTATTTTACATTTTTGGACTGTTTCTTTTAAAAGATTATTGTTTTTTTTCAAATTTTCAACGCTGTATTTATTTCCGCAAGCTGTAAAAAATAATGCCGCAAACATTGTCACCAATAAAAATTTTATCTTTCTCATTTTTTCTCCATTTCTTATTTTATTTCCATCAAGTCAGGATAAAGCTCTTTCATAGAAGTTATATAATTTTTGTCAAAATTCACAAGATACCATCTGTTCTCATCTTCAAATGCCAATATTTTACCTTTGGACTCTATACTTTTCCCTTTTACTGACATTGTTACAGTCGTTGGAATAAGTGCGTAATTTCTTCCTCTGCTTGTTTTCCCAATTTTGGTATTTTCTAAATCATATGTGCTTTTAGTAAATTTTACATCTTTTGTTATTCCACCTAGCAGCTTAACTGTAGAATTTTTAAATTCCGGAACTGTCATTGATGCTTTTTTTGCCATGTAGCTCAAATATTTTTCAGGCAATTCATTAATATTTTCCATGTAATCTCCATTTACTGCGGCTTTTGCAAGTTTATCCATTCTTGCCTTTATTTCAGGCTTTACTCTATTCCATACCTGTTGTGCTGTTTCAGTATTCTTGCTTGATTTTTCAGAAACTTTTACATTGTTATTTAAATTTCTATTGCCATTCTTACTCCCAGCAGCTGAAAAAACTACTGCTGAAATAATAATCATTAATCCTGCTGTTATTTTTTTCATTTATCCTCCAAATAATATTTGTTTTTGCTGTGCTGTCTTTGCTGTTATTCAGCTTTTACGTCTACAAGGTCAGAATACATTTCCTTTAAGATTGCTTTGTTCTTTTCATCAATATTTACCACGTATAATTTATCTCCATCTTCAAATACTAAAGACTTCTGATTTATTTCAGCTTGGTTGCCTTCAGCTGAAACTATACTTTTTGTGGGTATAATCGCATAATTTCTTCCAGCACTTGTCTGTCCGTATTTTGCATTTTCTACTTTATATTCGACTTTTTCAAATTTTATTTGTTTTACCGCTTCCTTTAAAATTTGCAATGTTGTTTCTTTAGCCTTCTGAGGTGTTGTGGAAGCATGTTTTGCTTCCCATTCCCAAAGTTTTTCAGGTACAAATTCCATACTTGACATAAGATTTCCAGCCATCAGATCCTTTGCGATTTTATCAACTTTTTTAGTAATTTCAGGTTTTGTTTTGTTCCACCATTCCTGCGCCTTTTCAGCTTGTACCTTGTCAACATTTATACAAATTTTTTCATTTCTTTTTATTTTACATTTTTGAGCCGTTTCTTTTAGCAGCTTGTCATTTTTTTTAAGATTATCAACGCTGTATTTATTTCCGCATGCTGTAAAAATTACTGCCGAAATCATTACAGCCATCAAAAATTTCATCTTTTTCATTACTTCCTCCAATTTAATTTATTTAACCAATTATACCTTATTTTTTAAAATTTTCAAAGCTTTATTTGGGAAAGCAGTCTAAACTTTATTATCTGAACAAACAAATATTGCTACAAAACCGAAACTCACTGATGCTCAAACAATTTATGATAAAGAGTTCTTAGTATATTATTTTTCATTGATATTTCCTTTTTTCCAAATACTTTGCTTTTATTTACTTTTTAGCACAGCCCTGACTGCATAATGTAAAAAATAATAAACTGACTTTAAAAACGGCAATTTCTCAACTTTCCGATAAATTTCCCAACGAACTTTTGCCGTTTTAGCCTTATTGCTCGAACGGGAATTATCCAGTACTCGATAATAAGCCAAATTTTCCTTGAGTCCAAAAATTTTTTTCACATCTTTCACAATCTCCAGCCAAAGAACATAATCCTCGTTTTTCTCAAGTTCCTTAAAATACCGCTTCCCAACTTTTTCTATATCATACATGACTGTAAGACAGCCTAGATAGTTATTTTTCAGCATATCAGTATAGGAAATTTCCGATTTAATTACAACTTCATTGATTTTTTCGCCATTTTCCTTAACTCTCGTGTACTCTGTGCAGCTTATGCCTGCATTTTTTTCTTTCATAAATTGTATCTGTTTTTCCAATTTTTGGCTGTGCCAGTAATCATCAGCGTCTAAAAATGCAATATATTTTCCATTTGCCAAATCAATCAAATGATTTCTACCTTTTACAACACCCATATTTTTTTCAGTATTTACAACCTTTATTCTATCATCTTTTTTTGCATATTCATTTACAACTGCAAGACTGTTATCCGTTGAAACATCATTCATAATAAGCATTTCCCAATTTTCATAAGTCTGTGAAAGCACTGATTCTATTGTTTTCCCAATAAACTTTTCTGCATTGTACATTGGCACAATTATTGAAACTTTTTCTTTATCCATTTTCTCTCCTTATTTTATTTTTAAAATTTTAAGAAATTTTATCCTCAAACCGCTTTAATAGCCAATTAAAAGACAACTATTATATTAAACATTCCGATTAATTAGACATTAGAGACGTTCGAGCATACTTTTAAAGTATATCTATTATTTTTTTAAATACAATTTATCAATAAATTCATCAAAGTTATCTCCTAATTTTATCCATTTCCATTTTTCCCTATTTCCTCCTTCAGTAAAAATTTTATATATATCATCAGCAAAATAATACATAAAAATCTCCTTTGTTTCTTTAGAAATAAATATGTACTCATCTTCATCCGCACCTATTGCCACATAGTTGTTTCTCCAAAAATATGTTCTTTTTAAATCAGGATTTTTTTCATATTCCATCTCATCAAATTCCGTAAGCAGATTTTTTCCTCTTTCAACTGTTTCATCATCAAAATATAAATACGAAATAAATTTATCATTTATATTTTCAACATCAATGGGCATATATACAGTTTCCTTAAAATAAATTTCAGAATATTTTTTAACCATATCTCTGTATTCTTCTTTTTCAATTCCCAAACTTTCTATAAACTCATCGTCATAATAGTAACTTTCCTCTTCCCTCACTTCACAATCTTCTATCTCAAGTATTTCTTCCAAATGCTTTTGTCTATCCATTTCTATCATCTCCTACCTTTCTTCATCCAATTGTTCCAGCAATCCATCAACAAATTTTGTCAACTTTTCTTTTTCTTCCTTCGACATTTCCTTATTATCTTTTGGATCTACATACAGTTTTTCAATAAATTCATCAAAATTTTCTGCTAATTCTGTCCATTTCCAATAAACTCCTTTACTTTCATCCTCTAAATCTGAATATGAAGAATACTGCACTATCCTATTTGATGCCTTTGATATATACATATAGGCATAAGGTTCCCCACTTATTATTGGTATATAATTATCTAACTCTCCATAGTTTACTTCAATTTTTTTAGCATCTTTTCCATATTTCTTCTTATGAATTTTTTCAGAGTACCATATTAATTTTTTTCTTCCATTTTCATACATTTCATCACTAAAATCTAATTCAAAAAATAAAGACTTTCCTTCTTCATTCGTTTCTGGGTCAATATTTTTACAACGAAGCAGTGGCTTAAATGCTATCAATTCATAGTCTAATACTAAATTAACATATTTTCTTACTCCATATTTCTCCAGTAACTCTTTTGTATAATATTTGCTTTTCTCTTTTCTCTTCCCTTCTTTTTCAGTATATTCTATATCCACAGATTCCCAAAATTTTTTATATTTTTCCATTCTTTTCACCATTATAATTGATTTTTACCAATTATTGTCTTTCTTTTTCTATCAACCCATATTCTATTATCTCTTCTAAATGTTTTTTCTATCTATATTTACTCTATTATTTTTTTAGATTTGAAGCAGTAATTTTTTGAATTTCCTCATTAAAGATCCCTCTTTTTATTAATCCTGAGGAAACTTAATACCCGCCTCAAGTCTAGCCTTTGTCTGCACTTCACTTACCAGCAGGCTTTTTTCCAGCTGTCTGTAGCAAAATTCCAAGTCATTTTCATTTACTGCATTAATGAATGCTTTAAATTCAGGCACAACTCTATCTTTTGAAAATCCGTCATCAAAACTTTCTATTGTTTCATCATACATTTTCAATGTGACTTTTCCGACAAGTGATGGTGCTTCTTCACTTATGATTTTTCCTTCACTTCCTTGAATCACACCTATTCTTTTCCCTTCACTATCTTTTGCACATACACACATAGCATTGAAATTTTTGTATTCTATCATAAGAACTCCACTTGTATCAATATTTTGCTCAATATTAGCATAATACTTCACATTTTCAGGCTTTCCAAAAAGTCCTAAAACATAATGTAAATTATACAGTCCCAAGTCCATCAATGCTCCTCCAGCTTTTTCAGGATCAAATACAGGCAGAATTTCTCCTCTCTTAAAAGCGTCATATCTGCTGGAATACTGACTATACTGGCTCTGAACAAGTTTCACATCTCCGATTTTCCCAATCCAGTCTTTTATTTTTTTATAATTTTCAAAATTAATTTCTTCTTCTGATTTTTCTTTTTTTAATTCTTCTAATTTTTCTTGTTCGTATTTACGTTCAAAGAAACACGTAAAAGAAAGTATACCTTTCAATCCTTCCATTAATAGAAGTATTTTATCTATATGGAACGAATTAAAGAATAGTAATAAAGCTACAGAATATAAACATCTATAAGCCCAATGTAAATCAGTATGTTTTTTAGTATGATATAAAGTAAGACTTACTATTATAGCTATACATATATCATAGATGTATTCAGTTTTACCTAAATAACACAATAATCCTAGAACTGATAATACAGCGAATATGCTCATTCCCATTACTATGATATATTTTCTTCTAGTTAAATATTGTTTATGACCGAATATAGCTTCTACTTTATTCACAGCTTCTATTTTAACTACGTCTAATGAATATAGTGGAACTGCGAGGAAAAGTAAAATACTAGGTGTCAATACTAGATCCATATGATATAACATTATGGATAGTACTATCATATATACAGTATATACTATTTTGGCTAATATATCATTAAAAAAAGAAGTCAAAATATAGAATACTAATAGATACAATCCAATATACGATGTCAGTGAACTTCTGTAATCATACATAAATATTAAAGAACCAGCTACTCCAAATATTACAGATGAAATTATCATAAGTAGACAGAACCATAAGTGCTTAAACATTCTATTCTCTATCATATTACATCACCCTACTCCTTCCTTGTTCTAATGTAGCATATTCTTGGAGTTGTTTTAGTAATTCTAGTCTCTCACTTTCTGCATTAGCCCAATCTGATATACCAAGATTAACAGTACCTTTACCTGTTTCCATATTTTCAGCATATCTTCCTACATTAGCCCATAAAATACTTTTTAAAGTAAGTACACATAATTGGTAGAAATCATGTTCTCGTGTTTCTGATATTCCTAATAAGTTATGTGGCTGTTCTATAAAAAGTTTCAATTCAAGTGAATCGTTATAAGGATTAGTATTAGCATAATTAAATCTCAACCTATCTGGTTTCTCAAAATAACAAGCATGTAGATAGTTCATATACATATCTATACCTCCTAATTGTCTAGTAGCTACCATACCTGCATATAGTTGATCAACACTCATAAAGTCTGAATACATAGTAAGATTACTACCTGCTACCGTATTACCGTAGAGATTCGTTCTATATTTAGCTACACCGTCCATTACATCTAATCCAGTTCGTCTTATTACACCCATTATACCTTCAGGTATACTATAAAGATCTGGTCCTATTTGGGAATCGTTCGTTAAATATACATCATTGAATTGTACTGGATATCTGAAATAGTGACTCCATTCCTCTAAACAGTGCATTTCTATTATATCGTATATCTCTTCATCTGTATAACATAAGTCTAAGAATTTACCTAATCCAGTAGTATCTTTTAGTCTAGATATTAATTTATTAATATTCATTGAATAACATCTCCCTTAAATAAGAACATTCCTTCTTACGTTATTTCTATATCTAAGAGATTCCATTGAAGCTATAGATTCTTTATCGTATTCCATAAATAATCCGTTACCTAAAGACACGAATCCATTATTTGTATCAAATCCCATTTCTTTAACTATATTAGAAGCTTCTCCAGATGCTTTAATAAGTGGATATTTAAATCCATCAGATAAAGGATTGTCAACAATTTTAAAGTTAGAAGAATCCAATACATAAGATGTAGGATTTCCTGGATAAGTAACCCAATCTACAGCTATTAAATGAATTTCATTAAGAACAACTGTACCATCTCCTTGTTCTTGAGGTTTTCCTATAACTCTTATAGAGAATGACGGTAATTCTCCTCCTTTTATGAAGTTAACCATCAGATCTCCATTTCCTGAAACTGTTTGTACTTCACCCATAAGTTTAGTACCCTCAAACCAAAATTTAGTAAATTTATAGTGTACATTTCTTCTGTCTACTGTAGTCCAACGTTTTAAGTCTTCTGGATTATCAGGATGCTCCAGTTCTCCGTAGAATACACCAGTATTAAGCATTTGAACTAAACGTTCTCTTTTTAATGCTTGTTTCATTTCGTTAATTGGGTAAATTACACCATTACGTGTAGGTGTTCCATTAAGGTCAATTACTTCTACATTAAATTTAATCACAGATTCACCTTTACGAAGTTTTTCATAAGCTTCGTCTGAAATATCTACTGATTCTTTAGATGCAGTAAAATAATCACCATTAGCTACAAGTAACATATTATTTCTAACGGCTTTAAATTTACCCTTTACTTCTTTATATCTCATATAATCTCCTTTCTATTAATTACCCCATACTTCCTGTAGGGATTTCTTCATTGTTGTTTTGGTTATTATTGTTACCATTATTGTTATTTCCATTAGGGTTTGTATTTACATCAAAGTCAGCACGTTTTTCATCTTGACCTCCTCTAGATGTAACTGCATAATAAGCAACTAGAGTTCTTCTACAAGCCTCATTCCATTTCTTAAGTACAGCGTTATAGAATGTAGCTGCTTGCATAGTACCTTGTGAGTACCCTACTATATATCCTTTTATGTAAGGTAGCACATTAGCTGTATCGTCAGGATTGTTACTTTTTTGAGCTGTTTGATTAGTATTGTTCTGATTGTTATTACCTGTATTATTATTTGTATTATTTGGGTTTCCTGAGCTATCAAATAATCCTTCTCCGAAACCAAAGTTATTTATATCAGCTAAAAGTTCTTTCATCTCTTCAGATTCAGCCTTACCTCCATTATCTGTAGTTCCTTGATTCATAGTAGCAGTATTCTTATCATTGAAATTAATATTATTAGTATTATTAGATGATTGAGCTGACTGCATTCTGTTAGCTAAGCTATCTAATTTTCTCATAAGCATATCTAAGTTTTTACCTTTAATGTCGAAATACTTAGATAACCTACGTTTTTGAATAGCTCTATAAAGTTGTAGGAAATCATTAAGCATATTAGTAGTTAATTCAAATACATCATTAGCTCCTACTTTTCTTTTTTCAAATTGAACTAAATTTAATTCATTCTTTTGCTGGTTAGCTTGTTTCTCAGTACCTATCATACTGTCACCATATAGCCCGTAAGATGATCTAAATTTAATAAATTCCTGTAAAACATTAGGTTGAATGTCCATATAACTTCTAGCACTACTATTAACTATCTTAGCTATAGTATCTAACATACTACGCCACTCAGCGTTAGTTAAACTATCTTCACCTTTTATTTCTTTATTAAGCCAATCTTCCATTAATTTCTGATTTAATTTAACTTGGTTGTTACTACCTCTAAATTTATTCATAAAAGCTTGGACTCTTCTTTTAATGTAATCCATAAGATTTTTGATAATATTCTTATTGAAATTACCATTAACATTTTTACCGTCCTTAGAATAGTTACCTCCGTTATTATTATTAGAGGCTTCTCCCTTTCCATAGAAAGGTAAATTTTCTTCTTTCCATTCATCCCATAAATAAGATGATTCTGAAGTTGCACCGCTACGGTTAGCTGTATCTATTCCATCTAGTAAATTCATTACAGCCATTACACCTTCAGTATATGAATCAGCAAGACAAGCATGTATCGGTACTTTAGCTTCTGCTAATGATTCATATGTTATTACATCCATAATTTTATTTTCATCACGGATATTTCTTTGTCTATCTTTGAGTGCAGTATTAATATCTTGAATTAATTTTCCTACTTGTTTTTCTTGATTGAAAAATTCCTTCAATATATTCTTGATCATCTGGATAGCTTTCTTAAATAATTCTTTAAGCATACGCCACCCGTCAGCCGCCATATTTTTAACATTCTGAACTCCTGATTTAACGGCTGTAGAAACAGACCCATCAAAAAGACCTTCTCCGAATGGATCAAATCCTTCAGAATAAGCTGCGTCTATAATTTTATTATTTAGATCATTTTCTACACTAGTTAAGATAATATCTGATAATATAAGAGCATCTTCGCCTAATGCTGAATAATAAGACTGTACACTATAACCCATATCATTCAAAAGAGACATCAATCATCAACTCCTCTCTCAACCATCAATAATCTACTATTATATGTATCAGTAGCACATGTTAATTCTTTTATTGAATTTATAATAGCTTGTATTTGTAAAGAAATATTTATATTTAAGTATACACAAGCATATATAACATCTGTCCTTTGTCTATCAGAATAAGAACTAAATCTACTAGATAAAACTTGAATGAATTTCTGAGTTTTTTCTATAATTTTTAATAGTCTTTCTTTTGTAGTTTTCAATACTTCTCTGCTATTAACTATAATACCAGTTAATTCTTCACCATTGTATCTTTTCACTTTATTATAATATTCAGAAGCTACTACTTCACATGGCTCTATAACTCTATCTTTTAATACATTTAGTTTATCACTAAGAGTTTCTATAGTATGAATTTCATAATCTTCGTTCTTTTCTTCTAACAATTCAGTGAAATTAAAGTCTTCTGTTTCTTTTAGATATCTGTATAATTTACCTAATACGAATACAGTATTAATTTCTTGAAGATCAATAAAAGAGAATTTCTCTCTACTATGATAAACGTCATCTAGTAATCTATCTTTAAAAGAAAGTACTTTTATATTAGATACATTTCGTTCGTATTCTTTAAGAAGTTCAGATACATCTAAAAGATAATTATTCATTATAGTAATAAAATTATCATCTTTGAAATCTTCAGATTCTTTCATAGCTTTAAACGGATTAAGATGCGTAAATGCTAACTTAATATAAGCGTCATTCTTTGCAAATAAATCAGAATTAAACATAGGTTAACCTCCTTTATAATTTAAATAATTAGCTGTTTTAGGCGGGTTTACAAAGACAAAAAAAAAATAGATAGCCCCCGAAAGGACTATCTATTTCTATTATTTTTTATTTTCATCTTTTTGATCTTGATTTTGTAGAGTAAGATCTACTCTAAGTTTCTGAAGTGTACTATTAGGAATATTTTCCCATTCATATACTATTAAATAATCCTTACGTGTAATTCCTACATTTATATCTCTCACAGAAAAAGATAACAATAATTGGTTTTTATCATTTTTCTTTATTTCTGCTCTATAATTAGGAATTATAGTATACTGATCATTTCCTACATATCTACCCAATAATGAATTAATCACATAATTAGAAAAGTATCTCTTATTAAGTGTATTACTTATAAAACCTAACGACATGAATTTCTCAGTCATTATATTTTCCTCTATAAATAATAATGAATCTGAACTATCGAAGCTATCATTTATTATATCTAGAATTAATGGTTTAGGTCTATTATCCAATATATCATTTCTATATGAATTTTCCCAATCTAATAATTTTAAATAATCTATTGATAATAAATTAATTATCCTAGAAACTAATACACCTT
>ERZ772924.1681-NODE-1681-length-10466-cov-4.903660_pt1 | contig 10466 bp, 14 predicted proteins | sample MGYA00512116_ERZ772924 | MGnify/ENA primary metagenome ERZ772924 (study PRJEB29015, sample SAMEA2737920) | human oral metagenome | biome: human oral; feature: human-associated habitat; material: dental | place: China | collected 2134 ...
CTTTTTATTTTAACATAAAGGAGTTATAAAGTTTATAAGAAAGTGAATTTTTATGATATTCAATCTTATCTTTTGTTATGTTTTCATATTTCAATGCAAAATCAATAAGAAGATTCTCCAGTACATAATCTTTTAGCAATAACTTATTTTTTGTATGTGTGCAAACCTTATCATGAGACTTGTATTTAAAAATACTTTTTTCATCAAAACCTTCAATTAGGAAGTCAAATACAAAGCCACTTCTAAAATCAAAAGTTAAAATATTTGACACATAATTTATAAAAACATCCTTTTTAAAAAACAACTTCTTAAGTACAAGTCCAAATTCAAGAAAATCTCTGTCTGAGTTATTAAAAATATCAAGAAATTTAAAACCTTGGTTAAAAAACGGAGCATAATGTATTTCAACTTTTCCCCACAAAATTTTAAATTTATATTCAATAGAAGAATTATGAAGTAAACTGACAATATTAAATACAGTGTTTATATCTATGCTTTCAGATAATCCAATTTCTACAACAATATTGGAATCCGAAGAAAATTTTACATATCCAGTATTATCTTTAAATAAATAATTACATTTTCCAGATGTAATTGCTAATGAAATTCCAGTTATAAATTTTTCCAAGTTTCCAACTGGAGAAATATTAAGATGTCTTTCATCAATATAATATTCATCCAAGACATCAAATATAGATAAAAACTGTCTCATTGCAAACTCCCTGTAAGCCTTGACAGTCTTAAGGCTCACAAGCCTGTCAAAAATCATTGCCGTATTCCATTTTACATAAAGCCTCATATCATCAACATTGACATAAGTTATTTCAACAACTCGTAAATCATACCCATCAATTCCGTATTTAACTAATTTTTCATCAATTTTTTGACAAAGCTCTTTCGTAAATGAGACCATATAATCATTATCCATAAGAGTTCCAAATATTTCTTGATTATTTGGATGTATTGGCTGATTGAACATATCTTTTTCTAAACTAACACGAATATACTTTTGAGGAGCATTTACTTTTAAATATTCATTTCCCATTTTCATCTACCACCTTTTTAAAACCTATAAATTTTCCAATTCCAAATCTGTCAAATTCTATTTTACATATTGGATATAAATATTTATCACAGAACTCAATTTCAACAGGATAGAATCCTCTAAAAGCAGGACATCCACTTTCAACTTCACTAAGAATTTCCCCATCAGACATTATTTTTAAAGAATCTTTTGAAAAATTATCATCAATAATTTGAAAATCAAATATTCCCTTTTTAAGTATTACTTTAACATAATTAAATTCCTGTGGAACTCTATAAATATTTTTAAATTCTGAAAAAGAAACATTATTTAAAAGTTCAGAAACATCGTTTTCCATATATCTATTTTGAGAAATTGCATTAAAAAACACAAAATCATATTCTGTCTGTTTTTTTAAAATTTTAAAAACATCTCCCTTGCCAAGCTGATAATCAAAATGAAAAAGAATGTCCTTTGATGAAATGCTAGTAATACCTCTTTTAAAAATTCTCACATCCCCATAAGGAAAATTCTGATTCTTAAATACAATATAACCATTAACTAAATCATAAGCCCTATATTTAAAATTGTCATATTCAGAAAGGTTAAAATAACCACTATATAGACCATTTCCGTTGTCAGTCCAATACATATCTGCAACAGACTTGTCATCACTGTACGGAATATTTCCAACAGATTTCAAAAGTTTAAATCTGTCAGGATATTTCCAGTACTGTGGTATATTATTTACACATTCAACCTCAATTCCAGAATATCTTATTGACAGTATTTCTATTAATGTTTTTCCAAAAAGACTGGCAGACACAACCTTGTATTTTATAAAAAGAGTATCATCAAACTTGTCAAAATTAAAGCAAGGAACATACAGTCTTAGATGTTTATTGCTAAAAATTTTATAATTAAACGGATTCACATAAACCATATTTTTACCTGAAACATCAGAAGTATTATTGCCACAAATTCTCCAGTCGCAATTAAATTTATCAAAATGAATTTCACATTTATGGTATGTGAACTACTCCCGCTTTTAGAAGTGGGAGCTTCTTGGGAAGTACCTGCTTTTGTTAGCCAGATATATTTACCAAGCTCTTCGGGCAGTTCCTGCCCTGATATATTTTTTTAACTTACTTTTTCTTCTTTTAATATCTCTAAACCTTTTCTTAATATATTTATACTCGCATTATAATCTCTATCTATTTCCAGTCCACAACATTCACAATGATATATTCTTTCTGATAGTTTTAAAGTTTCTTTTACATTACCGCAACAGGAGCAAGTTTTACTGCTTGGATAGAATCTAGGTACTCTTACTATTTTTCTTCCATACCAATTTGCTTTATATTCCAGTTGTCTTATAAATTCACTCCAACTCACATCTGATATACTTTTAGCAAGTTTATGATTTTTTAACATTCCCTTTATATTTAAGTCTTCTATACAAATTATATCGTGGTTATTGATAATTTTTGTACTCAACTTATTTATAAAGTCTTTTCTTTTATTTCTAATTTTATTATGTATTTTTGCTACTTTTTTCTTTTGTTTTTGATAGTTCTTACTATCAGATAGTTTCTTATTGTTAATCTTAACAATTTCTTTTCTTTTTGACAGTTTCCTTTGCTCTCTTTTTAGTTTAACTTCATATTTATTTGTTAGTTTTAAGTTTTCTACTTTTGTGTTATCACTCATTACAGCAAACTCTTTTATTCCTAAATCTAAACCTATATTTTTATTAGCTTTTGGTAATTCACTTATTTCTTCCTGACATAACATAGATAAAAAATAATGATTGATACTATTCCTGCTAACAGTAACGCTCTTAATAATACCTTTTATTTCTCTGTGCATTTTAACTTTAACTAATAATTTAAGTTTAGGTAGTTTAATATATCCCTTATCAATATAAATGGTATTTTGATTATTAGTAGTATAGCTTTGAACAGGATTAGATTTACATTTATATCTTGGAAAACCAAAATCCTTATTTTTAAGAAAAGTCTTAAAAGCCTTTTCTAAATTTAATTGTGCATTAGCGAGAGCTAAGCTATCCACTTCTTTTAGATAAGGATATTTTTCTTTATATTTAGCAGGAGTAGGATATTTAGTTTTGATTCCTGTTGACTTATATTCTTCATAAGATTTCTTTCTATCATCTAACATAAGGTTATATACTTTTCTAACACAGCCAAAACACTTAGAAAAAAATCTAATTTGTTCTAATGTAGGGTATATTCTGAATTTATAAGCTCTTTTAATTGTTTTAGTATTCATTATATCCACTCCCATATCTTTATCTTTTATAATTTTTATTATATCATAATATTTAATAAAAAACAAGAAAAAGCAACTCATCTCCCACTTATAGAAGACGGAGACTTCTTGCTAAATATTGTTAAATTTATATGGAATAAAAATAAAAGTAACAATAAGAATACCAGCTGAAAGAACAGACATTGTTATAATTTCAGCTTTGAACACCGAAAATCCAATAAAAATAGAAAATAGCAACATTATTAATGCAGACAATATAAAAGATAATGCAATATAGTTCAAATATCTTGAACATTCAGACCTGTAATCACGTGGCTCTAGCAATATGCTCACATTCTTAACAGAAGTTATACAAACTGCAACCACAATAAAATTAATTATAAAAATAATAATTTTTATTAAATTCCAAAAATCCATATAAAAAACCTCTTTCTAAAAATTTATCCCTTTCGTATATACCACATTCTAGCTGAATCCTGAATCACAATTCCAATAGATGTATTAAGAGTTTCAATATCAGAGAATATATTGTCAATTTCACTTTCAATGCCTCTGTAATACTGTATAACCAATGTATCTTCCTTAAATGTCACATATCCGTCTTTTCCATAGAAAACAATTCTTATATTACTATTTTCAGGAACTTTTGATATACGCTCAATCTGACTTGCCCATTTATGAAGTATGGATATAATATCATTATCGGAATCATCACAGGAAATTTCAAAAGACCTTACAAGAAATTTTCCAATAAGATGTTTTAAAGTTGTCAAGTTAGCAAGCCTTGCCAAATGCTCAAAAGAAACTCCTTTATCCTTAGCGGCATTATGCTTTGCTGATATATCGCTAAAGAAAATAGCGTCCTTGATATTGAAACGTTTATCCTTGGAAGTCCAGTCATATTTAACATATTCAGACACAGCTTCGTAAGGGCTGTATACAGATTCATTTTTTAAAATTGCGTTAAGAATATCCTTTGTAAGTATAAAATCCTTTAATACACCATATTCAATACAGACCTGCCTAAAAGCGTCAAAAATTTCAAATTTTGTGAAATTCTTATTTTCATAAGAAACATTAAGGCTTCGTGAAGTAAACTTGAAGTCAATATCCCTAAAAAAATCATCATTGCAGATTTCATTCCATAATCTTCCGCAGTCAAGACCCCGCATATCATTAATTTTAAAAACACTACCATCAAAAGTCATAATGCTGTCCCCAAAAATAGCTTCCACACATTCAATGGAATCCCTATTAAACTTAAGGCTCTTAATAAAATGTGCAAGGCTACCAATCCTGTTATCCTTTGTATACATCTCAGGAGACACAAGGCTTACTTTTCTATTGTCCTTCTTTATAAGAACGCCTTTACTTCCAATCTTAACAAACTGTGAATACTCAGACACCTTTGTACAATGAACTGGGGAAAAATCCCACACATTCTTAAATCTTCCAAAAAAGCTGTCAATAAAGATAGTCCCATCATCCCTGTAAGGCAACAAAAGACTCTTAAAATATGAAACATACAGCTCGCCATAATTATTTCCCTTTTTTATAAGTGTTGAAAGATTTCTGCTTGTGCTGTAAACTTCAGTCCCAGTATTGACGCTCACTTCAAGAAAAACGTTTTCAGTATACACATCGCATTCACATTTTAGTGTCCAGTCAGATAAGTTAATTCCAGCAGTGCTGAAAAAAAGTAATTCAATATTTGTTTCAATAACACCTATAACCTTTTTACAAATATCCTCAAGGCTCATATTTTTAAAAAGATAAGGCTTAGAAAGAATTATATCCTTAGCCTTATCTGATATATTTATAACTTTTTCCATTTATTATTTCCCTTGCTTTCCCGCCAATATAGTCAATCTTGTTGCTGGCGTATCTTTTTATATTTTTACGTATCTTGTGCTGTCTCTTGTCAAAAAGTGTCAAATCCGTATTGGACAGCACTTCAAGAACTAGAAGCCAACAGTCAGATTTTTTAAGCGTGCCGTTATCAGATTTTTCATACAATAATTTCCAGTAGTTAAAAGCATTTTCAAACCTTTTTAATTTACCAACATCTTTAAAGCTTAAAAAAAGTTTTGAATATTCTAAAATTTCATTATTCACAACAAACATCCTTTCTATATATCAGACAGTATTTTAACGCTGTCATCAATACTTTTTACAATAGAAGGCACATCAACAATTCTTGATATGCCATCTATGCTCCCGTAACGCTTCATATAAACTTTTATTCCATGAGCATAGTCATAATACCTGTCGGAAATATACGATTCCTCATAGTCTTCAAAAGACTCTCCACGAGCTTTCAGCTTTTCATAAATTGCATTGTTTACTTCAGTTATAAATTCTCCCAAAGATATTTCAGGAAAATATCCAGCCATATAGGACTGGAAACTGTTACTTAATCTTACATCAAGCACAACATCACCCCCTTTTTATTATTTTAATATATCATTTTATTACGAATTTTTATCTTGCCATCCTTAACATCATAATATTTTTTATCAGTTCCTATAATAATATCCCAGCCTGTAACAGCAGAAATAAATCTGAACTCTTCCAAGTTAATCTTATTTATTTCAGGTATAATAACTGTTACTGATGAGCCTTTTTTTGAAATACCATAATTATAACTGCATATAAGCCTAACTTCATAAGTTAGTCCAAGCTCTGTACGTCCAATTCTTTCCATATTAGACAATGTTTTCATAATATGCTCCACATCAATTCTTGAAGACTTTATTATCTTTTTGTCATAGTCCCCAAGAAACCAGTTGTCCTTGTTTCTGTCGGATTCATAAATGTGTTTTTTCTGGAAATCCTCATCTCCATAGTAAAACTCAGTTGTATCAAGTCCCACAAAAACAGAACCATTTTCAGGGATATATTTAAGATTGTCATATTTTACAGTATTGTTATAATACCATAACGAGTTTGGCAGGCAAGCCATCTGTTCAGAAAGAACAAATGATGAATCATCAAACTTGCTGTAGTCAACCTTTTCTCCACCTAATATCACATACCAGCTCATAAGGTCAAGATAAAGTCTTCTGTTTTCATTTATCCACTCAGGACTAAGTACAAGCTCAAAATATTTTTCAATTACTGTTGTCATTGATATAAGCTCTTTCATCTCACAAAGAAACGACAGAACCGTGTCCTGCATATCAAAGAACATTGAAAACTCCTTTAAAAGCCCATTCCTTATTACAAGTTTTTGAGTCCCTTTATAGACTTCAAAGTTAAAGGACTCTTTTGAGGAAGCCCCAAATTTGCAGTTTGTGGAATTAAAGCCAAAACTTTTAAAGAATGTATCACTGTTTTCTTTATAGAACGACATTACAAATCTTGCAATAAATTCAATATTGTCATCAAAACGTTCTTCCCTGCTGAAAATTGAAATATCTCCGTTATCATATTTAGCAGTAATATTGTTATCTGATATGGAAATAAAGGTTGAAACATTTTTCATTTCCTCAAACAGCAAAGTTATAAATCTATAAGGCTTTGAATTTTCAATATCATCTATATACATGGACGGCTTAAATTCAATAGCATATCGGTTAAAGCTCTTTGAAACTTCACACATTGTACCAAAGGAAAAATCAAATTGTTTTTCTGAAAAATCATCCATTGACATAAGTTCTTTCTTAAAAGCCTTGATGTCATTAAACGGATTTATTTTAATTACATCCATTTTATTCCACCTCTTTTAATACATCACGAATCTTCTTAATAGCCTTTGGTTCAAGATTATAGATTTTTTCAGAAAACAATACTGTAAGTTCTTTCTGTTCTGCATTTAGGGACTTCATATCAACAACAATTTCAGAAGTACTTTTGCTTATCGCCTTTATAAGTGCTATGCTCTGAGCTTGGTTCAGTTTATATATTTCTGCAATTTTTTGGACAAACCCTTTAGGAATAGTTCTTTCCCCACGTTCGATTAATGATAGGTAAGAAGCTGAATACCCAATCTTTTCAGACATTTTTATCAATGACTGCCCGTGGTCTATCCTTAATTTTGACAAGAACTTTCTAAGCTCTGTATTACTAATATCTGTAAACATATAAATCACATCCTTTTTATTATTCTTTACCTTTATTATACATTATATTTACAATTTTGTCAATAGAAAAATATTAAATGTAAATAAAAAAAGAGAAAAATCTCTTTTCTATAAATTATTTTTTATCTTACAGACATCTTTTATGCCAGTAATATTGTTTACAGCATATACCACCTCATCTGTAAAACTTTTAATACTGGAAATATCGTTTCTGTCTGCAACATTGATGATTACTTCATAGTATTTTTTCTCATACTCCAAGGAATCCATAACAGCATATAGCAAGTCTAAAATATAAATAGTGCATTCAAAAGAGCTTTTGCTGATTTTAAGATAATAAAAATTATCATTTTTTACAGAATATCCCTTGTATTCAAGTCTTTTAACATTATCCTTTATTCTTTTAATAACATCATCAGAAAGCATTGAGAATACGAACTTTGTAAGATGGCTTACGAATATAAAATCGTTATTATTAAGATTTTCAGCGTTCCCAATAACGGAAACTTTTCCACTAAAGTCAGATACAATACTGCAATCTGAACTATAAGAATAGATTATACGTTTACCACTAAATATAACGCTTGAATCAAGAAATATAACATCCTTAACTTTAGAAGCACATTCTCTTACGTTTTCAGTGCTCCCAGTTTCATAAACATTTACAATATTCTTACGTTTTAATAAATTCTCAATCTCCAATTTTATTACATCAAGTCTTTTTAAATCATTATCCATAGCCATTCTCCATTCATTTAATTTATACATTATTATACCACTTATTGACAATTTTGTCAATAAAATAATCAATAAAAAAGAGGTATAAAAACCTCTTTTATATTATATTCTATTAACTCTTTCCCCATTAAAATACATTTCAACGGTGTTACCGCAAACAAGTGTAACTGGGAGATTATTATTTTTAGAAAGTGCTACAACAAGCTCCCTGTTGTGTTCTGTAAGCTCAAAAGCGTCCTCAAATTCCACAACAGTTCCGCTCCATTCTGTCGTAACGTCAATTCTGCCCTCATTATCACGTACTGAATATTTACCTTGACAAGTGTTATAAAGTTTAACGGAACGCTGCATTAGCGTATACAAGTCAGCATTTTCAACATACTCTATAATTGCGTCGCCTGTTATATGAAAATTTGTCTGAGCCACAGGATATATCAAGAAGTCAGGTATAAATTTTCTGATTTCATTAAAGAATTTAAGATTTTCCTTGTCCTTTAACTTAATTTCAGAATCATCACACAGCATAAAATACAATACTGCGACAAGATGTGCATTGCTACCAGTTTCAATGTCTGTATCAAGAGTCTTCCCTTTAAGTTTCCCAATAGATTCAAGATAACGCCCAATTACAGGCTTTAAGTTTACACCGTAATATGTGTTAAGTGTATCTACAGCCTTGACTAAATTGTCATCAAGCACACATTTTACAACATTTCCGTCTTCAACTTCAAAAATTCCAAGATTGCTTACCATTTTAAGATTTATTGAAGATTCAACGAACTGATTATTTTTAACATCAACTGAAAAATCAAAAACTTTTGAAGAGTAGTCAACGTATTTATAAAATTTCAAGTGAAACATATTTAATATTGAAATATGATAAAGAACACTGTCAATACTCTTATCCTTAAAGTCAATATCAAGCCCTTTATTATGCTCGTTATAACGCACAGTAAAGTCTTTCAGCTTAAAAGTCAGTCTGTCAACATCAGTATTAAAATGAAATATTGAAATAAAATTATAAATAAATTTAACAATATTTTCATTGGTTTTCAAATCAGGAACAGTGAATTTAAGCACTCTTGCACTTTTTGAAAAATACATTTTCCCGTTTACGTCCCCAACTCTTAAATCAGATTCAAACTCTTCATCAAATCCAATAATTTCAAGTCCCTTAACATATTCTATTACAGTTTCATTATTTCCAAATTCAAGTTCCATATAATTAATATCTTTCATCTTTTTATCAATCCTTTCTTATCCTAAAAATTTAAAATTTTATTATAAAAATATTTTATCCAGTATTCATTAGCTTTTGCCTCTACTGGATTATTAAATTCAGAAGAAGTCTCAAAAGCATATCCGTTCTGCTTAACAGACTCAATAAAGTCCATCGGATATACTGTAAAAACATAGCCATTACTTCCTTTTGCTATAATTTGCCAGTAGCTGTCATTTTCAACCTCAAAACCACAATCTTTCATAAAGTTAACATATCCAGCAATATCCTTAAGTTCTGTTATATACATTGTAGCAGTTTCTGTAACATTTTTACAGAATTTAATCTCATTTACTAAATCTTCAATTTCCCAATCTTAAAATTCAGATAAATTTTTATATTTGACAGTCCCACAAAAGTCCTTGTCCACTTTTATGTAATAATTTTCAAACTCAAAACGTGTATAGTCAGCCATTAAAAAAATATTTCTAATTTTATCACAAATATCCGAAATTTCACTTGGATTGTCAAAACCGTACATATTTACTCCAACCATCCCTTGTGAAAAACCACGGACTTCATTCTCAAGAAGTCCCTGCAAAAAATTAATTCTATTTTCAGAAAAATTATCGCTTACCAATTTTTCGTTATTCATTTCAAATTCTCTCTATTATAATAAATTTAATTCAAATATTGTATTATGTATAAATTCAAACAAAGTTCTCGAATCTATTTCAGGAAAGTCAACAAACTCAAGCAAGTCCATATTCTTAGCAATCTTTAACAGTTTTCCAAGACTAATGAACAGGTCGCAAGTTCCCGTGTGTCCTACAACTTTTATTTCACAAGCCTTTTCTGAATATTTTCTCCATTCCTCTTCCGAAATATAAAACTGCATGTCAAACAATATATCTAGCATATTTACATATACCTTGTCGTTGTGTCTGAAATATTCAACTCCAGCACAATTTAACATTTCCAGTTTTAATTTTTCTCTGTTGAGAGTAATTGATTTGTTTTTCATTGTAATAATCTCCTTGTATTTAATTTATACGTTATTATATCATATATTGACAAATTTGTCAACACTAAAATGTAAAAAAAGGGAAAC
>ERZ772924.1682-NODE-1682-length-10464-cov-3.379768_pt1 | contig 10464 bp, 16 predicted proteins | sample MGYA00512116_ERZ772924 | MGnify/ENA primary metagenome ERZ772924 (study PRJEB29015, sample SAMEA2737920) | human oral metagenome | biome: human oral; feature: human-associated habitat; material: dental | place: China | collected 2134 ...
GCACTTGTTGTCGCCGTAAAGGGCTTTCAGCTTGCCTCGGCGGTCTACAGCTATGCGGCAGCATCTATGCGGCTCTATTGGCTCATGATAAGCAATACAGCGGCGGGACAACGGCTTTTGACTGCGGCGACATGGGCACAGGCTCGCGCAATGGCGGCGATCAATACGGCGTCGAGTGCAGGAACGTATCGAGCACTTGGTGCGCAGGCAGCAGAGACCTACGCAAGGCTACGTGCGATTACATGGGCGAATGTAGGAAATGCTATACGCGCAGGAGTTCTGGCGGGCGTCAACGGAGTGCAGCTTGCGTTTGCTCGTATTATTGCATTCGCACAAGCAGCGCGTATCGCCATGATGAATGCAGCGATAGCGATTGTCGAAAGTGCCAAAGCAGCAGGGCTTGCGGCACTCAACATGGCACGCAATTTCAGCATGATGGGCGCTATCAGTAAAGCAAGTGCCGCATTTCGCGGGCTTGGGACGGCGATCTTATACGTCGGCAGGGCGTCGATGGCAGCGATGTTCTCACCGCTGGGCATCGTTCTTATGGCAATTGCGGTAGCAGCATATCTCATCTATGCCAACTGGGACAAGGTGGGGCCGTTCTTCATGCAGCTATGGCAGCGGATTCAGACCGCTTTCAGCAACGCATGGACAGCGATGCAGCCAACCATAGAGCGGCTGAAAATGGCGTTTTATACGTTGGTGGATACGCTCGCGCCGAAAATTGCAGCAATCGGAGCGGCGTTTATGGCGGCGTTCGCTCAGGTGAGTGCGGCTTTTGCAGAGCATAGCGGGACGTTCGACGTGCTCATCAATATCGGTATGACCGTCGCTGAAATATTCGGCAGTGTTCTTGTTGGCGCGTTTATCATCTTTGCAAATGTAGTCGTCAGCGTCATTACGACGGCAATCGGCATTGTAACATCTGTTATCAATGGCATTGTCGGTGTTCTCACGGGGATTATCACCTTCATTACGGGCGTATTCGCTGGGGATTGGTCGATGGCGTGGAACGGCATCGTGGAGGTGTTCAGCAGTATTTTCGGAATGCTGGCGAACATTGCAAGCAACGTCCTCGGCGGCATCAAGAATATGGTGACGGGTATCATCCAGGACGTGAAGAACTTCGCAAGCGGTGAGAGTGGCGGCGGAGGAGGACAGGAGATCGCGGCAAACGCACGCGGCGGCATCTACCGCAAGGGTGCATTTCTCACGACCTTTGCGGAGGACAGCGCAGAGGCGGCAATCCCTCTGGACGGCTCGCCCCGTGCGATCGGGCTATGGCGCAAGGCGGGCGAACTCCTCGGTATTGGACAAGAGGACGGCGGTGAGCCGCGTTCCTCTGTGGCGGTTGAGAGAACTCCGAAGAAAAGCAACCTCCAAGACGAAGCCAAGAGCGCATTACAAACGGAGGATGAAAGCGCGCGCGTCGAACCGACACAGAATCAGCGCGTGGAACAGCGTTTTCCACAAGTGCCGACGGAACCCGTTGATTCGAGTGAGTCGTCAACGTATCCGCAACAACGGACACAGGCGGCTACCTCGGAAGTGAACAAAAGCGTGGAACAGACACAGCTTGAGTCGGGGGCGGTACGGCTGATGAACGCGCCGCCGATCTCTATTACACTGAATTTCAGCGGCACCGTTCAGCCGGAGAAGGTCAAGCAGGCAGTCACAGATGCGGCGCAGACGGTACAAAGAACCTTTGCCGAGCAGATGGCGGCGTACAATCGCGAGATAGGGAGGCTCTCTTTTGGCTAAAGAATACAGAACGAAGAGCGGCGACACATGGGATCTCATTGCATACGAGCAGATGGGGGACTGTGGATATATGGATATATTGATGGATGCGAATCGCGCCCATGTACGGACGGCGATATTCTCGGCGGGTACGGTGTTGACCATCCCGCCCGTACCGAAAGACGGCCGTGCGAAGAACCTTCCGCCGTGGAAGAGGTGAGACAATGAAAGCGCGTCGGGCAAGAGTCAAGTGCAAGTATGACAATGTGGATATATCACAGGACGTCGCCCGTTTTCTCAAGTCCTTCTCCGTGCGGGAAGTCCTCAGCGGAGAGGCAGACAGCGCGGAGATCACGCTCGAAGACCGTGAGGCGCTCTGGCGAGGCGATTGGTTTCCGGAGCGCGGTGCAATCATGGACATTACGCTAGTAATGTCAGATTGGGAAGGTGAGGGCGACAACAGAGAGCTGCCCTTTGGGAAGTTTGAGGTCGATGAGATCACGAATACGGGTCCACCGAACGAGGCGAAGATCAAACTCATATCTGTGCCGAACAACACCGATCTGCGCGGCGTGGAGCGCACGCGTGCATGGGAGAAGGCGAATCTTTCCCGCATTGTGCAAGACGTGGCAGAGGGTGCGGGAATGCAGCATTTCTTTGATACGCCGGAGGATCCCGTCCTTGAACGCGCGGAGCAGTCGGAGGAGACAGACCTCGCCTTTCTCCAAAAACTCTGCAAGGATGCGGGACTTGCGCTCAAGGTGACGGACAAGAACGTCGTCGTCTTTGATATTGCAAAATATGAGGCAGCAGAGCCGGTCATGACCATCACCAAAGGGAAGGACAATATCATCTCGTTTGACTGCCGGACAACCATTCACGAGATTTACCGTGCCTGCCATGTCAAGTACAAGCACGGGAAGAAGGATGAGCTCATCGAATACACATTCACCGACTCGAAACGCACGACCGGGCGAACGCTTGAGGTCAACGAGAAGGTGGTAAGCATTGAGGAGGCAGAAAAGCTCGCCAAGAAGAAGCTGCGTGAGAAAAATCTGGATGAGGTGGCGGTATCGCTCTCCATGGTCGGGAATTTTGCTCTGCTCGCCTCCAATACCGTCACACTTGCGGGCTTCCATGTCTATGACGGGAAATACCTCATTACGCGCAGTTCGCACGAGATCGGCGGCGGGTATACGACAAAGATTGAACTTAGGAGAGTTATTGATGGATACTAAGGCACTGCGGAGCGTGGTGCGCGTCGGCATCGTGAGTGAGGTTATCCCCGCTGACTGCGCCGCGCGTGTGGTATTCGAAGAGAAGGATGAAACGACATCGCCCATCTTGCCTGTTCTCACGCGCGGCGGCAAGGTCAACCGCGACTTTTGGCTGCCGGACATCGGTGAGCAGGTTGTTTGCCTGTTCGCCGCGAACGACAAGAATCATTCAACGGGCTGGGTTCTCGGAGCACACTACAAAGCGGGCGCGGGGAACGCTGACAGCGTGGACAAACGCCGCATCGACTTCTCCGATGGCTCATTTGTGGAGTTTGATCGCGCAACGGGCGGGCTGACAATCCAGTGCACGGGGGATGTTGTCATCAACGGACGGACAATATCGTTGAACTAGAGAGGAGATAAGACAATGCCTTCAGCAGTAAGGGACGGTGACGCAACAACGGGAACCTGCAACAAGGGGCTCCCCTGCTGTCCGCATGGACGAACGGGAACGGTGAGCGTTACGAGTGGCAATGTATACGTCAACGGAAAAGGGCTGCATCGTCTCAATGACACGGGTCCGACGAATTGCCCGCATGGCGGGACATTTGCGAGTGTCGCGGGCAGCTCTACGGTCTTTTGCAACGGTCGCCCCGTGATCCGCATCGGTGACGCGACCGTTTGTAAGTCTTGCGGACAATCGGGCAGTCACACGACGGGAAGTGGGAATGTGTTTGTAGGAGGATAGCATGGGGCTTTTGGATAAGGTCGTCGATTCGTACAAAGCGCGCGCGACAAAACGATTGCTCAAGGTGCGAGATAACTTCATATCCGACCTCGGCGACCGTTTCCCGTGGCTGCAGATCAACAAGCAGATCGGCTCACTCGGCGACATCGTATTCACGGTAACAACGGACGAGGTGCGTACGTTCCGCGATTATAAGCGTTCCACAAAGGCACGTTTTGCCACGCATGAGATTATCGGGAAAAAGCCGCTCGTTGAGTTCATCGCACCTGACGGCGAAGAAATAACCTTTGCCATGCAGTTTCACGTCGGGCTTGGTGTAAGCCCTGCCGAGGAGACGGCAAAGCTCCGCGAACTCTGCGAGAAGGGCGAGCCAATGTACCTCATCTTTGGCAATGAGGCGGTCGGGGCACACATGTGGGTGATTGAGAGCGTCGGCGAGAGTGCCGAGCGTGTCGATCATGGCGGGCGTATCCTCGTGACGCAGGTCGAAATCACACTGAAAGAATATCTGCCTGAGATGTACGAAGAACAGCCGGAGGAAGAGGAACAAACGGAGGAGGCGAAGGAGAAGTGACATATGATGTAACGCAGGAAGTCGGTGCGGTGGACTTTGCCCCTGCGTCCCGCACAGCGGAAATCCTGCAAAATGTGCGGACGATCCTCACCACGCTCAAGAAAAGTGTTCCGATGGATCGTGAATTCGGAATCTCAGGCGAGGTCATTGACTTGCCGATCGCATCGGCGCAGGCGCGTCTGACGAGTGAAATTGTCGCGGCGGTGAATAAATATGAGCCGCGTGCACAGGTGCTTGGCGTGTTTTATCGCGGCGATGGCGAGGAGGGTATGCTCAATACGACGGTGAAAGTGAGGCTGCGTGATGAAACTGCATGATTTGCCGGATGTGTCTTTTGCAGAGAGAGCACCTGCGCTCATTGAATCCAACATTATTGGAACGGTTGAGAGGCTGCTGCAGCGTAAACTTGCACGCGCAGATCCTCTCCGATTGATTCTGCTCGGTGTGGCGGCGATCATTGTGCAGGAGCGCGGCCTTATTGATGATACTGGAAAGATGAATCTGCTCGCTTACACAAAGGGAAACTACCTGGAGCATAAAGGCGCACTTGTTGGAACGGAACGGATCGCGGCATCAGCGGCACATACAACGCTGAAACTCATCCTATCTGCACCGCGTGAGATGGCGACAACCATCCCACAAGGGCTGCGTGTCACAGCTGGGGACGGCGTGCTGTTCGCGCTGGATGCTCCAGTTATTATTCCAAAAGGAGAGACCTCGGCGCTCGCTGCTGCAACGTGTACGGTCACGGGAAAACTCGGGAATGGATACGCGGCGGGCGAACTCAAGACGATTGTGGATCCTGTCCCGTTCCTCGTTTCGGCGGCGAATACGACCATGACCGAAGGCGGTGCGGATGTGGAGAGCGATGACAGCTATCGTGAACGCATTCATGAGGCACCGGAGCAGTTTTCAACGGCGGGGCCAACGGGAGCCTATGTGTATTTTGCAAAGAAAGCAAGTGCCCTGATCGGCGACGTGAGTGTTGAGAATGGTGGTCCAGGTGTTGTCCTAATTCGTCCGCTACTCAAAGGTGGGGCCCTGCCGGGAGCGGAGATACTGAAAGCCGTGCGGGATACGCTCAACGATGATAAAGTACGTCCGTTGACTGATTATCTAAAGGTGGAGACACCGGAGGTTATCAAATACAACATTCGCGTGCGGTACTGGATTGACCGTGGCGATGCTGTAGCGTCTGCTGCCATTGAAAAACGCGTGAATGAGGCAGTGACAGACTTTGTGGCATGGCAGAAGGAAAAGCTCGGGCGGGACATCAACCCGACGGAGCTCTACTACCGCATACGCGCGGCAGGAGCAAAGCGCGCAGAGATTACAGAGCCGATATTTACGCCCGTAGGGATCGGAGCTGTAGCTATTGCTGACGTTCAGACGGTCACATTGGAGGGACTGGAAGATGGCTGATATTCAAATAATCGACCATTTGTCCCTACTGGATATTCTGCCGGAAAATTTGCTGGCAGATGAAAAGGTATACGCTGCAGCAAAGGCGGTGGATGATGAACTGCAGCGGCTTATTGCGTCGTGTGTCGAGGTGCTGCACTTGCCACGTCTCGACGAGCTGCCGGAGGAGGTCGTTGACCTCCTTGCTTGGGAGTGGCATGTCGATTTTTATGAGCCGTCTGCCGACATCGCAACAAAACGTCAGCTCGTGCGTGAGTCTATCGCATGGCATCGTATCAAAGGGACAAAAGCCGCCGTTGAGAAAATGGCGCGGACCGTTTTCAAGGGTGGCGTCGTAACGGAATGGTTCGAGTATGGCGGCGAACCCTATCATTTTCGCATTGACCTTTTGACTGCGCCAAATATAACGCAAGATGATACGGCGCGTCTGCTTGCAGTCGTCAATGCGGCGAAGAATGTGCGCTCCGTGTTGGACGAACTCAGATTCCGGCGCGAAGCACAGAATGATATGTATTACGCCTCCGCGCCAACCATCCACACGACCTACGAGATACGCCCGGCGGAGATCACGGACGCTACGGCGGAGGCAAGGCAGTATATCGGCGCAGCAGTCTCCGCGCACACAGCGTACGAGGTCTATCCCGAAATCGTGCAGGATTCGACGATCGGCAGCACACTCTATGCGGGCGGTATTGGCAGTATCTACAAGAGCATGGAGGTCACACAGACCTAGAAAGGAGCAACTATATGGCAAACTGGATAGGAGGCCGCCTCACGAAAGCGGGCAACGACCTCCAGATCAAAGTCGAAGCAGGGCTGTGCAAACTCGAGCTGACCAAGATCAAGCTCGGGGACGGTACGGAGGGGCTGGACGCAATCGAGACCATGACCGATCTTGTTGGTCCGAAAGCGGTGTTTGGGATCAGCAGCGTTGTGGCAAAGGACGGCATGTGCACCGTGACGGGCGTTATCTCATCGTCGAGTGTCACAAGCGCATTCTACGCGCGTGAGTGGGGGCTTTTTGCAAAGGATCCCGATAGGGGTGAAATCCTCTACATGATCTCGCTTGACCCTAACCCCGAATCCATCCCACCAAAGACTGCTGCCCTTAAACAGGCGGCGACGTACGCGATGAACATCGTCGTATCGAATGCGGCGAATATCACCGTGCGGATTGACCCTGCGGGACTGGTGGACGTGGCAATGCTCGCTGATGGTGCGGGACTCGTGCGGCGGAGTACGCGCTATGAGATGGGTGACATCCTCTACGATACGCAGCTCACGCGGCACGACCTGCGCCTGGAATGCGTCAGGGCGGGTATCACGGCGGCGACACTGCAAGACTTGAGCGGCGTGCATCTCGGGGATAGCATCACCGATGGTACGGTCGTCTGGCGAGTTAAACGACTCTACACCATCGACGGCGACATGTTCGAGATCGACGAGGACGGCAACATCATGCCGACCGCAGAGCCACATTACAGCGTCAACTACGAATTGGACGAGGACGGCAACATCATGCCAAAGGTGATGTAAGAAAGGATTGGTGACACATGGCAACAAGAAACTACGTCCCGCGTGCGAATGGGGAAGGCAGCATCGGGACGGAAAAGAAATACTGGGGAAAAGGATTCTTTTGGGATTTGGTAATCAACGGAAAAGCCCTATTGAATTTTGTCAAAGACCTCGGTATCGAATCCTCTCACACGGAACCGAAGGCAGGGTGGATAAAACTTGGGAACGGGGTGTTGATTCAGTGGTTGCATGCGCCGGGAAATAAAGACTTTACAGCACCCATTGAGTTTAAGGAATTTGATGTCGGTTTTTGCACAGGCAACACATTGCAGCCGGAAGGGACGAGCCTGGTATACAAACAGGATGTAAAAAAATTCTACATCAGTAAAAACACATCGACCGATTTTTGGCTCTACACCTTGCTCATCGGGCGTTGGAAATAAGGAGGCAAGCAGATGAATGTCAAAAACTATCTTGTGAAATTTGACGCAAATGGAAATCGCGGGGCGACGATCCCCATTGATGGCACGATATCTGACGACGAGATTAAGTCCTACGAGTCGCAGGGATATGTCATCATCAGTGCTGAGGACTGGGGATATTATGTTGGTGCACACGGCACAGGCGACAACGGCACGGGCTACGTCCGCGACCCAAAGACAGGAAAGCCCGTCTCCGCTCCTCCGGCTCCACCTGTGGAGGCAACAGAAGAGCCAACGGCAAACGTACCCGAAACAGAGCTTGCCGTCATGGAGGGTATGGTTGACATGCAGGGCCGCATCGCGGTGATTGAAGCAGAGCTTGCAAAGCTCAAAGGAGGGAAATAACAATGGCAGCAACAATCTACAGCTACATCGTCGTCGCTTATGGCATCCTTGTGCAGGGCGGGAAATTTGCACTGTCCCCGGAGGACAATCCGAAGAACCTGCGTGTTGTACCGGAGACGTATCGTGAGAAAGTCGCCGAGTGGATCGTTGAGCACGCCGCAGGATGATGAGAAGCGCAGAAAAAGCCGTCATGGTGTATGGCGGCTTTTTCTGTGCACGGAAAGGGCTAAGATGGTTCGCTATTTACAATTTGCGCAAAAGGCAATAGAATATATCCAAAAAAAACTAAGGGGGAGACCGATGGATAATCTAATGCCTGAAAATGATGGCCCAAAACTGTCGGAGGAGGTAAAAAATCAAATACGTAGTGCGCTTGAACAACGTGGTGCGCTAAACCCGTGCCCTCGTTGTGGGAACAGGGGGTTTGTCTTGGCAGACGGAATACTAGCCTCTCCAATTCAAGAAAATCTGGAGGAGTTCGTTCTTGGCAGCAGCATTCCCTCAGCCGTTGTCATATGCAATCACTGTGGCTATATGAGTCTTCATGCGCTCGGCGTGTTGGGGTTGATGGATCTTGTGCGCGGAGACGATCAGAGTGAGTGAGCAAGATGCAAAAGAGAGTTTACAGCTCACGCATACGGTACGCGGAGAATTTTTGCACGAGTCCGTAGAAGTTGAGTATATAAACAATACAGGGCAGACGTTTCTCACAATCTCATCAGATCGGCTGGAGTTACGTGCACGTGATTTTTCGGAGAATATCAAAAAACGCACTGCGTGGGTTGGAAGCCTCGGGCTTGCGGTTTCTACATTCACGACATTGATGACGACGACCTTTCATAACGTCATGGGATTCAGTGCAGAGGTGATTCGCTCCTGCTTTTTGTTGATTTGCATACTCAGTGTTTGCCATAGCGTGTATAAACTTGGCGGAGTTGTTATAAAAAAGGAAGATCAAGCATACACACCAAAAGAATTTGTGGAGTTGTGTAAGAAACGATCACAACCCGAAAAGAAAAAGTAAAAATCAAGCTACACGATGAAAGTCGCTGTAGCTTTTTTATTTCTAATCAAAGGAGGTACAAATATTGACGGATGTAACGATATTCCTGCGCGGGCTCATTCCGACGCAGGTGCAGATCGAATGGGGGGCGATTGTGTCTGTGGTAGGGTCGATATGCTCGTATAGCCTCGGCTGGAACGGGATCCTAGAGGCGCTTGTCTTTGCGATGGTGATAGACTACATATCCGGCCTCCTGGCCGCGTACATCAACCCGCGCATGAAACTTGATAGCCGCAAGGGATTTCGAGGGATTGCCAAAAAGATCATGATCCTGCTCCTCGTATCACTTGCGCATTTTGTCGACCAGGCGACAAGTCAGACGGTCGTGCAGACCGTCGCTATTTGGTTTTTCCTGGGCAACGAGGGGCTATCAATCCTAGAAAATGCGGCAAATGCAGGGCTTCCGGTGCCGCAGAAACTCAGGGAGACACTTGAGCAGCTGAAAAACGAGAAGAATGAGAAGAAGGAAGAAACGAACAAATGAAAGTATTTTTGAATCCGGGGCACGCCCCGAACGGTAATCCGGACCCCGGCGCCTGCGGGTGCGGGCTCAGAGAGTGTGACGTGGCAAAGAGTGTCGCCGACCTCGTAGCGCACTACCTTACGGCGGCAGGTGTCACCGTAGTCGGCAACATGCAGAGTGATGATCTTTTGGATATCACAGAAACCGCAAATGCAAGTGGAGCAGACATCTTTGTAAGCATCCACTGCAACGCATTTAACGGCAGTGCGCAGGGGACAGAGGTTGAGGTACATCCGGGCAGCCGTGCGGGAAGAGCACTCGGCGGATGCATCCAGCGCCAGATTGTGGATAGCCTCGGCACCGCAGACAGAGGCCTCAAAGATCGTCCTGATCTCTGGGTAATCAAGCGCACGGATATGCCCGCCGTCCTTGTGGAGCTCGCCTTTATCGACCATGCGGGAGACGCTGGACTCCTGCGTGACAGGCAGGATGACTTCGCCCGCGCCATTGCGCGCGGCGTGACGGACTATGCAACACGGTGAGGAGGCACGCCCAATGATTGAGAGAGGCAAGCAGCTCGTCACAAAGCATAAAACAGCCCTGCTGGTGATCCTGTGCCTCCTGATCGTCGGCATTGCGTATGCCATTGGAAGGTACTCCGCATCTGATCAAGCGGCGGCAGAGAAGCCCGCCGTCATGACGCAAGAGCAGACGCAAGACAAGGCAGTGTTGCGGGCGCAGCTGGACATCTCGCGTGCCAATGCGGACGCACTCCAAAAACGTCTCACGGAGGTACAAGCGGGACAGCGTGCGCCGTCAACAACCTACTACGTCACCGCTCCAACGGTCGAGCGAGCGGCGCAGGTGGTTGAGCGGCAGATCAGAGAGGACG
>ERZ772924.1685-NODE-1685-length-10461-cov-12.471459_pt1 | contig 10461 bp, 7 predicted proteins | sample MGYA00512116_ERZ772924 | MGnify/ENA primary metagenome ERZ772924 (study PRJEB29015, sample SAMEA2737920) | human oral metagenome | biome: human oral; feature: human-associated habitat; material: dental | place: China | collected 2134 ...
GGAAGCGGAACGGTTTCTTGATAAGCGTGGAGTTTGGTTGTGAAAAGCGTCGTGCATATCTACTGCGATGAGTCGTGCCATCTTGAAAATGACCGAATGAAGGCTATGGTCTTGGGGGCGTTGTGTTGTCCTGCAGATCGCCGCAAGTCGATTTCACGTCGTTTGAAGGAGTTGAAGGCCGAGCATGGCTTGTCGCCAGGCTTTGAGATTAAATGGGTTAAGGTCTCTCCGGCTAAATTGGCGTTTTACAAGTTGCTTGTCGACTTGTTTTTCGATGAGCCGATGTTGAATTTTCGCGGGGTGATTGTTCCGGATAAGAAGTTATTGGATCATGAACGCTTTGGGCAAAATCATGATGAGTTTTATTATAAGCAGTGGTTTTTGTTGCTGGATAGGTTGATAAAGCTTGGCAATGGTTATCGCATATTTATAGATATCAAGGATACGCAGGGAAGCGAGAAGGTTGGGAAGCTACATGAAATTCTATGCAACGCGAGGTATGACTTCAATCAAGATGTCATTAATTCGATTGAGCAAGTGCAGTCTGATCACGTGCCATTGTTGCAGTTGGCTGACCTCTTAATTGGGGTCTTGTCGTATGCGCATCGTGGTCTTCTGGGCAGTCCGGCTAAGCAGGCTCTTGTCTCGCATGTTCAAGGCAGATCAGGTTTGAATTTGCTGAAGAGCTCGTCTTTGAACGAGCAGAAATTTAATCTGCTTGTTTGGAGGGGGAGATCTTGTTAATCCGCGCACCGGATCTCATCTTGAAGGGGGACTACCCGGGGTGGGAAGTATATGAGGACGTGCTCTACGCGGTTTACTTGGAAACAGTTGTGAGAGCCAAGCTCACGTTTTGCGGCGCCCAGCTGAAAGCTCGCTTTCTTCCTGAAACCTGGAACAAGGGCTATGGATTTTGGCATCTGATTTCAGAGGCACCCAGCCAGGATAACCGAAATGAGGAAGAACGTATCCCTGATCTGCGTCGTTGTGAACGGATACGTTGGGTCGCATGGTGTATCCGGAATGCGGATGCTGGTTCTCCCGGGTTCTCTTGGTGGGAGAACAGGCGCGGCAGAGAAACGCATGTGGTTCTCTGGGCCGAAAAGCATGACTTCGCCGTTGTATTGGCTAAGCGTGATACGCAGGAAGGAGTGCGATTCTATCTACTGAAGACCGCATATTGCTTGCGAGACCACAACATCCGTAAGTTCATCAAGGAGAGGGATGCATGGCTCGCAGCCAAAAAAGACTGAAGCCCCGGCACATTGCTGTGCAAGGGCTTCGGATACTCCTTCTACACATGGCAGATGAGCTGAGTTCATTGTAGTCATCAACTCATCTTTCTTCAATCCAAATCGCGACGAAATGTTGTTCTATTGCGGTGCTGGTCCTCGGGACTATGTCTTTGAGTTGTATAAGGTTGTGTTCGTAACACACTGATTATTAAGAGGAAACTATGGCTTTTCTTTCTGAATTTCAGGTTGAGCAAGCACTCCTGGAGCAGCTGAATGGTCTGGGTTACCACCTTGAGCGGGAAGAATCCATCGGCCCCGACGGCAAGCACCCCGAGCGCGAAAGCCACGACGAGGTCATTCTCAGGAAGCGGTTCGAGGGGGCGGTCGCACGCTTGAACCCCGGTTTGCCACCGGAGGCGCAACAGGACGCCATCCGACAGGTACTTCAGTCTGAGCTGCCTTCACTGCTGGAAGAGAACCGCCGCCTCCACAAGTTGATGACTGAAGGCGTGGATGTGGAGTATTACGCTGACGACGGTACGTTGACGGCGGGCAAGGTCAGGCTGATCGATTTTGAGCAGCCTGAGAACAATGATTGGCTGGCGGTGAGCCAGTTCACGGTTATCAGTGGCCAGTACCGTCGGCGGCCTGATGTGGTCGTGTTCCTGAATGGCCTGCCGGTGGGGGTGATCGAGCTTAAGGCGCCGGGTAGCGCAGGGGCACACCTGCGAGGGGCCTTCCAGCAGCTTCAGACGTACAAGTCCGAGATTCCGGCGCTCTTTCACACCAATGCGCTGCTGGTCACTTCGGATGGCATCGGTGCCCGTGTGGGTTCGCTCTCGGCGGATCTGGAGCGCTTCATGCCGTGGCGGACCACCGATGGCACGAAGGTTGCGCCGAAAGGGGAACCGGAACTTTCCACGCTGGTCGAAGGGGTGTTTGAGCACAGCCGCCTGCTTGAGCTGATTGGCAGTTTCACCGTGTTTGCAGAGACGGGGTCGGGGCTTGCCAAGATCATTGCGGGCTATCACCAGTTCCATGCGGTACGCCATGCGGTGGCTTCCACGATTCGGGCTGCAGGGGGCGTTCAGGGTGTGGCCGAAGATCCCGCCAGGTACGGTTTGCCCAGTGTCAAGGCACAACGCCCCGGAGACAAGCGCGCAGGCGTGATCTGGCACACCCAGGGCTCTGGCAAAAGCCTGCTGATGGCTTTCTACGCCGGCCAGCTGGTCAAGCATCCGGCCATGGCCAACCCCACACTGGTGGTGCTGACCGATCGTAACGATCTGGATGACCAGCTGTTCTCGACCTTCTCGATGTGCAAAGGCCTGATCCGCCAGACACCGGTGCAGGCCAATAGCCGAGAGGAGCTGCAGCGGCTGTTGCAACGGGCTTCAGGTGGCGTGATCTTCACGACGTTACAGAAGTTCGGCGAGGCGGCAGAGCCGCTGACCACGCGCACCAACGTGGTGGTCATGGCGGACGAGGCGCACCGTAGTCAGTACGGTTTCAAGGCCAAAGTGGATGCCAAGACGGGAGAGATTAGCTACGGTTTTGCCAAGTACATGCGGGACGCGTTACCGAACGCATCCTTCATCGGCTTTACCGGTACCCCCATCGAGGCCGATGATGTCAATACCCCCGCAGTGTTCGGACACTACATCGACGTTTACGACATCACTCGCGCAGTTGAGGACGGGGCGACGGTTCCGATCTACTACGAGTCGCGGTTGGCACGTATCGAACTGGATGAGGCCGAAAAGCAGAAGATTGATGCTGAAGTCAATGATCTGACCGAGGGCGACTCGGAGGAAGACAAGGAGCGCTTCAAGAGGAAGTGGGCCACGGTTGAAGCCCTGGTGGGCAGTGATAAACGCTTGGCACGGGTTGCCAAGGACATGGTCGAACACTTCGAGAGCCGCGTGGAGGCTCTGCAAGGCAAGGCCATGGTGGTGTGCATGAGCCGCCGCATCTGCGTGAGGCTCTACGAGGAAATCGTCAAGCTGCGTCCAGACTGGCACAGCGAAGATGACAATGCGGGCGCGGTCAAGATCGTGATGACCGGGGCTGCCAGTGATCCGAAGGAATGGCAGCAGCACATCGGTAACAAGGCTCGGCGTGATCTTCTGGCCAAGCGGGCCCGAGATCCAAATGATCCGCTCAAGCTGGTGATCGTCCGGGACATGTGGCTGACCGGCTTTGATGCCCCCTGCATGCACACGATGTACGTGGACAAGCCCATGCAGGGCCATGGCCTGATGCAGGCAATTGCTCGCGTGAACCGTGTATTCCGAGACAAGCCTGCTGGGCTGATCGTGGACTACATTGGTATTGCACAATGCCTGAAGTCCGCGCTGCAACGGTATTCCTTGAATGATCAGGCGAATACGGGGGTCGATGAGGCACAGGCCATTGCGGTGATGACGGAGAAGTTCGAGATCGTGCGTGACATGTACCACGGTTTCGATTACGCATCCGCACTGGGTGGTACGCCGCAAGAGCGCCTGGCGATGATGGCCGGAGCAATCGAATGGATTCTCGATCTTCAGCAGAAGCTGGCGGCGCAGGAACAGACCGAGGAGGGCAAGAAGAAGGCACACCGGCGCTACCAGGACGCCGTGCTGGCGCTGTCCAAGGCCTATGCGCTGGCGTCCGCCTCGGATGAGGCCAGGGAGATCCGGGAGGATGTGGGCTTCTTCCAGGCGATCCGCGCTGATCAAGAGCCGCGAAAGTGCCGGCATGACCCCGCAAGCACGCGATCTGGCCATCCAGCAGATCGTCAGTCGTGCGGTGGTCTCGACCGAGATCGTGGACATTCTGGCCGCCTCCGGCATCAACAGTCAGGACATCTCCATTCTGTCGGACGAGTTTCTTGCCGAAGTCCAGCAGATGGAGAAGAAGAACCTGGCCCTGGAAGCGTTGCGCAAGCTGATCAACGGTGTTCGCTCGCGCAGCAAGACCAACGTCGTGGAGGCCAAGGCGTTCTCGGAGCGATTGGAGGATGCCGTGGCGCGTTATCACGCCAATGCCATCACCACGGTCGGGGTGCTGCAGGAGTTGATCGAGCTGGCCAAGGACATCCGGGCGGCACGAGCGCGGGGCGAGGAGTCCGGGCTGTCAGAGGAGGAGATCGCTTTCTATGACGCCCTGGCCGAGAACGAAAGCGCGGTGCAGATCATGGGAGACGACAAGCTCAGGCTGATCGCTCATGAGTTGCTGACCAGCCTGCGCGGTAGCGTGTCGGTTGACTGGGCCCGCCGGGAGCCAGCCCGTGCCCGGATGCGGGTGCTGGTCAAGCGCATTCTGCGCCGGTATGGCTACCCGCCCGACCTTCAGGATGCGGCCGTGCAGACGGTACTTCAGCAGGCCGAGGTGCTGTCGGCGGCGTGGTCGGCTTCTTATGAAGCGGAGGGTGAAAGGGAGTGAAGGGTGCATTGGCCTCTGAAAGAGCGGCCAGGCGCCTATCCCGGCCTCTCCACCGCCTCTACCGCCGATAAACCTCCCGACGATTCTCGATGCGGATGACCAGGATCAGCAACCTGCCATCTTCGATGTTGCTGATGATTCGATAGTCGCCCACGCGGTATTTCCAGAAGGCCCCCCAGTTCACGGGCCGCCGCAGGGTCGAATTCAATCCTCCAGACCATGGTGCTTCAGCACGTCTTCCAGTGACAGGGTCTGGGTCTTGCCGCTGCGGATGTCGATCAGACGTTGTTCGGCCAGGGACAGGTCTTCCAGCTCACCCAGGCGTTCGAGGCAGGTGACCTCAGGCCGCTCACGCCCGGATTGCTCCCGCGCCAGCTCCACAAACCCCCGCAGATAGTCCACCTCATCCTCGCCCTCCCGGAACCCCAGGAAGATCTGCTTGGCCACGCCGTGGGGGCCCAGGCGCAGCGGCACCACGGCAAAGCGCTGCATGTTCTCTTCGACCAGCCAGCGGGGCAGGGCGGTCACGCCACGGCCGCTTTCCACCATCTGCAGCATGATGTCGGTCGTCTCGATCTGTCGGTGATGGCGGGGAGCGATGCCGGCGGGGGTCAGGAACTGGGTGTAGATGTCCAGGCGGTCGATGCCGACGGGGTAGGTGATCAGGGTCTCGTCCGCCAGCTGTTCGGGCTGCACGTCGACCTGATGGGCCAGCGGGTGGCTCTGGGCCACCACCAGCACCTGTTCGTAGTCGAAGACGGCTTCGTAGCGCAGGCCGGGGCGGTACAGGGGGTCGGGGGTCACCAGCAGGTCGATCTCGTCATTGAACAGGGCCCCGATGCCGCCGAACTGGAACTTCTGCTTCACGTCCACGTCCACGGCAGGCCAGGTGCGCAGGTAGGGGGCCACCACCTTCAGCAGCCATTGGTAGCACGGGTGGCATTCCATACCGATGCGCAGGGTGCCTCGTTCGCCACGGGCAAACTGGCGCAGGCGTTCTTCGGCGTGCTGCAGTTGGGGCAGCAATCGGTTGGCAACGCCCAGCAGGTAGAGGCCGGCCTGGGTGGGACGCAGGTTGCGGCCTTCGCGGTGCCAGATGGGGGTGCCCAGTTGGTCCTCCAGCTTGCGGATGCAATGGCTGAGGGCCGGCTGGGTGAGGTGCAGGCGTTCGGCGGCGGCGGTTAGTGAGCCGTGCCGGTCAACGGCCTGGATGATTTCCAGATGGATGCGTTCCAGGAAGGTGGCCATGCGCCAATTCATGAAAATTATTGATCGACCGATGAAAGAATAGCATTTTCATTCATGGATTTGGCTCTCTACCATGCAGTCCTGCTCATCGGCAACGCATGGAGAAGATCATGGCAAGCACGCATTCCCTGGGGTTTCCGCGCATCGGTGCGCGGCGGGAACTGAAATTCGCGCTGGAGGCCTATTGGCGGGGCGAGTCCTCGCGCGAGGCGCTGCAGCAGGTCGGCGCAGAGCTGCGCAGCCGTCACTGGCAGGATCAGTCGGGTCTGGACTGGGTGCCGGTGGGGGATTTCTCGTTCTACGACCAGGTGCTGGACATGAGCTTCACGCTGGGCAACCTGCCGGCGCGGGTGCGTGGCTATGCCGGCGATGACCTGGACAACTACTTCCGGGTGGCGCGGGGGCGTTCGGCGCCGGGTACCGAGCCGGCGGGGCAGGAAAGCCAGGCCGTAGTCCCTGCGTCGGGACAGGATTCCACGCTGGCGGAAGGTTCCGTCGACAAGGCCGCCTGTGGCTGTGAGCCCGGCACGCATGATGTCGAGGCCGGTGTGGCCGCGGGCGAGATGACCAAGTGGTTCGACACAAACTATCACTACATCGTGCCGGAGTTTGGCGCCGACACGACCTTCCGGCTGGATCCGTCGCGGATTCTGGCGCAGCTGGCCGAGGCCAGGGCGCAGGGCGTGGCAGCCAAGCCGGTGCTGCTGGGGCCGGTCAGCTATCTGGCGCTGGGCAAGGTGCGTGATGCGGCGCATCCCGATCTGGACCGTCTGTCGCTGCTGCCACGGCTGCTGCCGGTGTACACCGAGCTGCTGCAGGTGCTGGCCGATGCAGGGGTGGAATGGGTGCAGATCGATGAGCCGATTCTGGTGACCGAGCTGTCGCCGGACTGGCAGCATGCGCTGAACCTGGCCTATCACCACCTCAAGAGCGTGCGCATCAAGGTGTTGCTGGCCACGTATTTCGGGCCGCTGAAAGAGAATGCCTGGCTGGCGGCGAATCTGCCGGTGGCGGGGCTGCATCTGGACGCCATCCGTGGCCGCGAGGATGCGAAGCCCCTGCTGAACCTGCTGCCGACGCACAAGGTGCTGTCGCTGGGCGTCATTGATGGTCGCAACATCTGGAAGACTGATCTGGAGGCGGTGCTGGACTGGCTGGAGCCGGTGGCGGCACGGCTGGGTGACCGGCTGTGGCTGGCGCCGTCGTGCTCGCTGCTGCATGTGCCGGTGGATCTGGCCAGCGAGGACGGGCTGGATGCCGAGCTGAAGTCGTGGCTGGCCTTTGCACGCCAGAAGCTGGATGAGCTGCGCGTGCTGGCCCGGGCCATCAATGAAGGGCGTGACGCCGTGCGGGACGAGCTGGCGGCCAATCGACAGGCGATCGAGTCGCGTCGTCGTTCACCGCGTGTCCACAACCCGGCCGTGCAGGCGGCGCTGGCCCAATGCGCCACGGAGGCCGCAACGACGCGCCAGAGCCCCTACGCGGTGCGGGCGCAGCGCCAGCGGGCCCGTTTCCAGCTGCCGATGTTTCCCACCACCACCATTGGTTCCTTCCCGCAGACGGCCGAGATCCGCCAGGCACGTCGTCAGTTCAAGGCCGGCGAGATTGATGCGGCGGCCTACGAGCAGGCCATGCGGGCCGAGGTGGCCCGCTGTGTGCGCGAGCAGGAAACGCTGGGGCTGGACGTGCTGGTGCATGGCGAGCCCGAGCGCAACGACATGGTGGAGTATTTCGGTGAGCAGCTGGAAGGCTATGCGTTCAGCCGCTTCGGCTGGGTGCAGTCCTATGGGTCGCGCTGCGTGAAGCCGCCCATCCTGTTCGGCGACATCAGCCGTCCGCATCCGATGGCGGTGGCCTGGGCGCAGCATGCACAGTCGCTCACGAAGCGCCCGATGAAGGGCATGCTCACCGGTCCGGTAACGATGCTGAACTGGTCGTTCGTGCGCGATGATCAGCCGCGTGCCACGACCTGTCGGCAACTGGCGCTGGCCATTCGCCAGGAGGTGCTGGATCTGGAAAAGGCCGGCATCGGCATCATCCAGATCGACGAGGCGGCGCTGCGCGAGGGGCTGCCGCTGCGTCGGGCGCAATGGCAGGAGTACCTGGGCTGGGCGGTGGAGTGCTTCCGCATCACGGCCAATGGTGTGGCCGACGACACCCAGATCCACACCCACATGTGCTATTCGGAGTTCAACGACATCATGCCCGCCATTGCAGCCATGGATGCGGACGTGATCACCATCGAGACCTCGCGCTCCGACATGGAGCTTCTGGATGCCTTCGATGACTTCAGCTATCCGAACGAGATTGGACCTGGCGTCTACGACATCCATTCGCCCAACGTGCCCACGGTGCAGCACATGGTGGACCTGATGGAGAAGGCGGCGCAGCGCATCCCGGCTGAGCGGCTCTGGGTGAATCCGGACTGCGGCCTGAAGACGCGCCAATGGCTGGAGGTGCTGCCGGCGCTGGCCGGCATGGTGCAGGCGGCGCGCCAGCTTCGGGCGCGGCATGCCAGCTGATCAGGGTTTTCCCTGAACCCTCCCTTTCCGGGGCCTTTAGTGGCCCTCATGGCCCCGGTCATGCCCCCAGTCCGTAGTACATTCAACACACTTTTCAACCTTTCGGTGCGCATGGCGCATCGGGGCTGAAAGGGCCGGGCGTCCGTGCAGGTCTTCCGGTCAGAACCACGAGACCTGTTCCGGGTGTGTTGCGTTGCCGTCCCTTCGTGCCGCCCGGGCGCGCAAGGAGAGGCACATGCCACGTCACGTCCCGGATACTTTCTTCGGCCATCCCCGGCCGCTGTCCACGCTCTTTCACATCGAGCTGTGGGAGCGTTTTTCCTATTACGGGATGCAGAGCATCCTGCTCATCTATCTGTACTACGAGGTCACCCGGGGAGGGCTGGGCATCGACCAGGGGCTGGCGGGCGGCATCGTCGGCATCTACGGGGGCAGTGTCTATCTGGCCACCATCCTGGGCGGCTGGCTGGCCGACCGGGTGCTGGGAGCCGAGCGCACGCTGTTCTATTCCGGCATCGTGGTGATGCTGGGGCACATTGCGCTGGCGCTGCTGCCGGGCATCTCCGGGCTGGTGGTGGGTCTGGTGTGCATCGCGCTGGGCAGTGGCGGGGTGAAGTCCTCGGCCAGTTCCATGGTGGGGGCGCTCTATGAGGATCCGCAGTGGCATGCGCTGCGTGATGCGGGCTTTTCCATCTTCTATCTGGCCGTGAACATCGGCGGCTTCTTCGGGCCGCTGCTCACCGGCGTGCTGCAGAGCGAGCTGGGCTTCCACTACGGCTTCGGTGCTGCGGCGCTGGGCATGGCCTTCGGGCTGTGGCGCTATGCGCGCGGTCGGGCGGCGCTGCCGAAGCTGCCGGTGCCCAATCCGCTGTCACCCGCGCAGCGCGTGCGCGTGCAGCTTGCCGCGGTTGCCGTGATCGCGGTGGTCGGTGCGCTCTTCGGGGCGAGGGTCATCCATCCGGGCAACTTCTCGTCGGTGGTGCTGGGCATCAACATCGTGGCGGTGCTGGGCTACTTCGGGCGCATGTTGCTGGGGCCCAGTTTCTCGGCCAGCGAGAAGCGGCACGTGCTGGCCTATGTACCGCTTTTCCTGGCAGCCTGCGTGTTCTGGATGCTGTGGTTCCAGGTGTTCACGTCGGTGGTGGTGTACTTTGACGAGACGGTGGTGCGCCGCATCGGGGACTGGGAGGCCCCCGTGTCCTGGTCGGCCTCGGCCCAGAGCCTGTGGGTGATCATCCTGGCGGGCACGATGGCCACGCTCTGGACGAAGCTGGGCGACAGGCAGCCCCGCACGCCGATGAAGTTCGTGCTGTCGCTCTTCGTGCTGGCGGCGGGCTACTATTGCTTCGTGCCTTACATCAAGGCGGGTGAGCCGATGTCGATGCTGGTGTTCGTGGGCGTGCTCTTTCTCATCACGGTGGCCGAGCTGCTCATTTCGCCCATCGCCATCTCGCTGGCCACCAAGATCGCACCGGCCTCGTTCCGCACGCAGATGGTGGCGGTGAACTTCCTGTCGCTGTCGCTGGGCTTCACCGCAGGGGGCGTGCTGTTCGACGCCCACTACAACAAGGAAGCCGCCGCAGACTTCTATATCGAACTGACGGTGATCAGCCTGGTGTGCGCGGTCGCGCTGCTGGTGCTGGTGCCGGTGCTCAACCGCATGCTGAAGGACGTGGATTGAGGGGGCGATGCCTCCGCCCGGGCAGGCCGCCCTGAAGGGTACGGCCTGCCGGCTCCTGCGGTCGGCCTGCACTTTTTGTAGCCTGCTGCAGGCTTCTCCCGTCTTTCTTCGGTTTCTTCGGTCATCCAGGATCCTATTTTTTTCGTCATGAACGCTGTCTCTTCTTCCTCCGCCCTGCAGGGCCCCGTCCAACGTCTGGCCGCACTGCGCCAGGCCATGCAGAAACAGGGCATCGATGCCTGGATCATCCCGTCCGCCGATCCGCACCTCTCTGAATACCTGCCCGAGCACTGGCAGGGCCGGCGCTGGGTGTCGGGCTTCACGGGCTCGGTGGGCACGCTGGTGGTCA
>ERZ772924.1687-NODE-1687-length-10445-cov-119.375072_pt1 | contig 10445 bp, 7 predicted proteins | sample MGYA00512116_ERZ772924 | MGnify/ENA primary metagenome ERZ772924 (study PRJEB29015, sample SAMEA2737920) | human oral metagenome | biome: human oral; feature: human-associated habitat; material: dental | place: China | collected 2134 ...
GCCCACGAGGCGGGCGGCCCGGCGATGTAGGCGACGCGGCGGTGGCCCAGCCCGGCCAGGTGCTCGAGGGCCCTGCGCACGCCGCGCTCGTAGTCGCTCACGACGCAGGGCAGACCGGTGACGACGCGGTTGAGGATGACGGTGGGCGCCTTCTTGGCGAAGCCCCGCAGGGCGGTGTCGGACAGGCGCGAACTGGCGATGACGACACCGTCCAGGACGGGCAGCGCGCGCTCGAAGATCTCGCGCTCGCGGGAACCGGACTCCTGGGCGTCGAAGAGCATGAGCGCATAGCCGTGCTCGGTGCAGACCTGCTCGGCGCCGCGCAGCAGCGGGAAGAAGAAGGGGTTCGTGACGTCGGTGACGGCCAGGCCGATCATGTGCGTGTGGGTCGGCGCGGCCTGCTGGTGGACGCGGTCGGTGCGGTAGCCGAGCTCGGCGGCGACCCTGCGGATGTGCGCGGCGGTGCGGTTCGAGACCCGTCCGGGACGGCTGAACGTGCGCGAGACCGTGGACGGGCTCACCCCGGCCGCCTTCGCGACGTCGTAGATCGTCGTCTGCTTGGGAAGCTCGAAGGATCCGCCGTCACCGCGCACGTCGCTCACGGATGAACCTTACGGTTCGGACGGGGCGTTGACAATGACCGGCACGCCGGCAAGGGCATGGCAACCCCCGCACGGCGACTACGCACGATGGCAGGATGACCATGGGTATGGGACGCTCCCCGGAAGCGACCCGCACGACACAAGGAGGTCCAATGACGGAACAGCCCACCAAGGCGGACATCGGCGTCGTCGGCATGGCGGTGATGGGCTCGAACCTGGCCCGCAACCTCGCCCACCACGGCTACACCGTGGCCGTGTACAACCGCAGCGGCGACAAGACCCGGGCCCTCGTCGAGGACCACGGCTCGGAGGGGAGTTTCCTCGCGTCCGAGACCCCCGAGGAGTTCGTGGCCTCGCTTCGCGCCCCCCGCTCGATCATCCTCATGGTCAAGGCCGGCGCCCCGACCGATGCCACGATCGGGACCCTGCTGCCGCTGCTGTCGCCCGGCGACATCATCATGGACGGCGGCAACGCGTACTTCCGCGACACCATCCGCCGGGAGAGGGAGATCTCGGCCAAGGGCTTCCACTTCGTCGGCGCCGGCATCTCTGGCGGCGAGCACGGCGCCCTGACCGGCCCGGCCATCATGCCCGGCGGCACGCCCGAGTCGTACCGGATCATCGGCCCGATGCTCGAGACGATCTCGGCGCACTACGAGGGCGAGCCCTGCTGCGCCTGGATGGGCCCCGACGGAGCCGGCCACTTCGTCAAGATGATCCACAACGGCATCGAGTACTCCGACATGCAGGTCATCGGCGAGGCCTACCAGCTGCTGCGCGGCGCCGGCCTGTCGAACGCGCAGTGCGCCGACGTCTTCGCGCGCTGGAACACCGGCGACCTGTCGAGCTATCTCATCGAGATCACCGCCGAGGTGCTGCGCGCCAAGGACCCGCGCACCGGCAGGGACCTGGTCGAGATCATCAAGGACCGGGCCCGGATGAAGGGCACCGGCACGTGGACCGTCCAGACCGCCCTCGAGCTCGGCGTGCCCGCCAACGGCATCGCCGAGGCCGTGTTCGCCCGCGCCGAGTCCAGCCACGACGAGCTGCGCGCCGCCGGCCGGGCCGCCCTCCAGGGCCCCGACGGCGCCGTCCGCGTGGACGACCGGGAGGCCTTCATCGAGGACGTCCACAGGGCGCTGTGGTGCTCGAAGGTCGTCAGCTACTCGCAGGGCTTCGACGAGATCCGCACCGGCGGCAGGGAGTTCGGCTGGGACATCGACGTGGCCGAGGCCGCGAGGATCTGGCGCGACGGCTGCATCATCCGCGCCGCCCTGCTGGAGCGCATCCGCAGGGAGTACACCGCCGACCCGGGCCTCGTCTCGCTCATGTGCGCCTCCTCGGTGGCCCCCGAGATGGCCGCCAACCAGGACGCGTGGCGGCGCGTCGTGGCCACGGCGGCGGAGTCGGGCGTCCCGGCCCCGGTGTTCAGCGCAACCCTGGCCTACTACGACATGGCCCGCGCCCCGCGCGTGAACGCCGCCCTCACGCAGGCCCAGCGCGACTTCTTCGGCTCGCACACCTACGAGCGCGTCGACGACGAGGGCCACTTCCACATCGAGTGGACGGCCGACCGCTCGGAGACGAGGATCGACTGAGCCGACGGCGTCCCGCCGCGAGGCGGGGTCCGTCACGGGGGCGCCGGCCGGTCGGCGCCCCCGTTTCTGCGCGCAGAGAGAGCACCGCCTGCCGTGGCCGGCGCGCGCCTCCCCTCGACACGAGCCCCGGGACGGACCGGAAGCGGGCCGCCAAAGACACCAGCAACCCGCGAAGACGACCAGCAGGGCTGTTGCTGTCATCAACGGCATCGGGGCGGTCAAGAGCCCGCGGTTCGTGAAACCCTGAACGGCAAGAAGGCCCTCGCCGCGGAGGCCCTCGACCCGGCTTGTCGGCTGGTCGGGTTGAAAAGCCGTGTCATGAACATGCCAGCCACCCGAATCTCCGCGACGGAAGTCATTGGCGACTATCACGAGCTCTGGCGGGTCGAGAAGTCGTTCGGGATATCGAGGAGCGACCTGAAGCCCGCCCGATCTTTCATCGCAGCCACGAGGTGATCGAAGCCCGCCTCACCACCATGATGGCCGCACCCGCCAGCGCCCAGCGCCTGCAAATAATCAACAGGAAATTCATCGCAGAAGTCATCGAAACGCTCGGACCGTTCCACGAAACGAACGTCAATATCGCCGGGAAAATTCTGCACGTCCACGACGGGATCGCACCCGCAGCCCAAACCATCCTCGACACCCTCTACCTCACCTGGCCCTCACGCTGAAATGGCACGAGCCAGGTCGGAAGAACCCAGACGGGGGAAGGAATCTTCCGAGGTGCACCGCCCCCCTCCAGAGGTTTGTGCGCACCCAGCTCCACGGCCCTTCTTCCATCCGGGGATTTTACTTGGCGCCGCCCGGTTCTGCATGAACCTCCGGATTCGGCACCCATGCCCCACCCCGGAAGAGGGCTCCCTCGAACCCCTCAGACAACTGCCCGCCGCGCTCCCCTGTACTGGACGGACCTGAAGCAGGCATCGGCCTCGGCATCCACGACCGAGAGGATCTCCTCATCCGATCGGATGTCGAGCAGCAGTGGTCCTGTTCGTTCAGCGATCCGCTTCATGAGCTGACGGGAGAACTCCGTACGTCCACCCGGGTATTTCGAACCGCGCTGGATGATCGTGCGCGCCGCGGCCACAACCAGCCGTCGGTTCCTGGCCACCGCAGTGCGTTCCTCGAGGATCGCCCCGAACTCATTCTCGCCCAGTCGCGGCCTGGCCTCTTCCATGACCTCACCCAGAATGATCCACCGGCGCCAGGAGAGCTTCAGGTAGTTGCGGTCACGGGTCGTCGTCTGGTGACCGATCCACTGCTCGGCGGGCAGGACGAACTGACCGTCCTTCCGCTCCCCCGGCCAGCGCCTGTTGACGACATCGGGGAAGACCGCCAAGGACAGGTACGACCATATGCCGTCATGCGCAGCATCCGCTGGAATCGGATGGATCACCTCCTCGATCGCCTGTCCCAACGCGACACCGAGCGCATCGCGGCCGGCTCGGGAACGCGTATCGACCCCATCGATCCGGTCGATGATCTCCCGACGCCAGTGCTCGATGTCCTCAATGGGGGCAGGAGAGCCGCCGGTCGGATTCGGCGTACCCGATACGTCGAGTCTGACCAGTGTCTCGGGCGACGCCCCTTCCTCGAGAGCACGGGCGTGATCCATGAGCAGCTCGCTCGCCTGTCCGGTGGACAATCGTGGAATGAGGAGTCGGCTCATGATTTCGCCTTCAAGAATCCAGTAGTTCTTTGGAGAAGCGCGCAGACCCGACCCGGGTCATCGCGCATCAGCTCCACCGCTCCACGCAGGGTCTGCCCCAAAAAGATATCGCACAGGGAACCGATGACTGCGCCTGCACTGCCCTCCTGGTATTCCACTCCCAGGTCGTCTCGATCATGAACAGCCAGTTTCAGGAGCAGCTGGAGCAGTACATCCCGTTTCAGCACGGATAAAGCGGTATCAGATTTTCCGTGCACAAGTTTACCACCTTCCGAGTGCGCAGTATTAACATACAATCTGACGGCACTCAAGTATGGCACCGCGAGATCCTCGTCTTGAAACTTGAGCACCCAGACGCTGCCAGTCGGGAAATCTCCGCCCGCGAATTCAAAAGCTTCGATCGGAAACGACGAACCGTCCCCCTCGAGCCTGAACCGATAGGGTCTGTTCAGCCCGTAAAGCCTACTTCCCCGCTGATGCGCCGCACGGTTTTCGGGCGCCGGACCATCAGGAGCATCCAGAACGATCTCGTAGCGGACCTCGAGTTCCTCAGCCGCCTCACCAGCCGGGACTCGCACCTTCGGACTCACTGGCTGGTCACTATTATTCAAGGGACTGATACCCAGAAATCGTTTGCCCGTGGCTGGACAATCGACGCGCAGGACGGCGCGAATAACGGCGAGCCCAGGATTCCTTGCAAGTCCGGTCGAGGATAACAGCAAGTCGTTCTTGATCGAGAGCTCACCCTCGATCGTCACCTCGGTAAGATAATCCCATTCTGGAATCTCCGAGCCGGGCTCATAAGCCTTTCCCCAGATCCTGAGCCGGGGAGGCTGACAGACAACCGCATTATTCGCTGAGGCCCGGAAGGGCATGAGTCTCATTTCGTGACCTCACTTCGAAAAGTGCAGTTCACCGCCGCGTTCTCCGGATAGCTGATATCAACGTAGAAGACATCACCGCCATGGACTTGAAGACGCTCCGCAGCCGTCACCTCGCCCTCCGCCGTAGTCCATGAGTCCACCCGTACCTGTTCAGCGTCTTTAATGACGCCGCTCCCCTCGACGACGACCGCAAGATCAGGGGTGACCGTCATAAGATTCGCCCCGGCGGAGGCCCGCAATTCCAACCGAGTAAGAGCTCGGCCATCAGATGCATCGGGCATGGGCAGCAGCTCCTGGGAAAGCACCTCGACCGAGGCTCTTCTTTTGGACCCACGAGATCTGCCCCGTCGTCCAGTGGGCATCCCGCTGGCCAAGTCCCCGTCCGCGCCAACAGCCAATACGTTCAATGAGGCTGCCAATCGTCCGGTCGAGACCCGTTCCCCGGACTGGACATCATCATCGACAGGATTCAGATAATCCTTTAGGTCCTCCTTGATTCGCCTCAGCGCGACTCTAACAAATGTCCCCTTCCGCCTTTCGAGTGAATCCGGCTTCCAGTCATCATGAGTTGGCGGTTCGGCTTCTGCGAAGGCGTTGTCGAGCTCGCGAATCGGTTTGAACACGGCAACCCAGGAATCTCTGCCGTTCTGAAGGTCAGGATATTCTTTTTCGCACACGACCAACTCAGGCTCTCGCATGAGGGTGACGCTGTTCACGAGTTCGTCGTCCGAGCCGAAGGGGCAGGGTGCGATTGCCAGATGGCCGAGAAGTTGCTTCGGGTTTCCGCACCGGATCTCTGAAACATCAATGAAGGCCTCCTCGGCTTTTTGTCCGGACTGCACCTTGCGAATCGCAGTCAGACAGCTCTCCCGTGAGGCTCTGATCCGGTCATCCCAACCGGCAGCGAGATCCACCGGGTGCCCATTCTCGATGAGACTGATCTTCATCTGTTTATCAACTGGTTGACCGGGAATCATTTTGGGCCATAGATTGCGGGCAACAGCATCAGCAGTTGCCTGTACGAAGCCTTCTTGCCCGCCGTCGTCGAATGCGGGGTCCAGAATCATGATCGAGGTACCGGTCTCCTGTTCGCCGAAACCTCGCTCGAACAACTTCGTACCCAATCCATGGGCGGCATCGCCCTCAATGGGCTGAACATTCATACCGTCTTTCAGTCGCTGATCCCTGCCCCACCACTGCTGTCCAGTATATCGCTTCTCACCCATGCTGAAATTCGGGATGATCGAGATCGCGATGAATCGTTCCTCGAAGCCCTCTCCGCCTCTGATCCTTGTCCAGACGATGATCGTCCCGCACTGACTCGCCCTGAACGCCGCGGTCTTCCCGAAGCCATAGGTGCCACCGCCGTACTCCAGGTCGCGCGGGGCACCCACCGTCAAGATGAAATCACGAAAATTCGTCGGCTCGCCCTTGCCAACATGAACATCGTTCCGAGTCGGCCCATCGAGCCCTGTAGTCCCCCGATCGTGCACCTCAATAGCCGAGACCCTGGACCGACGAATAACCTTGGCGAGCTCACTGCCGGGAAAGGTCTCGGGGAAGACGAAGTTCCGTAGCACACTCACTCTCGGGGCGTCAAGGGTCACGAATCTCATCTGGTATTCAGGGATCACGCCGTGACCGATATGCGCATCCCAGCTGTTCTGCGCGGTCTCTCTCAGAAAGAGTTTAGGCGCCGCCAGACTCGTCCCCAGGAGCTTCTTCGTCCCCTCACCCGCGATGTCGCCGTCACGGAAGGGCTTGGGAACCCAGTCAAGCCTGATCATGTTCAGCCCGCCTCTCACCAAGAAGGGTTTTCACTTGCCCCCCGGTAAGAGGCTGCTCAGATGTCAGATCCAAGACGTATTTCATTCTCGTGATCGCATGCCGTCGACTCTCGGGAAGATCGCTGGAACGCAGGCCGGGGAAGTCATCGGTCACCTCCCAGATCACCGGGGATTTCGCGACCTCATATCGTGCATCATCGGAGTCGACGCCCAATAAGAAGCCGCACTCAGCAAGTCTCTTGACGAGCGCTGACATCGGCAGACCCAGCTCCGTCAGCAGCTCAACCTGATCATGAATGGATCTCCCCGAGGGGGAATCCCTCACGGAGACGCGTACGAGCAGGAGCGCACGGCCCTGGGGCGGGTCCAGCTGATCAACACTGGAGATGACCACCGACAACCCCTCCTGGGATGAGGTTATGACCTCGAGATCGGCGCGAGGAGTCATGAAACTATGCGCACCTCCAGCAGGCCCGACCCAGGACTCCACTGCGCGATACGGATTCCCGATGGCAAGAAGTCGCAATACTTCCAGCTCCCCGAAAATCGCTTTTCGCAGCTTTTCTGATATAGTCGGGGACGCCGGGCTCAGCAGCTGCCGCCATTCTTCCAGCACCGTCTGAAGCACGGATTCCGGTGCACTGTCATCCGTCTGAACGCGACGCGTAATATCATCGACCAGAGAGGCGAAGACTTCATGGAATTGATCAACACCGCACATCAGGTCCATGTACCGCCGCCCTGTCTCGGGGTGCTTCCAGTGAATTAGCGAGAGGGGGCCGCCACTAATTTCGACGAAGGAGTAATCATCTGCGATCGGCATCAGAAGATGCCAGCCTCCGTTTTGATCCACTCCATATGCCATGGGATGATTAGAATTCCGCGTGGCGCGCACGATCATCGTCGCGGTTTCGCCGCCGTACAGAGAGGCGAGAAGAAGTCCGAACTCTTTTCGCGATCCGTTCACTCCTCATCCTCCCAATCGTCGTCCTCCTCGGGCTCGCCCACATCGACATCGGCCGCCAAGGGCTTGACGCTGACAAAATTTCCATATTCTGCATCAGAATGATCCACTGCGGGATAGACGATGCTGAATCCGAGAAGATCCTCACCCACTCCTTGTGGCATGTCCATCCGAGTAGTCAGCTCGAGTTTATTCTTCGACCGATGACTGATCGGGTAGATCATGACAAGCCCGTCCCCGCCGGCGAGTCTCCTTCTGATGACCATGCGCTGCGCATCAGTGGCATTCGGCATGTCTGCATAAGCCTCCGGCTCGATGTCAGCCAATCGATCAGCCGATGACATGATCGCTTTAAAATTCAGCTTTTCCACCGTGCTGCCCCGCAGCGGAGTGCGCCGAAGCATCGGCACACGAATCCCCGCAACGGGCAGCACGCCAAGAGAATCCATCGCCCCCGGCATCGAATTGCCCGCAAGAATAATATTCCAACTGCGCTCTTGCGCATATTTCATCAGCCAGTCGATCGTTGCACCGCGAAGATCAGGATCGGAGAAGATCCTCTGGTCAGGATGAAAGGAATAGCCTTGAAGGAAACCGATGATCGCCCGCGTATCGATTCCGCGAACGATCCAACGACGACCACCCGCCCTCAACGGCCGAGGCTCGCATCCGCTCAGAAGCCGCTCTACGGCTCGAAGATTCCTACGCGTTGCATCAGGCCTGCCATCCATGATGAAGGTCTGTTGCCGGGCATTACTCATACTGAGGCGAACGAGCCGAGCATTCGCCATTTTCCCGGCAGAAGTGATCTCTAAACGGCCTGGGTGGCATCGCACCTTCACCCCGACCTGTCTCGGCGTGTACTCACTGTCCTCGACGGACCTGATCTCATCACGCAAATCCTTCTCGACGAGTGCCAGGAAAGCATAATCACGATCGAGGCCATCGGCCACCCAGATGCGAAGAAGATCTTCATAACCTGACCGATAACCGAACCAGCGCCCCATCTGCATGAGGGTGTCATAGGTGTTCGAGGAGCGAGTGAAGTACGAAACGACGAGGCCTTCCAGGGTCAGGCCTCGAGACAGAGTGCCGCCGCCCACGACGATTACGGTCCGTGGGCGTCCGGCATCATAATTCAGTCGATCCTCTGATACTCCATTATCAACAATGACCTCGATGTTTCGAAGTACGCCCGGCAGCTGTTCAGCGACTGCATCCCACTCGGGAGTTGATCGCCCGGCCGGTGCAGCAACTCTCGCGTGCTCGTTCCGCCAGGACTCGTAGAACTGGGCGAGCCCCGCTTCGCGATGGAATTCAACCTCGCGTCTCATGCGCTGGACTAGAGTCAAAAACCGCTCGCGCATCGCGAAATGGGGTGCGGTGTAGTGCGTGGTATGGACCAGCATGGACGAATGCCCCGCGTATCCTCGTGCTCTTCGCACAGCACTAGCGACGACGAACCATCTGACCGCTGAGATCAGAGAGGAGGGCGGCTCGGGATCGAAACTCTCCCGCTGCAGCTTCTTCGACGGCGGCTTCAAGACCCATGAGTCCTTCGCCGGGATGATCCGGACCAGGTCGGGCCCCTCGGCCTCAGGCTCAGAATCGTCGACATCCGCGTCGGCGAGCCCGAAAACCTGCTCCGCACCGAGATAACCATCACCCGCGGTCAACGTGTAAACAAAATCAGAAGGAAAAAGATCGGCCTCATCATCGGGATCCATCAGCACATTGGCGAACGGCGTAGCCGTATAGGCCACATACGAACCACTCGGAATCAGATCCCAGATCCTGCGCATCACAGCATTGATCGCAGAAATCTTCTTCTTTTCCTTCTCACTGTTGGGTGTGGCCTGATCCGCCTCATCATCTATAATCAGAATCGGGCATTTCCTGCGGATCTCCTCAGGAACATTCCGGAGACTCGCCTCCAAGTTCTTGAGTCGCGTCTTATTCTTCTTGACGACAGCGCAGAGACGCACATCGCTATGGGAGCCCATGAGGGCCAACAGCTCGCTCCGCCGGTCGAAATCATTGTTCTCAGCACTGGTCAAGTGATACCAGAACTCCCGATCGACGAAGAGATCTCGATCCAGACGGCTCTGCGTCTGCTCGCGCAGGTTATTATAGAGGCCTGATAGCACGATGACGAACCGATATCCCATATCGACAGCCCGAGCGATCACCCCGGAAAAATGACGAGTCTTACCTGACTGGACATTACCCATGACCAGGCCCTTGCGACGCGCACCCGGCTGATTGGGCAGGGCCAGCAGCGAGCACACCTCCTCAGTGGTTCGAGACAGCTCATCGATACCGAAGGCGTTCTTTCGCTGAAGCATGTCAAGATATCGGCACCACTGAGCACCGCTCATGGCGGAGGTCGGCATATCCATCGAACCCTGATACGCGGATTCATCGATGACCGCATGCCTCAGAACGCGATTCCCAGCCATCTCTGACTTGAGGGAAGTCACGATCTGACGAACGGCTTCCCGTGACACGAATCGCCTGTACTCATGAGCCACCCGGTCAGCCGCCTCATCGATCGATACGCGATCTGATATGACCCGGTTCATGATCTCTGCAGAGATTCTATCGCGCTCGTCGCTCATATCAGGATCCTCAGCATCCCCTGATGGCTGCACCGGTCGTCCTCCAAAGCCCCTGCAAGTATTTCGAGACGCCCTGGGCCAACAGGATCGGCATCGTTGACATCATCACAATCCCGCCCCTGATGATTTCTATGGCTGGCATGAAACGAAACCGTATTTTTCGTGGATTTCCTGTGCTGTTTCGGATATGATTGAGGCATGCAGGTTGAGGTCACCCTGGAAGAAACCGCCGTCCTGATCAGATGGAAGAAGCGTTCCGACAATTATGTGCTGGTTCGGATGAAAGCAGAAGCGATTCTGTACGCCTCCCGTGGCGTTGA
>ERZ772924.1688-NODE-1688-length-10442-cov-21.415038_pt1 | contig 10442 bp, 8 predicted proteins | sample MGYA00512116_ERZ772924 | MGnify/ENA primary metagenome ERZ772924 (study PRJEB29015, sample SAMEA2737920) | human oral metagenome | biome: human oral; feature: human-associated habitat; material: dental | place: China | collected 2134 ...
CGGGCATGCCCGCCGTCGGCGCGTGCCCCGGGGCCCCCGACGTCCCGCTCGTCAGACCTTTTCTGGGGCTTCGCCGCGCCGACCTTCGCCAGGCGCTGGCGTCAGAGGGCGTCGAATGGGTCGAGGACCCCACGAACGACGTCGATTCGCCGGTGCGCGCCGCCGACGGATCCCTTTTGCGCCGGGCCGCCGTCAGGCATCGCTGCATGCCGGCGCTCGAGGACTCTCTCGGCCCCGGCGTGGTGGAGGCGCTCGCGCGAACGGCCGCGATGATCCGAGAGGACCTCAGCGCGCTCGACGGGTTCGCCGAAGAGATCGACGCGAAGCTCGGCGCCGAGCCGTCCGTGCGAGAACTGGCCGGCCTGCCCCCGGCCCTTCGCACCAGAATCCTTCGCCGCCGCGCCATCGACGGAGGGGCCAGGCCCGGAGAACTCACTTCGTGGCACATCGCCACCCTCGATTCCCTCGTTTCGCGGCGGCGCGGAAGGTCGAGCCTCGACCTTCCAGGAATGAGGGTGACAATCGACGAAGGTCGGATAACATTCGATGGGGCAGTTCCAGCGAATCGGGAGGAGAACTGTGGAAGCAGCTGACATGGGCGGGGACCTTGAGAAGATCCTGCTGACCGCAGAGCAGATAGACGCGCGTCTTGCGCAGCTCGCTGCGCAAATCGACGAGGAGTATCGAGGCAGAGACCTCCTGCTCGTCGGAGTGCTGCGCGGGGCCGTCATGACAATGGCCGACCTTTCGCGGAAGATCCGCATTCCGCTGGAAATGGACTGGATGGCCGTCTCCTCCTACGGCTCGGGGACGAAGTCGTCCGGCGTCGTCCGCATTCTCAAGGACCTCGACACCGACATTCAGGGACGCAACGTGCTCATCGTCGAAGACATCATCGACTCGGGGCTCACCCTTTCCTGGCTGAGATCCAACTTGCTCTCCAGAGGCCCCGAATCGGTGCGCATAGCGACCACTCTGCGCAAGCCCGAGGCTGCCAAGGTCGCGATCGACGTGGACTACGTCGGTTTTGACATTCCGAACGAGTTCGTTGTGGGATATGGACTCGACTATGCCGAGCGATACCGCCACCTCCCCTTCGTGGGAACGCTCGCGCCGCACGTTTATGGAGGCTAATGTGACCGAAGAAGAACGCAACGAAGGCGTGCCCGCACCCGCGCCTTCGCCCCGAAGCCGAAGGGCAGCCGTGCAGAAGATGCAGATCGAAGCCGAATCCGCGGAAGAGCGGGCGGACGAATCGAACGGCGACGAGCCCGGCCGCGCCGAGCAATCGACCGGCGGAAGCGGGAGAACCGACGCGGACGCGCCGCGACGGCGCAGCGCGGGGGCCTCGCGCCCTGAGAGAGGGAGCGCCGACGGCGCCAAAAACGGCCAAAAGGAAACGCCCAAAGACGCAAAGGAACGCAAGAAGCGGTCCATGCGTCGAATGTTCACCGCTTTCTTCTTCGTCGGCGTCGTCGCTTCGGGCCTGTGGCTCTTCTTCGGCGGCGAGCACTTCTCAGCCGTCAAAACTTCTGAGGGAATCTCGCTTCTCAAGGGCAAACAGGTCGAGCGGGTGCAGATCACCGAGGGGACGCAGCAGGTCCGTCTGTGGCTCTCGCAGCCGACGAAGGCGACCGACGAGAAGGGAAAGAGCCACGACGTCGGCAAGCGCGTCCAATTTTCCTACGTCGAGCCGCAGGCCGAGCAGATTGCGAGGCTGACCGAACAGGCGAAGCCGAAGCTCGGATACGACTCGATCGTCCCGCAGGCCTCGATCTGGTCTTCGATCCTGACGATGGCCGTTCCGATGCTCATCATCATCGTGGCCTTCATGATCCTTTTGCCTCGGATGCAGTCGGGGATGGGCGCCTTCGGCAGGATCAAGGACCGCAAGCAGCTCGACCCGGACAAGCCCGACGTCACCTTCAACGACGTCGCCGGGGAGGACGAGGCCGTCGCCGAGCTGCGGGAGATCACCGAGTTTCTCACCGCGCCCGAACGCTTTCACGCGCTCGGAGCGGAAATCCCCCGAGGAGTCCTCCTTTACGGGCCTCCAGGAACGGGCAAGACCCTCCTGGCCAGGGCCGTGGCGGGCGAGGCCGGGGTGCCCTTCTATTCGATCTCGGCCTCCGAGTTCGTCGAAATGTTTGTGGGCGTGGGCGCCTCGCGCGTTCGCGACCTGTTCAACAAGGCGAAGGAAAATGCGCCGGCGATAGTCTTCGTCGACGAGATCGACGCAGTGGGCCGCGGCCGCGGCGTGGGAATCGGCGGCGGCAACGACGAACGCGAGCAGACCCTCAACCAGCTCCTCGTCGAGCTCGACGGCTTCGACTCGCACTCCAACGTCATCCTCATCGCGGCGACGAACCGGCCAGACGTGCTCGACCCTGCTCTGCTGCGCCCCGGCCGATTCGACCGACAGATCTCCGTGGACGCCCCCGACCTCAGGGGGCGCGAGGCCATCCTCAAGGTTCACGCCAAGGGCAAGCCCTTCGCACCCGACGTCGACCTGGCCATGGTCGCCCGGCGCACGCCCGGATACACGGGAGCGGACCTGGAGAACATCCTCAACGAGGCCGCATTGCTGGCGGCCCGGTTCGGGCGCCGGGCGATCGGCGTGCCCGACGTCGACGAGGCCATCGACCGCGTCATGGCCGGCCCGCAGCGGCGCTCGCGGCCGATGAACGACCAAGACAAGCTGTTGACCGCCTACCACGAGGCTGGTCACGCGCTGACGGCAGCGGCTCTGCACAACGCCGATCCGGTGACCAAGGTGACGATCCTGCCGCGCGGGCGCGCCCTCGGCTACACGATGGTCCTGCCCACCGAGGACCGCTACTCCGTCTCCCGCAACGACCTGCTCGATCAGCTGACCTACGCCATGGGCGGGCGCGTCGCCGAGGAGATCGTCTTCCACGATCCGACCACCGGCGCGTCGAACGACATCCAGAAGGCCACGAGCATAGCGCGAAGCATGGTCACCGAGTACGGCATGAGCGCCGAGGTCGGGATCATCCGCCTCGCCGCCGAAGACGCCGACCCCCTTGAGCGGACTATGGGCGGCGGCGGAGAAGTCCATTCGGACGGAATGGTCAGCGCGATCGACGTCGAGGCGCGCGGACTCGTCGAGAACGCCCACCGCGAGGCTTGGGCGATTCTGGCGCAAAACCGGGGAATCCTCGACATTCTGGCCTCGCGGCTCATGGAAAAGGAGACCGTGCTCGAGTCCGAGCTCAAGGAGATCTTCGCCGACGTCGTCAAGGCTCCCGTGCGCGAAAGGTGGCATGTCTTCGAGGTCCCGGCTGAGCTTTTGGCGGCCACGGAGATACCGCCGATCGAGATCCGCTCCCCTCAGCCTGTCAAGGGAAGGCATGCGGCCGCGCCCGTCGATTCCGACACTCCGGCCGCGCCCAGCCCGGCTGCTCCCAGTTCGGCCCCACCGAATCCGGCCGTGTCCAACTCGGCTGCTCCTAGCTCGGCGGCGACAGGCCCGGCCGCGCCGGTCAGTTCCGTCATTCCGCCCGCGGCTGCAAACGCCGGCGGTTCGGCTTTTGCCGATCCCGCGAATGCGGACAGTTCGGCTGCAGCCGTCCCCGAAGGGGCTCCCGCAATCCCCGAAGGGGACGGCGAGCCTGAGGAGGCCGCGGTCAAGCCTTTGACGGTCGGCGAGCCGGGAACGGTTTTGTCCCCCTCGGCTCCGGCGGCTCCCTCGGCGCAAAGCCCCGATCCCTTGGGCGACGTGCCGATCCCCGAAGTTTCGGCCGACGCGGCGCCCAGCGCCCCCCTGGACAGCTCGACGCCGAACCTCCCGGGCGACCCGAAACTGCCCGACTCCCCGGCCGATGCGGCGCCCGATTCTCTGAGCGATCCGGCGTCGAGCAATCCGGCAAACGAGGCCGGCTCCTCTGACGCCCGGAACGGTTTGCCCGCGACCGAGCAGCTGCCGAAGGTCGATCCTCTGTCGGCGACGGACCGGCTGCCGAAGGTCGATCCGCTGCCCGCGACGGACCGGCTGCCGAAGGTCGATCCGCTGTCCGGTCCGAGCCCGCTCTCGTCATCCGCGTCGCCCGATCTTCTTTCGGCGCCCGGCGATCCTCTTTCGGCTCCCAGCCCGCTCGAGCCCCGCTCAGGGCATTCGCGGACGGCCGCCGACAGGCCGCTCTCGGGGGCGTCTCCCGAGGATCCTGCAGACGATGCCGATTCCGACCGCGGCGCCGGCCCGAGCGGGAAGGCTGAGCCGAACGATGGCTGAGGGCAAGTCCCCGGCGCCGGAGAGAGGCAAGGGCCGGAGCTCTGCGGACCGCGCGGAGCGGGGGCAAAAGGACCGCGAAGGCTCCGCTCGCGCGAACGGCGGCTACGACGAGGCCGCGGTCGAAGAGGCGATTCGCGCGCTGCTTCGCGCCGTCGGGGAGAACCCCGAGCGCGACGGACTCGTCGACACCCCGGGGCGCATGGCCCGATCCTTCAAGGAGATCTTCGCGGGATTGCGCCAAGACCCCGCCGACGTGCTCGAAGCGAAGTTCGACATCGGGCATCAGGAGATGATCATCGTCAAGGACATCCCCTTCTATTCGACGTGCGAACACCACCTGCTGCCGTTCCACGGACATGCCCACGTCGCGTACATCCCGAACGCCGACGGCAAAGTGACCGGTCTGTCGAAGATCGCGAGGCTCGTAGACGGGTACGCCCGCAGGCCCCAGGTGCAAGAGCGGATTGCCACCCAGGTGGCAGAGGCACTGGAAAGCCGCCTCGGGGCAAGGGGAGTGCTCGTCGTCATTGAAGCGGAGCACATGTGCATGTCGATGCGCGGGGTGAACAAACCCGGCTCGCGTACTGTAACATCGGCAGTGCGCGGAGTTCTCCGCAACCAGGCAACCCGCAGCGAGGCCCTGAGCCTCATCCAAGGGTAAGGAGAGCCAACATGTTGCCAGCAACGCTGCCCACGGACCGTTCCCTCGTCATGGGCATCCTCAACGTCACGCCCGATTCTTTCTCCGACGGCGGCCTTTACGTCGACACCGACGTCGCCGTCGAAAGGGCTTACCGCATGGTGCGCCAAGGCGCGGACATCGTCGACGTCGGAGGCGAGTCCACGCGTCCGGGCGCCGCGGCCCTCACCGCCCGCGAAGAATGGAACCGCATCGGCGCGGTTGTGGCGGCTCTGGGAAAGACGGACATCGTGGTGTCCGTCGACACGTATCATGCGGACACGGCGCGCCGGGCCATCGACGCCGGGGCCGAGATCGTCAACGACGTGACCGGAGGCACCGGCGACCCGAACATGTTCAGCGCCGTCGCGTCAAGCAGTTGCCTGTACATCCTCCAGCACGGCAGGGGGAACGCCCGCACCATGAACTCTTTGGCGAACTACGGCGACATCGGGGCCGAGGTCGCCGACGAGCTGACCGCCTCCGTCGCCAGGGCCGTCTCGTCCGGGGTCGATGCTTCGCAGATCGTCGTCGACCCGGGCTTCGGCTTCGCCAAGGTCGGGAACGACGATTGGGACCTCGCCGCCAACATGGCGCCGATCATGGAGCTCGGCATGCCGGTCCTCGTAGGGGTCTCCCGCAAGCGTTTCCTGGCCGAGATCCACAACGGCCGCTCCGGCCCCGCCCAGCGCGACGACGCGACGGCGGCCCTCACCGCCTACTTCGCCGAGCTTGGCGTGTGGGGCGTGCGGGTCCACGAAGTCGCGGCATCCAGGGCGGCCGTCGAAACGGTCGCGCGTTTGCGCACGGCGGGCGCCTACCCGTGACCGACACGATTCGCATCGAGGGAGTGAGAGGGTACGGCGCGCACGGAGTGCTCGCCGAGGAAAAGCTGCGTGCGCAGCCGTTCGTCGTCGACGTCGAAATGGAGGTCGAGCCCGCCGCCGCCGACTCGATCGAATGCACGGTTTCTTACGCCGACGTCGCAGCCGACGCCCTGGCCGTCGTCGAGGGCGAAAGCGCGGACCTCGTCGAAACCCTCGCGGACCGCATCGCCGAGCGCGTGCTTGCGCGCGGAGCCCTCAGAGCCGCCGTCACCGTCCACAAGCCGGAAGCCCCCGTCGGCGTGCCGTTCTCCGACGTCTCTGTGACAGTTCGCCGAAACGGCCCCCTTGTGGACGGCGGGACGATACGCCGCGCCGTCCTCGCACTGGGGTCGAATCTGGGGGACGGACGCGCCCATCTCGACGCCGCCGTTGAGGCGCTCGGCGCCCTCGACCTGCACCTGACCGCGGTCTCCGATTACTTGTCCACAGACCCCCTGCTCGCACCGGGACAGGAGCCGCAGCCGCGATACACTAACGCTGTGGCCACGGTGACCACGGCGATGTCGCCGCTGGCCCTGCTGGCCGAGCTCCAACGGATCGAGGTTCGCGGCGGCAGGGTGCGCGAGCGGCGATGGGGGCCGCGGACAATCGACCTTGACATCGTCGACGTCGAGGGCGTCGCAAGCGTCAATCCCAGGTTGACTCTTCCTCATCCTCGCGCGGGCGAGCGCCTGTTCGTCCTCGAGCCGTGGGCGCAGATAGAGCCCGAGGCGACGTTGGACGGCGTGCCGATAGCCAGCCTCATTGAGAAGCTGCGGCGTTGACGGCCTGACCGCCGGGGCGACCCGCTGCTGCGAGGAAACTCGGAAAGGAGGCGAAGCATGAGCCTGACATCCATCCGCAATCTGGCTTTCAGCCTGGCGTTCGGCCTCGGCTGCGGGCTCGTCTTTTGCGCCTTTGCCCTCAGCGGCGGCCACGCCCCCTGGCCCATTCCGCTTCCCCTCGGCGTGCTCATCCTCGGCTTTTCGGCCTTCCTCTTCGCCTGGGGCCGCAGGGTCAAAGCCATGCGGGAAAAGGACCAACCGGAGAAGAAAGATCAGCGGAGAACGCGGCGGAGAATCTCGCCCCTGCAGGCGGCCCGCGTGGCCGTCCTTGCTCAGGCGTGTTCCAGATGCGGGGCCTGGCTGGCGGGCTTCTTCGGCCTGTGTGCGGCCCTGTTCTGGAGGACCGGCGAAACCTCGTACGTTCGCGAGCAAGTCCTCGCCGCGGTGCTCGCAGCCGTCTCCAGCGCCGTCTTGACCTGGACCGGCTGGGTCGTGGAAAGGTGGTGCGTCGTCGATTCCGACGACGACGGCCCCGGCCCTCAAGCAAGGCCGACCGCCGCGTAAAACCGCCGTGCTGGGCAAGGCCGCGTCCCGGAGGGATCGGGGTCCCTTTTCGCAGTTTCGACGTCGCCTCGTCCGAGGTTTGGGTTCTCATCCCCGAGGGTTTGACGCCGCGTCCCCGGAGTTCTGATGCCTTACCCCCGGGGAATGCCCGAGTTCTCAAGCGATATGTCCAGGTTGAAGGGGCGCGGCTCGTCGTGTGCGGAAGCGACCATGGGCAGCATTACTCCTCGCGTCGACGTGCGAAGTAATTTAGACTATATATGTGTTCTTGCATGCTAGAGTGGATCGTGATGTGAACGAAGGCGGCGGAGAGGCGACCACGTCGACCCCCCTGTCGCCGACGATCACGTTCAGTGGGGTGGGGCGCGCCTATGCAAAAGTTCTCCGGCTGCAAGGCTTGCTCGTTTTGGCGTGCTCCCTCGCCGCGGTGATCGCCCTCGCTCTATATTCCGGGGCCGAATGGCCGTGGCTGTGGTCTCTCGTCCCGCTTTGCCTCCTCGTCGAAATGGCGGGAGTCTTTATTGCCTCCCGGCGGGCGCTGGCCATCGGCTACTACGAGGGCGACGACGACCTGGTGGTATGCAGGGGAGTCCTGTGGCCTTCTCTCGTCGTCGTCCCCTATGGCCGCATGCAGCAGCTGGTCGTCGCGTCGGGTCCTTTTCTGCGGAGGTATGGTTTGGCCAAGCTCGTGTTCGTCACCGCCTCGGTCAACGCCAATCCTTCCATTCCCGGTTTGCCCGTCGGGGAGGCCGAGCGCTTGAGAGCGAGGCTCATGGAGGTCAGCCAGGCGCGGATGGAGGGGCTGTGAACGCGAAGAGGCCCGTGGGCGAAGGGCGGCCCTCGGCGGCAGAAGGCCGGACGGACGCAGTCGCCTCAGGCGAATGGCGGCGGTTCCACGCTCTCACCCCGTTGGCAAGCGTGCTGCGAATGTGGCTGAGCATTCTTGTCGCGGCAGCGTGGTTTTCTCGCGATTGGATCGAGAGGCAGAACGTCGGCACTCTGTGGGGTGCTGTTCGCGATCTCGGGATGCGGGCCGTCGGATGGGCCCTTCTGGCTTTCCTCGCGGTGAGCGTCGTTTCGTCCGCCGCCGCCGTCGTCGTGTGGCATGTCCAAGCGTTCTCCCTCGGTTCCGACGGCATCCGCCTGCGGTCCGGCGTCGTGCTGAAGAAACGCGTCCACGTGAAATGGGGCAGGATTCAAAGCGTCGAGGTTCAAAGGAGCCTGCTCGCCCGCATGCTCGGACTCGGTTCCGTTACCGTCGAATCGGCGGCAGGAAAGGGGATGCGCCTCGGGTGGCTGACCAAGGAGCAGTGCGAAGGTTTGCGAGGGGCGATTCTCAAGGCGGCCGACGACGCACGCGCCGACCGTCCTGTCAGGATCCTGCAGTGGCGTGAAGGGGCCTCAGAACTTTTCGACGAGCCCCGGGTCTACGAGCTCCAGCCGGGCAGGCTCCTCGCCTCGCTGATGCTTTCGCCGGTCTTCTTCATCGGGATTCTCTCGGCGGCCGCCTCCATCGTCCTTCTCGCCTTCGACAAGCAGGTCGCCCTCTTGCCCGTGGCGCTCGTTCTCCTCGGCGCGGCATGGGGCGGCATCGGGGCTCTCTCGCGAAAATGGGGCGCCTCGCTTTCCCTGACCCCTGACGGTTTGCGGCTTCGTTCCGGCCTCGCGTCGCAGAAAGCCACCACCGTCCTCCCCATGCGGGTCCAGACCGTGCGAGTCCGCCAACGTCTGCTTTGGCGCCGCCTTGGCTGGTGGAGCGTCGAGGTCGAAGTCGCCAAGACCAGGTTCACATTGAAGGAGGAGGGCGCCAAACCCACGGAGCTCGTCACCGCGGGGAGCATGCGCGACGTCGAACGTGTTCTGTGGGCGCTCATCCCGGACCTCGGAGTCGACGAACCAGAGGCTTTTCTCAAGGACGCCTTCGAGGGCAAAGGGCCCTCCGAGCTTTTCGTCGCGGCCCCGCGCGCCTCTCGGGCGCTCGACCCTTTCGGGTGGCGACGCAACGCCGAAGCCCTCACCCGGACGGTGGCCGTGCTGCGCTGGGGCCGGTTCTTCGGCCGTTCGCTGCGAATCGTGTGGCATGCTCGCTTGCAGGGGCTCAGGCTCTCCCAGGGGTTGGCTCAACGTGCGCTCGGTTTGGCCTCGCTGCGGCTGAGCACGGCCGCCGTGGCAATTGAGACCGTGCAAAAGCACCTCCGTCTGGCTGACGCCAGGTCCCTGTGCGAACGGCAGTCCCAGCTTGGGCGCGACCGAAGGGCCGAGGGCGACCGCGAATCGATTGAGGGCTGGCGCGAGCGGCTCGGGATCGGGATCGCCCGGCAGTTCGAACAGGCTTCCGGGCGCGACGGACGCACGCTTGCGGCGGCTCTCACCCCCGGGTGGGCTGGGCGGCCACGGCAGTCGGAGGGCGGCGGCGATCTGAAAGGCCTTTGCAGGTGCGCCGCTTTGGCCGGGTGCGAATAGTAGACTGCTGACGTGAGGCGCGCGCGAAGGGCTGCTTGCGAGGGAACGCTCGAGAGGAAGCGCCCGCTGACAGACGCCTGCGAGGAAGCCCCTGCAGTCGAACGCTTGAGAGGAAGGCGGCGAATGGCCACAAGCCTGTCGATCGGCATCGTTTCAGCCGGGCGCGTCGGAAGCGCTCTCGGCAGCGCCTTGCGCGCCGCCGGGCACACGATCGTCGGCGCCCACGCACCCTCTGAGACAAGCCTGGACCGCCTCGGCGCCATGCTGCCCGGAGTCCCTTCCCTGAGCGTCGAGGAGGTCGCCCGCCGAGCCGAGGTGCTGCTTTTCGCCGTTCCCGACGACGAACTCGGCCCGCTCGTCGAAGGCCTGGCCAAGCTCGGCTGCTTCACCGCCGGTCAGCTGGCGATCCATGTCGCGGGCCGCTACGGCGTGTCCGTGCTCGAGCCTGCGGCACGCGCGGGAGCCCTCACCCTCGCCATCCACCCGGCCATGACTTTCACCGGAACCTCGCTCGACGTCGCCCGCCTCGTCGGCTGCCCCTTCGCCGTCACCGCCCCCGCCACGCTGCTGCCCATCGGCCAGGCGCTCGTGACCGAGACGGGCGGCACGCCGGTCGTCGTCGCCGAGGAAGACAGGGGCCTTTATCACGCGGCCCTCGCCCACGGCGCAAATCACCTCGTCACGCTCGTTGCCCAGTCGATGCGGGTGCTGGAGGCCATCGGGGTCGAGGCTCCGGGCGCCTACCTCGCGCCCCTTCTTCAGGCCGCCCTCGACGGCACGCTCGGCTCCGGCGAATCGGCGCTGACCGGGCCGGTTGCGCGCGGCGACGTCAG
>ERZ772924.1698-NODE-1698-length-10415-cov-5.643822_pt1 | contig 10415 bp, 4 predicted proteins | sample MGYA00512116_ERZ772924 | MGnify/ENA primary metagenome ERZ772924 (study PRJEB29015, sample SAMEA2737920) | human oral metagenome | biome: human oral; feature: human-associated habitat; material: dental | place: China | collected 2134 ...
GTAACCAACTGTGAATACGTTTATATTTTTGTCGTATTTTACTTTTGATTTATCAATGTAGATTCCACGAAGTGAAGTTTGTTCACGTTTTCCGTTGGCGGCGTTGTAGTTTACATGGGCGATTCCAAATTTCCACTCTGAGGATTCTGTAGGCTTGTATGTCAGTCCTGTTGCGTAAATTTGTGAATTTATCGCGTATTCCACATCAGAGAATGATTCTTTTTTGGCTCCTGTATTTGCGTAATTGAATCCAGCGTGCCAAGTGAACTTGTCATTTATTCTGTAATCTGCTCCGAAGTTTATTTCATATCCGTCATTATACTTGAATCTGTCCATTTTTGCGGCTTTGTTGAAGTAATGTGTATATCCGCTGGAAAGAGTCCATTTATTTATATCCTTTGATACTCCTAGAGCCAGAACTCCTGGCAAGTCACGTCTTGAGTGTACGCCGTCTGCGTATTCAGGGTAGAAGAATGAAATTCCAAGGGGACGTCCTGCAAGCAGCATTTTATTGTTTTCCTGCGCTTTTGACTTAAATTTCAGCTTTACTGGAGTTTCGTATCTCAAGGCAAAGTTTAATGTGTCAGTGGGCTTATAGTCAAAGCCTATAATTCCTCCAACACCTTTTGCATTACGTTTTGAATTCATTGATAAATAGTTCTTGCTAAGTCCGATTGCGGCTCCTACACGGTCATTGTAGTCATATTGAGCTTCTCCGTCAAGTTTTCTGTGGGCGTAAACATATTTTAATCCTCCTGACATAGAGAAATTGTCATTAATTTTATATGCCCCTCCAAGCATTAGCTGATAGTAACGGTTTTGTCCAGTAAAACGGTTTTTTACAACTTTTGCTCCAAGTCTTCCGCCTGTCAGGTTGTTGAAAGTTTCCCCTGCAAGCTCGATTCCTGCGACACCCTCATTATAACGCAGAGTCGCTCCGCCTGCAATAACGCTTAAATTTCCAAAAAGTGAATAGTTATTCTTTTTATACAGAAGGTTAAATGAAGGCGCTCCTGCATATCTGTGGGATTTCAGTTTTTTTCCATTTAATGTCATCGACTCTTCGACCATTGAGTTCTGCATATTTGCGTTGATATAGGTTCCGTCGTCTAAAAATGCAGTTCCGGCAGGATTATAGAATACTCCTTCCACAGTAATTTTACCAGTCTGAGACGGATTCTGAAAGTATGAGGCAGAATTGTTTGACAGATAGTCAATGCTTGCCGCATTTGCAAAAACTGCTGTTAAAATTGAGATAATTGCTATTTTTAATTTCATAAGAATTCTCCTTGTTTTAATTACATAGATGAGTTTGCTTTAAAAATGTTACCATAATTAAAATCTGATATATAACATAATATAACATGCGTTATATGAAAAGTCAATAAAATTATTTTGGCTGTAAAACTATCTTTAAATATATTCTAAATGAAAAAAACTTATATAATAATAGATTTTTATGTAAATTTGTGATAAAATAAAAAGGATATTTCTTTTTAATTGTAAAAAATTAAAAAAAGATAAAATGAAAAATTAGGACAATGAAAATAATTATCCTTTTCAAAAAAATAGAAGAGGAGGTAAAAAACGTGAGATGAGATATATAAAGAAATCTTTGATTGTATTCATTTTTCTTCTAATATCTGTATTCGGAATAAAGCTCTATATTTCCACTCGGAATTTTAGAGGCATGCTGACTTCAATATTAAAAGCTAGTGGACTGAATGTTGAGTTTAAGAATGTCAGGCTGATTGGATTCAATACTCTTCAAATTGAGGATCTGAAAGTAAAGGATATGGCTGGAAATGTCGTTATCTATGGAAAAAAGACTACAGCTGGAGTAAATCTCCTTATGCCGACACGGCTTAACAGGATAGATGTCTATAACGGAATTGTAAACTTGGAACGAAGGAAGAATAATGACTTCAATATTTTCCATGTCATAAAAAAAGACCCGAAAAAGCCGCAGACATACGATCCCACAAGCAGAATTGGAAAGCTTTATATTCATAACGCAACCGTAAATTACACAGATATAAGTTTTTCCAAAAAAATATCAAAAACTTTGACAAAAGTGAATGGTAAACTGGAAACAGCAAGATCACGAGGTTTTTCAATTGTGGCAAAAGGGATTGGAAATAAAAATGAAGATGGCACAGTGGAAGCATTAAAGATTGAACTGAAACAGATTTTGAAATCAAAGCAGTCTATTTATTCAATGTTTGATAAAATAAAAAATAGTGATGCAAGAAGGAAGGATTTCCGTCTGAACTTCAGCTTTGAGAATGTTGGCATAAAAGAGGAGCTGGGGCAGTATGTACCGCTTGAAATGATAAAGGCGAAGGCTGGAATATTAAATGGTGTCCTTAAGCTGGAAAATAACAAGGCTAAAAAAACGATGCAGGCTCTGGGAAGCTTGAAAATACGAAATGGAAAAGTTAGCTATGTTGATCTGGAAGGCGATATTGAAGGCGCTAATGCAGTAATTGACTTGAAAAAAGACAAAATTACCGTAAATGCCAGCACGAAATTGAAAGAAAGTCCAGTAACGTTTGCACTTGCCTATCTTATTCAGGATCAGAAGATAAATCTGAAACTGGCTGCTGACAATCTGCCTTTTGAAGAGGCCGCGAGATACAAGATTATAAAAAATGCAAAAATTGATGCACAAGGCAAAGTGACGGCAAATCTTGAAGTAAATTCAGACATTAAAAAGAAAAAGACTGCCGTTGATGGAAAATTTTCGTCAAGCAATATAAAACTTGCAAATTATAATTTTCAAAATATAAAGACGGCAATGAAAATTGCTGATGAAAAATTAACATTGACAAATACGTCGTTTGTGTTTGATGAAACAATTTCAGGATTTAAGATTAAGGAAGATGTAAAATCTGACAAGTTTGTCTATGACTTGAAGAATAAAACAGGGAATGGAAACTATATCCTAAATAATCTTGGTTCAGATTTTAGCATTGGAACTATAACAGGAAATCTCAAAATATCAGCTAAGAATATTATATCTGGGACTGTAAACTCCAATGTGCTGAATGGAAATTATACAATTAATCCAAGCAGACGGACTCTTGTGGTAAATGCCAGAAGCAAAGGGTATTTTACGGTAAATTACGGTGGCAAAAGTTACACAATCAGTCCTGATGTGGATAATCTGGTTGTAAATTTCAATGGGAAAAACATGCTCCGTTCAGGATTAATAAATGCGAAAATGAAGGATTTGTCAATTCCGCTTGTGCATAGCGTAAATGCCCATGTGAAAATCCATAACGGGAATTATACGATAAGTGGAACAGCTGGAATCAATGGCGGCGGAACAGTAAGCATAAACGGGACTACAACTTCCGATATGAAACATTCATATTCGTTAAATCTGCCAAAAAACATTGACATAGCAAAGCTGTTAAGAGCCAATGGATATAAGTTCAAAGGGCTGGACAAGGCAAAGCTGCCAGCAACGCTTACAGCCAGAATTAACGGAAGCGGAAACAAAATTTCAGGGACTTATAAACTTTACAGTCCGTATGGAGAATATATCGGAGAATACGAAAATCTTCATGCCAGCGGTAAGATCAACGATCTTGCCAATATGGATATAACTGTAAATACAAATATGGATGAACTGTGGCTTGGATACCAGCGTCTAAAAAATGTAAGCGGAAACTTGCATATAAAGGATAATATTGTAAATATTACAGACATTCGCAATGAAAACCTTAATGCGGCTGGAAAGTTCAATCTGAAAACAGGAAGAATGGACATAAATGCAGGGCTGAAAGACTACAGGCTTTACAGCACTTCAGGACCTAAGATTAACCTGCACGTGGGAACATTGGATGCAAATCTTTCAGGAACGGTTGACAAGCTTTCGGGAACAATAGCTATGCCGTCTGCACCGACAACTGTAAATTCAAGATATGTGGGTGACACAAATGCGCGTCTAAGCATAAAAGACGGAGTCATAAACTTTGAGGATGTGACTTTGCGTGAAAATAGCCTTTATGGAACTTATGATTTGAAAACTGGGATTTCAGATATTGGGCTTAGCTTAAATGAGCCTGACATTCCAAAGCTTTTGGAAATGAAGGACTTGACATTTGGGACAAGGTCAAATCTTAGCCTTAAGGGTGACTTGAATAATTTCAATCTGGCAGGACAGGTAATTCTTGGAAATATGAGCTTTAAAACTTATAGGATTCCACATATTGTCGCAGAACTTGAATATTCCAATGGGGATATAGACAAGTTTTTCAAATATGGAACATTTGACTTGCAGAAACTGAAATTTGTCGGAGATAATGAGGAAACGCTGTTTGAGACACATACAAAATTCGATCTTGCCAATGTAAATATTGATTATCAGATAGAAAAACAGAAGTTCTCGCTTGATTCGGTACAGGATCTGAAGGATAAGGGGTATAGTGGCGATATTGACTTTGGCTTCATGTATCGTGGAAGCTTTGAAAACTTCATAACGGGAATTCAGATAAAATCAGATGAAGTCAAGCTGAGTGGATTTCCAGTAAAAAATGTGGATATTGACTTGCAGGCAAATGAAAAGACTTTAAATATCGGGCAGTTCTACTTGGAATACGAGGGAAATCCGTTGCTTGTAAATGGATATGTGCAGTTTGCACCGGTAAAATACAACGTTTCAATGCTTGCCAAGGACTTTAACTTGAACTTCCTTGGAGTCAATAAGGATGTAGAGCAGGCAAGCGGAATTGCAAACATAGATGCGATTTTCTCAAATGAATCGACAACAGGGCATATTCTTCTGGATAACTTCAATTACAAAACGAAGGATCATCAGACCCTTGTGGACAGCATAAATGCCAACATTGATTTACGTAATAACAAGCTTGTTGTAAACCGTCTGGATGGAGGGTATAATGGAGGAACCTTTAAAGTAAGCGGAGATCTGGATGTTCCAAAAATACCGGCTGACTTTATGAAGACAAAGCGTCTTGAACTTGGAAAATTTGAATTGAATGCAAATCTTGACAAAGTTGGGCTGCATTATGGAAAAGGTATTGATTTTGCACTTACTGGCGACCTGGTCTTTACTGAAAACAGGCTGTTTGGAAATCTGGTTGTGGATAATGCAGAAATTCGTGAAATACCTAATTTTAATTCAAAAAATGCTGAAAATGGAAAGGAAGCCGCAGCTTCACAAGAAGAAACCGCAAACTCCAAGGACAAGACAATTGTTGAAGGGGTAGTGGAAGAAGTTATTGATAAGATAATGAAGCAATATACAGTAAACGTGAATGTGCGTACTGGAAATAACGTAAAGATTAAGATTCCAAATGTAAGTGTTGTAAAAAATATAAAGGGAACTGTAAAAGGAGCTTCTGATATTACTTACGATAACGGAGAAATTGGAATAGACGGAGAATATGCAATTACAAGAGGCTCATTTTCTGTAAATGGAAACGATTTTAAAATAGAAGGAGCAGAAATAAGATTTGTTCCATCTGCTAACGGAACTACGGCATCGGTGTCGAATCCGTTTGTCATATTTGATGCAAGCACAGTAATAAATGGAGAAAGGATAGAAATAAATGTAAGCGGAAATGTAAGCAAGCCTGAAATAAAATTTACTTCCTCATCAGGTAAAACTAAAGAGGAAATTGTATCATTGCTCGCATTCAACACAGTAGTTGGAAATGGGGAGAGAAGACCTGGTAAAAATGGCAATGAAAATTCGGCTGACGGGCTCGTTATTGCAGGCTCTTTAGTTAATACTGCATTAAATGAGTTGATTTTTTCATCAGTAACTGGTAAAATTAGAGAGGCATTAGGTATGTCTAAAGTATCTGTTTCGACAAATGTAAACCGTTCAGACACAACAGGAGAATACAGCGCGGCGACAACGCTTACTCTTCAGGACAATCTGTATAAGGACAGGCTGTTCTGGAACGCATCAGTTAAATTCCCATACCAGACTTCAAAATCTGAAGGAAAAAATCCAGTGGGATATAACGCATGGCTTAGCTATAACGTTACAAATGGACTGGATTTACGTCTTGGAGGTGAAAGTATAAATAAAAACAGATCTAGAACGAACATGGACAATGGTGCAAGAGTAAATTATTATTTCGGAGTTGACTTTTCAACAAGAGCTGATACATTTAGAGATATTTTAAGAAAAATATTTAGAAAGAAAAAACTTGATACATTAAAAAAATAGGAGGAAAAATGTCAAAACAAGAAGTGAAAAATAAGATTTATGCTTTAATTGTTGTAGTAACACTATTTGTATCTGTGAACAACGTGTCACAGGCGGAAGAAAAAGGCGGAACAATTGGAACAGCTGAACTGGCCGATAACAAGAATCTTTTAGCTGACGGAGAAACAGAAACTGGAATTGAGACATCTACGGCTGATGAAGCTGGAAGCCTAAGCAATTTTAATGAAGTTGAGCCAATCAGAGTTAAAGGAAGAAAAATTAAGAAAAGTAAAAGAAGCAAAAAAGAAGAACTGGAAGTTCAGAAAGCAATGGAACAAAAGGTTGAGCTGAAAGTTGGAACAATTCAAGTTTCAAACCTGAATGAAATATCTGCTGATGCAATACTGGAAAAAATTCCCGTGAAATCAGGAGACGATTATTCAAACAAGAGTTTAAGCGACATTTATCTTGCAGTAAAACGTCTTGGATATATCGCTGAGGCAAATGTGATTCCGCAAGTTGATGGAGATACGGTAAACATCCTGATACAGGTAAGCGAAGTGGAAAACGCCGAAGCAATCAGAGAAAAACTGCAATTACGTGAAGACATGCAAAAAGAAACAGAATTTACAGTTGCAAAAATTGGAATTGAAGGAACAAAAATAAAAAATGGAGAAGATTATTTGAAAGATCTTCCAATTAAAACAGGAGACCGTTTTATACCGCAAAAAGCTGTTGACGGTGCTCAAAAAATATTCCAGTCAGGGTTCTTCTCGTCAGTTGAGCCAAAAATTGACAGAAAGACTGACAATACAGTAAGCATTGTTTATGAAGTGCAGGAAAATCCAATTATTCAAAGCATAAACTTTGAAGGAAATACACTTTATACAAATGATCAGCTTGAAAAAGCGCTTGGTGTAAAAAGAGGAGAAATATTAAACGGGAATATGCTGAATCCTGATGAAAATGGAGTAATCAAGCTGTATGCAAAAGATGGATACACTTTGGCAAGAATAGAAACAATAAACGTTTCGCCTGAAGGAGTTGTAAATATAGGGCTTACGGAAGGAATGGTTGATTCTGTTGATTTCCAGAAAGCGCCATCGAAGAAGGATAATGAAAGACAGTCGTTGAAAGCTACGACTTTAAGAACAAAACCTTATGTATTTGAAAGAGTACAGGAAGTACGGCCTGGAGAAATTTTCAAGAGAGAAAACGTAGAAAGTACTATGAGAGAACTTTACAGAACTGGTATATTTACTTCAATAGAGCCTGTACTTAGCGGAAAAGAAGACGATCCAAATGCAAGAGTGGTTGAATTTCTTGTGGAAGAACGTCCAACAACTTCAATTAACGGAAGTATCTCGTACGGAACTTCTGTCGGATTAGTTGGAGAACTTAAATTATCTGACTCAAACTTCCTTGGAAGAGGGCAAGATGCTTCAATTACACTTTCGGCTTCAAATAAGGGAGATAAGACATTTGACATAAGCTGGTTTGATCCATGGGTAAAAAATACTGAACGTGTACAGCTAGGTGGAAATGTTTACTGGACTGAGTCTGTTGATGACAATGCGGACAGGGATGAAGTTGAAAAAGTAAAAAAAGCAGGAACTCGTTGGACAATCGGTAAGGGGCTTAACAGCAATCTTTACGTAAGACTTGCGGCAAGATATGATCACTTTAAGGAATTGCTTGGAAGCAAGGAAGTAAATGACAAGTATAACTTGATTGCAATAGGGCCGTCATTGATTTATGATACAAGAAATAATTCGTATAGTCCATCAAAGGGAATTTATGCGACAATGTCATACGAAAGAGGTAAACTTATACACGATCCTAGAAAATATGATCAGTTTGAAACTGACCTGAGAGCTTATCATCCAACTTTCTTTGGGGATAAGAACGTAATGGCATATAGAGTGGCTTGGGGGTCTACAGGAAGCGGAACTCCAGAAGCGTTGAAGTTTAGTATAGGTGGAGCTGAATCAGTTCGTGGATATGACTACGGTGCATTTGATGGATATGACAAATTCCACGCAACTATTGAAAACAGGACTAAAATTAATGACACATTGCAATTGGTTGCATTCTTTGATATAGGAAACGCTTGGCAAAATGAGTCAAGAGATCCTCGTACTGGTAAGAAAATCTATAAACCAAATAGAAAAGATGCTCATGACTTCAAAGATCTTAAGAAAGGTTACGGAATTGGGGTAAGATTGAATACCCCAATTGGTCCATTAAGATTTGACTATGGTTGGCCAATGGATCCTGAGAAAAAAGGTGAGAAAAAAGATAAAGGTAAATTCTACTTTAGCTTTGGACAATCATTCTAGTTTTTTAAGAACGGTAAAAGTGTAAGTTTTATAATTATAGGGGGTGATTAATTCATCCCTATAATTTTATAGAAATAAAGAAGGAGAGATCCAAAATGTATGATATAAAAGAAATTGCACAACTGATAAATGGAGAAATAAGAGGAAATACTGAGTTAAGCTTTACAAGGATTGCTCCATTTTTTCATTCAACTGAGAAGGAATTAACGTTTGCGGCAGATGAAAAGATGTTAAAAAATATAGATAAATGCAGTGCAGGAGCTGTGATTGTTCCTGATTTGCCAAATTTACCTGCAAATAAGACTTTTATTGTTGTAAAAGGCAATCCTAGAGAGTTAATGCCGATATTGCTAAATTATTTCAAGCCTAAATTACAGCCGTTTGAAAATCAGATAGAAAATTCTGCACAAATTGATGAAAGTGCAAATGTATCAAAAATAAATACTTATATCGGTCATAATGTCAAAATTGGGAAAAATGCAGTTATTTACCCAAATGTGTCAATTTTTGAAGGAACTGAGATTGGAGATGACTGTATAATTTATTCAAATGTTACAGTACGGGAATTTACAAAAGTTGGAAGAGGGACGATTTTACAGCCAGGAGCTGTGATAGGGTCTGACGGATTTGGATTTGTAAAAATTAATGGAAATAATGTGAAAATCGAACAGATTGGACATGTAATTATTGGAGAAGAAGTTGAAATTGGAGCAAATTCCTGTGTTGACAGAGGAGCGATTGGAGATACGATTATAAAAAAAGGGACAAAAATTGATAATCTTGTTCATATTGCCCATAATGACATAATTGGAGAAAATTGTCTGATTGTGGCTCAGACTGGTATTTCTGGAAGTGTGGAAGTGGGAGATAATTCGACTCTTGCAGGACAGGTTGGAGTGGCAGGACACTTGAAAATTGGAAGCAATGTAGTGATTGCCGCAAAATCTGGAGTAACTAATGATGTGCCGGATGGTAAGCAAATGTCAGGTTATCCGCTTCGTGAACATATAGAAGACTTGAGAGTAAAAATGGCGATGGGAAAAGTTCCTGAACTTGTAAAAAGAATGAAAAAGCTGGAAAAAGAATTGGAAAAAATGGAAGCGAAAAAATAAAAATATAAAATTTTGCACATTAAAGTTGTGAAATTTTAAAACTTCCTTGACTTATTAATTCAAATGATGTAGAATAAATAACAGATAATAAAAAATATTATAAATAGAGAGAGAAGGGAGTTATAGATGAAAAAAATACTTTTAGGTATCTTTATGCTTTTGTGCATAGTTAGCTGTGGGTCAGGACCTGACAAGACAGTGTCAAAATTCATTGACAGTGTGAAAGCTGAAAAAATGAAAGAGGCGGCAAAATATGCGATTGACGATGGTTTTGAGGGGAACTTGGATGTTAAGTACAACAATAAATTTCAAGAATTGCTTTTTAAAACATTATTAAAAAATCTTGAATATAAAATTATCAAGACAGAAAAACAAGATAATGAAACAACAATTGTAACAGTAGAAGTAACAAATGTGGATGTTGAAAAAATATTTTTACAAGTATTCAAAAAAATGACACAGGAGACTTTTTCAGGAAACGGTTCTCATTCAATGTCAGTTGATGACAGATTTAAAGAGGAACTTGAGGCAAAAGATAAGCCAAAAACAAAAAATCTTACAAAATTTGTAGTTAAGAAAACAGCCAATGGAGAAAAAATAGTATTAACAGCAGAAAATATTGATGTATTACTTGGTAAATTAAATACAACATTGTCAAACTTAAACACACTTGGCGGAGCTGAAGAAGAAACAGCCGTAGAATTACCAGAGACAGGACCATCAACTGGATTAACACAAAAACCTGAAGAACTTAGAAATCAAAATAAATAAAATAATTTA
>ERZ772924.1700-NODE-1700-length-10407-cov-14.912674_pt1 | contig 10407 bp, 9 predicted proteins | sample MGYA00512116_ERZ772924 | MGnify/ENA primary metagenome ERZ772924 (study PRJEB29015, sample SAMEA2737920) | human oral metagenome | biome: human oral; feature: human-associated habitat; material: dental | place: China | collected 2134 ...
GTCTTGGACTTTAATGCTGAAAAATTCGAGGTGTTCTTCCCAGTTGGCGGAGGCGACGCTGTATGCGCGCATCAGCGGCTTGCCGTCCACCATCAATCCGACCATGACGAATTGGCCGTTTTCGAAGCGCAACGATTCGTCGCGGGTGCAGGTAAAGGTGAAATACGCATCCGTCCAGTGGTGTACGGACAATACTTTTTGGGTATTGAATGCTGCCATTTGAGTTTCCTGTCGGTAAATCCGTCTGATCGCGCGGGTCGGGCGGATGATGGTTTAAAAGGGTTTTCAGACGACCTCTCTCGCCTGTGAATAGATAATGCCGAATTAGAGCAAACGCGCAATTTTAAACGAAAATATTTATCATCACAATGCTTGCTGTCTGGCAGAGGTCGTCTGAAAACTTTTCAGACGACCTCTCGGACAATGCCTTACTGGTCTAAGGTTTCGCGGATGATTTCTTTGACGGCGGCTGCATTGTTCGGCGCGACTCGGACGCGCTGCGGCAATTTTTCCAAGCCTTCCAGCGCGGCGGGGCGCGGAATGGCGACATCGCCGACGGCTTCGTGTATGGTCGCATCGAATTTCGCTGCCAACGCAGTTTCCAAACAAACAACCGTCTCCCCCTCTTCGCGCACTTCGCGGGCGACTTTTACGCCGTCGGCAGTGTGCGGGTCGATGAGTTCTTTGTCTTGCTCGTAAACCTGTTTGATGGTGGCGAGGCGATCGGCGTGGGTAGATTTGCCTGAAGTAAAGCCGTATTTGCCGCCGACTTTTTCCAAGGCAAACTGCAAATCAAAGCCCTTGCCCGCTGCCACTTCCGCCCATAGCGTATTGATTTCCTGAGGATCGCGATCCATCAGGTCGAACACGAAACGCTCGAAGTTGGACGCTTTGGAAATGTCCATAGACGGGCTGGAGGTAACATAAGTATGCTCGCTGTTGCGCGGGCGGTATGCGCCGGTTTTGAAAAACTCGTCCAACACATCGTTTTCATTGGTCGCGACAATCAGGCGGCGGATAGGCAGGCCCATCTGTTTGGCGATGTGTCCCGCGCAAACATTGCCGAAGTTGCCGCTCGGCACGCAGAAGCTGACCTGCTCGTCATTGCTTTGCGTCGCCTTGAAATAGCCCGCAAAGTAATAAACCACTTGCGCAACGATGCGTCCCCAGTTGATCGAATTGACCGTACCGATATGGTATTTTTCCTTGAACGCGGCATCGTTCTGCACCGCCTTCACAATGTCCTGACAGTCGTCAAACATGCCCTTCACAGCGATATTGTGGATATTCTCGTCTTGCAGGCTATACATCTGCGCACGTTGGAACGCGCTCATTTTGCCGTCGGGCGACAGCATAAATACATTTACGCCCTTTTTACCGCGCAACGCATATTCCGCAGCCGAACCCGTATCGCCGCTAGTTGCGCCCAAGATATTGAGTTCCCTGCCCTTTTTGTTCAACACATATTCAAACGCGTTGCCCAAAAACTGCATCGCCATATCTTTAAACGCCAGCGTCGGGCCGTTGGACAAAGCCTGGATTTTGATGCCGTCCGACAAAGTACGCACAGGCGTGATTTCCTTAGTGCCGAACGCCGCTTCCGTATAAGTACGGTTCAGAATATCGCGCAAATCGTCCGCCGGAATATCCGTTACAAACAGGCTCATCACCTCAAACGCCAACTCCGGATAGCTCAAACCGCGCCACTTGTCCAAAGTCTCGCGGCTGACCTGCGGATAACGCTCCGGCAGCATCAAACCGCCGTCAGGCGCCAGCCCCATCAACAAAACCTCGCTAAACGGTTTATGCGCCGTCTCGCCGCGCGTACTGATATATTTCATGATTTCTTCTCTAGAAAAACAAAAAAATTGCCGATCAAAATAGGAACCCCGCCGGCGGAAATCCATCGTCCATCATCCGAACCATCCGGCAAGCCGCCCTATCCCGACCTTAATCCACTATAAACTTTCAGACGACCCCGATACACAGAGGTCGTCTGAAAAACATTATCTATACAAACGCTTGAAACAAGCATTGACGGTTTTCACCGTTACCGACGCAATCGCCCGATCGCGCGAAGAAGGATTCAAAACATCCATCAACTCTTGCGCGGACACCTGATTCGGCGCCTCCTCGCTCGCGCAGCCGCAGATTTTGTCTTCCCACTCGCGCTGCTTGTCCGCGCTCATCGTCAGCGCGATCAAACGCCACTCATTGCGCTTGTTCAACTCCGAACGGCACTGATGATCGACCGCCATTTTCACCACGCTGCCGCCGATACCCGTACCGCCGCCCAAACCGCCGAACGCCGAGTCAGAATCATAAGCGCAACCGCCCAACAACGCCGCCACAGAAACAACGGCAACCATCTTTTTCATATTCATAGCCATCCCTTGCCGCAAGGTCGTCTGAAACGCCCCGCAAAGTCTTTAAACAAACGCGTATTATACCGTAAGCAGTGTGAGATGGGGGATTGGGGAAAGTCGGGTATTATGCCTGATTTTTACATTAATATATGTATCAAGAGCGTTAATCCCCCTTTCAGACGACCTGCTATAATCCACGTCGTCTGAAAACCCTTTTCACGGAAACTGCCATGTCCGACCTTTTCACCCGCCAACCCGATGCGCCGCTTGCCGAACGCCTGCGCCCGCATACGCTTGATGATGTTATCGGGCAGCAGCATTTAATCGGCGAAGGCAAGCCGCTGCGTGTGGCGGTGGAAGGCGGGAAGCCGCATTCTATGTTGCTGTGGGGACCGCCGGGTGTGGGCAAGACGACGTTGGCGCGGATTTTGGCGCAGAGTTTCAATGCCCAGTTTTTGCCTGTTTCCGCTGTGTTCTCCGGCGTGAAGGACATACGCGAGGCAATCGATAAAGCCGAAATCGCCTTGCAACAGGGACGCGCGACGATTTTGTTTGTCGATGAGGTCCACCGCTTCAACAAGGCGCAGCAGGACGCGTTTTTGCCCCATGTCGAAAGCGGCTTACTGACCTTTATCGGCGCGACTACGGAAAACCCGTCGTTTGAAGTCAATCCCGCGCTGTTGAGCCGCGCGCAGGTGTATGTTTTGCAATCCTTGTCTTCAGACGACCTCAAAAAGCTGATTGCCAAAGTATTGGCCTTGCCCGAATACCGGGATTTCACGATTGAAGCTGATGCGCAGGAGCTGCTCGTCAATACCGCCGACGGCGATGCACGCAGATTGTTGAATCTATTGGAACAACTTTTACGCGCCGCCGACACACGTCGTCTGAAAACCTTGACTGCCGAATTTCTCGCCGACAGCTTGGGCGCGCAAATCCGCCGTTTCGACAAAGGCGGCGAGAGTTTCTACAACCAAATCTCCGCCCTGCACAAATCCGTGCGCGGTTCGCATCCGAATGCCGCGCTGTATTGGTTTTGCCGTATGCTCGACGGCGGCACCGACCCGCGCTACCTCGCCCGCCGCATCGTGCGCATGGCGTGGGAGGACATCGGGCTTGCCGACCCGCGCGCCTTCCAAATCGCCAACGATGCCGCCGCCACCTTCGAACGCTTAGGCTCGCCCGAAGGCGAACTCGCGCTGGCGCAAGCCGTACTGTACCTTGCCGCCGCCGCGAAATCCAACGCGGGCTACAAGGCATACAACCAAATGCGCCGCTTCGTCAAAGAAAACGCCAGCGACGAAGTGCCCGTCCACCTGCGCAACGCCCCGACCAAGTTGATGAAGGAATTGGGTTACGGACGCGAATACCGCTACGCCCACGACGAACCAAATGCCTACGCCGCCGGCGAAAGCTATATGCCCGACGGCTTGGACGAACCCGATTTCTACCAACCCGTCCCGCGCGGACTGGAAATCAAAATCGGCGAAAAGCTGGAATGGTTGAAATCGCTGGATGAAGAAGCGTTGAAAGAATAAAAAACAACGCGGGGTAGGGCAGAGGCCGTCTGAAAAACAATCTTCAGACGGCCTCTGCCATATTGCCCGGCCTTAATCGATGCCGATGTCCAAACAGACGATTTCGCCGCAGTATGTTTTACCGTTTCCGCCCAGGTGCGCCGGTTTGTAGGCGGCGAAGGTGTAGGTTAAATCGGCACGGAAGGTATCCGCATCCGCTTCCCCCGTGTCGCAGTTCAGTCCGGTCGGGATGTCCAGCGCGACTTTCAGGCCGTCCGATTGATTCAGCAGGCGGCAGATTGCGGCGATGCCGGCGGGCAGCCTGCCGCCGAAGCCTGTGCCGAAGATGCCTTCGATAATCACGTCGTAACCTGTTTTCAGACGGCCTGCCAAGTCTTCGGCGGCAATCAAGCCTATGCCGTCCAAACCTTGCAGCCGGCTGCGGTTTAATTCCGCCAGTTCGGATAGTTTTTCTCCGGCGGTAAACAGGATGTCCGCCCGCCAGCCGTGCACCTGCAGTATCCGCGCCATCACCAGGCCGTCGCCGCCGTTGTTGCCTTTGCCGCACACAATCAGCACCCGCCCGGCCTGGGGCCGCCTTCGCAGCAGGTCGGCGGCTGCGGCTCGTCCCGCGTTTTCCATCAGTTGCTCGAAAGTCGTGCCTTTGTCGACTGCCATTTGTTCGTGTTCGCGCATTTCTGCGGCGGTGTAGATTTTCATCATTTGCTCCTTTTGTCTGCACTGTTTTATGAAACATCAAAACGGAAATCCCATCAATAGTGCACCCCTGCTTTTCCGACGAATCATTCCTTTTTTTGATTTGCCGCAAGAAGTCGTCTGAAATCAGTGTTTTGGCAGCTCTTGGATTTGATTTTTTTATTAACAAGATTTATTATCATAGCGAAATAAAGCAGCAAATAATTAAAATTATCTCTTTTGCGGGAGCGGGCGGCGGGATATGTCCTTATCCTTCCTCGCGTCGGATTCGTCTTTCCAGGCCGTTTGTTTTTTAATCGACACCGAAAGTACCCCCTATGTCTACCATACCTTTATCAAAACTCAGTAAAGGCGCGGTCGCGCACATTGATTCTATTGTCGCCAATCCGATTTTCGGCGAACTCGACCCGCTGGTTACGCGCCGCCTTGCTGACTTGGGCTTTTCAAGCGGAATGCCGTTGCAGGTGATTGCCGTCGGCGGATTCGGACGCGGTCCGTTTGCCGTGCGGCTGGGCAACCAGTCGCAATTCTCGTTGCGGCAGGAAGAAGCGGGAAAGATTATGTGCCATGTGATTGACGGCTGACCGCCGTACACAGGCATGCTTCGTACTCCAAAAATGCGGCAAGAGTCAAATCAATTTGATTGCCCCATCGTTTTCAGACGGCCTTAGGCCGTCTGAAAACACAATTTCAAAGCCTTTTCCCAAAATCCGACTTCAAACTTATCAAAGCAATCAAAAAAAGGAGAGTTCAATTCATGGAACTAAGCTATTTTGCCTTGATTGGCGCGCCAAACTGCGGCAAAACCGTTTTGTTCAACGGTTTGACCGGCTCACATGCCAAGGTGGCCAATTATCCGGGCGTAACGGTCGATAAGCGCGAGGGCGCCTTCCTCGACGACGAGGCCGTCCGCATTATCGACCTGCCGGGCACATACAGCCTGCGCACGACCAGCCCCGACGAAGCGGTGGCGAAAGATGTAATGGTGGGCAAGATGGGCATTCCGCCCGATGCCATCATTGCCGTTGCCGACGCGACCAACCTGCGTATGACCCTGCGCATGATTTTGGAATTGAAAACGCTGGGGCTGCCTATGGTGGTGTCGCTGAACATGAGCGACGTTGCCCACAGAAGGGGCTTGAATATCGATGCGGCCAAACTGAGCGAGTTGTTGGACGCACCTGTTTTGGAAACAGTTGCAGTGAGCGCGTCGGGCGTACAGGCAGTGCGCGAAGCCGTGGCCAAGCTGCCGCGCAAACGCTCTTTCCCCGCCAGCCCCGCCTCTGCCGAACGCACGCTCGATGCGCTGGATAGCGACAAACTTTATCAAGAAGTCGAATCGATTTTGGCACAGGTGGTGCGCACGCAGATGACGCTGCCCGCATGGCACAAAAAACTCGACGACATCGTGCTGCATCCCGTCTGGGGCATGATTATGCTGCTGATCATCCTGTTTATGGTGTTCCAAGCAGTTTACACTTGGGCGGCGCCGATTATGGAAGCCATCGAAGGCGGTTTCGGCTGGCTGGGCGAATGGGTGGCCGCGAACATGGAGCCGGGCATCCTCAGCGACTTGCTCGTCAACGGCGTGATTGCCGGTATGGGCAGCGTGTTGGTATTCCTGCCGCAGATTACGATTCTGTTCGCCTTCATCCTGCTTTTGGAAGATTCCGGCTACCTGCCGCGCGCGGCGTTCCTGCTGGATAACGTGATGGCGAAAAGCGGCCTGTCCGGACGCTCGTTCATCCCGCTCCTGTCGAGTTTCGCCTGCGCCGTCCCTGCCGTGATGTCCGCGCGCACCATTCACGACCCGCGCGAACGCCTCGTTACCATCGCCGTCGCCCCGCTGCTGACCTGCTCCGCGCGGCTGCCCGTATACGCGCTGATTATCGCCGCCGTCATTCCTGACCGCACAGTAGGCGGAGTCTTCAATCTGCAAGGGCTGACGCTGTTCGTCCTCTATATCGCAGGCATCCTGTCGGCTGCACTGGCGGCATATATCATGAAACGCTTGGCACGAGTCAAAGGCAACGTGCAGCAATTCCCCCTGCTGATGGAGCTGCCGACCTTCCGTACGCCCAACTTCAAACACATCATCACCAGCCTGTGGGACAGGGTCAAAGCCTTCCTGAAACGCGCCGGTACGATTATTTTCGCGCTGACCGTGGTTTTATGGGGTTTGGTCAGCTGGCCGCAACCGCCCGCAGGCGCGACCGGGGCCGCAATCGATTACAGCCTTGCCGGTATGATCGGCAATACCATCCAGCCACTGTTCGCCCCGCTGGGCTTCACTTGGGAAATGTGTATCGCCATGATTCCGGGCATCGCCGCGCGTGAAGTCGTCGTTGCCGCGCTGGGTACGGTCTATTCCGTCAGCGCGTCGTCTGAAGACGCTGTGCAAAACGCGCTGATTCCGATTGTACACAACAACTGGGGCCTGCCGACCGCCTTCGCCTTCCTGGCTTGGTATGTGTACGCCCCCATGTGCGCCGCGACATTGGCTGTGATTAAACGCGAAACCAAATCCACAAAAAGTATGATGATGATTACCGGCTATTTGTTCCTGATGGCTTACTTCGCCGCATTTGTGGTTTATCAAGTTACTAGTTGGATACTAAAATCATGACTCAATATATTATCGTCGGCGTGATTATGCTCGCCAGCGTATTCTTCCTCTTGCGGAAATTCGTATTCAAACCGAAAAAACGCGATTGCAGCAGCGGCTGCGGCAAATGCGGCGGTTGCGGTTAAATAAAGAGGGTTCGAAAAGTAAAGGCCGTCTGAAACCGTTTCAGACGGCCTTTTGTATATTTGGGCTGTGGTTGAAACAACAGGAATATCGAATATGCCGCCGGATGTCAGTAGTCGAATCTATGGCTTTTCAAACGAACCTAAGCGTGAACTTCAACAACCCAGGCAACCCATCTAAATCGCTCTATAACAAAAGGCCGTCTGAAAATCCAATTACGGCTTTCAGACGACCTCAATCATTCCAAAATTTCAACCAACCTTATTTCAACGCTTCCAGCAGCTTCCCGTGTATCCCGCCAAAACCGCCGTTGCTCATTACCAAAATATGGTCGCCTGCTTCGGCATTTTCCACGATTTCGGCGACGAAGGCATCGAAGTCTTGTCCGACGTGCAGCTTGCCGCCCAAAGGTGCGAGGGCTTCGGCGACGTTCCAGTCCACACCACCGGCGTAGCAGAACACTTGGTCGGCATCTTTGAGGCTTTCGGGCAGCGCGGCTTTCATGGTGCCGAGCTTCATGGTGTTGGAACGCGGCTCGAGGACGGCGAGGATGCGGGCGTTTCCGACGCGCTGGCGCAGGCCTTCGATGGTGGTTTCGATGGCGGTCGGATGGTGGGCGAAGTCGTCGTAAACGGTGATGCCGTTCACCGTGCCTTTGATTTCCATGCGGCGTTTGACGTTTTTAAACGCGCTCAAGGCTTCGCAGGCCGTCTGAATATCAACTCCGACATGGCGTGCGGCGGCGATGACGGCGAGCGCGTTCATGCGGTTGTGTCCGCCCATCAAATCCCATGCGACGTGTCCGGCTTTTTTGCCGTCAAGCAATACGTCGAACGAGCCGTCGGCATTGACTTCGCCGACCTGCCAACCATGTTCGGTGCCGAATTTTTCCACCGGCGTCCAGCAGCCTTTGTCCAAAGTATCTTGCAGGCTTTGCTGCTGTCCGTTGCAGACGATTAGGCCTTCGGACGGCACTGTGCGCACAAGGTGGTGGAACTGGGTCTGTATCGCACCCAAGTCGGCAAAGATGTCGGCGTGGTCGAATTCCAGATTGTTCAACACGGCGGTACGAGGGCGGTAATGCACGAATTTGGAGCGTTTGTCGAAAAAGGCGGTGTCGTATTCGTCGGCTTCGATGACGAAAAACGGCGATTTGCTGTTCGGGTCTTGGCGCGGCGTTTGCGGCAGGCGGGCGGAAACGCTGAAGTTTTCGGGTACGCCGCCGATAAGGAAACCCGGCGCGAGTCCGGCATATTCCAAGACCCATGCGAGCATGGACGCGGTGGTCGTTTTGCCGTGTGTTCCCGCCACGCCGAGTACCCAATGATGGTGCAGCACGTTTTCCGACAGCCATTGCGGGCCGGAAATATAAGTCAGGCCGCGGTTCAAAATCGCTTCAACCACATCCATCCCGCGCTTGGCGACATTGCCGATAACGTAAACGTCAGCTTTAAATTCGTCCAACTGCGCGGCATCGAAGCCTTCGTGTACGTCTATGCCCAAGGCTTCGATCTGGGTGCTCATCGGCGGATACATCTTCGCGTCGCAACCGCTGACTTTAAACCCCGCTTCTTTGGCAATGGCGGCAACCCCGCCCATAAACGTGCCGCCGATACCGATAATGTGGATGTGTTTCATAATCTTGAATCTTTAAATGAAGTTAAATCTAAAATACTGTTTGAAAGTACGATGACGAAATGACTAACAACTCATGCAGTTTCCATTTTCAGCATTGCATGGTTAAGTTATTAGCGGTTGTTTTTAAAAACAGCAGGGCAACATTGGCAAGCAGTTTTTGCTCCTCGCGGCTCAAATGGCGTAAAGTAAATCGGTCATAAAGGGCTTTCTGTCGGTGTTTTGGGTAAAACGGATTATCCGGTTTGGTGTTTATTTCAGGTTATCTGCGCATCTTTTTTAAATTAACTATTTCTTTTTTTGAATGAATTATTTTTTGTTTTAGTTCTTGTATTTTATCTTGTGATTTATTGTGTATTCTTTTCATTTCTATCAATAATCCAAATAATAATTCATTTTCTTTTATTTCATCTAATTCTAAAGAATATTTATCTTTATGGTAATAAAATTTTGGCATATCAACATATTTATTACTTTCTTTTAGAACTTCATAGATAAAGCTTGCAATTTTTATAACATGGCTTTTAGCATTTTTCTGTTCCTCATCAAAATTCTTTAGTTCATCATCAGGAAAAAAACCGCAACCACGTCCGAAGATAATTTTTTCAATTTTTATAGGAAAGATAGAAGGTTTAAATTGTTTTCCATCTTCTCTAGAAATACCATTTTTATGAAAAATTGCTCTATACTCTTGTTCGTATTTCCAATCTTCGCTTTTACGACACATTATATTTTCTAACTTATTTTCATTTAATTCTTCTTTTAATTGTTTCTCATTATCAAATTCTTCTTTTGGCTTATACTCTACTTTCTTAACATATGCATCTTCAAACTCCTTATCAATGGTAAAGTCAATTCTCATACCTTTCGAACCATTGGCATAATGAGCCCACATCAACTCTTCTCCATAAGTTTTTTCAAGAGCTGAACGGGAAGAAAAACAACAAATAACTTGATTTTTTTTTGCAATATAGATTTCCTCTATTAACTTTTCCTTAATAGATTGGTTAGCTAAATAAACGCACTCATCAACATCATTAAAATTTTTAAAGTTTTGAGCATAGAGTCCTGAATTTTCAAAAATATCTTTTGTATATTTATTCGCTTCCCAAAATTCTTCAAAATCATAATCTTTTTCATAATTTAAGTTTCTGAATTTAGAATACTCATTATTTGCCATTTTATTTTCACATTTCCTGAAAGATTGAATTCGTTTTCTATAGTTCGTGGCGAGGGTTGAGCCCTCACCACGGTTACCCTCTTCCAAAGAAAGAGGGAGGTTGAATTATTGAAACTTGTCTGTTTCAGACGACCTCGAACGCAGCCCTGACCCTGTCCAAATCCTCTTGCGTATCCACACCGGCAGCAGGGGCTTCTTTGGCGGTTTCGACGGCAATCGGGTAGCCGTGCCACAGGACGCGCA